>Ga0079224_100001844_pt1 | contig 24982 bp, 19 predicted proteins | sample Stecom2015_FD_80414 | JGI IMG/M metagenome (GOLD analysis project Ga0079224, IMG submission 80414) | Agricultural soil microbial communities from Utah to study Nitrogen management - Steer compost 2015 | ecosystem: Environmental > Terrestrial > Soil > Agricultural land | place: USA: Utah... | reverse complement strand
TCGATCGAAAACAGACACAGGAGTCCAACCGCCAACACTTACAGGCCCGGGTGGTAGCAGGACGCGCTCACCTGGATGCCGAGGGCGCGCGGCGCCTCGATCACGTTGGTCACCTAGGGGACGGTCACCTCATTACCGTCGATGGTGAGGGTGACCGTCTCCGGGTTCTGTGGGGTCTTTGGCGTGTCAGTCACTTGTCGCACTCGCCGCCGATCATGTTGATCATCCCGAAGATCGGGACGATGTCGGAGATGAGGTGGCCGCTGATGGTCCTGGAGACCGTCTGCGTGTTGATGAAGCTGGGCGAGCGGCAGTAGCACTTCCACGGCCGCCCGGTGCCGTCCGACACCACGAAGAAGCCGAGCTCGCCGTTGCCGCCCTCGACGAAGGAGTAGGCCTCACCCGGCGCGACCCGGATGCCGTCCACGATGTGCTTGAAGTGGCGGATCATGGCCTCGATGGTGTTGTAGGTCTCCTTCTTCGGCGGCAGCGCGACCCGCGGGTCGTCGAGGATGATCGGCCCGGCGGGGATGTCGCGCAGCGCCTGGCGGAGCATGCGCATCGACTGCTTGATCTCCTCGATGCGCACCAGGTAGCGGTCGAAGCAGTCCCCGGTGGTCCCGACCGGGACGTCGAACTCGAGCCGGTCGTACACCAGGTACGGGTAGTCCTTGCGGATGTCGTAGTCGACGCCGCAGGCGCGCAGGCACGGCCCGGTCATGCCGAAGGCGATCGCGTCCTCCGCCGAGAAGGGGCCGACCCCCTCCATGCGGTCGCGGAAGATGCGGTTGTTGTTGAGCATCGCCTCCACCTCGACGAGCACCTCCTCGCCCCTGGCGAGCAGGTCGGTCAGCCGCTCGTGGAAGTCCGGGGTGAGGTCGTGCGCGACGCCGCCGATGCGGACGTACGAGTAGGTGAGGCGGGCGCCGCTCAGCTCCTCGAGCAGCTCGAACAGCCACTCGCGGAACTTGAGGAAGTAGAGGAACGGGGTGAAGGCGCCGAGCTCCATCGCCGAGGCGCCGACGCAGGTGAGGTGATCGGTGATGCGCGAGATCTCGCTGACGATGACCCGGATGTACTGGGCGCGCAGCGGCACGCGATCGGCGACGCCGAGCAGCTTCTCGACCGCCATCGCGTAGCCGACGTTGTTGATCATCGGCGAGATGTAGTTGAGCCGATCGGTGTACGGGAAGATCTGCGTGTAGGTGGCGTGCTCCGACTCCTTCTCGAAGCAGCGGTGGAGGTAGCCGGGCTGAACGTCCGACTCGACCACGCGCTCGCCGTCCACCGTGAGCACGATGCGCACCGTCCCGTGCATGGCCGGGTGCGACGGGCCCATGTTGACGGTCATGAGCTCGGTCGGGAGCTCCTGCTCCTCGTCGAGGTCCGCGGCCTCCCTGCGGCCCAGCACCAGCTTCTTGATCTCGGCCATACGTTCCCTGTTCGCTTGCTGCTGCGAGCCGCTCTACCAGCGGCTCACTCGTCCGTCCACTCGCGCCGGACCAGCGGCTGGCGCCGCTCCTTCGGGTAGTCCTTGCGCAGCGGGTGACCGATGAACTCCTCGTACATGTAGATGCGCCGGAGGTCCGGGTGACCCTCGAAGGCGACGCCGTACATGTCGTAGACCTCGCGCTCGAGCCAGTTGAAGGCGGGCCACAGCTCGCTCAGGCTCGGCACCACCAGGTCGTTCTCGTCGAGCGGCACCTTGATGCGGATGCGGTGCTTGTGCACCAGCGACCGCAGCTCGTAGACCATCGCGAAGCGCGGCCGATCGTCCACCGGCCGCGCCGGCACCGACGGCACCGCCAGCGGCGAGGTCGGCCGCACGGTCAGCACCTCGAGGCCGAGGTAGTCGATGCAGGTGCAGTAGCACGGCAGGTTGAACGCCATGGCCGGGTCGTCGCGCAGGAAGCGGGCGACCTCCACGAGCTTGTCGCGCCGCACCACCGCCACCTCGTCGCCGTAGTCGCTCGAGGTGGACTGGATCGCGTCGCCGAACCTGGCGGTCAGGGCGTCGAGCACTCGCCTGGCCATCTCAGCCCCCTTCCCGGACCAGCTGCTCGCGCTTGTGGCGCACCTGCGAGTGGCCGCGGCCCTCCTGCACCTTCTTCATGAGCAGCATGAGGGCGTCGAGGACCTGCTCCGGCCGCGGCGGGCAGCCCGGGATGTAGACGTCCACCGGGATGACCTGGTCCGCTCCCGGCATGGCGCTGTAGTTCTGGTAGAAGCCGCCGGTCGACGCGCAGACGCCGAAGGCGATGACCCACTTCGGCTCGGCCATCTGGTCGTAGACCCGCTTGAGGACGGGCCCCTGGCGCTCGGTGATGGTGCCGACCACCATGAGCAGATCCGACTGCCGCGGCGAGAAGCGCGGGAACTCGGCGCCGAAGCGCGCGATGTCGTACTTCGGCGCGGCCACGGACATGAACTCCATGCCGCAGCAGGCGGTCACGAACGGGTAGGTGAACAGCGAGAACTTGCGGCCCCAGTTGGCCGCGTCCTCGAGCCGGGTGGTGGTGATCTCTAGTCCCATCCGATTGCCTTCTTTCGCCACACGTAGGCGAGCGCGACCACCAGGACGGTCACGAAGGTGAGCATCTCGGTGAAGCCGAGCAGGCTCATCGCCCCACCTCCAGGGCCGCCGACGAACGACAGGTCGCGGTAGAGGACCGCCCACGGGTACATGAAAGCTGTTTCGATGTCGAAGACCAGGAACAGGATGGCAACCTGGTAGAAGCGCACCGAGTAGCGGGCCCGGGGCGAGCCGATCGGCTCGGATCCGCACTCGAACGGCTGCATCTTGGCCGGGCTGAGGCGCCTGGGCCCGATGAGGACGGCCAGGGCCGTAAAGAGGCCGCAGAAGGCGAGCGCCAGGAGGATCGACGTTCCCAGTGGGATGTAGGTTTGGAGCTCCAAGGCGGCCGAACTATACGGTATGGGCAGGACAAGTTCTGCCCGGGACACAAAAAAAGCTCGGGCGCCGAGAGCTGTCAGCTCTCGGCAGTCAGCGTTCTGCTCACCGAACCCCCGGGCGCTCGAGAGCCGCGCTCGGCACCTCGCGCGCGGCGCGCCCGGCGATCGGCCGGAGCTCCGCGGCGCGGCGCCCGGCGGCCTCCACCCCGCGGGCAGCCGCGAGCGGGTCGCTCCTGACGGGCCGTGCCGTCAGATGCCCTGCTGGGCGTTGCGCAGGGCTTCCTCGAAGGCGGCGACCATCTCGGCCGAGGTGTCGACCAGGTAGATGGTCTCCGGAAACGGCTTCTTGTGGGCGCGGATCTCCTCGACGATGGCGCGCGCCGCCTCCTCGACGGCCACGCCGCCGACGCCGGTGCCGATCCCGGGCATCGCCAGGACCTGGTACTTGTGGGCGTGGGCCGCGATGAGGGCGGCCCGGGCGGCCCGGCGCACGTTCTCGGTGCCGATGGTCATCCCCGGCTCCTCCATGGTGGGGGCGTGGATGACGAACCTGGCCGGCAGGGCGCCGCCGCCGGTCACGAGCGCGGCGCCGACGGCGATGGGCGCGCGGCTCATCGCCTCGGTCTGGATCTCGTCCCCGCCGTGCTTGCGGATGGCGCCCGCCACGCCGCCACCCATGATCCCCTTCGAGTTTGCGGGGTTGACGATGGCGTCGACGGGGAGGTTGGTGATGTCGGCCTGCGCTACGTGGACCTGCATCGAAGCTGGGGGCGAGGCTACCACATCCACCTGCCCCCGAGCAAGACGATGCGAGCTATTTCAGATGCTTACCGCCGTCCTGCAGGGGTGTGACGGCGAGCGTCATTCAGAAGAACGGTCAGGCGGCGAACGCCTTCTCGAGCTCCTTCTCGACCTTCTGCTCGGTCCAGTTCCGCGCGACCGACAGCTCCTTGACGATGAGGTTCTTGGCGGTGTCCAGCATCCGCCGCTCGCCGAAGGAGAGGGTCTTGGTGCTCTTGAGGCGGTACAGGTCGCGGAAGACCTCGGCGACCTCGAACAGCGAGCCGGTCTTGATCTTCTCCATGAACCCGCGGTAGCGGCGGTTCCAGGTCTGCTTGTCGATGTGGACGTCCTGCTCGCGCAGGATGTCGAACACCTCGTCGACCTCTTCGTCGGTCGCGACCGGCCGCAGCCCCACCTGATCGGCCTTGTCCTTCGGCACGAGGATCTGCATCTCGCTGTCGATCACCTTGAGGACATAGAAGGAGATGACGGTCCCGTTGATCTCCTTGGTGTCGATACCGATCACCTTCGCGACACCCTGGGCCGGGTAGACTGCCTTGTCGCCGATCTTGAACTCGACCATCGTCCCATGACCTCCTGGTGGGGATAGAGAAGGGCTTGGCCGTCCCCGGTAAGCAATCGCGGTGCCACGGTGCCCGAAGGTCCACGGATCCTTGTAGACTCAGGAACTTAGGACCAATTTGTCGTCCGCGGCTGCGTGACGACCTGTGTCAAGGTGGCGCAGTCTAGCGTACCCTGAACCGGCTCGCAACGAAAAAATCTTGCGGATCCTCGGGCACTTCGGGCGCGATCGAGCGTCCTCCGGCCGGCTGGCGCCTCCTGCTGCCATCGGACTTTCCCGGGGTGATACGTTGATTCAGATGGAGCGCCGGGCGGAGCTGCTGGGAGAGATCCTGGTCGAGGCCGGGCTCGTCACCGAGGGCGAGCTGGCCGACGCGCTCGCCACCCAGCAGCACCGGATGCCGCTGGCCTCGCTCTGCTACGCCCTGGGCCTGGCCGAGGAGGAGCCGCTGGCGCGCGCCCTCTCGCGCAGAGGCGGCATCCCGGCGGTGGTGCTCGACCGCTCGGTGATCCCGCTCGACCTCCTCGACGGCCCGGCCGCCGAGCTGGCGCTGTCGCACCGGGTGCTGCCGCTGTGCGAGGACCGCAGGCACCTGTTCGTCGGCGCCGAGGACCCGCACGAGGTCGCCGAGGTGCTGCGCGAGATCGAGTTCATCCGCGGCAAGACGGTGGTGCCGCACGTCGCGCTCATGGTGACGCTGCGGCGGACCCTGCGCGCCTGCCTGCGCGCGCGCGAGCGGGGCGAGCGGCTCTTGGGCGGCCGCCTGGCGGCGCCGGGCCAGGTGGGGGAGGCCGGGTCGATCTTCGTCGTCTCCGAACAGCCGGCGCCGCCGCCCGGCACGCCGGAGGCGCGCGCGCAGCGCGCGGTGATGGAGGACCTCACCAAGGAGGTGATGCTCGAGGAGATCATGGCGTTCGACGAGCAGACCGCCACCGACGGCGAGCTCGGCTCCGAGCCGGTGCGCGCGGTCGGCACCGCCGCGTCCGGCGCCGCGCCGCAGGACGACTCCGGGCTGCCGGCGCCGGTGCCGCAGGACGGCGCGCTGCCGCTGGTCTCGGCCCAGTCATGGGTGCGCCACCTCGAGAGGTCGGGAACCATCGACGTCATCGATCTCGACAGCGCGGGCGGGCCGGCGTACCAGCCGTCTCGCGACCGGCAGGCGCGGGTCCTGATCGTGGACGACAACGTGCCGTCGCGCGAGCTCCTGGCGCGCGACCTCGAGCCGCTCGGCCACGAGATCTCCGCGGTGTCGACCGGCGACGAGGCGCTCACCATCCTCACGACCGAGCCGCCGGACGTGCTCCTGCTCGACATCATGCTTCCGGACATGGACGGCTTCCAGATCTGCCGCGCGGTGAAGAGCAGCACCAAATACCGGCGGGTCGCGGTGGTGCTGACCTCGGCGGTGATCGACTCCGGCCGCGTCACCGAGCAGGCGGTCGCCCAGTGCGGCGCCGACGACTACTTCGAGAAGCCGGTGCAGGTGGAGCGGCTCAAGGCGCGGCTGCACGAGCTCCTGGGGCGGGGCGCGCAGCCGGCGCCCGCGCCGGACCGCAGCCTCGAGCGCGCCATCTCGCTCTACCGCTCCGGCGAGATCGAGGAGGCGGTCGACGAGCTGCGCCGCGGCCTCGAGCTCCACCCGAGCTCCGCCAAGCACCACTTCGTGCTCGCCAACCTCCTGCACAAGCAGTCGCTCATCTACGAGGCGATCGACGAGTACGAGGCGACGCTCGAGCTCAAGCCGGACTACTTCCCGGCGCTCACCCGGCTGGCCTACCTCTACTACCGGCAGGGCTTCGCGGCCAAGGCGATCGAGACCTGGCGCCGCTCGCTGCCGCTTTGCCCGGACCCGGCGCTGCGCCAGAACATCGAGGTGTTCATGCGCAAGCTGATCGCCGACATGCAGCGATCGCCGTAGGTGCGGCGGGGCGAGCAGCCGCGGCGCGGCGAGCCGCTACGGCGCGCCCGGCGAGGCCTCGTCCCCCTCGCCGGCCTTCTCCTCCTCGCCGCTGTCCGGCTCCTCCGCCTCCGGCGGCGCCGGCCAGGCGTGGACGTCGTCCACCCGCCACTCGCCGCCCTCGAGGCGCAGCACGATCTTGTAGACCGTGCCGCCGTCGCTCCACTGCAGCTCGGCGCGGTCCTTGCCGACGAAGCCGACCCGGTCCTTCGAGCTCTTCAGGTGGCGCTCGAGGCTGTCGGTGAACGCGTCCACCTGCTTGCCGATCCCCTCGCGCCGCCGGGCGGTGAGGATGCGCATCACCGCGTCGTAGTCGCGCTCGCTCAGCGCGGCGGCGAGCAGCTCGATGGCGACGTGCGGGGTGGCGGCGTGGGTGCGCGACAGGAGCGGCACGTCGAGCCGCCAGGCGCCGCTCTGCCGCTGCATGCCGAGCGTGGTGCCGTCCGGGAAGGTCACCAGGGCGCGCTCGCCGAGGTCGGCGCCGGCGCGAAGGTCCTCCTCGAGGGCGCGGGCCTGGTGCTCGCGCTCGGCGGCGCTCGCCTTCCACTCGGCGGCGAACGTCTCGTACGGGACGTCCTTGCGCACGTCGTCGGCCAGGAGCGCGTAGGCGCGCCGCGGGTCGTCCGAGCGCAGCGCCGACAGGTAGGCGGCGACCCCGCGCGGCGCCGGCTCGGCGGCGCTGGCAGCCTGCCGTCCGGCGCACGCGCCAGCGGCGCAACACAGGACCAGGAGCACCGCCAGCCCGGCCGGACGCATGAGGCAAACCTATCCCGGAACCGCGCACCGCGCCAGGCGGCGCGCGCGGGCGCTCACGCCGGCGCGGCGCTCTCCTCGCCGGGGGCGGCGGCGCCGGCGCGCGCGGCGCCGGCCAGCTCGGCGAGCTCGACCGGGTCGTGGGCGCAGAAGACGCGGACGTCGCGCTCCGGCCGGCGCACCAGCTCGCGCAGCCGCTCCTGATTGGCGAGGCGAGCGGGGCGGTCGATGTCCATCAAGCGCTGGAACAGGCGCACGCCCAGCGGGCCGCGGCCGGGTCCCTCGAGCTCGTCGCGGTGGAAGTAGGCGTCGCCGGCGTGGAGCAGCCAGCCGTCCGGACCGCGCAGCGCGACGCCGCTGTGGCCGCGGGTGTGGCCGAAAAGCGGCACCAGCGCCAGATCGTCGCCCAGCCCCTCGAGCGGGCGCAGCGCGCGCAGCCCCAGCCAGTCCTCGCCGCTGCGGTCGTCGTACTCGATCCAGGTCCGCTCGCCGGCGAGCTGCGCCGGCAGGTAGCGGCGCCGCTCGTTGCCGGTGACGCGCTGCTCGGCGGCGAGCCGCTCGCGGGCGTGCACGTGCACCGTGGCCCACGGGAAGTCGCCGAGGCCGCCGGCGTGATCGAGGTCGAGGTGGGTGACGACGATGTGGCGCACCTCGCGCGGGTCGAGCCCGAGCGCGCGCACCTGCGCGACGGCGGTCTCCCCCTCGTCGAGGCGCGGCCGGATCGCGGCGCGGAAGGAGCGCGGAAGCCGGGCGCCGCGCTCGGCGAGATCGCCGGTGCCGAGGCCGGTGTCGACCAGCACCAGGCCGGCGGCGGACTCGATGAGGACGCAGTGGCACACCATGTCGTCGCCGCCGACCAGCGGCGGGCACATGGTCCCGCAGTTGAGGTGGTGGAGCCGCATCCGGTGAACGTAGACGCAAACGCGCCCCGGCGCCCGCGGGGCCGCCGGCGAAACGCAGGCCGGGCCGCGCGGCGGCTAGACGTGCGCGCCCGGGGCCGGCGGGCGGCGGCCGCGGGCCGGGAGCAGGGACGCCTGCGCCAGCGCGTCGTGCAGGGCGGCCGGCTCCAGCCAGGTGAGGTTGCGCGACAGCTCGTGCACCCGGCGCGCCGACGGCCCCTGGTTGCGCCGCTCGATCGCCGGGCGCAGAAAGCCGAGCATCCCGGGGCCGGCCACCACGATCACCTCGCAGTCGCCGAGCACGCGCCAAAGCCGGGCCACCTCGTCGGCGATGATCTCGGCGAAGGCGCGGTCGGACTCGCGGCGCCGGCCGTCGCGGCGGTCGTCCACCGCGTGACCGGTCTGGGCGCCTGGCGCCGGGCGCCCCGCCACCGGGCTGGCGCGCGGCCGCCCCTCGGAGCGCACGCCCGGCCGCGAGTCGGCGAGGAGCTCGCTGTCGCGGGTGCGGCCGGCCGGCGAGGTGAGGTCCGCCACCTCGACCAGCGGCGCCAGCGTCGGCTGGTCCGGCGGCTCGGTGGCGTCGAGGGTGAACAGGCGCGCGCGGGCGGCGTCGGCGGCCAGCACGCAGTAGCGGGTGCCGCCCGGCAGGGTGGCGGCGGCGGCGCGCGCCGGCGCGCGGCTCAACCGGCGCCGGCCGCGCGCGGTCAGCCCGAAGTCGGCGTCGATGAGCCCGTCCTCGAACAGCTCGACGCCGAACTGCCACGGCGGAGGCCCGCCGGCCAAGAACTCCTCGAGCGCGGCGATCGCCTGATCGCTCGAGTCGAACACCTCGCGGCACTCCTCGCCGGCGACCAGGGTCGGCGCGATCTCGTCCGGCTCGAGGCTCCAGGAGGCGCCGTCGCGGTCGACGTGGGCGCCGTCCATGAGGATGTCGTAATCGCCGCCGGGAGCCTGGCGCACCTCGATGAGCGCGCCGGAGGCGGTGTGGCCGCGGAACAGCGGCGGCTCGCGCAGGGTGGGGCCGTCGGGCGGCGGCGCCGCCTCGTAGAGGAAGCGGCGCCAGGCGGCGGCGAGCTCGTCGTCCGGGACCCAGCGGGCCAGGAGCCGCTCGAACCGCTCGGCGACCCGCTCCATGCGGTCGCGCTGGCGCCGCCGGAAGGTGCTCCGTTCCGGCTCGCGCTGGTGCTCCTGTTGAATGTGGTGGTACTCGTGGCCGAGGGCCGCGAGCGTTTCGGCCGGCTGAAGCGTTCTCTCTCTCCCCATGGCGAGAGGGGGTGCGAACCCCGTGCCCGAAGGAGGGTCGGTCGCGCGACTGACGCCGGCGGTGGGCGCCTGGCCACTGCAGTCGTCAGGCGCAGGGCCGGCGCGGCGCCGAAACCTGCGAGGTGGCGACCGCGCGAGGTGGCGCGCTCCATGCAGCGGCGGCACCCGTGCCCTGGATCGCGCTCGCAGCTGTCCTCGCCGCGCTGCTGGGCGGCGCCTGCACCGGCGTGATCGACGGCGGGCAGGGCGGCGGAGGCGGTCCGGGCGGCGGCGCGGCGGGCGAACCCGACGCGGGCGGCGGCAGCCCGGGGCAGGACGGCGGCGCGCCCGGCGCCGACGCCGGGATCGATCCGGCGGAGCTGGCGGCGGCCATGCAGGAGACGCTCGACCGCCTGCTGGCCGAGGCCGCCTGGCGCAGCCCGGGCACCGCCGCGGCGCTGTCGGTCGTGCACCTTTCGACCGGCGCGCGCGCCTCGGCGCGCGGCGACGAGCTCTACGTCTCGGCCAGCTCGGCCAAGGCGTGGTGGGTGGCGGCGGCGCTCGACGGCGTCGGCGTGGCGCCGGTCGAGCCGCACGCGGATCCGATCTTCGTCGACAGCGACAACGGCGCGACCGGCGCGGTGATCGATCTCATCGGGCCGGACGCGGTCAACGTGTATCTCTGGGACGTGGTCGGCATGGAGCGGACCGCGCTCACCCGCTGGAACTACCAGGCCATCCGCGAGGCGTCGAACTCGCCGCGCCTGATGGGCACCGACAACTACACCACCGCCAACGACTCGGTCCTGTTCCTGTCCCGGCTGCAGGCCGGCGAGGTGCTCGGCGCCGAGGAGACCGCGGCGCTCCTGGACTGGATGACCCGCGCCCCGCGCGAGGGCTTCGGCGGCTGGCTCGGCACCCGGCTCCCCGAGGCGGCGCGCGCCGGCATGCGGCACAAGGCCGGCTGGCTGCCGCCCGGCTGCTGCTCCGACCAGGACCGCTACAACACGCTCAACGACGTCGGCCTGATCGACACGCCGGCGGGGACCTACGCGGTGGCGATCCTGCTCCACGCCGGCGACGACTGGTACGGCCGCCAGGTGCCGTACGCCGAGTACGCCTCGTGCGAGATCTACAAGGTGGTCGCCGGCGACGCGGCGCTCGACTGCGCGCGCGAGGGAGATCCCGCGCCGCCATGACCGGTGCGGCGCGCGCGCTCGCCGGCGCCACCCGCGGGGCGCTCCTGGCGGCGCTGGCCGCGGCGCTCGGCTGCGGCTGCGGCGCGGGCGGCGGCGAGCACGGCGCGGGCGGCCCCGGCGCCGGCGCTGACGGCGGCGCCGGCGGCGATGACGGAGCGGACGCCGGCCCGGTCACCTCGCTCGAGGTGCGCTACACCGAGCACCTCGGTCAGCTCACCGGCACCGCGCTCAACCCGGTCCTGCCGCTCGGCCTGAGCGGCACCGATCTCGGCGTCGCCTTCGCGCGCGACGGAAAGGTCGCGCTCCTGTTCGGCGACGCCTGGATCGACAACCGCGACCAGATGGCGCTGGCGCCGCTGCAGCTACCGGAGCGCGGCGTGCCGCGCATCGAGTTCGCGACCGGCAGCGACGGCCTGTTCCAGCCGCTCGCGGTGTCCGGCGTCGACCTCGGCGCGTTCAACGTGCCGGTCGAGGGCGTGCCGGCCGGCGATCTCACCTACTACTTCTTCAGCACCGGCTACTCGTTCGACACCGGCCTGCACTCGCACTCGGTCCTGGCCCACGGCGAGGGGCTGGCGATCGACGCCCTGGAGCTCGACCACGTGGCGCCGAGCGAGAAGTTCATCAACGTGCAGGTGGTGGTCGAGGGGGACCAGGCGTGGATCTTCGGCAGCGGCCCGTACCGCAAGAGCCCGGTCTACCTGGCCCGCGTCGAGCTCGCGAGCATCGCCGACCGCGCCGCCTGGACCTACTACCCGTCCTACGTGCCGGGCGCCGGCGAGGAGTCGGCCGAACCGCTCATCGCGGTCGGCTGCGTCGGCGAGCTGTCGGTCCGCCGCCACCCGGCGACCGGCCTCTTGCTCATGGCCTACAACTGCGGCGAGGTGGAGCGCGGCATCCACCTGCGCACCGCGAGGGCGCCGGAGGGGCCGTGGAGCGAGCCGCAGCTCATCTACACCCCGGAGATGGGCTACCAGCACTTCATGCACGCCCGCGAGAGCGCGGTCGGGCACGACGACGGCCTGTCCTGGCCGGGCCGCGAGGAGGAGTGGGGCGGCGAGTACGGGCCGTACCTGGTGCCGGAGTGGTCGTCGTCGCCGGCGCCCGGGCTGCACGCGATCGTCTACACGCTGTCGTCGTGGAACCCGTACCAGGTGCACCTGATGCGCACGGTCCTGGCCGAGCCGGGCGTGGCGGCCGAGCCGCCGGCGCGCGGCGAGGGGCTCCCGCCGGCGCGGATCGTCAACGGCGACTTCGCCGGCGGCTCGCTCGACGGCTGGACCCAGAGCGGCGGGCCGTTCGGCGCGTTCCAGGGCGAGGACGGCGCCTGGCGGCTGACCACCTACGGCGCCGCGGGCGACGCGACCACCGGCGAGCTGTGGCAGGAGTTCGTGGTGGACGCCGGCACCAGCGAGCTGCGCTTCTTCGTGCACGGCGGCGACGCGCGCGTCGAGCTGCGCCGCGGCGACGAGGTGGTGCGCAGCTCGCGCGGGCGGCGCAGCAACGAGGTGGAGCGCGAGGTGCGCTGGCGGCTCGAGCAGCTCCGCGGCGACAAGCTGCGGCTGGTCGTCATCGACGACCTCACCGGCGCGTGGGGGTTCGTCGGGGCGCGCGGGTTCGAGCTGCGCTGAAAAGAACGAGACCGCCGGGCCCCCATGGCCCGGCGGCCCTCCGCGAAGCGTGGCCGTCCGTCGTTTGTGTGTGCGTCGCGGAGCTACTTGCTCCGGGGAACTAGCGAAGGCGGTGCCACCGGCGCGTCCGGCGCGCTTCCGCGCGCTTGCGCGGCGGCCGTGAAGCCGCGTTCACGGGGCGTGGTGTAACCGGGGCGGTGTGCGGCGCGGCGTCCGTCCCCGCGCGGCGGCTCCCGCGCGCGCCGCGCTACGGCGGCGGGCCGTCGGTCTGGTGGATCGCGGTGTCGCGCGCGAAGCGCGGGTCCTTCTGCGGGTAGTCGAGCGTGTAGTGCAGGCCGCGCGACTCGTGGCGCCGGCGCGCGCTCTCGATGACCAGGTGGGCGACCAGCGCCAGGTTGCGCAGCTCGACGATGTCCGAGGTGACCCGGAAATCCCAGTAGTACTCGTGGATCTCCTGGCGCAGGAGCTCGATCCGGTGGCGCGCCCGCTCGATGCGCTTGTCGGTGCGCACGATGCCGAGGTAGCTCCACATGAAGCGCCGGATCTCGTCCCAGTTGAGCGCCACCACGATGGCGTCGCTGGAGTCGGTGGCGCTCCCGTGCTGCCAGGGGGCGACCTTGCCGGGGCGGCACAGCTCCGCCTGCGCCACCGCGGCGGCGGCGCGGGCGCCGAACACCACCCCCTCGAGCAGCGAGTTCGACGCCAGCCGGCAGGCGCCGTGCAGCCCGGTGTGGGCGCACTCGCCGATGGCGTACAGGTTGCGGATCGGCGTGCGGCCGTGCTCGTCGGTCATGACGCCGCCGCACTGGTAGTGGGCGGCCGGCACCACCGGGATCGGCTGCCGGGTGATGTCGATGCCGAGCGAGCGGCAGCGCTCGAAGATGGCCGGGAAGCGGCGCCTGACGAAGGCGGCGTCCAGGTGGGTCATGTCGAGCAGCACCGAGTCGGCGCCGGAGCGCTTGAGCTCGTTGTCGATGGCGCGGGCGACCACGTCGCGCGGCGCCAGCGAGCCCATCTCGTGGTAGCGATCCATGAACGGCGTGCCGTCCGCCAGCTTGAGCACGCCCCCCTCGCCGCGCAGCGTCTCCGAGATGAGGAACGACTTGGCGTGCGGGTGGTACAGCACCGTCGGGTGGAACTGGACGAACTCCATGTTGGCGACCGGCGCGCCGATGCGGTAGGCCATCGCCACGCCGTCGCCGGTCGCCACGTCCGGGTTGGAGGTGTAGATGTAGACCTTGCCGGAGCCGCCGGTGGCGAGCACCGTGGCGCGCGCCACGACGGTGACCACCTCGCCGCTGACGCAGTCGAGCACGTAGGCGCCGAAGCAGGCCGGCTCGCCGCCGTACTTGGCCATCGACAGGAGGTCGATGGCGATGTGGTGGGGCATGAGGGTGATGCTCGCGTGGCGGGCGACCGCGGCGAGCAGCGCCCGCTGGATCTCGGCGCCGGTGGTGTCCTTGTGGTGGGCGACCCGCCGGGCGCTGTGGCCGCCCTCGCGGCCGAGATCGAGCTCGCCGCGGGCGTCGCGCGAGAAGTCGACCCCGAGGGCGGCCAGCGCGCGCACGTGGTCCGGCCCCTCGCGCACGCACATCTCGACGATCGCCTCGTCGCACAGGCCATCGCCGACCCGAAGCGTGTCCTCGATGTGCGCCTGCAAGGTGTCGTCGTCGCCCAGCACCGCGGCGATGCCGCCCTGGGCCCAGTTGGTCGCGGTGTCGTCGGAGCCCTTCTTGGTGACGATGAGGACCCGTCCGTGCTCGGCGGCGCGCAGCGCGAAGTAGAGCGCCGAGATCCCGGAGCCGATCACGAGGTAATCGGTCGCGATCTCGTCCGCATGGGCCGCCGGGGCCATGGAGCGACTCTAGCACTTCCGCTTTTGCCCGTACCCGGGGCGGTTGCTAGGATCGCCCGGATGGGTCGGCGGCTTCTCCTGGCCGGCGCCGGAGCGCTGCTTCTGTGGGCGGTGTGGGCCGAGCCCGCGCGCGCGGACATCTACTCCTACACCGACAAGAGCGGGGTGGTCCACTTCACCAACATCCGGCCGCGCGGCAAGGACCGCCGCAAGTGGAAGCGGGTGATGGACGAGCGCGAGGTGGGCAAGGCGGCGGCGCGGCGCGGCGCCTGCTCCGGCTGCGACCCGGTGCCGGCGCGCGATCGCTCGCCGGAGCGCTACACCCGGTACGACGCCCACATCCAGGAGGCGTCGCGGGTCTACGCGATCCCGGAGCCGCTCATCCGCGCGGTCATCAAGGTGGAGTCGGACTACGACCCGGCGGTGGTGTCGAGCGCCGGCGCGCGCGGGCTGATGCAGCTCATGCCGGCGGTGGTGAGCGACATGGGCATCACCCAGGTGCACGACCCGCGCGAGAACATCCTCGCCGGCACGCGGCTTCTGCGCCTTCTGGCCAACCGCTACGACGGCGATCTGGTCCGCACCATCGCCGCCTACCACGCCGGGCCGGGCGCGCTGGCGCGCTACGGCGGCGAGGTCCCTCCGTACCCGCGGACGCGGCGGTATCTGCGGCGGGTGCTCGAGCGCTACAGGCAGTACGCCGAGCGGGCGGCCGGCGGCGACCGGTCTCCTTGACGGCGCGATGGCCACCCTTTCTAATGGCGGCGGGGTGTCAGACGTCACCGGCAGCGGCGACAGCGCCGAGCTCTTCGAGCAGCACCTGGTCGCCGGGGCGGACCTCCTGCGCCAGGATCAGGTCGCCGAGGCGCGCGAGGAGCTCGCCGCGGCGCTCTCGCTCAGGCCGGACGACGTCAAGACGCTGGGCCTCTTCGGCCTGGCCTGCTTCCGGCTGAGCGCGTTCGACGACGCGCTGCCGGTCTACCGCAAGCTGGTCGAGCTGCGGCCGACCGACGCCTCCTACCGGCTCAACCTCGGCCTCGTCCACCTCAAGCTGGGCGACGCCGACGCGGCGATCAAGGAGCTGGTGCGCAGCCGCGAGCTCGACCCGGGGCAGCAGCGCACGGTGAGCTACCTCGGGCTGGCCTACGCGCGCCGCGGCGACTACGCGCGCGCCTACGACGCCTTCTTGCGCGCCGGCCAGGAGCAGCTCGCGGTCGAGATGGAGCAGCACCTGACCGCGGAGGAGCGCGCGGCGATCCGCGCGCGCCTGGGCGGCGAGGGCGAGGAGGCCGCGGCGCCGGCGGCTGCGCCGGAGCCGGGCATCGCGTCTGACGCCTACGAGGTGGTCGAGCGGGCTCCGGCTCCGCCGGTGGTGGCGAGCGGGGCGGCCGCGGAGGCGGGGGCCTCCGACGAGGCGGAGGCGGCGGAGGCCTCCGACGAGGCGGAGGAGGCGGAGGCCGAGTGGGAGGAGGCGCGCCGCGAGCGCGGCCGGTCCTCGCAGCCGCCGGGCCAGAAGGGCGCGGCGGCGGGCGCGGCGGCGGGCGCGGCGGCGGCGGGCGCGGCGGCGGCGGGCGCGGCGGCGGCGGGCGCGGCGGCGGCGGGCGCGGCGGCGGCGGGCGCGGCGGCGGAGAGCGCCGCCGAGGAGGAGCCGCTCGACGACGAGGATCTCCTCGAGGAGGTGGTCGACGTCCCGCCCGACGGCCCGCCGGTCTCGCCGCTGGCGACCGCGGCCGCGGCGGCCGCCGCGGAGCCGCCGGAGCCGGAGCCGGAGCCCAAGCCGCCGGCTCGGGCCGGCGAGCCGGAGCAGCCGGCCGGCGACAGCGACGGCCGGCCGCTGCCGATGACCGACGACGGCGGCCTCATCACCCGCGCGGTGGCGCTGGCGGTGCCGTCGTCGGCGGCGGTCGGCGCAGGCACCCGGGTCGGCGCCGGCCAGACCGCGCCGGTGCCGCTGACCGAGCTGGCCACCGCGCGCCTCATCCGACCGGAGGACGGCGACGCCGCCTTCGAGATCGGCGCCGGCGGCGTCCTCATCGTCCGGGTCGGCGAGCGCGTCATGTCGCGCACCGAGGAGGTGGTGGTCTCGTGCGGCGAGCTCGCGTTCGAGCCGGCCACCCGCCGGGTCCGCGGCGCGCTCACCGACGAGCCGTTCGGCGAGGGGGACAAGACGATCTTCATCGTCAGCGGCAAGGGCTACCTGGTCGCGGCGCCGGCCGGGCAGGTCTTCACCGCGGTCAGCCTCGACGACGACATCCTCTACCTGCGCGAGTCGCTGGTCTACGCGTTCGAGGAGCAGCTCCGCTGGGAGAACGGCCACGTGCCCGGCTCCAACGCGGAGATGCACATCGTGCAGTTCCGCGGCCACGGCTGCGTCGCCGTGCGATCGCGGCGGCCGCTCTTGTCGCTCAAGCAGTCGAGCGACCGGGTGGTGTACGTGGAGGCCGGCGTTCTGGCCGGCTGGATCGGCCGGGTGGTGCCGCGGCTGGTGTCGCCGGCGGCCGGCGGCGCCTCGTCGGCCCCCTTCGTCGAGTGCTCCGGCGAGGGGGTGGTGCTGATCGAGGACCAGGGCGGGACTTGACCAGGCGCCCCAGGACCGCGGATGGCGCGCGGCCCGCCTTCCGGCCGCTGCGGGAGGAGATCACCGATCTGCCGAACCTCATCACCCTGGTGAGGATCGCGTTCATCCCGGCCATCCTGATCTGCATCGACAGCTACAGCCCGAAGCTGTGGGCGCTCGGCGCGCTGCTGTTCGCGGTGGCGGCCGCCTCCGACGCGCTCGACGGCTTCCTGGCCCGGCGGCTCGGGCTGGTCACCGTGGTCGGCAAGTTCCTCGACCCGCTGGCGGACAAGCTGATCGTGCTGAGCACGCTGGTCATGCTGGTCGCCAAGGGGCGCGCGCCGGCCTGGCTGGTGATCGTGCTCATGGCGCGCGAGCTGGCCATCACCGGGCTGCGGGCGATCGCCTCGCAGGAGGGGTTCGTGATCGCGGCCGGGGCGGGCGGCAAGGCGAAGGCGGCCCTGCAGATGGTCGGCATCGGCTTCCTCCTGATCCACCTGCCGTACGACATCCTGCTCATCGACACCACGCTCGACTTTCACCAGGTCGGCATCTACCTGCTCTACCTGTCGCTCGTCATGTCGGTCTTGTCGGCGGTCGAGTACTTCCGCTTCTTCGCCCGCGCCGCGCAGAAGCAGGCGCGCGAGCTCGCGGCGCAGGGCATCACGCGCGAGCGGCTCAAGGAGCTGGCGCGCGAGCGGCGCGAGCGGCTGCGCCGGCTCAAGCGCCGGCGGCGGATCGAGAAGCGCGAGCGGCGGCGCGACCGCCTGGCGGCGCGGCGCGACCGGCGGCGGACCCGGGCCGAGAGGCGGCGCGACAGCCGCTCGCCGGACGGGAGAGGGCGGTGAACGCGCGGGAGGCGGCGGCGCGGCTGGCCGGGCGGCGCGGCCGGGTGCTGCTCGACAGCGCCAGCGACGCCGACGGGCTGGGCCGCTTCTCGTTCGCCGCGGCCGAGCCGCTCGCCGAGCTGGAGGCGCGGGGCCGGGCGCTGGTCCTTCGCCGCGGCGGCGAGGTGGCGTGGCGCGGCGAGGGAGACCCGCTCGGCGCGCTCGAGCAGCTCGCCGCCGAGTACGGCGCGCAGAGGGCGGTGGGGGAGGGCGAGCCGCCGACGCCGGTGGCGATCGGGTGGATCGGGTACGAGACCCCGGTCGCCGGGGCCTGGGCGCCCCCGTCCACGGCCGCGGGCGCGGGCGCGTGTTCGGGCGCGGCTGCGGGTGCGGTCGCGGCCGCGGCCGCGGCCCCCCCTCTCCCCGATCTCTGGTTCGGCTTCTACGGCGCGGTCTACCGCCACGACGAGCACGGCGGCCGCGGCGAGATCGCCGGCTGCGATCCGCGCGCCCGCGCGGCCCTCGAGCAGCTCCTCGCCGCCGGCCCGGCCGCCCCCGGACCGCTCCCTCTCCTCGGCCCGCTCGCGCCGATCGATCCCACCGACGGCGCCTACCGGCGCGGCTTCCGCGCCGTCGCCGACTACCTGCGCGCCGGCGACTGCTACCAGGTCAACCTGACCCGCCAGCTCGCCGCCCCGGTCCGCCGCGCCGGCGATCCGCTCGCGCTCTACCGCCGCCTCGCCCGGCGCGCGCCCGCGCCGTGCGGGGCGCTCCTCGAGCCGGGCGGCGGGGCCGCGGTCCTGTCCGCCTCGCCGGAGCGGTTCCTCCACCGCGCGCCGGGGGGCGACCGGATCGAGACCCGCCCCATCAAGGGCACCCGGCGGCGCGCCGGCCGGCCGGACCTCGACGCGCGCCTGGCCGCCGAGCTGCGCTCCGACGACAAGGAGATGGCCGAGCACCTCATGATCGTCGACCTCGAGCGCAACGACCTCGGCCGGGCCGCGCGCACCGGCACCGTCGCGGTCGACTCCTTCGCCCGCGTCGTCGCGCTGCCGACCGTGCTCCACCTGGTCTCGACCGTCTCCTGCCGGGTCGAGCCCGGCCTCGGCACCGCCGCGCTCCTGGCCGCCAGCTTCCCGGGCGGCTCGATCACCGGCGCGCCGAAGCGCCGCGCCATGGAGATCATCGCCGAGCTCGAGCCGGCGCCGCGCGGCGTCTACACCGGCGCGCTCGGCTACCTCGGCCAGGGCGGCGCGCTCGACCTGGCGATCGCCATCCGCACCGCGATCCTCGCGCCGGACCGCCTGACCCTCGGGGTCGGCGGCGGCCTGGTCGCCGACTCGACCCTCGCCCGCGAGCTCGAGGAGACCGAGGAGAAGGCGGCCGCCTGGCGCGCCGCCCTCTCCTGAGCGGGCGCGCGCCCGCAAACGAGAGATTGCGCTGGAGACTCTCGGGCCGGGGGGCCCATCCCCTGGCTTCTGCGCTCGCCAGGCCGGGCGGCGGCCGCAAGACCGCGGACCGACTGGGCGGCCGGCCGATCCCGGGCGCACAGACCGCCGCGATCGCTGGCCCGCCGGTTGAATGGGTCAGCCCCCAGCGCGCCATGATCACGAGGAAGGAGATCGCCCTGCCCGAGGCCGAGACGCTGTCCGGCGAGATCGCACCCGGCGGGATCACGTCCGGCGAGATCACCGCCGGCGCCTCCGCGCCCCCCGCCGGGCTGGCCACCGAGCCCGGCGTCACCGTGGCCGCCCACTTCCTCGAGGCGGTCACCATCATCGAGGCCGGCCCCGGTCCGGTCGCCGCCGCGCCGGACCCGACCGCCACGGTGCAGGAGCAGCTCGACGACGTGGACGCGCTGGTCCGCCGCCTCGAGCGCGATCCGTCCGACCCGGTCGCCGGCGACCTGCTCGAGGCGATCTACGCGCGCCGCGGCGAGCGCGAGGAGATCGTCGCGCTCCTGCTCGACCGCGCCGAGGCGACCGAGGATCCGGAGGCGCGCGCCGGCTTCCTGGTGCGCGCGGCGCGCCTCTACCGCGCCGACCTCGGCGATCTGTCCGCCGCCGGGATGGTGCTGGTCACCGCGCTGCGCGCCGTGCCGGGCGACCGCCGCGTGCACGAGGAGCTCGACGCGCTGGTCTGCGCCACCGGCGAGTTCGCCGCCGCCCGCGCCGCCTACGCCGACGCCGCCGTCGCCCTGGCCCCGCGCGACCCGGCGCTGGCCGGCGAGCTGTGGCTGCGGGTCGCCAGCCTGCACATCATGGATCGCGCCGGGCGCGGCGGTGCGGTCGCCGCCTGCGCCGCGATCACCCGCATCGCCCAGCTCGACCTCGAGCGCGCCCGCCCCGTGCTCGAGCTGTGCGAGCGCCTGGCCGGCGACGTCGCCGTGCTCGACGCCCTGGCCGACCTCCACCGGCGCCTCGGCGATCGCGCCGGCGTCGCGCGCGTGCTCGCGCTCTCGATCGCCCACGTTCCGGACCCGGACGGCCGCGCCTCGCGCCACCACGCCATCGCCGAGCTGGCCGCCCGGCGCGGCGACGATCTCGAGGCGGAGTGGCACCTGGCCGAGGCGCTGCGCCTGGCGCCGGCGCGCGCCCGCAGCCGGGCCGCGCTGGCCGCGCTGTACCGCCGGCAGGGCCAGGCGCGCCGCGCCGCCCGCCTGCTCGAGGAGGGCGGCGCGCTGCCGCACAACCCGGTCGACCGCGCGCGCCTGGCCAGCGAGGCGGCGGCGATCTACGCCGACGAGCTGGGCGAGCGGACCCGCGCCCTCGACCTCTACCGCCAGGTGCTCGACTGCGACCCGGAGCGGGCCGACGCCGCCGCGCCGCTGGCCGAGCGCTACTGGCAGCGCGGCCAGTACGCCCAGCTCGAGCCGCTCATCGAGGTGCTGGTCCGCCGCGCCGACGCGGCCGGCTCGCCGGCGGAGCTCGCCGAGCTCAGCTACCGCGCCGGGCGCACCGCGCTCGAGCTCGGCAGGCCGGAGCGCGCGCTCTGCCACCTGCAGGCGGCCATCCGCCTCGAGCCCGGGCGGCTCGAGGTGCTGCACGCGCTGGCGCGGGCGGCCGCCGCGCTCGACCGGCGCGACGAGGTGCACGAGGCGATCGACGCCGCCCTGGCGGTGGTCGAGCACGGCCGCGCTGGCGCCGGCGCCGTCGATCTCATGGCGGATCTCGCCGGCGTCGCCGCGAGCGCGTGCGACGAGCGCCTGGCGATCGATCTCTACCGCGCGGCGCTCGCCTTCCAGCCGGCGCACCCGGCGGCGCTCGACGGCGCCGTGGCGCTCCTGCGCCGGCGCGGCGAGCACGCCGCCGCCGCCGAGCTCCTGGCCGGCGCCGCGCAGTCGCTGTCCGGCGAGGCGCGCGCGCGGGTCATGGCCGAGCTGGCCGCGGTGCAGGCGCACGGGCTCGGCGATCAGGCGCTCGCGCTGGCGACCTACCGCGAGGCGCTGGCGCTGGCGCCGCGCGAGCGCGCGGTGCTGAGCGGCCTGGCCGAGGCCGCCGCCGCGAGCGGTTGCTGGCGCGAGGCGGTCGACTCCCTCACCGCGCTGGCCGAGCTCGAGAGCGACTCGCTGCGCCGCGGCCGTTACCTGCAGATCGCCGCCCGGCTGGCGCGCCGGCGGCTGGGCGACGAGGAGACCGCGTCGCTGCTCATGCGCGCGCTCGACTGCCTGTTCGCCGCCGGCGAGCCGCCGGCCGAGCAGCGCGAGCTGTGCATGCGCGCGTTCGCCGACCTCGAGGAGGTGCTGCGCAACCAGGGCGCGCTCAAGGAGCTGGAGCGGGCCTACCGGGCGATGATCCGGCGGCTCGGCGCCAGCGCGCCGGAGCTGCCGGAGCTGTGGACCCGGCTCGGCGCGCTGTACCGCGACGAGCTGGGCCAGCCGCAGGCGGCCGCCGAGTCGTACGAGGTCGCCGCCGCGCTCGACCGCGACGAGTCGTCGCGCGCGCGCATCCTGATCGACGTGCACGAGGGGCTGGCGGGCGAGGAGCTGGGCGAGCTGATCGCGCGCCGCCAGCGGCTCCTGGCCGGCGAGCCGCTCGCGGTCGATCACTACCGGGCGCTCGCTCACCTGTTCCGGCGCGCGGGGCGCGGCGACCAGGCGCTCCTGGCCCTGCGCGCGGTCGACGCGCTCGGCGCGGCGAGCGCCGAGGAGCGCGAGCGGCTGGCGCAGATGGAGGCCAGCCGCCCGGCGTGGCCGTCGGCGCCGATCGCGCGCGAGCTGCGCGGTCACCTGCGCCACCGGGACGAGGACGCCGCCATCACCGGCGTGCTCGCGCTGGCGAGCGACGCGATCGCCGCCGAGCTGGCGGCGCCGCCGCGCCGCCTCGGCCTGCGCGACGACACCTCGCCGGCCTGGCAGTCGCTGCGCGATCTGCACGCGGCGCTCTGCGGCCTGATCGGCGTGCAGCCGCCGCGCCTCTACGTCTGCCCGGAGCTCGACGTCGAGCTGGTGTTCGCCAACCTCGCGATCGACGGGCGCTCGGTGCTGGCGCTGGCCGCCGGGCGCCGGCTCCTCGGCGCCAGCCGCGAGCGGATCGTCCACGCGCTGGCCCGCGCGCTCGCCCACGCGCGGCCGGCCTACAGCCTGGTGGCGCTGCTGCCGGCGCCCGGCGCGCTCGACGCCGCGCTCGACGCCGCGCTCCTGGTCGGCGGCGTGCGGCAGGCCGCGCCGGTCAGCTCGGCGGCGCGCCAGTTCGCCGACGCGCTCGAGCGCCGCCTGTCACCCGCGTTCCGCGCGCACCTGTCCGCGCACGCCCAGGCGATCGCCGCCCCGCGCGAGGCGCTCGACGTCGAGCGCTGGGCCGAGGCGGTCGCCGCCACCGCGCGGCGCACCGCGCTGCTCCTGTGCGACGACCCGCGCGCCGCGGTCGCCGCGCTCGCCCGCGATCTCACCCCGACCCGCTGGTCGCGCGAGGAGATGCTCGCCGATCTCCTCACCCACTCCTGCTCCGACGACTTCGCTGCCGTCCGCGCCGCCATCGGCCTGGCGATCCCCTGACCGCCCGCGCGCCAGCCGTCGTGGCGGCCGCTAGGGCGGCGGATGCGGCCGGGGCGGCGGCCTCGCCCGCGGTGGCCAGTTGGCCCGCGCGGCTCTGGCAAGTGGCCCTGCCACCTGCTCGAGCAGCCAGGGCCGAGGCTCTGGATTCCCGGCCACTTGCCGGCGGCGCGCGGCCGCTGGCGCTGGCACGGAGCGTGCTCGGATCACGCACCGTGCGCACGAGGGCATTCCCCATCGCGGTCTCCCTTCTCCTGGTCCTGAGCGCGTGGGGCGCGCCGGAGGCGGGAGCGGCCCGCGGCCGGGGCCAGCAGCCGGGTGCCCGCCGGGTCAACCCGCAGCAGGTCCGCCCCGGCCGGCCGGGCGTGCGCAACCGGGCCAGCCGTCCGCAGCGGCGCACCGTCACCCAGCAGGAGCTCAACCACTTCCTCCGCACGCCGCAGGGCAAGGCGAAGCTCAGGACCTACCGCAACCAGGCGCTCGACGCCCGGCGCCGGATCGCCCACCCGAAGGGGGAGGCGCCGCTGCCCTCGCTGCGCGCCAAGCGCAACCTCCTCGTCAAGGGCGGCCGGGTGGTGAAGTTCTTCACCGCGGCGACGTCGGTCGTCACCGGCCTCATGGGCGGCCTCACCGGCGGCTTCGTCGGCATGATGACCGGCGGCCTCCCGACCGGACCGGAGATGCTCGCCTCCGGCGCCGCCCACCCGGCGGTGCACTTCTTCCAGCAGGGCCACTTCATGATCGGCGCCGTCGTCGGCGTGGGGATGGCGCTGGCGGGCGGCACCGCCGCGGTCATGGGGCTCAAGCGCCAGGTGCGCGCGGTCGACCGGCAGGCGGACTCCGAGGCGCTCGGGCGCGTGGTCCAGGAGCTCGAGACCGGTCGCGATCCCGGCCCGCCGCGCGACCTGGGCGGCGGCGGCGGCCGCGGCGGCGGCGGCGGCCGCGGCAGCATCCTCAACGACTTCTTCGGCGGCCCCGGCGCCCTCTTCAGCTCGCGGTCCGCCTCCGACCGCGCGTCCAGCATGGACACCAGCTCCGGCTTCGACAGCTTCGGCCCGCCGGGCGGCCCGCCCTGATCGGACTCGCCGGGCGGCCCGCCCTGATCGGACTCGCCGGGCGGCCCGGCGGCCCGCGCCGGCCGCGTCCTTTTCCTACGGCGACGCCGGCCGCGGCGTGATCGAGACGCTGTTTCGCTTCCCGCCCCGCTCGATGACGAGCGCGACCGGCTGGCCGATGCGGATGTGGCGCGGCCCCAGGAGCCCCCGGGCCATGTCCGCCCCGATCTGGCCGACCGGGATCCCGCTCACCGCGTCGATGCGGTCGCCCACCTCCACGCCGGCGGCGTCGGCCGGGCCTCCCTCCTCCACCGACGAGACCCAGAGGTGCTCGGCGTCCGCGTCGAGCCCGTCGGGCGGATCGCCCTCCTCGCCGCCCGGCGCGCGCGGGCGCGCCGACCAGGTCGCCGCCACCACCTCCATCCCGAGCTCGCCGCGCTCCTCCTTCGGCACCGCCGCGCGGTCGTGGCCGCTCAGCGTGCCGAGATCCAGATCCTGCCCCGGCGCCAGCGTGAACTCCTTGCGCGCGACCACGTTGAACGCCGTCTCGTCGCCGTCGAACACCATCACCGCGCCCTCGCCGGTGCCGAGCCGCCCGACCCGGAAGCGCCCCTCGGCGTCGGTGCGCGGCCCGTCGCCCGACAGCACGCTCATCGCCATCGAGCCGACGTCGTTGCCCTCGTCGGAGAAGGCGATGACCGGAAGGTCCGCCATCGGCTCGCCGGTCGCCGCGTCGATCACCACGCCGGTCACGCTGCCGTACGGGATGAGCGAGAGGTCGCGGCGCGCCACCTGGCTCGCCGCCACCTTCACCTCGGCGCTCGCGCGCCCCTCCGGCGCGATGATCGACACCGTGTAGGTGCCGGGGTCGAGCCGGCCGAGCCGGTAGGTCCCCTCGGGGTCGAGCACGCTCGTGCGGCGCGACATCGGCCCCACCGCCTGCACCATGTAGCTCGTGACCGGCCGGCCGGCCCGGGTCACGCGGCCGGTGATGCCGGCCAGCGGCTGCAGCCGCACCGTCACGTCGGCCCCCGGCCGCACGTTCTCGGCCAGCGCGCGGGCGGTGCCCTTGAGCCCCTCCACCTCGAGGTCGTACGCCACGTCGCGCAGCTTGCGGATCTCGAACCGGCCGTCCGGACCGGTCAGGACCGGGCTCTCCGCCGGCGCCATGCGCCGCAGCCGCCTGCGGCGCCGCTCCTCCTCCTTCTCGTCCTCGTCTTCGTCGCTCGAGCTCTCCACCCGCGAGCCGCCGGAGCCGACGGTGACGCTGACGGTGCGGGTCTTCTTGCCACCGCCTCCCTCGCCGCCGCGCCGCTCCGCGCGATCGCGGTCGTCGCCGTCGCCGCCGCGCCCGCGCCAGAGATCGAAGTCGCGCGCCCGCGCGGTCACCCACGCGTCGGGCACCGGCTGGCCGTCCGGCCCGACCACCAGCCCGCGGATCACCCCGGTCTGCGCCTCCACCACCAGGCGAAGCCCGGTGACCGGCCGCATCTCCTCGATGGTCACCTCGATGCCGTCCTCGCCGCCGCCGTCGTCCTCGCCCGCGGCCGACGCCCGGCGGGCGCCGCCCTGGTTCACGCGCAGCCGCCGACCGCCGCGGTCGGCGACGTTCAGCCGGTAGCGGCCGGACGCCAGGCCGCCGATCCGGAACGCCCCGTCCGCCCCGGTCACCCCGCGCCCGCGGCCCCAGAGCTGGCTCATCGCGGTCAGGATCCCGCCGGGCCGGCCGGGCGCG
>Ga0079224_100001843_pt1 | contig 24986 bp, 16 predicted proteins | sample Stecom2015_FD_80414 | JGI IMG/M metagenome (GOLD analysis project Ga0079224, IMG submission 80414) | Agricultural soil microbial communities from Utah to study Nitrogen management - Steer compost 2015 | ecosystem: Environmental > Terrestrial > Soil > Agricultural land | place: USA: Utah... | reverse complement strand
CTACCGCACCGAGGAAGCCAAGTTCAACGCGGTCGTCGAAGACCTCGTGAGCCGGCATGAGAAGGGCCAGCCGGTGCTGGTGGGCACCACCAGCGTCGAGAAGTCCGAGCGGCTGTCCCAGCTACTGCGCAAGCGCGGCGTGCCGCACGAGGTGCTCAACGCCAAGCAACACGACCGCGAGGCGGCGATTGTCGCGCAGGCCGGGCGGAAGGGAGCCGTGACCGTCGCGACGAACATGGCCGGTCGCGGTACCGACATCATGCTCGGCGGCAACCACGAGTTCATGGCCCAGGCCGAGCTGAAGCAGCGGGGCCTCGACCCGGTGGAGAACCCCGAGGAGTACAACGCCGCCGAAAGTGCGGTGCTCGAGAAGCTCGAGGCGCAGGTCGCCGCCGAGCGCGAAGAGGTCCGCAAGCTCGGCGGGCTGTATGTGCTCGGCACCGAGCGACACGAGTCGCGCCGTATCGACAACCAGCTGCGTGGTCGGTCCGGTCGGCAGGGCGACCCTGGTGAGTCGCGGTTCTACCTCTCGCTCGAGGACGACCTCATGAGGTTGTTCAAGAGCGAATGGGTCGAGATGATCATGCGGACGTTCAACCAGCCCGACGACGTCCCGATCTCGCACAAGCGCGTCAGCAACGCCGTGAAGAGTGCGCAGACCCAGCGTGAGGCGCAGAACTTCGAGATGCGCAAGGACGTCTTGAAGTACGACGACGTCCTCAACCGGCAGCGGCAAGTCATCTACGACGAGCGCCGCCGCGTGCTCGAAGGCGAGGACCTGCACGATCAGATCATGGCCATGATCGACGATGCGGTCACGGCCTACGTGCAGGGTGCCACGGCCGAGGGCTATCCCGAGACGTGGGATCTCGATCAGCTCTGGACGGCGCTGCAGACGCTGTACCCGGTGGGTGTGACGGTCGAAGAGCTCGAACAGCGGGTGGGCGGCCGCGACAAGCTGCACGCCCCCGCCCTGATCGAGCATCTCGTCGCAGATGCCCGAGCCGCCTACGCCCGGCGCGAGCAGGAGCTGGGCTCGGACGTCATGCGTGAGCTGGAGCGTCGGGTGCTGTTGACGGTGCTGGACCGCAAGTGGCGCGAGCACCTGTACGAGATGGACTACCTGCGTGAGGGCATCGGTCTGCGCGCGTTCGCGCAGAAGCAGCCGTTGGTGGAGTACCAGCGTGAGGGGTTCGACCTGTTCGCGGCGATGATGGAGGGCATCAAGGAGGAGTCCGTCGGTCTGCTCTTCAACCTCGAGGTGCAGGTCAAGCAGAAGCCCGACGAAGAGGCGGCGGGCTCTGAGGCTCCCGGCGCTCCGCTGCTCGAGGCCAAGGGGTTGATCGGCGATCAGCGCCCGCGGCAGCTGCAGTACACCGCGCCCACGGTGGACGGCGACGCCGGCGTGCAACGCCGGGTGGAGCGCAGCGCTCCACGCCCGGTGGCCTCTGGGCCAGATGGTCAGCGCGGCGCCCATGCGGCGAGCGCGGGCGAGGCTGAGGAGATCGACTTCAGCAATGTGTCGCGCAACGCGCTGTGTCCGTGCGGCTCGGGTAAGAAGTTCAAGCGCTGCCATGGCGACCCGAAGAACCGCGTCGACCAGGAGCAATCAGCCAGCTGAAGACGTGATCGATCGTCCGGCCGCGGGTCGGCCGGGCGACTGATCATTTGTTGCTGGAAAGTGGTCCGTACGTCGCTTCCGTCCGCTATCGTCCGTTGTGACGGTTGAGTTTACCGAAAGTATTGGTGCTCGACGAGAGTCTCGGACAGCGGACGGAGGAGCGGCCGCGGCCGCGCATCGCCCATGGCACACCGATCAGCTCACCATCCCCGCACACCCCGACTTCGCACCTGGCAACGCCACCGGACTCGTACCTTCACCAGGGCCGTCACGTTCATCGTGGCGGCCCTCGTCGTCGCCACCGGCGCAGCCGCACCGGCGAGCGCGGCGACCGACGCCGAACCCCAGGCCGCGGCTGGCCAGGAGGTCACCGCCGTGTCCGCCGCACCCGACGCGGTCATCGCGCTCGGTGATTCCTATTCCTCCGGCCTCGGCGCCGGGGACTACCAGGACGACTGCGACCGCACGCCGCGCGCCTGGGGCAACATCATCTTCGGCGAGGCGGTGACCGACCGCACGTTGCTGGCCTGTTCCGGCGCGCAGATACCCGAGGTCCGCGCCCAGATCGAGCAGCTGGCCGAACTGCCGGGGGAGTCCGGCGGACGACTGATCACCCTGACGGTCGGCGGCAACGACGTGGGATTCGCCGATGAGCTGATCAACTGCCTGACGCCGTTCGTGTCGTGTCTGGACCGCGAGGCGGTGATCACCCAACGCATCGATGCCCTGCACGATCCGCTCGTGGACGTGTACACCTCCATTCAAGCCGCAGCGCCGGGCGACGAGGTGATCGTCGGCGGGTATCCGATGCTGGTGCCCGACCCGGCCGTGCGCTCGGACTGCGCTGCGCTGACCGGTCTGCTGTCGACTGCCGAACGGCAGATGATCCGGCGGCTGGGGGTCGCGCTGAACGACGCGATCGACGCCGCGGCGAGCGCGGCCGGCGTGCGATCGGCGGCGACGGAGCTCGAGCAGGGGTTCGACGGCCACGAGGCCTGTGCCAATGGCGCTGACGACTGGCTGTACGGCTTGAAGATCTCTTGGCCGTGGGCTGCTGCGGACGGCTCGACGGCCGGGCCCGGCCCGTCGGCGTCGTACGAGCAGCAATGGGAGGTCGTCGCCGGTTTCGTGAGCAACTCCTTCCATCCGACCGTCGCCGGGCAGTCCGGCTATGCCGCAGCCTTCGAGCAGGTGTGGCTCAACGGCTGACGGCCCGGGGCCGCTCGACGAGCTCGAACGCCGTACACACCCAGCGCTGGCCGTCGGCTTCCAACCGCACGGCCAGTGCTTGGGTCTGCGCTCCGAGCTGCGAGATCGACGTCGCTTCGATGACAGTGGCGCTGACTTGGCAGACCCGAACGGCCCGAATCCGTGGCCGAATCGCCGAGCGCGCCTGCCGGCGCCCGACCCGGCGGGCCAAGGCCGCGTAGACGGCTTCGTCGGTCCAGCGGGTCAGCTGCTGGACGGGTCGCTGACCGTAGAGGCACTCGAGAGCGGCCTGCGACAGCTTGGCCACCCAGCGCCGCGGGTCGGGCAGTCCAGAGACAACGGCAGGGGCAATGGCAGGGGTGACGGCAGGGGTGACAGCGGTGGGCTCGCCGGCGGCATCGACCAGGCGCAGAGCCGGGCGAGCGGGCTCGGCCGGCGCCGCGCCGTGGTGCCCGACGCCGTGGTGCCCGACATCGCGGTGCCCGACGCCGTGGTGCCCGACCGCGCCGGTTTCGTCGTCGTACGGCGGCAAGCTGACCGGCACTGGCAGCCGCCGCACCTTGGCAGCAGGTTCGGATGAGCCGATGGGCTCGGCGCTTTCAGCCATCAGTGCCTTCCAGTCGGTCGGTTCGCTGCTAGACGCCGATCGAAGCTCGCTGACGGGCTGCGATCAACAGCTGCTCAGCGGGGGCCTGGTTGCCCGCCGTAGTGGGCAAGCCCCACGGCCGAGTCCATGGCCCGTGTTTCGGCATGGATGTGATGAATTGTCGATCTTCCGGTGGATCAGACCTTTCCTCCACAAGTCGAGCTGAGTAATCTTCGCTGCAACGACATGTCGAATCGTCCATGCCGGGCACCACGTCTCGAGCCTTCAGCGCGCGTTTCCGGTGTCCCGCACGACAACGTGGAGGTTCGGTATGTCTCGTGGACGCGTGACCCGGCGCACCGTGCTCGCCGGAGGCGCCGCCATCGCCTGGTGGCCGGGCGTCGGCGCCTCGGCGGCAGAGCGGGCCGCTCATTCGGCCGACACCAACCCGGGACTTCGGTACTACTACCCGGTGCCTCGCGACCCGGGCATCGTGCGCACCGACGTCTGCGTGTACGGAGGAACCTCGGCCGGCGTCGTGGCCGCCGTCCGGGCAGCCCAAGCTGGGCTCACCGTGGCCTTGGTCGTGTTCGGGCGGCATCTCGGCGGAGTCACCGCAGCCGGGCTCGGCGCGACCGACACCGGCAAGATCGACGCGATCGGTGGACTCAGCCGCGAATTCTACCGGCGCCTCGGCCAGCACTACGGCCGCGATGACGCCTTCGCCTTCGAACCGCACGTCGCAGCGGCGGTGTTCGAGCAGTGGGTCGCCGAAGCCGGGGTGCAGGTGTTCACCGAGCACCGGCTGGCGAGCGTGCGCACGGTGGGCGAGCGCATCCACGTGCTCCGGACCGAGAACGCCAAGGTGTTCATGGCCGACATGTTCATCGACGCCTCGTACGAGGGTGATCTGCTGGCGGCAGCAGGGGTGTCGTTCACCGTGGGCCGCGAGTCGAACGACACCTACGGCGAAACGATCAACGGCGTCCAATTCCGCAGCGGGCATCAGTTTCTCCGCCAGATCGATCCCTACGTGGTGCCCGGCGATCCGGCCAGCGGTCTGCTGCAGGGCATCAGTAACGCCGAGCCCGGCACGCCGGGCGAAGGCGACCACCGGATCCAGGCCTACAACTTCCGGCTGTGCCTGACCCGCTCACCCGAACGCAGGCCGTTCCCGCGCCCGGCCGGTTATGACCCCGCGCGCTACGAACTGCTCTTGCGCTACATCCAGGCCGGTGTCTGGGACGCGATGAGACTCAATTCGACCATGCCGAACGGCAAGACCGACCTCAACAATCATGGCGCGGTCAGTACCGACAACATCGGGCGCAACTACGCCTGGCCCGAAGGTGACTACGCCACCCGGGAGGCGGTGTTCCAGGACCACGTGACCTACCAGCAGGGCCTGCTGTGGTTCCTGGCCAACGACCCCAGGGTTCCGGCAGAGATCCGCGACGAGGTCAACGGCTGGGGGCTGGCCCCTGATGAGTTCCCCGAGACCGGGGGCTGGTCACACGAACTCTACGTCCGCGAAGGGCGCCGCATGGTCTCCGACTACGTGATCACCGAGCACGATTGTCGATGGGACCGGCAGGCTGCCGACCCGATCGCTCTCGCGTCGTACACGATGGACTCGCACAATTGCGCGCGTGTGGTCGTCGACGGGTTCGCCCGCAACGAGGGCGACGTGCAAGTGCCGCCGGCCGGCCCGTACGGCGTCTCGTACCGTTCGATCACACCGGCGCGGGGTGAGTGCGCGAACCTGCTGGTGACGTGTGCGGTGTCTGCTTCGCACATCGCCTTCGGCTCGGTGCGGATGGAACCGGTCTTCATGGCGATCGGCCACGCTGCGGCCGTGGCCGCCCACGTCGCGCTCGAGCAGGACTGCGCCGTGCAGGACGTCGCCTACGCCGAGCTTCGCCGTCGGCTGCGCGCCGAACAGGCCATTCTGACCTGGCCGCCCGGACGCGGCCCGCTCGTCGTGGACGGGCCGACGGGGTTCGCCGCCGGCGAGAGCGGCGAACTGACGACGACGTACACCAACGACGAGGGCGTGGCCGTTCGCGACGTCGAGATCACCATCGACGTGCCCGGACCGTGGTCGGTCCAGCCCGCGTCGCCCACGGGCGTCGAGGTGCTCGATCCCGGCGCGTCGTTCGAGGTGACGTGGACGGTCACGGCCGGCACCCCGCAGAACGCTCTCGACCGGTCGACGCTGACGGCCGCGGTCGCCTTCACGTTGCCGGACGAGCCGGACCCGAGCTCGTATACGCATGAACATCCCGTCGCGGTCTCCCACCCGGTCCAGCCGCCGCTGTCGGTCGCCGCCTCGACCGAGGCCTACTTCGGCCAGCTGGGCGAACAACTCGCGATCCTGAGCAACGGCAGGGACGTGTGGACCGGCAACGACCAGTACGGGGCCGTGTTTCATCCGGCTGCGGCGACCTCGGGCGTCGTCGCCCAGGTGACCCTGGTCGAGCAGGAACCCAGCGATCCCCAGGCGCGAGCGGGCTTGGTGGTCCGCAACGACCTCACCGCCGCCGGCGGGTCGGGTGGTTACGTGATGCTGGTCGCCAAGCCTGAGAACGGCTTGTTGCTGTTGTGGGACGCTGACGGCAACGGCCTCGTGGAGTCGGTCGAACGCACGGTGCTGAACCCGACTCCGTACCCGGTACACCTACGCCTGGAGCGCAGCCAGAGCACCTTCCACGCGTCCTACAGTCTCGACGGCGTGCAATGGCACGACGTCGGTGACGCCGACGTGCCCACGGTTGCCGAGCAGCAGGACGTCGGAGTGCTGTGCTGTTCGCACGCCGACTCCGTGCTCGGCCTCGCCGTGTTCGAGAATCTCGAGATCACTCAGTCGTGAAGCCCCGGGCTGCGGCGAGTTGATGCGTAGGGTCCTGGGGGTGCCTCATGATGGTCGGTATGGACCCGACGTACGACTCGACGCCACGACGGGGGCTGGTGCTCGGCGGCGGCGGAGTCCTCGGCGCGGCCTGGATGCTCGGCGCGCTGAACGCGGTCGAGGAAGCCACCGGCGTCGACGTCCGGACGTTCGACCACATCCTCGGCACGTCCGCGGGCTCGGTACTCGCGGCCTTGATCGGATCCGGGGTGGACGTCGCGACGTTGCGTGATCATCAGCTCGGCCGCCCCGTCGAGGGCCCGCTGGCCGATCACCCCTGGGACTACGACAAGTCCACCGGCGGGTCGCATCCGCAGCGGCCCCGGTTCGGCCTCGGCTCGCCGACGATGATCCGCCGCAACATTCGCCGGCTGCGCAAGATGCCGCCGACGGCGGTGCTGGCGGCGCTGACTCCGCTCGGCCGCGGCTCGTTGGAGGGCATCGGCGAGCTCGTGGAGGCCGTCACGCCAGCCGGTCAGTGGTGTGCCCATCCGGGTGTGGCCGTGGTGGCGATGAACTACGACACCGGTCGCCGGGTGGCTTTCGGCCGCCCGGACGCACCTCCGGCGGGCCTGTCCGAGGCCGTCATGGCCTCCTGTGCGATACCCGGGTGGTTCGCGCCGGTACCGATCAACGGGCATCGCTACGTCGACGGTGGGGCGTGCTCGGCGACGTCGGTCGACCTGCTCGCCGGACTGGGCCTCGACGAGGTGTATGTCGTGGCGCCGATGGTGTCGTTCGTGCTCGACCGGCCCAAGCCGTGGTTGTCCCGGCTCGAACGGCGATGGCGAGTCCGCTGTACCCGACGCTGTGTGCGCGAGGCGCGCAAGCTGCGCGCCGAGGGCACGAAGGTCACGATCCTCGGGCCCGGCCCGGCGGATCTGGAAGCGATCGGCGCGAACGTCATGGACACCAGCCGCCGGCTGCAGGTGCTGGAGACCTCCATGCGGACCTCCGCGGAGGCTCTGGACACCGCCCGCCGTCGCGCCGACGCCAATTGAGCCCGAAGCAGAGTCCGAACAACCGCCGCGCACAGTGGATACTGGGCGCATCAGTCGGCCACAAGCTGACGACACATGTCAACGATCGATGATCGGAGCTGTCGAACCGTGCAACCCACGCCTGGTGCCTTCGATGCCGTCACCCACGTCCCACCGCCGGTCAACGAGCCGGTGTTGTCCTATGCGCCCGGGTCTCCGGAACGGGCCGAACTCGAGCGCGCTCTGACCGATCTCGCGGCCAAGCGTCATGAGCTCACCTGCACCATCGGCGGTGAGCAGAGGTATGGCAGCGGTCCTGAGGTCGACGTCGTCCAGCCCCACGCGCGGGCGCACGTCCTGGGCACTTTCGGCACCGCCGGGGCCGACGACGCGCGTGCCGCGGTCGAAGCGGCCCGGCAGGCAGCGCCCGGATGGCGAGCGCTGTCGTTCGACGACCGCGCGGCGATCTTCCTCAAGGCAGCCGAACTGCTCTCCGGCCCGTGGCGCCAGACCATCAACGCCGCCACCATGCTCGGACAGTCGAAGACCGCGATCCAGGCCGAGATCGACGCCGCCTGCGAGCTGATCGACTTCTGGCGGTTCAACGTGTCCTTCGGCCGCGACATCTTGGCCGAACAGCCGCTTGCTCACGCCCCGGGCATCTGGAACCGGCTCGATCACCGTCCGCTCGACGGCTTCGTCTACGCCATCACGCCGTTCAACTTCACCGCGATCGCGGGCAACCTCCCGACGGCGCCGGCGCTCATGGGCAACACTGTGATCTGGAAGCCCAGCCCCACCCAGCAGCTGTCGGCGCATCTGACGATGCGCCTGCTCGAAGCGGCCGGGCTGCCTCCCGGCGTCATCAACATGCTGCCGGGTGACGGCCGCGCGGTCTCCGAGGTCGTGCTGGCCCAACGCGACCTCGCCGGGCTGCACTTCACCGGTTCGGCTGCGACCTTCCGCATGTTGTGGCGATCCCTCGGCGAGAACATCGAGACTTACCGCAACTACCCGCGTATCGTCGGCGAGACCGGCGGCAAGGACTTCGTCTTGGCGCACCCCAGCGCCGACGTCGACGTCCTGCGCACCGCGCTGGTCCGCGGCGCCTTCGAGTACCAGGGGCAGAAGTGCTCGGCCGCCTCGCGCGCCTATGTGCCGCGCAGCGTGTGGGCGCGGATGCGCGACGACTTCCTCTCGCTGACCGAGTCGTTGCCGATGGGCCCGGTCACCGATCTGTCGAACTTCCTCGGTGCCGTCATCGACGACCGCGCCTTCGCCAAGCACTCCGCGGCCATCGAGCGCGCGAAGGCCGACCCGTCGGTCGACATCGTGGCCGGCGGCGTACTCGACGACAGCGAAGGCTGGTTCGTCCGGCCTACCGTGATGGAATGCACCGACCCCGAGAACGACGTGTTCGTCACGGAGTACTTCGGGCCGATCCTCGCCGTCCACGTGTACGACGACGCCGACTTCGACGCGGTGACCACGCAGTTGGAAGGTGTCTCCGACTACGCGCTGACCGGCGCTGTCATCGCTCAGGACCGTGCTGCCATCGCTCAGGCGACCCAGGCGCTGCGCTTCGCCGCAGGCAATTTCTACGTCAACGACAAACCCACCGGTTCGGTCGTCGGGCAGCAGCCATTCGGTGGAAGTCGGGCCAGTGGGACGAATGACAAGGCCGGTTCGGTGCAGAATCTTCTACGGTGGACCAGTACTCGAGCTGTCAAGGAGACCTTCGTGCCCCCCGTGACACACGAGTACCCACACATGCAACGCGCTCAGATGTGACTGCCCGGATCGAGGAAGAAGTGAACACGAGGTGTCAAGCGTGATGGATGATCGGCTGTCTACCAGGCCGTATGTAGCTCGAGCGGTGCGGCTGCTCTCGCAGCCCCGCCGCAGCCCGGCTGACGGTGCGTTGGTGACCGCAGTAGCTCTGCGTCTCGCTGCGCTCGACAGCGACAGCGAGACGGCCGAGCGCCTCGTGGCCGCATCCGATCGGGTGATGACCGGTGTCGCCGGCCTCATCGGGGAGCAGGCGCCGGAGTCGGACTGGAGCGACACCGCCGAGGCTCTCGCGCTGATGATCGCCGGTCGTCCGCTCCAGCGCAGCCACCTCACCTCCGCGCGGGCGACGCTGGGCTCGGCGGACAAGGTCATCGATCTGTCCGACCGGCTGCGGCGCACCGCGGAGGAGCCGCTCGACCGTGACGACCTGGGCCGGGCGCTGGCGATGGCTGTGACCGGTCCGGCTGAGCTCGCCGAGGCGCTGCTCGAGCGCGAGAGCTCGGAGACGTCGCCGGGGCAGCAGGTCGCCGAGACTCCTGCGCCCCGGTCGACTGGACGCCGGGCCGGCGCCGCGGAGCGCAACGTGTCGCTGCGAGCGCTGGACGGCGGGGTGCCGGGGCGCTAGCGCTCGCCCGCCAGCCACGCGCGGCCGACTTGCTCTTCGATCTTGGCTGCTTCGGACAGCCCCTGGTGTACGGCGCTTTCGATCTTGCGGCCGACCAGGGGCACAGAGGCCTTGATGGCAGCCGCGATGCGAACGACGGTCCTCCCGTCCGCGGTTGCCAGCGTCATCGTGCCGCTGCAGGTCACTGGGGCGCCCACCATGTCGAGCTTGATGGTGCCTTGACGTGAGCCGTCGGGAGCCGCGGGTCCCCATACGTCGACCTGCTTGACGTCGATCGTCTCGCCGACGAAGCGGCGGACGTAGTCCGGAACGTCCGGCGGCATGACGCGGGTCAGCTCGATCGTGGCGCGGTCGTCAGTGCGCGTCACCGTCGCCTTGTGCCGCAGCGCCTTGGCGGCGGCTGTCTTGCGCGCGATGAACGTCTCATCGACGAGCATGGCGAACACGGCCGCCGGGTCAGCGTCGTAGCGTTGCTCCGTATGCAGGTCCATGACGGTCAATCTTGACCCATACCCTGGTGCGGTGACACACAACCACACTGAATCCGTGGCCAAGCCTGCGCAGCCGCCCTCCGCACATTTCGGTGAGGACGGCGCCAAGCTCAGCTACGGCTCCTACCTGCGTCTCGACCAGCTGCTCGATCAGCAGCGGCTCGAGACCGACGCTCACGACGAGCTGCTGTTCATCACCATCCATCAGGTGTACGAGCTCTGGTTCAAACAGCTCCTGCACGAAGTCGAGTCCGCACGTGACGCCATGTTCGCCGGGCGGTTGTGGTGGGCTCGTCACGTCCTCAAACGGGTCCACGAGATCGAGCGGGTGCTGGTCGAACAGATCGGCGTGCTCGAGACCATGACCCCGCAGGACTTTCTCGAGTTCCGCGCCCGCCTCGCCCCCGCGAGCGGCTTCCAGTCGGTGCAGTTCCGCGAGCTGGAGTTCATCTCCGGAGCGAAGGACGAGGCATTCGTTCAGCGGTTCCGCGGGCTGACCGAGGCCGAGGCCGCGCGGCTGCGCCGACGGCTGGCCGAGCCGACGCTGTGGGACGCCTTCCTCGCCGTCCTGCGCGATCATCGTCTCGCCACCGACGACGGTGACATCCGGCGGGTGATGCGGGCCGTCGCCCATGACCGAGGGACGTACGGCGAGGTCTGGGAGCTGGCTGAAGCGTTGCTGGTGCACGACGAGCTCGCCGCCAACTGGCGCGCGCGGCACGTGACGATGGTCGAGCGGATGATCGGGACGAAGACCGGCACCGGGGGGTCTTCCGGGGCGGCGTACCTGCGTAGCCGGCTCGACATGAGGTACTACCCCGATCTGTGGGAGCTTCGTTCCTGGTTGTAGCCGACTCGGCGAGCGGAGGGCGGGTCCGGCCTACTAGTGTCTGAGGCGTTCCGCACGACGAGGTGCGGGTGAGCGTTTCCCGGGGTGGTAGACCATGCGCAACCGGCTCGATGAAGCCAAGGCCGAACTGCTCGCCAAAGCCGCTGTGGTCGGTGACCGCGGCCGCCGAGACGACGAGGAATCGTTCCTCCGGCGCTACTACCGCCATGTCGCGGCCGAAGACCTGGTCGACCGCGATGTCGTCGACGTGTACGGCATCGCGGCGTCCCACCGACGGGCGGCCCAGCACCGCCCGCAGGGCACGGCGGTGGTGAACGTGTTCACCCCGACCGTCGACGAGCACGGGTGGTCGGCCGGGCACACGGTCGTCGAGATCGTCATCGACGACATGCCGTTCCTGGTCGACTCCGTGACCATGGCCCTCAGCGAGAACGACCACGCGATTCGGCTGGTGATCCACCCGCAGATGGTCGTTCGCCGTGACATCACCGGCGAACTGGTCGAGATCTGCGACTTCAACGACAACGATCCGCGGTTGGCCGAGACCTCCGACGCCGTCGTCGAGTCGTGGATGCATGTCGAGATCGACCGGACCGACGACCCGGGCGAACAGCGGGCCATCAAGGATCAGCTGCTGCAGGTGCTGCGCGACGTCCGCGAAGCCGTTGAGGACTGGCAGCGGATGCGCCAGCGTGCCGAGGACATCGCCGCCGAGCTCGACGACTCTGGCGAGCAGCCCACACCGCCGGTTCCGCAGGCCGAAGCCGACGAAGCACGCGAGTTGCTGCGCTGGCTCGCCGACGACCACTTCACCTTCCTCGGATACCGCGAGTACCTGCTCGACGAGATCGATGGCGAGGACGTGCTGCGTGCGGTCACCGGGACCGGGCTGGGCATCCTGCGCCCCGATCAAGACTTGTCGGGCTCGTTCGGCAAGCTGCCGCCCGAGGTGCGGGCCAAGGCCCGGGAGAAGCGCCTTCTCGTGCTCACCAAGGCGAACTCGAGGGCTACCGTGCATCGCCCGGCGTACTTGGACTACGTGGGCGTCAAGATGTTCGACGAGAGCGGCGAGGTGATCGGCGAGCGGCGGTTCCTGGGGCTGCTGACCTCGGCGGCCTACACCGAGAGCGTGCTGCGCATCCCCGTGCTGCGGCGCAAGGTCCAGGAGGTCATCGATCGCGCCGGGTTCGCGCCGACGAGTCACTCCGGCAAGGACTTGCTGCAGGTGCTCGAGACCTACCCCCGCGACGAGCTGTTCCAGACGCCGGTGGACGAGCTGCTGCCGACGGCGCTGGCGGTGGTGCATCTGCAGGAGCGCCGGCACCTGCGGATGTTCGTCCGCCGCGACGACTATGGCCGCTACCTGTCGTTCTTGGTCTACCTGCCGCGCGACCGGTACAACACCGACGTACGCGAGCGCATCCAGCGCATCCTGCTCGCTGCCACCGACGGCGACTCCATCGACTTCACCGCACAGATCGGTGAGTCCATGCTGGCCCGGCTGCACTTCGTCATCCGGATGCGCCGCGACCAGCGCTTGCCCGACATCGACGTCACCAGCCTCGAACGCCAGTTGGTCGCGGCCACCCGGTCGTGGACCGACGAACTGTCCGACGCGCTGGCCGATCGGGTCGGCGAGGAAGGCGCGGCGCGGCTGCTGCGCCGGTACCGCGACAGCTTCCCCGAGGGGTACAAGGCCGACTTCCCGGCTCGGGTGGCGGTCGCTGACGTGCAGCGTCTGGAGGATCTGCCCGACACCGACGGCCTGGGGATGCACCTGTACCAGCCCGTCGGCGGGCCGCCGGAAGAGCGGCGATTCAAGATCTACCGCACCGGCGCGCCGATCTCGCTGACGCAGGTGCTGCCGATCCTGTCGAGGATGGGCGTGGAAGTCGTCGACGAGCGCCCGTACGAGATCGTCCGCCGCGGCCCCGACGGCGATTCCACGGCCTACATCTACGACTTCGGCTTGCGCTATGCCAGCCTGCACGTCGACGAATCCGGCCAGCTCAAGGATCTGTTCCAGGACACGTTCGCCGCCGTGTGGCGCGGCGAGGCCGAAAGCGACGGATTCAACGCGCTGGTACCGATGGCGGGGCTGTCGTGGCGGCAGGCGTCGATCCTGCGCGCCTACGCGAAGTACTTGCGCCAGGCGGGTTCGACGTTCAGCCAGAACTATGTGGAGGAATCGCTGTCGGCGCACGTCGACATCGCCCGGCTGCTGGTCGAGCTGTTCGAGATCCGCTTCGACCCGCAGCGCTACACCTCCGACGATTCCGGGCGCATCACTCGTGAAGCCGACGCCGAGAAGACCTCGACTCGGATCGAGCAAGCCCTCGAGCAGGTGGCCAGCCTCGATCAGGACCGGATCCTGCGCTCGTTCCTGCGCCTGATCAACGCCACCTTGCGCACCAGCTACTACCGTCTCGGCGCCAACGGCACGCAGGACGCGACCAGCTTCAAACTCGACTCGCGCTCGCTGCCCGAACTGCCCGAACCGCGGCCGGCCTACGAGATCTGGGTCTACTCGCCTCGGGTCGAGGGCGTGCACCTGCGCTACGGCGCTGTTGCTCGCGGCGGCCTGCGCTGGTCGGACCGCCGCGAGGATTTCCGCACCGAGATCCTCGGGCTGGTCAAGGCGCAGGCGGTCAAGAACGCCGTCATCGTCCCGGTGGGAGCCAAGGGCGGCTTCGTCGGCAAGCGACTGCCCGACCCGGCCGTCGACCGCGCGGCATGGCTGGCCGAAGGCACGGAGTGCTACAAGACGTTCATCCGCGCGATGCTCGACATCACCGACAACCGCGCAGCGGATCGCAGCGTGGTTCCGCCGCCGCACGTCGTCCGCCACGACGGCGACGACCCGTACCTCGTGGTGGCGGCTGACAAAGGCACGGCCGCCTTCTCCGACATCGCCAACCAGGTCGCGAAGGACTACGGGTTCTGGCTCGGCGACGCCTTCGCCTCCGGTGGGTCGGCCGGCTACGACCACAAGGCCATGGGCATCACCGCCCGCGGCGCGTGGGAGTCGGTCAAGCGGCACTTCCGCGAGCTCGGCCGGGACTGCCAGCGCGAAGACTTCACCGTGGTCGGCATCGGCGACATGTCCGGCGACGTCTTCGGCAACGGCATGCTGCTGTCGAAACACATCCGGCTGATCGCCGCGTTCGACCATCGCCACATCTTCCTCGACCCCGACCCGGACGCGGCCACGTCCTACGCCGAACGTCGCCGGCTGTTCGATCTGCCGCGCTCCACCTGGGCCGACTACGACCCCGAGCTGATCAGCCCCGGCGGTGGGGTCCACCCGCGGTCGGCCAAGTCGATCACGCTGACGCCGGAGGTGAAGGAGGCTCTCGGCATCGACGCGGGCGTCGAGACGATGCCGCCGACGGAACTGATGCGCGCCGTACTGCGGGCTCCGGTCGACTTGCTCTGGAACGGTGGCATCGGCACGTACGTCAAGGCGAGCACCGAGACCAACGCCGAGGTCGGCGACAAGGCCAACGACGCGATCCGGGTCAACGGTGACGAGCTGCGCTGCCTGGTGGTGGGCGAGGGCGGCAACCTGGGCCTGACCCAGCGCGGCCGGATCGAGTACGCGCTGAGCGCACCCGAGCGCAACGGCGACGCCGGACACCTCAACACCGACGCCATCGACAACTCCGCCGGTGTCGACAGCTCCGACCACGAAGTCAACATCAAGATCCTGATGGACAGCGTGGTCCGCGCCGGTGACCTCACCGAGAAGCAACGCAACGAGCTACTCGCAGAAATGACCGACGAGGTTGCCGAACTGGTCCTGGCGAACAACTACAACCAGAACGTCGCGATGGCCAATGAGCTGCACCAGGCGGGAAACCTGGCGCACGTGCACCGCTCCTACCTCACTCAGCTCGAAGCCGCCGGGCAGATCGACCGCGATCTCGAGGCGCTGCCGACGAACAAGCAGATGGCCGAGCGGATGAACAACGGCCGCGGGCTGACCGCACCGGAGTTGGCGGTGGTTCTCGCCTACACCAAGAACCTCATGTACGAGGAACTGTTGGACGGGAACATGCCCGACGACCCGTACCTGTCGGCCGCCTTGCATGCGTACTTCCCCAGCGCACTGCGTGAACGCTACGCCGACCGGATCGACGAACACCCGTTGCGCCGCGAGATCATCTCCAACGTCGTGGTGAACAACCTGGTGAACGAGGCCGGCACGACGTTCGCCTACCGGTTGGCCATGGAGACCGGTGGCACCACCGAGGACCTCGCGCGAGCGCACACCGTCGCCGGGGTGGTGTTCCGGATGCCCGAGTTGTACGCAGCGGTCAGGGATCTGGACAACGCCGTGGCCTTCGACGTGCAGACCGAGATGCGCCTGGCCGGCCGGACGATCACCGAGCGGGCCACGCGCTGGCTGTGCGTCAATCGGCGCCCACCCATCGACATCGCCTGGCAGATCGGGTTCTTCGAGGAACCGATCGCGCGGCTGCTGGTCGCTCTGCCCGAGGTGCTGGTCGGGCGCGAGTTCGACCTGTTCACGCAGCGGTTGGAATCGCTCCAGCAGGCCGGCGTGCCCGACGGCCTGGCGACCCGAGTGGCTGTGCTGCCGCCGGCGTATTCCGGGCTCGGCATGGTCGACACGTCGCTGACCACCGGCACCGACCTGGTCGAGGTGGCACGGGTGCACTTCACCCTGGGCGCCTTCCTCGAGCTGGGCCGGTTGCTGGAGCGCATCGTGTCGTTGCCGCGGCATGATCGCTGGCACACGATGGCCCGGGCCGCGTTGCGCGACGACCTGCATGCCCTGCAGGCCGCGCTGACCGCTCAGGTGATCCAGCACACCGACGAGACCGCCGACCCCCAGACCCGGGTCGAGACCTGGGCGGCCCAGGACGAGGTGATGGTGGGGCGAGCCCAGCAGATCCTGCTCGAGATCGTCGAAAGTGACAGCTTCGACCTCGCGCGACTGTCGGTCGGCCTGCGCGCCGTCCGCGGCCTGCAGCGCACCGACGCCACCTGACCTCCCCGGGGTCGGGAATGATCATGTTCACTTGGCAATTGCCTGCGTCACCACCCATGCACGGGTGGTGGCGCAGCACAATGCCTCGTGGTGCCCGCGGCGAAAGCGACACGCGCTCAGTTCGGAGGTGACGTCGCGACCGGAACGCGATCGCCGTCGGCCCGCTCACCGGGCGGCAGGTACGTCTGCGGGCGTCCCTCGACGTGCAGCTGCGGCAGCCGGCGGTCCAACCACGACGGCAGCCACCAGTTGGCCCGTCCCAGTAGATGCATCACCGCCGGGACGAGCAGCATCCGCACGATCGTGGCGTCGACCAGGATCGCCGCGGCCATGCCCACCCCGATGACCTTGAGGAAGACCTCCGGGCTCGGGATGAACGCCGCGAAGACCGCCACCATGATCGCCGCAGCAGCCGTGATGACCCGCCCGGTGCCGGCGAGACCGTCGACGATCGCCCGGCCGTTGTCCCCGGTACGTATCCACGACTCGCGGATCCGGCTGATCAAGAACACCTCGTAGTCCATCGACAGCCCGAACAACACCGCGAACACCAGGACCGGAATGAACGCCGGCATCGGCGTCTCGGTGTCGATACCGATCAGCTGGCCGGCCCAGCCGCCCTCCAAGACCAGGGCGACCACGCCGTAGGCGGCGGCGACCGACAGCAGGTTCATCATCGCGGCGGTGATCGGGATGACCAGGCTGCGGAAGGAGACCAGGAGCAGCAGCATCGACAGGGTGACCACACCACCGATGAGCAGCGGAAGCCGTTCGGCGGTGTCCTCGTTCGAGTCGATCGCGGCAGCCGTCACGCCGCCGACGTGGACGTCCAGGTCGCTGATGGCCAGCACGTCGTCGCGCAGCGTGTGCACCAGGTCCTCGGTGGCCGCGTCTTGCGGGCCGCTGTCCGGCAGGACCGTGACCATGGCGGCGTCGCCGGCGGGATTGACGGCCGGAGGTTGGACGGCGGCGACGCCGGGGGTTGCGGCGACGGTCTGGCTGAGCGCGGTCAGCTCATCGACGTCCGATGGCGAGCCCAGTTCGCTCACCAGCAGCAGGGGACCGTTCGCGCCGTCGCCGAAGCCCTCGGAGAGCATGTCGTAGGCCTGCCGGGACGAGCGGTCGGCGGTGTTGTTCCCGGCGTCGGGGAAGCCGAACCGAGCGTCCAGGAAGGGCACGGCCAGCGCGAGCAGCAGACCCACGCCGACGACGCTGGCGATCACGCGGTGCCGGTCGATCAGCCGGCCCCATCGCAACCAGGCGCGGGACGGTTCGACGTGTCCGCCGGGTGCGAGCGTCGCCGAACGCCGGCGGCCCAGCGGCAGGCGGAGCCGATCCACCCAGTGGCCGACGTATCCCAGCAGCGCCGGGAACAGTGTCATGGCTGCGGCCACGACCACCAAGACCGCGACGATCGTGACCAGAGCAGCGCCCTGCATGAACGACAGGCCCATCGCGAACAAGCCGAGCATGCTCACCATGACGGTGCTGCCGGCCACCAGCACCGCGCGTCCGGCGGTGTCGAGCGTGGCGACCGTGGCCGCCTGGCTGTCCAGTCCGGCTGCCCGCCACTCGCGGAACCGGGTCACCATCAGCAGGACGTAGTCGATGCCGAGCGCGATGCCCATCATCGTGGCCAGAGCCGTCGACCAGTCCGGGACGTCGACGACGGCGGCGATCAGTCCGGTGAGCGTGCCGCTGAGCGCCAGCCCCGCGACAGCGACCAGCAACGGCAGGCCCGCGGCGACGACGGTGCCGAACGTGACGAGCAGGATCACCGTCGCGGCTGCGATGCCGATGGCCTCGGAACCGATCTCGCCCTGCTCGGCCAGGGCTACCGATTGCCCGCCGAGAGCGATGTCCAGGCCCGGGCGTTCGGCGGCTTCGGCCTCGGCGAGCAGGCGTTCGGTGTCCGCGACCGGCATGTCGTCGGGGAGCTCGACGTCGAGGTGGAGACGGGCGACCAGCGTCCGGCCGTCTTGGGAGATGCCGCCCGGTGCGGCGAAGGGGTCCTCGACCGTGGCCACGTGCGGCATGGTGCCCAGCTCGTCGAGCAGCGTGGTGATCTCCGCGCGTACTGGCGCGTCGGTGACCGGCTCGTCAGCCTGGACCACGACGTCCACGACGTCGCCGGCTTGTGCTGGGAAGCGCTCGGCGATCAGGTCTTGTGCTTGCCTCGAGTCCGATCCCGGCACGGAGTAGTCAGCGGTGAAGTCGCCGGCGAAGGCGCTGGACAGCCCGGCGGCTCCGGCAATGGCCAGGACCCACGCGATGACCACCGTCCCGCGCTTGCGAAACGCGACGCCGGCGATGCGCCCGAGGATTCCGGGACGTGGCGGAGCCGACCGTCGCTGTTCGCCGGCTCTGGTGGTGCTGCCCATGCGGGGTGCCCCCTCGACCTTGATCGTGATGATGGTTCATAAGTGTTATTCAACGTAACCAACACGAGTAGGGTTAACTTGTCAAGGGGTATAACGTCTGTGAAGATAGTTAACTGAGTCACTTCGAGGGAGGGCGGCCACGACGTGGCGGAAGAACCGAGCGAGGAGTCTGCTCCCGGATCAACCGAGCGAGTGCTCACCCGTCGCGAGCGAGCACGGGCGGCCACCGTCGGAGAGATCAAGCAGGCCGCGTTGTCTCTGATGCGCGAGCACGGGACGACCGACTTCCGCTTCTCCGACATCGCGCGGATCATGGGCATGACGGCCCCGGCGCTGTACCGCTACTTCGCCGACCGGGACGAACTGCTCACCGCGCTCATCGTCGACGCCTACGACGATCTCGGTGCCGCCGTGGCCGACAGGCGCGACCAGGTGCCCCGCGACGATCCCGGCGGACGGTTCCACCTCGTCGCGCAGGCCTACCGGGGGTGGGCCCGTTCGGAGCCCACGCGGTTCGCCCTGATCCTCGGCATGCCGGTGCCCGGGTACTCAGCACCCGAGGAAGGGCCCACCACCGAGGCCGCGCGCAGAGCGATGGCGCAGCTCAAGTCGTTGTTCTACGACGCGGCGGAGCAAGGGCTGCTCGACGAGCCGACGTTCGACCTTGACGCGGGGCCGGTGAGTCAGTTCGTCGACGGGCGCGAGGATCCGATGAAGCTCGGCGACGAGGCAGACCTGCCGGCGGTGACGTTCCAGGCCATGGTGCATTGCTGGGCGAGCCTGCACGGCTTCGTCAGCCTCGAGGCCTACGGACACCTGGACTGGATGCCCGAGGACGTCCGTAACGCGTTGTTCATCGCCAGCATGCGCCACATCGCCGACTCGGCGGGCCTGCCGGCACCGAAGACGACGATCAGCTGAGTCGGCCCGAGGCGATCTCGAGAGCGCCCCAGGGCTCGTCCACCGTGGGCGCTCACGTCGTTCCACGTGGAGGTGACGGGCAACGTATGGGAACCGGCGCTTCGACGCGTACCCTTGACCGACGTGGCAGCACGCGACGTAGACACCGAGATCGCCGAGCTCTCCGAAACCTTGACCGGAATCGAGAAGGTGCTCGAGCCGGACAAGCTCGCTGAGCGCATCGCCGATCTCGAGGAGCAGGCAGCAGCTCCCGACCTGTGGGACGACGTTGACAAGGCTCAACAGGTCACCAGCCAGTTGTCCCATGCGCAGTCCGAACTGCGCAAGGTCACCGAGCTGCGTCGGCGGGTGGACGATCTGCCGGTCATGGTGGAACTCGGCCGCGACGAGGGTGACGCCGACGCGTTGGCCGAAGTGGAGCGCGAGATCGACGATCTGCGCAAGCTCGTCGCCGACCTCGAGATCCGTACGCTGTTGTCCGGCGAGTACGACGAGCGTGAGGCCGTCGTGACGATCCGCGCCGGAGCCGGCGGGGTCGACGCCGCCGACTTCGCCGAGATGCTGATGCGGATGTATCTGCGCTGGGCGGAGCGGCACGGCTACAAGACCGAGGTGCTCGACACCTCCTACGCCGAGGAAGCCGGCATCAAGTCGGCGACGTTCGAGGTCAAGGCGCCCTTCGCCTACGGAACGCTGTCGGTGGAGGCCGGTACGCACCGGCTGGTCCGAATCTCGCCGTTCGACAACCAGGGCCGGCGCCAGACGTCGTTCGCCGCGGTGGAGGTCATCCCACTGATCGAGCAGACCGACCACATCGAGGTGCCCGAGTCCGACATCCGGATCGACGTGTTCCGTTCGTCCGGTCCCGGTGGCCAGAGCGTCAACACGACCGACTCCGCCGTGCGTATCACCCACCTGCCCACAGGCATCGTAGTCTCGATGCAGAACGAGAAGTCCCAGATCCAGACCCGCGCGGCTGCGTTGCGCGTCCTGCAGTCCCGGCTGCTGCTGTTGCGGCGCGAAGAAGAGCAGGCGCAGAAGAAGGAGATGGCCGGCGACGTCAAGGCGTCCTGGGGCGACCAGATGCGCTCCTACGTGCTGCACCCGTACCAGATGGTCAAAGACCTGCGGACCGAGCACGAGGTCGGCAACCCGAGTGCGGTCCTCGACGGCGAGATCGACGAGTTCCTCGAAGCGGGAATCCGCTGGCGCAAGCGTGAACAGGGCAATGGCGACCAAGCGTAACGGCGCGCTTGCCGACGTCTTTGCGCACGTGGACGTACACTCGCAATCGTGCTCGGTCCGGTCGGCAGGAACTGCGGGCGCGACTGACATCCATACCGGTGGCGAGGCAACGTGATCCGATTCGACAACGTCAGCAAGCAGTACCCCACACAGACTCATCCCGCTCTCGACAACTTCTCCATGGAGGTCGAGAAGGGTGAGTTCGTGTTCCTCGTGGGCCCGTCCGGCTCCGGCAAGTCGACGTTCCTGCGGCTGGCGCTCAAGGAGGAGCGCCCCACCGCCGGGCGGATCCGGGTCGCCGGCAAGGACCTCCACCGGCTCTCCAACTGGAAGGTCCCGCACCTGCGGCGACGCATCGGCACGGTGTTCCAGGACTTCCGGTTGCTGCCGAACAAGACGGTCTTCGAGAACGTCGCGTTCGCGCTGCAGGTCATCGGCAAGCCGCGGCGGCAGATCAGTCGCGACGTCCCGGCCGTGCTCGAGCTCGTCGGGCTCGAGGGCAAGGAAGACCGGATGCCCGACCAGCTCTCCGGCGGCGAGCAGCAGCGTGTCGCCGTCGCCCGGGCGTTCGTCAACCGGCCGCTGATCCTGCTGGCCGACGAGCCCACCGGGAACCTCGACCCAGCTACGAGCGTCGGCATCATGAAGCTGCTCGACCGCATCAACCGGACGGGCACCACCGTGGTCATGGCCACGCACGACCAATCCATCGTCGACCAGATGCGTAAACGCGTGATCGAGCTCGAACACGGCAAGCTCGTCCGCGACCAGTCCCGAGGGGTGTACGGCTACACCCGCTAGCCGTACACGACGACCCGGCTTTCAGGCCATCACGCAACCCGGAAGAGAGCGATGCGCTTCCAGTACGTGCTGTCGGAGATCACGACAGGTCTACGACGTAACCTGACCATGACGATCGCGGTCGTCATCACGGTGGCGATCTCGATCGCTCTGTTCGGCACCGGTCTGTTGGTGCGAGCACAATCCGAGACGACCAAGGGCTTCTGGTACGACAAGGTCGAGATCTCGGTGTTCATGTGCAACGAGTACGCCACCGGGGCCGGCTGCGCCGACGGTCAGGTCACCGACCCGCAACGCGAGGCGATCAAGCAGACCCTCGAAGAGCACCCCGAGGTCCAAGAGGTCTTCTACGAGGACCAGGAGCAGGCCTACAAGCGGTTCGAAGAGCAGTTCGACGACTCCATCGTCGAGAGCATCACGCCTGATCAGCTGCAGGAGTCGTTCCGGGTGGCGCTGGAGGATCCGGAGGAGTACGACGGCGTGGTTTCCGCCGTCGCCGGATTACCCGGTGTGCAAGACGTCTCCGACCAGCGCGAGCTACTCGGACCGTTGTTCCGTGCGCTGAGTGGATTCCAGATCGGCGCCATCGGCGTGGCCGCACTGCAGGTCGTCGCCGCGGTGTTGTTGATCGCGAACACGATTCGGCTGGCCGCCTACAGCCGACGGCGCGAGACCGGCATCATGCGGCTCGTCGGGGCCTCGAACTTCTACATTCAATTGCCCTTCATTCTCGAAGCGGCGATAGCCGGACTTCTCGGATCCATCGTGGGATGTCTGGCGTTGTTCGGTATGGAGCAATTGATCATCAGTCGGCTGATCGCGCCGAATCTGACCTTCACGGCGTGGGTCGACAGTTCCGACGTGTGGGCCGCGGTGCCCTGGCTATTGCTGACCGGTGTGCTGATCTCCGCGGTGGCGTCCTTCATCACCTTGCGGCGTTACCTGCGCGTCTAGGTCGCGGGCCGGTGCCGCCGTGCCTGGTGTGCACGGCGGCGCCGGCTGCGGCACTTCTTCGGCGTCCGTACACGCGACGCTGCGTTGCCTCGGTGGAGGCTGTTCTCGTCTGGCGATCCGAGCGTCTTCAGCTGTGTCGATAGGTGCCGTTCTGGCGTGTCGACACGAGGCGTTCTGCTGCGTCAACACCCTTGCAAGGGTGGTGTGACAGGCATTTGCCTGCTGAACATGATCATTTTTTGAATTTCCCCGGATCTCTTCGCGTCCAGAGTGAACAGTGTTACGGTCGTGGGCGAGTGGTGCAAAGGGGGCAGCTGTGAAAGCTGTGACTAATGAGGTCTCGTGGGTACGCCGCGTGGCCGTTCTGGTCATCGCTGTCGGCGTTCTCGGAGCCGGCCTCGGGCAGGCCTGGGCCGACCCACGCGATCGGTTGGACGACGTGGAGACCCGGCTCGGGCAGGCTCGTGAGGCGCTGGAGGAGTCCAGCCAAGCGCTCGCCGACGCCACTGCTGAGTATCAAGCCGCGACGGCCCGGCTGCCGGCGGCGCGAGCCGCGCTGGCCGGTGCCCAGGACGCGCTGCAGGCCGCAGAACATCAGGTCGAAGTCGTCCGGGGACAGGTGGCTGCAGCCCGCGCGGCTGACGAGGCCGCGGCGAACCGCCTCGCCGAGGCCGAGAAGAAGGTCGAGATCCAAGAGGCGAAGATCGACGACGTCACCGCTCGCATCGATGGCAAGCGCGCCTCGATCAGCCAGGTCGCCGTTCAGGCCTACCAGCGCGGCGCCGGCGGTGATCTCGCGAGCATCGCCGCGGTGATGCAGGCGGAGAATCTGCAGGAGCTGGCCACGGGCATTCAGGCGAGCCAGTCGATCGTGCAGGCCGAGAGTGTCGTCCTGCAGGATCTCAAGCACGACCGCGCCGAACTGGCGAACCAGCGCGTGGTGCTCGAAGAGCTGCGAGCCGAAGCCGAGGTGCTGCGCGAGGAGGCCGCGGCGCGGCTGGCCGAGACCGAGCGTCGAGAGCGCGAAGCCGAGGCCGCCAAGGCCGAAGCGCTGGCTGCCCGGCAAGCCGCGGCTGCGGCCAAGGCCGACGTCGAGAACTTGGTGGCAGCCCGCGAGAACGCGGTCGCCGCGGCCGAGGCGGCCAAAGACGAGGACGCCGCCCAGGCACGAGCATGGGCCGCCGAGCGCGACAAGATCCAAGCCGAGATCAACGAGATCGAGCGGCGCGAGCGCGAAGAGCGCGAACGGCGCGAACGCGAGGAGCGCGAGCGCCAAGAGCGCGAGAAGGAACGGGAGAAGGAACGGGAGAAGGAGAAGGACAGGGACGACTCCGGAGACAGCGACTCCGACAGTGATTCGGACTCCGACGACTCCGGCAACGACTCCAGCGGGCTGAACTACCCGGTGTCCAACCCCTACATCACGTCGCCGTACGGGATGCGGGTACACCCGGTCACCGGCGTGTACAAGCTGCACGACGGCACCGACTTCAGGGCGTACTGCGGCACGCCGATTCGTGCCGCGGCGGCCGGGACGGTGCAGTGGGCGCACTACCGCACTGGTTACGGCAACCAGGTCGCCGTCAGCCACGGTGGCATGGTGACGACCTACAGTCACCTGTCCAGGTTCGCCGCTAGCCCGGGGGAGTGGGTCGCGCAGGGCGAGACCATCGGCTACTCCGGCACCACCGGCAGTTCGACGGCGTGCCACTTGCATTTCATGCTCTACGTCGGCGGCTCGCTCACGAATCCGATGAACTACCTCTGATGTTCGGTGATCGTTGGCGGGTTCTGGTTTCCCTGACCACCACTGGGCGCCAACGATCACCGACGAAACGGAGTCGTCAGTGGCCTAGGTGGCATGAAATCCTAGGGGCATGGCACGAGAACGCGGGCGGACCCTGGTCGCCCAGAACCGTAAGGCGCGCTACGACTATCACATCGACGCCACCTACGAAGCCGGGATCGTGCTGACCGGCACCGAGGTCAAGTCGCTGCGGGCCGGGAAGGCGTCGTTGGCCGACGGCTACGCCGAAGTCCGTGACGGCGAGGTGTGGCTGCGTAACGTCCACATTCCCGAGTACGACCCGGGCACGTGGACCAACCACGAGCCCCGGCGCTCGCGCAAGCTCCTGTTGCGCCGCGACGAGATCAGCCGACTGATCGGTAAGACCCGGGAGACCGGCGTCACCCTGGTGCCGCTGTCGCTGTACTTCAAGGATGGCTACGCCAAGGTCGAGATCGCGCTCGCCCGCGGCAAGAAGACTCACGACAAGCGGCAAGCCATCGCCGAGCGAGAAGCCAAGCGCGAGGCCGAGCGCGCGATGGCGCAGGCGCGCCGCCGCTGAGGACCGGGTGATCCCGGTGCGCGATCAGCGGCGACCCAGGCCCGCGGTCACGATGCCGTCGTCGGCGGAAGCACGCGCCGCGCGAGGTTCTCGGTCTTCGCCGACGGCGCAGGTTCGGCCACCCAGGGCCCGGTTCCTTCACTGATGTCGATGACGCCGGCCTCGACCCACGTGAAGTCGCCATCGAGGACGCCCTTGGCGAGGGCTTCGTCAGCGGCATCGGTGTTGCGCCACAGCGCGTCGAACAGCCGCTCGATGCGCACG
>Ga0079224_100001841_pt1 | contig 25001 bp, 23 predicted proteins | sample Stecom2015_FD_80414 | JGI IMG/M metagenome (GOLD analysis project Ga0079224, IMG submission 80414) | Agricultural soil microbial communities from Utah to study Nitrogen management - Steer compost 2015 | ecosystem: Environmental > Terrestrial > Soil > Agricultural land | place: USA: Utah... | reverse complement strand
GCTTTCGATTGGCTGTCCGGTGAAGACGAAGAACCCGCAGCCGAACCGAATGCGGAAATCCCTGACTGGCTCTCTGAAGCTGCCCCGTCAACCGAAGACGCCGTAGAAATGGCCGAGGCCGGCGAACCAGAGTCCGAGGCCACCTTTGATTGGCTGTCCGGCGAAGACGAAGAACAGGTTGCAGAAGTCACCAGCGACACCCCTGCCTGGCTCGAAGACCTGACCCCGACTGCTGAGCAGGGTGAAAGCGAGCCGGTCGATGAAGAGGAGCCGGCAGCCGAACCCGCCGCCGACATCCCCGACTGGCTCTCCGAAGCTGCCCCCACATCAGAAGAGATGGTATCGGCGGTTGAAGAGGCGGAACCACAATCCGAGGAAACCTTCGACTGGTTTGCTCAGGAGGAAGAAGAGGTCGTTACCGACACCCCCGACTGGCTCGAAAACCTGACCCCGGCTGACGAAGCGGAAGAACCCGCTTATGAGCAGGAGGCCGTCGCGTGGTCAGAAGATGCGGGCGAAGCAGCGGAAGCCGAAGTGACGGCGCAGGAAACTGCGGAGCCGGCCGACGAAGCCGTACCGGCAGCATCACTCGCCCAGACACGCATCCTGCCGGAGAATATGGAAGATTACGATTGGCCGGTAGAAGCAGCCAGCGAGGAACTGAGTTACGAAACTGATCCGGCCCGAAGCGAGTTCGGTTGGCTGGAAGATGTATCCGCTGCGGACAGCGCCGAGGAGGAAGACGTTCAGCCTCTGTCCGATGCTGAATTTGAGCAGATGGTCGATGACGAGGAGAAGATACTGGCATCCGCCCCGGCGCCACCACCGGCAGATAACGCGCCGGACTGGTTGAATGCGATGGTTCCCGGCCTTGATCTGGACTACGAGGCAATCGAGGACGACAAACCCATCGAAACAACCTATGATGCCGATACCCCGCTGCGACGTGAGGCGCTGGTATCGCCGGCGGAGGAGGAGCAGCTTGCACAGGGCGACTACGATTGGGTGGCCGATATTGTGGATGAGGAAACCAGCCCAATCCAGCCTGTTTCAGTCGAGCCGGGCCAACCGGTCACCCGGCAGCGATTTGTCTTTTCGCGTCCGCCGGTATGGCTGCGCACAGTGACCGAAAGCGGCCAGGAAGAGTCTTCCGAAACCGATGATGATTTTGAATTACCGGACTGGTTGCGCTAAACGCCGCCTGACAGTCTGAGAGGTACAGACAATGCCACCTGCCGATGTCCCCGATTTCGACTCCATGTCCCCGGAAGAGGTGATGGCGTGGATGGAGAGCCTGGCGAAGCGCCAGGGCGCTAAAGAAGGTTTTCTGACCGATGCCGATATGGAAATTGCGGAGGTCGATCCATCCTCTGTTCTGATCGATGAGCCGGGCTACGTGCCTTTTGGCGAAGAAACACGCAAACCAGCCAGTCAGGAAACCCCAACTGCCGAGTTTGCCAGGACGGAACCTGTTCAGGAATCCGAGCCGGAGCCGCTGCCTGTAATCGAAGATACAGACGAAGAAGATGAAGATACCGTTATTGAAGAAGGCAGTATGGCCTGGCTGGAAAGCCTCGCTGCCGATCAGGCAGACAGCTTCCCCGAAATGGATTTATCCGCGCTCACAGCCGAATTATCTGAACTCCCCGATGAGCCGGAACCGGAACCAACGAATCCGATTGACTGGCTGGAAAGCCTGACCGAGACGCCGCCAGAATCCGAAGTCGAGCTACAGGAACCGGAACAATCGCCGGCTGCCGAAGCCAGCGCCCCCGCCGAGGCTGGGGTTGATCTGGCGTCGATCACCGACCCGCTGGCCGCCGGCATCGATCCTATGCTCTGGCTCGAAAGCCTGGCAAAACGTCAGGGGGCCAAAGCCGAGGAATTTACTACCTCGGCTGATATGGAAATCCCGACGCCTGAAGGCGTTGAGGACACGGGGCCAGAATATCAGTTCTCAATTGAAGATGAACCGAGGGAAAGCCGCCGCGTCAGGGAAACCGTCGATCCGGCTGCGTGGCTGGAATCCATGTCGCTGGGCGACACGGACGAAGACACCGATGACAGCATGACCGACGATGAGATTCAGGAGGCCCTCGCCACCGGGGCGGATATTCCGCCGGATCAAATGGAGCGTTTCTTTGCTCGCCAGTTGGAACGTGGCCTGAGTGTCGAGGAAGTTGAATCCGACCTGGACGAATTTGACCCCGATGCACCTCCCGTGCCGGCTGAACTCCCGGACTGGCTGCTGGAACAGGTTCAACCCCCTGACACGGATTCCGTTCCTGAACCAACTGCCGCAGACAAACAACCCGCGCTGGTCGATGAAATCCTGGAACCGCCCGGCGTTCAGGATTTGCCCGACTGGCTGCAGGTGGACGAGACATCAGAGCCTGATCTCGAACTGGAAAGTATTTTCGAGGGCACGGAAACAACCCCTGATGAGGAGATGGAATTTTTCTCCAACGATCGCTGGGTGCAGGCATTTTCCGAAGAAGCGGCTTCTGACCCCAATGAGATACCCGAATGGTACGAACGCAACCTGCGCGACCCGGAGCGTATCGCTGCTGTAGAAAAACAGATGGGAATCGTGGATGAACTGGCTCAGGTAGAACTGCCAGCCGAAACACGCCTGCCTGAAGGCGAACCTGAAGCAGTGCCGGACTGGATCGACGCGGCAGCCACTGTAGAACCAGAAGCTGAAGCCGCTGCCGAGCTGCCTGACTGGCTCAGTGAGGCCGAAGCCACAACCGAGGAGATTCCCGACTGGCTGGCCGCCGCAGATATCGAAGTTGCGCCGGAAGAAATTCCTGACTGGCTGCGCGAAACAATCGAAACTGAAGAGGCCGAAGAAGCTGAAATAGTCGCAAGCCAGCCAGCCGCGCCGCCAGAGACTCCGGCTGAACCGGCAACTGCTTCTCCGGCTGTCGTTCCCGCCCCGGCTCCGATACCCGCGCCCGCCGGCGATATTCCCGCAGCCCTGGAAAGCGCGCGATCAAAAGCCGACAGCGGTGATCTGGAGGGCAGCCTGCGCGAATACGAAAGCATCATTCGCGCCAACGCCGCGCTCGATCAGGTGAGCGACGATCTGACCCGCTTGGCCGAGCGGCATCAGGATAATCCGGCTGTATACCGCGTCCTGGGCGACAGCCTGATGCGTCAGGGCAAATTACAGGCGGCCCTCGATACTTACCGGAAAGCCCTCAATCAGTTATAATCTGCACCCACGTAAACAGACGAGACGGGTCGCTGGCGACCCGTCTGTTGTGTCCTGCCAAAGCACAAGGGGAATTGCATTTTGGAACGCACACTCATTATCATCAAACCGGACGCCGTGCAGCGCGGCCTGATCGGGGAAATTCTGCGGCGCTTTGAAGCGCGCGGGCTGCGGATTATCGGCATGAAGTTCATGCAGGTTTCGGAGGCGCTGGCAAGAAAGCATTACGCCATTCACGAAGGCAAGCCGTTCTATGAGGGTCTGGTCAGCTACATCACGTCATCACCGGTCGTGGTGATCGCCCTGGAAGGAACGAACGCCGTTGCAGCAGCGCGCGGCACCATCGGCGCCACCAAACCACACGAAGCTGCTCCAGGAACGATTCGTGGTGATCTGGCGTTGGAAGTCGGGCGCAATCTGGTTCATGGCTCTGACAGCGTGGAAAATGGTCAGATCGAGGTTGCCAACTTCTTCAGCGAGTCGGAACTGATTAGCTGGTCCCGTAATACCGACCCCTGGATTTTTGAGTAGATTATCCGCAGATCAAAAAGGCGCTCCCGCAGAGCGCCTTCTCCACTGCTACTGAATGCTGACCAGCACATTGGCCTGATGCCATAAGCCTTCCAGGTCGTAGTAGGCGCGCACTTCTTCGAGGAAGAGGTGTACAACCACGTCACCATAATCAAGCAGCAGCCAGCCGCTTTCCGGTGTGCCTTCCTGCGAAAACGGGCGCTTATCGAAGTGCTCCTTCACCGATTCCCGGATATGCTCGACCAGAGCCTTCAACTGGCGGTCGCTGGTTCCGGTACAAAGCACGAAAAAATCCGCGATCACGGTATCGGGACGCAGATCAAGCAGGACAATATTTTCAGCCTTGTGCTCATCGGCCACATCCACAATGTGTCGGGCAAAATCAAATGAGTCCAGAGAACGCCTCCTGTGCAATACCTGAGTTCTCAGCATTTTAGCATATCCAGCCAACTATGTCACCTGTTTCCGGTTCATAACGGTTCATTATAGTTCATCATATCGGATAATGCGACGATTTTCCAGCCCGATTTTCCTGACACTTAACTCCCGATCAGGGATTCCGTATCCTCAGCGTCGAGATCGAACGCGGACGTATCGGCCTGGTCTGGCCTGGCCGGAGTGACTTCCGCCAGTCGCGTGCGGCGGCTGTGAAACTCCACGACAAGAAAGCAGCACAGACCCAGCACCGCCGTCAGCGCAGCCACACGATACATCACGACCGGCCCGGCGGTTTCATAAAGGTGAGCGCCGAAAACCCCACCCACCGCCCCGGCGAAGCCAAACAGAGTCACCCCAAACGCCGACTGCGCAGTCGCGCCTAACCCGGGTGGAGTCATCTGCGCGACATAGACGACACCTGCCGTCCACAGTGCCGAAAACGAAAGGCCGTGCAGCAGTTGGGGCACAACAGCCCAGTCAGGCGATGGAATCATCGAGATCAGCAGGGTGCGCAGCGCAAACGCCACAAAACCGATCACCAGCAGTCCGCGCGCAGTAAACCGCCTCACCAACCGACCGGCAAAGAAAAACACCGGCAGTTCGCTCAGGCCGGCAGCAGCAACCGACAGGCCGTAGAGACTCTCGCTGCCGCCCATGTCCGTGATGTACAGCACATAGTAATTGTGGATAAACGACGTACTGATCCCCACCAGGAAAATAGCCACCAGAAAGCCGAGCCAGGCCGGATTGGTAGACAGACGCTTCAGATTTTGCAGAAATGGTTCCGTGTCGCCGATTTGTGGTGCCGGCAGACGTATCGTCGCCAACCCACACAGCAGCATAAATCCGATGAACAGTCCAAAGGCTATGGACATGCCTATGCGTTCAACCAGAACGCCCCCGCCCCAGGCCGCCATACCGAAACCCACCGCGCCCCATAACCGCAACTTCCCATAAGCGGCGCGATCTTCCCCCAGCAGCGACAGCACCGCATTATCCGCCAGCGCGACAATTGACCCGTTGAAAAGCGCATACAGCACCACCAGCAGCCACAGCACCGTGAATTCAGTCGATTGGGCCAGCAGCGCCACCGGACCGAGCGTGCCGAACGTCGCCAGCGGCAGCAGATAACGATGCAGCCGGAAAGCGTCGGCCAGCACACTCCACACCGGCGCTGCGACCACCGCCGTCAGCGTCGTCGAGGCGATCAGCACCCCGATCTGCTGCTTGCTCATCCCGATTGTCTGGTAATAAAGGTTGAGATAAGGAACCAGAGAACCGCCAGCCGCAAAGTAAAAAAAGTAAACAGCGGCAGCGAAAATGCGTGGCTGCATAGTGACTCCTGTGAACCGCCTCCAATTGTGCAGCCAGCAGTCCCACAATGCCAGTGTACCAATGCAGTCCACGCAGGTTCTGGCTCACACCCAACGAGCGAGGTTCCAGCCCAATACCGGAGCCTATATCCTGATCGAGGGGGTCTTTTTGTCCACAGTGGCAGATTTCGCCAGCGGCAGCGCCACCAGCGGCGCTTCGTCCTGGTGATTAAGCGCCAGCGTCGTAAACGGAATCACCCGGCCCCACCGCCGCATCGGCCCAATCGGATCCAGCGCCAGTTTAATCACCAGACCTTCCATCAACTGCCAGCGATCCGGGTCGGTGAACGGGTGCAGCAGCACAAGCTGTTTCTTTTTATATGACAGCAGACTGTTGGTGATCGCCAGACGCTGGCCGAAGGTCGGCAGCCGATCCAGCCGCGCCCGCACCTGATTGGGCAGGTTCATCAGCCGCAGATCGAGAAAGGCGAAATAATCCGCCTGATTCAGCACGTCAATTACCGCGCGCCGGATGCCGCCGCGCCCATTTTCGTCCTGGGTATCCGTCACCGACGTTTCGCAAACCGCGACCCGGCGCTGCTCGCCGAGCGGAAAACACTTGAGCGAGCGTGCCCCGGCGTACTGGCCCCAACCCTGACCGCGCGGCATGGCGCTGCGCCAGACCAGCTTTAACTCATCGTCCGCAAAGCCATGTGTCGAGGATGTAAAATCGTAGCCGCGCCGATGGCCGTCGAGCACGTACTCGATCACAAGCTGCCGTGTCATAGGCTACATCTGCTTTGAACGGGGCCGCAGAATATTAAAGAACTGCTTGAGCATGTGACGCACCCCTTTGCCCGTCATCAGGCTGCCCTCGTGGATCGCCCATTTGAAGCCAAGCCGCCCTGCCAGCGCCCGCAGCCGCCTCTGCTCATTGCGATAATTCTGCATGATCTCGTCAAGCGTGGTTTCGCTACCCCACAGGTCCGATTTATTGACCATGATGTAAAACGCCTTGAGATGCCGCGCCGCGTCCGGTTCATCTTCAATCATCTGCATCACAAAATTCAGAGCGTCCTTCTGCAGATGCGCATCGGTATGATCCATCATGAACAGAATGCCCATCGGCTTCGCCGTGCGGAACAACTCCGTCCAGTCAGTTTCCCACATGGCGTATTCACCACCGACATCACGATTCGGCTTGACCTTCATGTAGGTGTCATCAACCAGTGCGTTGAAGTCCGGCACAGCTTCGCCGCCGGCTGCGGTGGGTTCCGGCATAAAATCTTCAAGCGAATCGATGTTGCCGCGCAGCCATTCGATCAGCGTGGTTTTGCCAGTCTGACGCGCACCCAGCACGATAAACGACAAACCGGAGATTTTGATGTAGAAGAAATCCTGTACCAGGCTGATACCATCGCTGATCGTGCGGGTCACCGTCGTGACGGTCCCAACAATCACGGTAATCAGGGTGTCGAGTATATTGCTCATGATTCCCTCGCCGTTTCTTGACGTTCCATTATACAGACAATACGCATGACCGGCCTGCGAAGTTGCCCCGCTGCATCAGGTGAAGATTAATCCGTGCGCTTGGCTAACCCTGATGCTAAAATGGCGGTGATTATGTTCAGCCTGATACTTACGCCGTTCTTTGTAAATAGTGTCTGTTATTCCAATTATATATAATGACGGTACTCACTTACCGACCAGACCGTTATCAGCGAAGCCCGGGGCTTCAGTATCGAGAAGGCAACTCATGATCGAAAACCCTCTCATCGGCCTGGCAAGTATTCTCGTTGTGGGCACAGTCGCCCAATGGCTTGCGTGGCGACTGCGGATTCCCTCTATTCTGATCCTGCTGCTGTCCGGATTTGTGTTTGGCCCAATTACCGGTCTGCTCAACCCTGATGGCCTTTTGGGCAATCTCCTGTTCCCAATCGTCTCCATATCCGTCGCTATTATCCTGTTTGAAGGTGGCCTCAGCCTGAACGTTAGCGAACTACGGGAGGTAGGCAGGGTTGTTCGCCGCCTTATCAGCGTGGGCGCGCTGGTTACCTGGGTGGTCAGCGGCACGGCAGCTTACTTCCTCCTCGATCTGAGTGTTCCTATTGCGGCTTTGATCGGCGCGATACTGACTGTTACCGGCCCAACCGTCGTCATCCCCCTGCTGCGCCACGTCCGCCCTACAGCGCGCCTCGGTTCGACGCTGAAATGGGAAGGCATACTGATCGACCCCGTAGGCGCTACGCTGGCCGTGCTGGTGTTTGAGGCCATTGTGGCCGGCCAGACCGTCCAGGCTTCTTCGATGACGATTGTTCTTGGCATCGTCAGGGCTGCGGTGGCGGGTCTGGCGGTTGGTCTGGTCGGCGCGATTATGCTGTATATTCCCCTGCGCCGATACTGGATACCAGACAGCCTTCAGAACCCGGTTTCGCTGACGATGGTTGTCGTATCGTTCGTCATTGCCAACACCCTCCAGGAAGAAGCTGGTCTGTTGACTGTCACCGTCATGGGCATCTTTCTGGCAAACCAGCGCAGCATTAACATCAGGCACATCGTCCACTTCAAAGAGGACCTCGTAACGCTGCTGTTATCCAGCGTGTTCATCCTGCTGGGTGCGCGGTTGCAGTTGAGTGACCTGAGCCAGCTTGGTGTGGGCAGCGTGTTATTTCTGGCGGTGGTCATTCTGGTCGCCCGGCCCCTCTCGGTGCTGGTATCGACACTTGGCTCGGAACTAAACTGGCGGGAGCGAATTTTCGTGGCTGCGCTGGCTCCCAGAGGTATTGTTGCCGCCGCAGTTGCTTCCATTTTCTCGCTGAAACTTATTGAGCACAATGTGCCGCAGGCTGAGGCGATTGTCCCGGTGATGTTCTCCGTCATCATCGCTACGGTCACTATCTACAGCGTGGCAGCAACCCCCATAGCCAGACGATTGGGGGTCGCGCAGGCATCACCACAGGGTATCCTGTTTGTCGGCGCACATTCATGGGTGCGACGAATCGCGGGTGCGCTCAAGGCCGCCGGTGTCCGGGTGCTGCTGGTCGATAGCAACTACACCAACATCCAGGAAGCCCGAATGCAGGGGCTGCCGGTCCACTTCGGCAGCATCCTGTCCGAAGGCATTCTCGACGAACTCGATTTGAACGGGATTGGGCGAATCGTCGCCATGACCTCGAACGATGAAGTCAACGCTCTGGCAGACATCCATTTTGGAGAGGTCTTCGGCAGTTCGGAAATTTACCAGTTAGCCCCGCGCAGCAATCCCCAGCGTGGCACCTTATCACTGGAACTGCATGGACGTTATATTTTCGGCCAAGAAGTCACCCACACTCAGCTTAACACGCTGTTTGACGAAGGCGCAGAAATCCGCACCACGCGGCTGACGGAGAAGTTCCGGTTTTCTGATTTCAGGCAGCAGTATAACGACTCGGCTATTCCGATGTTTCTCATCAGCCGCGATGGTCGTGTGGATATATTCACCGCTGATCGAAAGCTGGAACCCGTACCCGGCCAGACTCTCATCAGCATCGTGACCACACCGATAGCGGACCCCACCAAAGAATCGGTTGTGCCGGCTGAAGCCAAGACATGACATTTCACACCCGGTTCCGCCCGGAACAGGTTCACCCGTCAGTGTTTGTTGCGTCCGGCGCAGTCATCGTTGGCGATGTGACACTTGCCGAAGACAGCAGTGTATGGTTCAACGCCGTACTGCGGGGCGATACCGAAGCCGTGAGGGTGGGCGCAGGCACGAATATTCAGGATGGGGCCATCCTCCATGCCGACCCCGGCTACCCGACCGTGATCGGCACGGGCTGCACAGTGGGCCACCGCGCCATTGTGCATGGCGCTCGTGTAGGGGATAATACGCTCGTTGGCATGGGCGCGATTCTGCTCAACGGAGTCGAAGTCGGTGAAAACTGTATTATCGGAGCAGGTGCGCTGCTGACACAGGGCAAAGTATTCGAGCCGGGTTCGCTTATCCTCGGCAGCCCGGCCAGGGTGATTCGCGCCCTGACACCCGCTGAAATCGCCGCCAATCGCGCCAGTGCCGCAGACTATACGCGCAAAGCCAGAGCGTTCAAAAACGATGCCTGACGATAAAATCGACTTCATTGTCCAGCAGTCTGGCGAACGACTGGACAAAACCATCATGGCACACATCGGGGATCGCCTGTCACGTGCCCAGCTTCAGGCGCTCATCGAGGAAGGGCGGGTGCTGGTTGATGGCCGTCAGGTCAAACCGGGCACGAAGCTTAAGGGCGGGGAACACATCAGCCTGACCATTCCTGTCCGAGAAACGGCGGAAACCGTTCAACCGGAGGCGCTCCCCCTTCAAATCATCTACGAAGATGATGACCTCGCCGTAATCGACAAGCCCGCCGGCATGGTGGTGCATCCGGGTGAGCTGAACGAAACCGGCACGCTGGTCAGTGCCCTGCTGCACCGCTGGCCTCAGATCGCCACCATGAATATTGAGGAAAAACGGGCGGGCATCGTCCACCGGCTGGACAAGGACACCAGCGGCCTCATCGTCATCGCCAAACATGACCGCGCCCGCCGCCACCTGACCGAGCAGTTTCAGGCCCGGACCGTCGAAAAAGTCTACACCGCTCTGCTGGAAAAACGCCCGCAGACCAGCACCGGGAGAATCGAAGCCCCCATCGGGCGCGATCCAAAGCAGCGCAAACGCATGGCCGTCCTGCGCGAGGGCCGGCCGGCCATCAGCGAGTACACAGTGATTGATGACGACTTCCCCGGCGGTTTTGCGCTGGTGAAAGTCCGCCTGCTGACCGGGCGCACCCATCAGATTCGTGTCCACATGGCTTTCATCGGCTGCCCTATTGTCGGTGATCGCGTCTACGGCTATCGCAAACAGCGCGTCGGCCTCAAGCGGCAGTTTCTCCATGCCAGCGAACTCGCCTTCGATCAGCCGACAACGGGCGAACGGCTGCATTTTGAATCGCCACTGCCAGCCGGGTTGCAGAATATCCTGACCAAACTGAGAGGCTGACAATATGAAGATCACGGCGGTCAGAACCTTCATTGTCGATGGCGGCTTTCGCCCCTGGACGTTCGTCAAGATCGAGACCAGCGATCCGGGCGTGATCGGCTGGGGCGAATGCACCGACTGGGGATCACCCGGCCCGGTGGCGGCGGCTGTCAACCGCTACGCCGAATGGATCATTGGCCGGGACCCCTTGCAGGTTGAGGCCATCTGGTGGGACCTGTACGCCGCGTCGGCCCGGCATCAGGGCGGTATAGCCTGGAAAGCGATGGCCGGTATCGACACGGTGCTGTGGGATATTCGCGGCAAGGTGCTGAATGCACCGGTCTGGCTGCTGCTCGGCGGCAAAATGCGTGACCGTCTGCGGCTCTACTGGTCACACTGCGGCTCGACCCGCGCTCGCCACGCCCAAAGGCTAGGGCTGCCGCCTGTCGAAACAACCAGCGACCTGCGCAGTCTGGCCGAAGAAGTCCGACAGCGCGGCTACACCGCGATCAAGACCAATATTATGGCGCTCGCAGATTTGCCTGATCCCGCCGAAGAACTCGCCCGGTTCTCGAACACAGTTGGCGATGCATCTCCCGCCCTGCTCCGCACAGCGGAAATAATCGTCCGCACCTTCCGCGAGGCGCTAGGGCCGGATGTTGGAATCGCCCTCGATGTCGCCTTCTGGCTCAAGCTTGGCGGCGCGATCAAGCTGGCCCGCGTGCTGGAACCTTACGATCTGATGTGGCTGGAAACCGAAACACACGACCCCGATGCCCTGCGCACCATACGCGAGTCGACAAAAACGACGATCTGCACCGGCGAGAGCCTATTCGGCACGCATGACTACAAACCCTACTTGCAGCTTCACGCACAGGACATCATCAACCCTGATCTTGCCTGGAATGGCATCACCATGGGCAAAAAGCTGGCGGATATGGCCCACGCTTACGACGTTCTGTTTGCGCCGCACAACACCCACAGCCCGTTTAACACCCTGATTTCCGCTGCGGTCTGCGCCGGCGCGCCCAACTTCTACATTCTGGAATACGATGTTGACGATGCGCCCTGGGGCCAGGACATGCTGACTCACCCACTTCAAATCGAGAACGGGTATCTAAAACTCAGCGACCGTCCGGGTCTTGGCTCAGACCTGATCGAATCAGAACTGCTCAAACACCCGGCGAAATCCTATCCCTGGGCACGCTGAGCCTCCGATCACGCTGTCCCAAAACAGAAACAGGGCGACGAACCATCACCCGGTTCGCCGCCCTGCCCAACAGCAAGTGGTTTTGTGCTTACGACAAGCCCATGTGAAACGCCACCAGATAGAGGCCCGTCGATGCGCGATTGAAGCTGGACATCAGAAATGTTACGGGCTGCGGTTGAAGCTGCTGGATAGGCAGCCGCAGCATGGCATCCTGTGAATCGGCTGTGACTACCCCCTGGCTGCCGCGCACAACCTGAAAGCCATTCAGACTGGCGGCTGTGTCCCAGCAGGTGGTGCTGTTCCCCCCATCGTCGCAGAAAATACGATTGCCATCGGTATCCGTCCAGATAGTATAGTCAGCGTAGTCTATGACGGAGAAATAGGGATCAAGCTGGGCCTCCCGGCCAATCATGTAGACCGACAGCGGCACGCTGGAATTGACCATGCTCGAAGTTATCTGCAAGGTGAAGGGATCGCCATCGTTATCCTCGCGCGTCACGGCCATACCATCCAGAATCAGCACAAATTCGCCGGACCTGCCGCTGAATTCACCGACGATGAGTGAAATATCGGTCATCGAACTGTTGCTGTGGCGGAAAATCAGTTGCGCACTCTGCGCTGAGGCGCGCACATTTCCGGTTGAAGGCAGATTCACCTGATACCCGCTGGCGTCCGGGGCGTCATCATTACTCAGGCAGTCAGTCGGGGCGGTCGTATCGCGGACAATCAGCACCGGGTCAAAATCGCCTATACCGATCGCGGTTGCCGTGTAACTGAAACTGGGACGCATCAGGCGCACGATGATTTCGACGCCGTTGGTAATCGTCACCCCGTTGCAGGTTGCAGTGACACCCTCGACGATAACGGACGACTGCGTGCTGGCATCAGTCGTTCCGCCGGGGTAAGTCAGAATCAGACCAAATCGTTCGCTCAGGCCGATCCAGTTTTCGCCATCGTACAATTCGACCTCAGCGTAGAATGTCTGGTCGCCGACCAATCCATCAGGAAAGGCGCTGTAGGGCACGAAAAACGTCAGATCGCTGTATTCCGTGTTGTCAAACCCCGGTGTCAGATCGGCAATAGCGCGCAGCAGGCCGTTCGATGCCACAAAATCCTTATCGGCGTTGGGGCTGGCCTCGACCAGACTGTTGTTGGTGTCATAAAAATAGAGCGTCGCAATCAGCGGCACGTCTTTGTAGCCGGATACGAGCACATAGGAATGGACAATCATGCCGACTGCGCCGTTCTGCGTGACATTATGCTCGATGTCCAGGATTTCGGAGAAAGCATCGCCTGCGGTGGTTGTCCCGGAGCCGCCGGGCCGGGTGGGCGCAGCAGCCGCTTCCTCCCCTGTCGCCGCCAGCGCCAGCACCGCCCGGAACGGCAGAATACCGCCGAGCCGACCCTGAGTACGTTCCTCTGATCGAACCGCCGTCGGAATACCCACCAGTTCGCCACTGGCTGTCACGGCCAGACCACCACTGTTCCCCGGTGCGATCTCCGCGTCCGTCTGATACCAGACGACCATGCGCTCATCGCCAATGGTTTCGTTCTGCGCCGTCGTAATCAGGCCATCGGTCAGCACAAGATAGCCGTCGCCAATACCCGGATAGCCAAACACATAAATGCGCTGGCCGCGCCCGAATTCATTGGGCACAGGTGTCAGATACGGCAGGTCCAGCGATGTCGGAATAACGACTCCCCCCCGTTCATTGCGGTCAATCTGGAGGATGGCGAAATCCAGCGTTGAAAACTGAGCCACCAACCGTGCCCGATACTTTGGCAGCGGCAGTTCATTCATGTCCTCCAGCACAAAGATGAGGTAATCGTCAGCCCCCTCCACCACGTGCCGGTTGGTGTAAATCAGGCCGGTTGAACTTACAATCGTCCCGGAGCCTGTGGCGAATATCTCCCCATTCTGTTCTGCGCCGATCATTACTACGCTCTGTGCGATGCGTTCGATCTGCGCCGGGGTCATTTCTGGTTGTGCCGAGACCACGCCAGTCGCAGACAACAGGACGATAAGAACTGCAACAATTTGACGTACCATCCAGATAATCCTCATTGCGTCAATTTCTTAAGAATATTATAGTGTATTTCATTGTTTTGCACGGTAAACGATAGTCGTGAAAAATCCAATCCCCCGCTAAAATGGGGATTGTTGCAGTTCGCCAATCGAAGGGCAGGGAAACCATGCGCGAAGTCACAATCGCAGTTGCACAGATGAAACCCAAACTGGGGGAAAACGAAGACAACCTTGTCAAGATGTCGGAGACCATCGCCAAAATCGCCTCGCAGCAGCGCGTCGATCTGATCGTCTTCCCTGAGTTGATTACCAGTGGCTATGAATTGGGCGTGCGCTTTACGGAACTGGCACAACGCGTCCCCGGCCCGACCATCAACCTGATCGCCCAGCGGGCTAACGAGCATGGCGTTTTTATTGCCTTCGGCATGGTCACCAAAGAAAAAGTCGAAAGCGTGCTGTACAACTCGGCAGTGCTGGTGGGGCCAGACGGTGAACTGCTGGATGTATACAATAAAATTCACCTGCGCGGCGAAGAACGTATGGCCTTCCGCGAAGGTTACAAGCTGCCGGTAATCCCAACAGAAATCGGCAACATTGGCCTGATGCTCGGCTACGATCTGGCTTTCCCGGAAGTCGCGCGCAGCCTGGCGCTGGATGGCGCAGAGATTCTGTGTGTGCTGGCGAACTGGGAAGCAGCCACCATCGACGAATGGAAAACTTATATACGGGCGCGAGCCTACGAAAATTCGGTGTTTGTGGCCGGGGCCAATCGCATTGGCGAGGATGTCACCCTGACTTTCGGTGGCGAAAGCCTCATCGTTGGCCCACGCGGACAGATTCACGCCTCGCTGGCAAACGAAACCGACCCGGAAACCGGTGAGCCGCTGGAAGGCTTTGCGGTGGCGCGGGTTGATCTGGACGAGGTGCGCAAGTATCGCGAGGAATTTCAGTTTATCCAGAACCGCCAGCCGGCGATTTATCGCGCACTGGTGCGCAAATACTGATGTGCCCCGGCGTCTGGAGCATGGCTTTCGGTGGGCGTGAATAACGCCAGCAGATTCGGCCATTAGATCAGCGCCCGGTACTGAGAATTTGCCCTATGAACGATTATCCTGAACCACCGGTCCGAAACGTGGTCTTCGCCTTTATCATTCTGGCTGCGGCCATTGTCGGGGGTGGGGCGCTGCTGCTGGTCACACGCCCACAGCCGGTCCAGATCACGATCAATCCGCCTGTTCCGACAGCCTCCCCGCTGCCTACCGCATCCCCCGGCCCGATCACCATTTATATTACCGGCGCGGTGCAGCAGCCACAGACAACCCTCAGCCTGCCGGCTGGCAGCCGGGTACAGGATGCCATCGACGCAGCCGGCGGTCTGTTGGACGACGCCGACCTTGACCGTGTGAATCTGGCCCAGGTGCTGCGCGACGGCGATCAGGTGCATGTGCCCTCACAAACAGGCGGCGACACGGTACTCGCAACCCCAGGTACAGGCGGCCTGGTATTTATCAACCGGGCAACCAGCGAAGAACTGCAAACCCTGCCGGGAGTTGGCCCGGCGCTGGCAGAACGCATTATCGCTTACCGCGAAGCCAACGGCCCCTTCAGCAGCCTGGATGATCTGGATAATGTCAGCGGCATCGGCCCTGCTCTGCTGAGTGGGCTGGAAGGACTGGTGGCGTTCGATTAACCCACCCGCTGCTCCGTCTTGCTGTCGAAAAACATGATTCCATCCGGGTTGAGGTCGCAGTGAATCGTCGAACCGACTTCGATATGTTCATCAAGCGGCACAGTCATCTGCCAGCGTTCGCCGGCCAGATGCACCTCAACTAGCTTGTAACGTTCAGCGAAGAACGGTGTCACATGGTCAACCACCGCCGGCACACCTTCGCTGACTAAGCGGATATTTTCCGGGCGGATGCCCAGTGTAATGCGCGTCCCCGGCTCCAGATCATGCCGGATCGGGTAGCCGCCAAAATTCTCGCCCTGCCAGTAACCATCCACCACGTAACCGGCGAATTCGTTCATGATAGGTGTGCCGATAAACGTCGCCACAAACAGATTAACCGGGTTGTGATACAACTGATGATAGGTCCCCACCTGCTCGATACGTCCGGCTCGCATCACGGCGATACGATGCGCCAGCGCCACTGCCTCAACCTGATCGTGTGTCACATAGACCGATGTAACCGGAAATTCGTACAGCAGCCGCTTGAGTTCAACGCGGGCCTGCGCGCGAATTTTGGCGTCGAGATTGGCAAACGGTTCATCAAACAGAAAGACACGTGGGTCGCGGGCCAGTGCGCGGGCGATACCGACTCGCTGCCGTTCTCCGCCGGAAAGATGCGATGGCCGCCGTTCCAGCAGTTTCTCCAGACCGATGCCGGTGATTTTGGATACCTGAGCCACCCGCGCCGGAACTTCCTGTTCGCGCTGCCGCAGCGTCAGGAAAAATCCCACCGTGCGCCAGCCTTCCCAGTGCGGCATCAATGCGCCGTTCTGAAACACCATGCCGACCCCCCGATCCTTGATGTCGATTTCGGGCAGGGGCACATTATCATAATATATTGTGCCTTCATCCGGCGTTTCCAGCCCGGCAATCAGCCTGAGCAGTGTCGATTTGCCGCAGCCCGAAGGCCCCAATACGGCCAGTACATCGCCCGAAATCAGCTTCAGGCTGACATCATCCACCGCCGTGATCGACCGGCTAACCCCCTCGATATGCTGCTTGAAGCGTTTGGTCACATGCTCAAGTGTCACAGTGGTCATGTTTTTTACTCCCTGGCGCTTATTTTAGCGCAGAATTGCGGTATAACGGGGATATGCTATGGAACAGTCCGTTTATTACCCTGCGCACCTCGCTTTCCGAAGGCTGGACTCTGTACGTCTGCCAGATTCGTCCGGGGCGAAATAAGGCGCGCGTTCCCGCCACGCTTGAAGTGCTGGCCCTGCTGGATTCGGCTGTCGCGCTCAACAGTGGGCCGCTGGCTGAACAGAAGGGCGTGTTCTGGATCGGCGCCAAGGATGCAGACGAAACACGCTTTCAATATCTGGGATACACCCGGCGCGTGATGAAACCCACTGACGTGGATGCTGACGAAAGTGAGGCGGTGCGCTGGCGCGGCAAGACATATTTCCTCAGGACAGTCTACGAGGAGGATAAAGACTGGTTTCGCAACCGCGCCCCTGACCGGCGGGAGTTTCTGCTGCGGGCACATGATGGAAGCTTAGTGCCGGTGCAGGGCTACCGGGGCGATGGTCAGCACCTGAGCCGCAGGGGTTTAGCACCTGAAGATGCGCGCCTGCTGGTGAATCTGGTGACACCGCACCCGGACAGGATGGTGCGCTTCCTGGACCCATTCGCGGGTGTGGGTGGATTGGTGATCGAAGCCGTTGATCGGGGCTGGCAGGTCTACAGCGGCGATATTGACCCGGTGGTGCAGTATGGTTTGCGGCATTTCGGCGCGCATCACAGCGTACTGGATGCAGCGCGGCTGCCCTTCCCGGCACAATGCTTTGATGCAATTGCAGCGGAACCGCCACTTCATGAGGACGCGCGCGAAACCATCGCCGGGTTGATGGACGAGTTGGACCGTGTGCTCAGACCGGGCGGTAAAGTGGCGGTTCTGGTCGCGGATTGGGAAGCAGTAATATTAGAAGCCGCAGCGGAAATTCTGAAATACGACCTGCTCCTCAGTGCCGAAATCGACCGCAAAGGTTCGACCAACCATCTGTGCCTGTGGCAAAAACCGCTTTAGTATCATCCCGCAAATGGTTGTACAATACCCGCAGCCAAAGGACAGGGGAATTAAAGATGGACTACATAGATCTGCGCAGCGATACCGTCACATGGCCCACGCCGGCCATGCGCGAAGCGATGGCAAATGCGCCAGTGGGCGATGATGTGTACGGCGAAGACCCGACTGTCAACCAGCTTGAAGCCGAGGCCGCTGCCATGCTCGGTAAGGAAGCGGGATTGTTCGTCACCAGCGGCACGCAGGGCAACCTGACCGCTGTGCTAACTCACTGCGGGCGCGGACACGAAATGATTCTGGGCAATCAGGCGCATATCTTCCGTTCAGAAGTCGGCAGTTCAGCGGCGCTGGGCGGCGTGCACCCGCATACCGTTCCTGTCCAGCCGGATGGTACGCTTGCCCTTGACGACATTCGCGCTGCCATCCGCCCGGAAAATGAGCATTTCCCGCGAACGCGGCTGATCTGTCTGGAAAACACACAGGGGGCAGTAGGGGGCATACCTCTCACGGTGGAATATACCGCGCAGGTCGGCCAAATCGCCCACGAACATGGCCTCAGGCTGCACATCGACGGCGCGCGCATCTTCAATGCAGCGGTGGCGCTCAACGTGCCGGTTAAGGAACTGGCGGCCCCGGCGGACAGCGTGACCTTCTGCCTGTCGAAAGGATTGTGCGCGCCCGTTGGTTCGGTGCTGGTCGGCAGCCGCGATTTCATCGCTGAGGCGCGGCGTATCCGCAAGTCGCTCGGCGGCGGAATGCGGCAGGCTGGTATTCTGGCGGCAGCAGGTCTGATCGCCCTGCGCGAGATGACGCAGCGGCTGGCCGAAGATCATGCCAACGCCTGCGCGCTGGCCGAAGGTCTGGCAACCATACCGCACATTCGCATCGATCCGTCGCGCGTGCGCACGAATATGGTGCTGTTCCAATTTGACGAGGATTTGCCGATCAGTATTGAAGAACTGGTGACACGCCTGAAAAACGACTATAACATTGTCATAGGGGGCTACACCAATGGACGCACGCAAATCCGCTTCGTCACCCATTACTGGATTACCCGCAACCACGTCGATCACGTGATTCACGCCATGAGGACACTGCTGGCATGAGTGTACCTGACGATACCCTGCCAGAATATGACGATTACGACGAACTGTACGATGAAGAAATCGTAGAGGAACCTGACAAAGACGATTTCACCGATTCCACCGGCCCCCTGGGTTACCGGGCTGCCGGCAGCGACCCGACCTTCGGCTATCTGATCGCACTGGCACTGGCGGTCGGGTTGACGGCCCTGCCGCCGGAACAGCGCGACCTGCGTTACACCATTCTATGGATGATTCCCGCCGGCTTTGGCGTCATGGCGTGGCTGCTGGGCAGCCAGATACGCATTCAGGCAGAAACGCCGGAAAATCTCGCCTGGGGCATCGCCTTTGCCTTGATCGTCGCCACACCGCTGCTGGCAGTCGGCGGCAGCACCCTGACAGCCACCGTCAACCTGCTGTTTCGGGGCATGACATGGGGAACGCTGCTGGCCTACATGGTATTTGTCATGCCGCTGGCCGAAACCCTGTTCTTCCGCGGCTTGCTCCAGCTTGAGCGACCTTTCTGGATTGTCGGGCTGATGAGCAGCCTGTGGTCGGCGCTGCTGTTCTTCCCTCTGCTCAATATCGGCAGCTACCCGGCCATCGCAGCGGTTATCACCGTCGCGCTGCTGATGATGAACCTGACCTACAGTTACGTGCGGCAGCGTAACGGGCTGGCCGCCGCCTGGGTCTGCCAGATCGTCGTTAATCTGGTGCTGATCTTCTTCCCGTATGTGAGCAGTTGATCTTGGCGATTGCGAGGGTGCGCCGAAATGGTGGAATCCGGCTAGCCCTCATCCCAGGCCATAGCATCCTCATCATCTTCGAGGCCGAGCAGGTCACTCATGAGGACGCCACCTTCGTTGCGCATCGGCAGGCGGCTGAGATACCGTTCGGTAATCGCCACGTTGCGATGCCGCAGCAGGCGGCTGATCTTGTCGATGGTCACGCCGGATTCCTGCAGCGCCCCGGCCACCGAACGGCGCAGATCGTGCGGCGCGACATGCCCCAACCCGGCGTATCGCGATGCCTGATCGATAATCAGCCAGATGCCATCCGGCGTCAGGCCAAACCGACTCACGCGGCCCCCTTTCCACAACCGGCGCACCAGCGCCGAATGCGCCGGGGGGCGTAATTCACCCGGAGCCACGACCCGCCGCCACTCATCAAGCGCCTGCAATACCGGACGTGGAAGATCGATGACCGCGGTGCGGCGGCCTTTGCCATGCACCCGCATAATCGGGCGGTCATTCTGTGTGCTCAGGTCGCCCCATTTCGCGCTCGCCAGTTCGTCGCGGCGCAGCGCCATTGTACACAACATGGTCATCACCACATGGTTGCGCAGTTCCTGATTGCGCGAGGTCGCTATCTGCCGGCCAGCCAGCATGATCCGCCGAATTTCGTCCTTCGACAACCATCGACCCGGCCTCTGCCCGTCCTCCGCCTTCGGCGGGCGCACATTGGCGACCATGGCTGCCACATAATCATCAAGCCACCCGGCCTCTACCAATAGCTGCGCCAGCGTAACGATGGCGGCGCGGGCCTGATCGATGCCCTGCCTGCCATGCCCGCGTCCGGCCAGCATCCCCAGCCACGCCCGCAGCTGCGTTGCGCTGATACTTTCGTAAAGGATACGCAGTGGCAGGGCGCTCATCCGCGCGATGCGTTGATCGCCGTGTGTCGGCCTCAGCCCGGCGATGTCAGCCAGATAAGTATCGACCCAGCGGAAATAGGCGCGCTGCGTGTGTGGGCTGCTGGTGCGGCCCGGCAACGCCAGCAAAAAATTAAACGTCGCACCGGCATCTCGTTCGGACACTAGCACGCCCGACGATGATGTTCTACGTTGAGGTTCGAGATTTTGCGCCATGTCGCTTAGTATAGCATGGACGAACGAGACATGGCGAAAGTCTAATAGAAATCGGGCATCCCGTCAGTCGTGGTATATCGGTTGTTCCGGCGCGCCCCTATAAATCGTGTGGATGAACGCAAAGATCAGACCAAAGACAAAACCGCCAATATGGGCGAAGAATGCCACCCCGCCGGTGGTCGAATTCAGCGCCGCCGTACCGTTGAATACCTGCATGATGAACCAAAACCCCAGCACCAACCACGCTGGCAGAGTCAGCGGCAGGATAAAGAAGCGCAGGAACGGAAAGCCAACCCGCACACGTGTCCCCGGATACAGCACGATATACGCCCCGAGCACTGCCGAAATCGCCCCGCTGGCACCGATCAGCGGCAGGCAGACGTAATGATAGAGCACCGTATGCGCCAGCGCGGCTACGAAACCGCCGGCGAAGTACAGCGCCAGAAAACGGCGGCGGCCCAGAAAATCCTCTGTATTTGTCCCGAAAATCCACAGAAAAATCATGTTGCCGATGAGATGCCACACGTCACCATGCAGAAACATGCTGCGGAAAAAGTCGATGATTTGCGCCGGCGCGAAGCCATGCACAAACTCGCATGGCACCAGCGACAACTCGTAAAACTGCCGCACCAGTTCCGCACGGGGCAGGCTCATTTCCCAGGCGAATACCAGCACATTGACCAGCATCAGGCTATAGGTCAGGTAAGGCCGGTTTTTTGTCGGGTTGTTGATCGTCCCGAAAGGAATCATGTGCCCTTCCCTCGTTAACTCTGCCTATGCTTCAATATACGCGGGAAAGGCGCACAGGTTGCGGACAAAACTTTCTGCGCTTCCGCCGCTTTTCAACTGTACCGGCTCAATGGTGCCCCGGTCAGCGCCGGTCAAGCGGAACCCATTCGAGGTCTTTCGGGCCAATGTAATTCGCCCGCGGGCGAATCAGGCGATTATCAGCCATCTGCTCCAGAATGTGTGCCGACCAGCCAGCGATACGGCTCATGGCGAACAAGGGCGGGAACATATCGACATCAAGCTGGATGGTATACAGCAGAATCGCGCTGTAATAATCCACATTGGGGAACAACTTGCGCTCGATAAAAAACTCATCGGCCCGCGCGGTCTGCTCCAGCCGATCCGCAATCTCGAACCATTTGGAATTGCCGGAACTTTTCGCCAGTGCCTCGGCGTGCTGTTTGAGTACTGCCGCGCGCGGATCGGGCGCTTTATAGACTCGATGACCGATCCCCATGATACGCCGCTTGCCGTCTTTCACCTCGCGCTTGAACCACGCTTCAACCTGATCAGGGTCGCCAATTTCGAGAAACATCTCCATCGCGGCTGCGTTCGCGCCGCCATGCGCCGGCCCTTTGAGCGCGCCGATAGCCGCGACCACCGCGCTGTGAATGTCGGAATTGGTAGCCGTCACCACCCGGCTGGTAAAGGTGCTGGCATTCATACCATGTTCAGCCAGCAGCACCAGATATACATTCACTGCATCGCTGGCGGTCTGATCCGGCTCTTCCCCGGTCAGCATGTACACAAAATTCTGTGCCAGAGTCAGATCAGTGCGCGGGGCCACCGGCTGATGACCTTTCCGCAGCCGATTCCACGCCGCGCAGATTGTCGTGATTTGCCCCGTCAGCCGCACCGCCTTGCGCTGCGCTGCTTCAATAGACGAGTCTTTCGCGTCGGGGTCGTAAAATGCCAGCGACGCCACCGCCGCTTCCAGCACTGCCATCGGGTCAGCATCAGCGGGGTAATGCCGCATCATCGTCATCAGACCTTCCGGCAGAGCAGCATTTTCCGCGATTGCCCGGCGCAGGTCTTCCAGTTCAGCGGCATCAGGCAGACGCTTGTTCCAGAGCAGATAAACAACTTCCTCGAACAACGCATGAGCAGCCAGGTCTTCGATTTTGTAACCACCGTAGATCAACTTGCCTTCCGGGCCATTGACCAAGCTGGTAGTCGTATCGGCGACGACCACGCCCTCAAGCCCTTTTTGCACCTGTTCAACCATGAATTCAAGCTCCTTCAAGTTAAGTGCCGCATTACCCGCAGTCGGGTATCGGTCCTAGCGTCTGAGAGTAGTTGAGAGGCTCGCGCCAGAAGTGATGCTGCTGATAAGATGTCAGGCTGAAAATCCACATGCAGCCGGGTGAGTATAACATCCGGCTATAGCCGAGGCAACGCTGCGGCTGAGCAATCCCTGAAAGCTGGCCGATTCTGCAAAATTGCGCCGGTCACCCCTTGCAATTCCCCGCAAGGCGTGCTACTCTACCTGCTATGATTACAATGACTTCAACCCGCATGTCCACCATGATGATGACCGCTTGTACCTGTACCTGCGGCAGTTTCGGATTCCGGGGCGTGTCACGCGGTTGAGGCCTTAAACAGGCATCATCAGTCAAGAGCTAGCCCGTCCCGGCTGGCTCTTTTTGTTTTGCAACCAGTCAAGGAAAACCACATGGCGGTTATATTACCACAGGCGTTGCAAGCGCGTATCTTCCGTGATCTGGAAGCAACTTATCCGAACGAAGGCGGCGGCTTCCTGCTGGGCAGTATCAACGATGGCGACATCCGTATCACGGATACGATCCAGATTGAAAACGTGTTTGCCGAAGAAGAACAGTATCACCGTTACGCCATGACGCCCCAGGACTGGATGCGGCTGGAAGACGAGGCCGACTCGCGCGGGCTGACTCTGGTGGGCTATTATCACAGCCACCCGGATTCCCCGGCCATCCCGTCAACCTATGACCGTGACCATGCCCTGCCAAATTTTGTCTATATCATCACGCAGGTTCAGGACCGCCAGGCAATTGACATGCGTGTGTGGCGGCTGCGCTCGGACCGATCGCAGTTCGATGCCGACACGCTGACGATTGAATAATTCTGTAGCACAAACCAAGGAGGAGATTTTCGCATGGTAGACGCACTGGTAACAACCCAATGGGTCGCTGACAACCTCAATCAGGTGAGGTTGGTTGAAGTCGATGTCGATACAACCCAGTATGAAAGCGGTCATATCCAGGGTGCAGTCGGCTTCAACTGGCAGTCCCAGCTTCAGGATCAGGTGCTCCGCGACATCATCTCGAAAGAGGATTTTGCCGCCCTGCTTGGCCAGTCTGGAATCAGCAACGATACCCACGTTGTGCTTTATGGCGACAACAATAACTGGTTTGCAGCCTATGCTTTCTGGCTGTTCAAATATTATGGTCACGAAAACGTCAGCCTGATGGATGGCGGGCGCAAGAAATGGCTGGACGAGGGGCGTCCGGTCACGACGGATGTACCCACTTACCCGCCGACCAGCTACACCGTCCGGCAGGTCAATACGGAACTGCGCGCCGACCGCGACTACATCAAGGCGCGGCTGGGCCAGTCCAACTTCGGCCTGGTTGATGTCCGCTCTCCGGCAGAATACGTCGGTGACATCATCGCACCGCCGGGCATGAGCGAAACGGCACAGCGGGCCGGGCATATCCCCGGCGCGGCCAATATCCCCTGGAGTCAGGCGGTTGCTGAAGACGGCACATTCAAGAGCAAAGAAGAACTGAAGCAGTTGTATGGGAGCAAGGGCATTGGCGACAACACCGACGAAATCGTCGCTTACTGCCGCATCGGTGAACGCTCGTCGCATAGCTGGTTCGCGCTGAAGTACATTCTCGGCTACGAGAACGTCCGCAATTACGACGGTTCGTGGACAGAATGGGGCAACCTGATTGGAAACCCCATCCGCAAAGGTGACCAACCTTAGACTGGTTCTTGACATTCACCGGGGACAGGTCAAACTGAACCCGGTGTGTGGTGCGGGGGCTGGATGGCGAGGCAACGCACTGCAAATGCGTTTGAAGCGGGTTCGACTCCCGCCCGCACCTCTGACAGGTTTGGGCAGTAATGAAGGAGAAACATTCTGTATGGCATCGATCAGGATTCCCAGCCCACTGCGGGCTTACACCAATAATCAGGCGACTGTCACCGTCAGCGGCAGCACTATCGGCGCTGCGCTGGATGACCTGACCAGCCAGTACCCGGATTTGCGGCAGCATCTGTATGATGGCGATCAACTGCGCAACTTCGTCAACGTCTTTCTCGGCGATGAAGATATCCGCTTTCTCGATGGTCTCGATACCGAAATCAACGAGGACGACAGCCTGCGCATCATTCCAAGCATCGCCGGCGGCGCTGACTAGACTGCCACGCGCAGGTCAACGATCAGAGAGGATAGTCAAGGGATGACAGACGAAATAATTCGTAAAGTCGATCAAACAGGTTTGAAAACCGGGCAGGCCCTGACCATTATCCTGCTGATTCTGGCGTTTGTAGTGAATTCATGGGTGCTGGTGGCGCTGGTGGCGCTGGCTCAGTTGCTCGGCGCTCTGGATGTCCCATTCGCACCCTGGCGTCTGATCTACCAGTACCTGGTCAAACCGAGCGGGCTGGTAAAACCCTGCCCGGAAACGGACAACCCGGAACCCCACCGCTTCGCCATGCTGGTAGGGGCACTGTTCAATGGCGTGGCAGCCATCGCCCTGCTGAATGGCGCTCCGGCGCTTGGCTGGCTGCTGGTCG
>Ga0079224_100001840_pt1 | contig 25015 bp, 41 predicted proteins | sample Stecom2015_FD_80414 | JGI IMG/M metagenome (GOLD analysis project Ga0079224, IMG submission 80414) | Agricultural soil microbial communities from Utah to study Nitrogen management - Steer compost 2015 | ecosystem: Environmental > Terrestrial > Soil > Agricultural land | place: USA: Utah... | reverse complement strand
TCCATCTCTGGATAGATGCCGAGTGGGGACTCCACTCGGATGCGAGGAACCTTGTCCTCGAAGTCCGGCTCGACGACGTAGACCGCCATGCCGAACGTGTTGTAGTAGTCGCAGAAGGTCACCTGGTGCCCGGAGTGCAGCTTGCTCTGCTGTACGTAGGCATTGGCAATCTTGGTGCGCTTGCTAGAGAACTTCTTCGCCTTGTCGGTGGTGATGACGCCAGAGGCACAGTTGATGCTCGGCATCGCGCCCATGACCTCTGCCATGTCGCGAGCCGCCGTGTCGATCATGTTGGCAACGATCGGCTTGGGCCATGCATCAGGCATGGCCCCAGGCATCACCGTCTCGATGTCGCCGGAGCGAACATCGTGGACATCGCGCTGACGCTGGTCGCGATCTGCGGCAGCACGACGAAGGCTCTCCACCTTCTGGGCGACCTTGTCGATGGTCAGCGCCATGTGCCCTCCTTACTTCTTTGGCTGAGCGACCTTCAGTCGCTTCCACGTCTCCGGGCCCGGGTACCCGTCAGCGTCGCTTCCGGTCCAGCCCTGCTTGCGCTGGAACCAGGCGACGGCCTTGATGTCAGTCCTGGTGAACTCTCGACCTGGCCCGATCTTGTAGCCCCTCCATCCGGCCCTCACGAGCGCCTTACCCAGCTCGGTGATTAGGTCATGCTTCTGCCCAAGGCGGAAGAAGCCCCTGCCGGGGAACGGAGCGTAGACAGGCTTCGGCTTGGCCGCAGGCTTGGGAGCACTCGGCTTCACGCCGAGACGCCTGTCGATGCGGTCACGGAAGGAGTCCATGTTGTCGAAGTCGTCGCCGCGAGGGTCGATCTTGCCGGGCTGCCACTCCTTGTGGCCGATGACGCTGTTGGCGTTCCAGCCATAGTGGCGGCAGATGGCTGCGCTTGCGCGCACCATCGCATCCACCTGAACGTCGGGCCATGGGTCCTTGCCGTCCCCCAGGTTCTCGCACTCAAACCCGTAGAAGCGACGATTGCCGTCGGTGTTGGCCTCATTGTCGACCGGAGCCTCACGCTCATCAATGACGGCGTCAAGTACGTCGTCATCTCCCAGTCCGGCATGGTTGGCTCGCCCGCTGGAGACGAGGTGCACCACCCCGTCCTTGGTGATCACTCCATGGCACAGCGGCCCCGGCAGGGCCGCGTAGCCCCTGTAGCAGATGTCCACCGTGTTCTTGCTGCCCTTCGTGACGGTGTGGTGGATCATCACACCGTTGATGGGTCCGAACGGTCCCTTGTGGTTTCGGTTGTGCTCTCGCCAGTTGCCCACCTCGACTACCTTCAGGCCCTCGGCCTTCAGGATCTTGACAAGCTTGCTAGCGCTCATAGGTGCCGCCATCAGTTACCCCACCAACTTCCAGTTCCGTGTGTCATGTTTGCCTGAGCCATGTAGTCCAGGTCGATCGTAATGGAGCGCTCGCGGTCGCGAGGGCTCTGGTACTCGTTGGCTACGTGGAACACGTTGTCCACCTCGCCGATCAGCTCTCGTGCACGGATCTCTGCGAACCAGAGAGCCATCACGAGGTCGATCTTCTTCTTGGTCTTGACACCTGGAGGCAGAGGCTCCCAGGTAGTTAGCTGCTCGATCAGCATCTTCGTGGCCTCGCTGTTGGAGCGAGACGGAATGTGGATCAGGTTCTCGTTACGCTCGTAGCCCTCGAACAGTACCGACATGGATGCGACACCGAAGTCCGCATCCCACTTGTTGGAGCCGGTGAAGTGCTCACGAAGCAGGCAGCCTCGGCTGCCGAGGAACTGCTTGATCTCGCGGTTCTGGGTCACCATGAGGTTCATCGCGTTCTTCTCGATGCGCCACTCGTTGATCCCGTACTTGACGGTCAGTTCCTTGATCTTGTCGAAGATGTCATCAGGCTTCAGGTTGCCCTTCGACCACAGGTCCAGAATCCAGCGCTCTCCGGTGTAGCGGTCGACTCCCATCACAACTGCGGCCGAGTGTCCGGTCATGGCGGGGTCGAAGCCGCCGATGATGTACAGGCCGTCCATGCCGTTCTTCCTGTGGCCGGGAGCACCCTTCTGCATGACGCCTGCGGCTCGCATTCCATCCACGCATCCAGTGACCGCCTTCACGGGGAAGATCGCGTCCTCGACCACACTCTCCTGCATGTAGACGAGAGACCAGTTCTTGGGTGACATGGAAGCGCGGCGCTTCCTGAGCGCCTCGCCGGTCCACATCGGCCAGAGTCCATCCTCGTCCTGTACCGTGAGCTGGCGACCAGCTACGGATACTGGTGGACGGTTAGTCTTAGGCCACAGCGTGATCCAGTCCTTGGGATCGTCAGCGTACTCCAGGACGGCAGGCTGCGTGAGATAAGTCCAGGGGCTGGACTCTTCCCCGTAGTAGTCGTCCTTGATGATCTCACCGTAAAGGTCGACTGGAGCGAGGCGCGTCCCCACCAGAAGGATACGCCCACCTGGATAGCTGAGACGGTTGTAGACCTCTCGCTGGAGCCAGTCCATCTGCTTCTCAAACTCATGAGCGTTCTTTCCCGTCACGCAGTCATCAAGGATGATGAGGTCGGCACGAGAACCATAGATGTGTCCTCCGATACCTAGAGCCTGGACCGTAGGGTCCTTCTCTCCCGAGTCTCGGGTAGAGCTGGACACGTAGATGCTGTCCGCCGTCCAGGCGGCAGCACCATCATCGAAGCCACCCTCTGGACCGAAGTCGATCTGAAGCTTCTGGTAGTTCTTGTTCTCAGAGGCCAGACGATCCTTGATGCCACGGAGGAACCTCTTCGCCATCTCCTGCGTCTGGGAGACGATGATGACTCGGATGTTCGGGTCCTGGCAGATTCGGTACGTCACGTAGTTCATCGTGATGGTCGTACTCTTGGCGTGCTCGGGAGGAGTGTTGATCAGCAGGAACTCGGGCTCACCCTTGATGTAGGTCTGGCTCTCGTGGAGGTTCCTCGGGTCTCGACCCTCAAGCACATCCACCCACTGTAGGTGGTGGTTGAACAGCTTGGTGTCCAGGTACTCCTCGCACCACTCCGGGAACGGCAGGATGTTCTTCCTGTTCTCCTCCGCCGCAGATGCGTTCTGCGTCATCAGACGCAGACGGTCCATCTCGTCCCTGAAGGATGCATCGCTCTGACGTAGGTACTTGTACTGGGCCTCAGTGAGACCCATGTCGTGACAAGCCTCCTTGATGGACTTGCCGTTCTTCACGTACTTGATGAAGGTCTCCTTGCGGACCTTCGAGTCGGTCTTGGCTGCCTTGACCTGCTTCGTCCTGGGCTTGGCCTGACGAGGCGGGCTCTTCAGCTTCCTTCCGTCCTCAGTCACATACACCGTCGCCATACCCTGGTTCTACCTTCCGTATCTAGGCAACTCAAACGCCGTGCGGCTTCTCAAGAACGGGGTCGGCCTTTAGGGCCGAACCCCTTAGTCGGAGGAATGATCCCGAGCTGTGCGAGGGTAATGTCTAACCATGCTCCACAGAGGACCAGCCCCTTCAGGGGGCTGGCTCCTGACCTTGATCTGACCGGTGATCACTCGCTTAACCAGTGTAGGTCTGGACACATCTCGGGGACCCCATTATATATATACCTGTCCCTTCGCCTCTCAGGGACAGACCTGTAGTGTGACCTGCGTCACGCACCCTACAGCCCAGTGTTCCCAAGGGTTCTGTCATGGCAGTGTGAGCCACGTCACACCCATTTATGGTGGAAATTTAGGGGGACTCACTCCCCCCCAGTGAACGCGCGTTAACAACCCTGGGGTCCGATGTCCGGATTTGGTGGGACATGTCGGGTGTCCGAGTTGCCCCGGCTTGCCCTGGTTCGTCCCCCTGGGCTGCTCAGATGAGCAGGGCTGCGCTCAGGTGGGCGGGGGTGTGTGGACATGTACTAGGAGGCCAGCATGTGTACACATATGTGACCAGATGTCCGATTATGTCCAGATATGTGGGCATAAGTGTGCAGATGTGCATGATTGTGGGGATGTGGGACAGTCCATCCGCATCCATCCGCATCCATCCATGTACGCATACCCCCCAGCCGTACCCCTACGCGCGCGCGTGTTCCATCTACCCCTTACGTGAGGGTGCTCATCTGAGCGGGGGCCGTGCTCATCCGTGCAGGTGTCCGTTTTGCCCTGGTCTGTCCCGCTTCACTGGAGCAAACGGCAAAGATCGAGGGGGACAAACTGGACATCTGGGCAGGAACTATCCCAGTTTCTGTACCAACCATCGTACCAAGCCACCCATCTGTCACGAGATGTCCGATTCGTACACTTCTGCTCCAGCCACGCAGCCTGAGCTGCGTGTCTCTCATCCTGATACGGACAATCCGGACATACTGCCTTTGCTCCGGCCTTTGCTTTCAGGAAGGAAGGGAAAATACAGCTTCGGACAAGGCATCTGACCTGCATGTTTGACGGACCTACCTGCAAAGCCTCAATGTTCTCGGTGTCAGCACGACAGGCCAGCAAGAACGGCAGGGAGTGCGGGGCAACAAGCCCCTTGGTGACTTGAGAACTCCACAACGTGCTAGATCTCTTAAAAGGGCGCGGCAAACCCGCGATAACGCAGTCAGATAGTCATGGCTGCGGTACCTGGTCAGGTGCTTCGGTGCTTGATCACACGATCCGAAAGGATCGTGCTTGACACAGCCTTGACCGGCGTGAGAGAGTCCTACTCGTTCGGCCGAGTGGCCGGGCAGTCAGTATCCGGGCAACCCGTAGGGGCTAAAACAACGGTGAAACTCTGTCCACACACACTCGCTAGGTATCTCGCACCTTCTAGGTGCGTGATCACTAGCACGGACGCGAAAGCGTCCGAGCGTAGGCCAACGAAAAGTAGGGCTTGACACGAAGGCGGCAAACGTGAGAGTGTCTAGCACGTCAGCGAGGGACCAAGTCCCAAGCGACACGCATGACAGCCGGAGCCGAAGCTAGGGCGAGACCTAGGTGTCTTGCTAAGCGGAGCCTGCCAGCGTAACCACACGGGAGAGAACCATGCCCGTCCCCGCGAGGGGTGCGCAAGGCGGGGCCGAAAGGCGCAAAGTGACTGTTCGTTGCTTGTGAACTAAATACTGTAAAGTCTTGGCAAGGCCAGGCGTCTGCCCGCAAGGGCCATACATTGAGGCGTCTGCACCTACCAAGCCGTGTGTAGCTCGGTAACTCCGTGTACCGGTGTGGTTAACCTGCACTGGACGACGGGTGAGTCTCCCCACCTTCGGGTCAGGGATGTACCGCGCCAGAGCGGATGTGAGCACACACGCTCTTTCCCCCCTTGTTGAAGGGGCCTAGATGGGCAGCAATGCCCTCCCCTGGCTCCTTCGGGGAGTCGTCCGAGCCCTAGTGGCTCGGCGACTGTCCGGGACGCTTAGAATCGCTCTGAGCGCCTTAACGCAAGGGAGAGAGACATGATCGACACCTTCACCGTGGAGGCGTACGTGGACGGTCACAAGGTCGGCGGTCAGAAGGACGCCGACCTGAAGGACATCCGTGACCTCATCTCCGATGAGCGCGGCTGGACGACCGAACACCAGGACTTCATCGACAGCCTGCTCAACTCGGGCAAGGCCGTCATGGTGGACAAGTACAAGATCATGAACAGTGACCCGCAGGAGACCACGAGCGTGCTCGTGGCGTGGGCCAACTGACCGAATCGGTAGGAGTGCGCCCTTGCGGGGGCGTAGTCTGGTCAATTCGGCCAAGAACAAGGGAGAGAGACCTTGATCAGCTTCGATGAAACCTTCATGAGCGCTGGTGACCCGCTGGTTCGGTCACGAGTGCCTGGGTTCGGATCGGCTAACCGCACGGCTCAGACGAGCCGTGTGCACAAGAGTCGTGCGAAGTCCACCAAGCCTGCGAAGGAGGTGAAGAAGGGCCTTGCACGGTCCTGCGTCTCCGTCAAGAGCATCGGTGAGCGCACCTTCGAGGTGCGCGTCAAGGGTACGACCCACATCCTGGGATTCATCAGGATGAGTAAGGGGCGTGCCGGTAAGGCGTACTCGTACAAGCTCGTGGGTGAGCAGCGTAGCCACAACGGCTTCAGCTCGCTGACCGCTGCCGTGTCCCGTATGTTGGAGAAGTGCTGATGAGCGGCTGGGCGCTGGTAGTAGTCGCCGCAGTCATCCTGATCCTCGCCGGTTCTGCCGGTGGAGGCAACCAAGGACGGTGATCCACAATCTTGGCCGTGCTGGTCTTGCACCAGCACGTGCCATGTGCCATGGATCATGGTGCAACACAACACACAATCCATCGCCTGTGGCGATGGGTGGCTTCGGAGCTGCGCTCCGACGACAAGGGGAGAGATCATGACCGACTACACCTCCAAGGTCGAGTCCGGCATCAACCTGCTCAACGCCCACTTCGGGTCCGAGAGCTGGAAGAAGGACATCGACCTGGACACGCTGGACCTCGGGTCCTGCGGTGTGTGCGTGCTGGGCCAGCTCTTCGGGGACTACTCCGACGGTCTGGTCGAGCTGGGCCTCGATGGAGGCTACAGCTACGGCTTCGACATCTCCGTCGGCAACTTCCACGAGCTGACGCAGGCGTGGAAGGACGCGCTCGGCAAGAACAGCACGCTGGTGGAGAAGGGCGACGTGTACAAGGGCTCGTACGGTTACTCCGTGCGGGTCATCGGCACGCAGCTCGTCCGTCTCAGCGACACGGAGACCATCACGGTCTACATCGTCGCGACGGGTAAGGTCAAGGACGGCGTGCACACCGACAACAAGTCCAGCACGGGCAAGGTCGAGACCGCCGTTCTCCAGAAGAAGGACTTCGAGACGGGCGGCGCCTACAGCTTCAAGGTGCGCTCCGCCCTGAAGATCGAGACCGGCATGTTCATCGAGCTGGCCAACGGTCGGAAGTACTTCGTGCACAGCGAGAACGAGGTTCGCGAGCTGGTCGACGGTGCCTTCGCCGAGAGCGTCTCCAACATCTCCCTCGTGGGAGCCAAGGAGATGAAGACCGGTATGGGCTACAGGTTCGGCCAGTCCGTCAGGAACGCGCTCGTCTGATCATCGCACCGGCTGCGAGCATGGTCCTCACCCTTCGGGGTGAGGCCCGTGTGCCTAGCCGAGTTCGACTAGGTTACATCCTGACAAGGGGAGAGAATCATGGGCGCGAAGAAGCTCGACAAGGCGACCATCTACCACAACACGGGTGATGTTCTCGTCTTCTCCGACTCCTCCAGCGCGGGCGCCATCAAGGTGCTCAAGGAGGTCTTCATCCCGGAGGTGGGCGAGCACAGCTACGTCGTGCAGTACGGCCGGATCTCCGACGACAAGTTCGTCGGCGACCTGTCGTACACCAAGCACCCCGAGATCGCGCTGTACACCGGCAAGGAGATCACCGAAAGCTACGGGTACAAGTTCGTGCCCGGCTTCACGATCCAGCCCGGTGACGTCCTGAAGGACAAGGACGGCGTGATCTACATCGTCCAGTCCCGTGACGTGATCTGGAACACCCAGACGGGAACGTACGCCGGTCTGGACTACTGGAACGGCAAGGACTGGACGCAGAAGGACAAGCAGCTCAAGCAGGTTCTGGTGGCCAACGGCTCCAACTTCTCGAAGGAGCTGAAGATCAGCTAATCCCATCGCTGTGAAGTGAGCATGGCGCTCGGCCCTCTGGGGCCGAGTTCCGTGTCCTCTTCATACGGAGAGGAAGACAAGGGAGAGAGATTATGGCAATCGAGTCTCACAGTGGTAACTGGAACGTCCTCGATGTGCTCGTCTACAAGAGCCACAGCAAGACGATCCTCCCCGGAGTGAAGGTGCTCAAGTTCACCTGGATCGAAGAAGCCGGTGAGTACCGGTACATCGTCCAGAGCGGAAGCGTCAAGGATAACGCGTGGGTGCCGTCCTTGGACGGCAAGTCCCTCGTTCTCCTGAGCTACGAGGAGCTGAACGACGGCTACAACCTGAAGTGGACCAAGGACACTCTGGCTCCGGTCAAGGGTGACGTTCTGGTCGGCAACGACTGGAACGGCAAGGAGGTCGTGCTTCTCTTCGAAGCTGACCACCTCGTCCACCGGCTGACGCCGATGAACGATTCCTCGCGGAATCAGTCTTCGGCCGGTCTGGACTACTACGAGGACAAGCTCACGGACATCAGGGTCATCAAGGACACGTATGGTGGTCGTAAGTTCAGCTCCATCCGGTAGTCGGTACCGCCCCTTGAGGGGGCGGCCCCGAATCTCTGGGGTTCAACCGGTCAAGCCTCTGAGGTCATAGTCTAAGGTGTGTCAGACTGACGATAAGGGGCACTCGACCAGGTGAGTAGGGTTGCGCTCACCCCTTCGGGGGGTGAGCGTTTCCTGGCCTACCTGGCCAATCAACAAGGGAGAGAGTTATGTGCCAGAACGTTTCCTGCCCCGTGCACGAGCGCGTCAACGTCCGTGAGGACGTGACGGACGAGTTCGGGACGGGGCGTGCGTTCACGTACGAGGGCGAGTACTGCGTCATCACGCTGGACAACCCCGAGTACAACGACCCGATGACCACGCTGGGTGCCCTCCTGGGCGGCGAGGACTTCGTCATGCCGGGGATGTTCATGACCCTGGTCGTGAAGGTCGGAGACAAGGCCGTGGGCGACCTGTCGCCCGACGAGCTGGAGGCCAACACGGTGCACCGCGAGGACTTCGTCAAGTACGACGACGAGTCCATCGCCGAGTTCAAGGACGCCGACCCCTCGGCTCCGGTCCCCGGCTTCGCGGACAAGCTCACCGAGATCCTGCACGACAAGCACGACGAGGCTGTGCTGGCTGTCCAGTCCGGCCTCATCTCCTAGCACTGAGGATGGTGCTCGGCCTCCGGGCCGAGCGCCGTCTCCCCTGCTAGGGGTCACACAAGGGAGAGAGAAATGAGCAGCATCAACACCGAGGATCTGCGTACCGTCGGCGACCTGTCGCGTGAGCTGGGCTTCTCCCAGCCGAAGGTCCGGACCTTGGTGGAGGGCATCACGCCTGCCATCTCGGCGGGTAACGGGCGCGTCGTGTTCTACAACAAGGCCGACGTGGTCAAGGCGCTCTTCACCAAGCACGAGGTCATGCTCCGGTTCATGGGATACCTGTCCCCCGAGCAGAGCTACGACATCGTGACGGACCAGGACGCCTGAGCGTCCTGAATCCGTAGTCAGGGACACGAGCAAGGAGACCAACATGGAATTGTTCTGGCAGGACACCGAAACGAACGACTACAACGACGGCATTGGCCTCGACCTGGACGATGTCTGGGAAGAGTCCGGCGTCTTCGATGTCGACACCCTGAAGCTGGCTGTGCTCCACCACATCGCCCTGTGGGCGATGGAGAAGGACATCAGCATGGGCAGGGTCACCGGGTTCACGTTCGATCACGACGGCGACGAGCTGGGGATCGAGGCGAGTCCCAAGAACTGGGACTGGCTGACCGAGGTCTGCCAGCTCGTGGAGTTCATCAAGGGCAACAAGCACTACTGCCCTGACAACGCGATCTTCGCTCGCATCAAGGACATCGGGTGGAAGTTCTTCGACTTCGACTCCGACCTCCAGAGGGCCGAGGATGAGTACTACCAGGAGTTCGACGGCGACTACCAGGAGTTCGCCCGCGAGTACATGGACAACTGCGGCGAATATCTCGGCGGGCACCTGGAGTACCACTTCGACTACGAGTCGTACGGCGAGTCGCTGGTAGAGGACTTCGACCGCATCGAGTTCGCGAACGAGGAGTTCCTGTTCAGTCGCTAGTGACTGGCATGGTTATCGTCAGACTGACGATAGCTGTGCGATCCACTAGGGTCACTCAACAAGGGAGAGATCACATGAAGCGCATCAAGAGGACCGCCGCCGCAGCCGCGATGGTGGTCACTCTGGGGCTGGGTGCGACCGCGTGCTTCGAGGATGACGCCACGGTGGCATCCGAGAACGTCTCCAAGGCTGCCGACAACTTCGAGGTCAACCGTCGGATCGTCGTGTTCAACGGCATCACCGACAAGTACCTGATGGTGGTCGTCGGCGCGTGCTCCATCACCGATGAGGGCAGCCAGCTGGAGATCATCTGCAAGACCGGCAAGGACGAGTACGTCAAGGAGTTCGCCGGTCTGTCGGACAACGTGTCGTACTTCATCGAGCAGGGCAAGCCGATCAAGGCGAGTGCGTACCACCATCGGGTGACGTTCAAGCCGCAGTCCATCCTGCCTGACGTGGACTTCCGGGGTTCCTCGGAAGACCTGCCCACCTCGCAGTGATCTGATCGTGTCCCGGCCTCCGGGCCGGGCACGGTGAAGGATGCACAGGTACCCGAAATATAAGTAGGGTTCAGGCTGACGTGGCTGTGGATCACACGGCTGGTCCCCGTGCCGCAGTGCTAGCACGCTAAGGGCTTTGTCTACCCGACGCCTGTTTGTTCGCCTGTGCATCCCTCTCCGTGACATCACGGACATCTAAGGGGAGAGTGATCATCATGTTGCACCTGGATTTGCAGCGTGCAAAGGAGCTGGTCGCCGAGTCCATCGAGTCTCGGGGTGCTGACTACGAGTACCCCAAGCAGGACGGCACCTGCTACTACGTCCACGGCACCCGGGTGTGGGACGAGGACGAGGAGCGCTACGTCATGGACTTCAGCACCGCCACTCCGGGGTGCCTGGTCGGCGACGCGCTCAAGCGTGGCGGCATCCCGCTCGAAGTCATGGGCGGGGAGTACAACAACGAAGTCGACGCCGGGGAGCTGCTGTACAACCTCGACGGCAGCGGCTTCCTGACCTACACCGAGACCGCTAGGGCGTACCTGCTCAACGCCCAGGCGAGCCAGGACAAGGGCGCTCCCTGGGGCATGGCCGCCTCGGCGGCAGCTCGTGGCGAGATTCTGGAAAAGGTCTACGAGCACGACACGGACGGCAAGTTCTGGAATGGTGAGTGGTACGCCACTCCCTACCTGTCCGTCGACTGATCCTGTAAGGTGGATCACAGAGCAAGAGAGACCCACGACTTCGGTCGTGGGCCTTGAAGCTGGCATCGGAGGTGCCTCTCTCCCCCTCCGATGCGAGCCTCTGGGCCTACGAAAGGAGGAGTATGGGCGTGCCGTCACGACCCGCCCAGATCAAGCGGGTAGCTGAGTTCCTTGACTGGTCCGTGGATAACGAGCGGACGGTCGAGGAGGCTGCTGCGCAGATCGTTGACAGCATCTACGACATGTGGGCTGTCGATGTTCACGAGGCAGCTCAGCCGCCCAAGGTTGGGATGGCGTTCAAGTCTCCCGCCATTACGTCCAAGGTCTATCACGTGGCCTGGATAGGGGAAGAGTTCGACGGTGGCCCGCTCACATGCTGGGTCATCGATGCCGGGGCTGACTACGGCACGATGGTGCCGTACGACAGTCAGTTCTGGAAGATTCTCACTCCGTCCAACGCCAAGGCTGGTGGTCCTGGCAGCAACAAGGATGGATGGAAGGCGGGAGACAAGGTCTCCCTTCTCCAGCGACGCCGTCACTACGAGGTGTTGGAAGTCGGAGACAAGACTGTCCTGTTGAGGGACGTCAACTCCGGCACACTTCAGGCTGACAGCAACGCCAACCTGAAGAAGTACTACAACAAGGAGAGATGAGTATGACCAACACTGTTCCGCTCAATGTGGGCGAGGTGCTGGTCCCCATCGAGGGGACCATGTGGGACTACAACATGTGGAAGGAGCTGGAGATCATGTCCAGCGCCACTGTCAAGGGTGTGTCCCAGTTCTGGGTCAAGATGACCGACCAGCACGGGTTCACCGTGATGGACACGATGAACATCGGCACGCTCCGCAAGGGCTGGAAGCGTAAGGCCACGTTCTTCAAGGTCGGCAAGACCTACAAGTTCGCCCCCAACAAGTACGCCGTCTCGGACCTGTATCGGGTCGTCGAGGTGGCGCATGTGGATGACCCGCTCACGCCGAACGACGACGTGATCGCGTTCGCCATCGCCAAGGACGCCCCGACCGGCAGGCAGTACGGGGTCAGCCTCACCCGCAACGACTTCAGCAAGATGGTGCTCGCGTGACAGCGCCCGCATGGGCGCTGCTAGTATCTACCATCGTGCTCGCTGTCTTCTGCCAGTTCTACAGGGTCAGGGCTGAGGTCCTGGCAAGAGAGGTGCTGAACGCCCATGACTGGGTGGATGAGATCATCGAGGCTCTGGAAGAGCCTGACGGGGAAGCCTCGCAGGAACGTATTGCTGGACTCGTTGATCAGCAGCGCCCTGATGGGCGGGCTGGCTAGCCTGTCCATCACGTTCTTCGACGCCGACCCCAAGTCGTCCGTCATCATCGCCGTGTTCTCGGCGGTGATCCTCAATGCAATCCTGATCTCCACGGAGGAGAATCGTGAGCGTGAAGAGGATCGTTAAGGAGGTCTTCGGCCTTGCCCTTGACGGGCTGGCCGTGGCTCTCATCTTCGCTGGGGGTATCGCCATCGGATTCCTGGCGACGCTCCCCTTCTGGTACTGAGCGCACAAGTTGGGGCCAGATCTGTCTACTGCCCAGATCTGGCCCCTTGTTGGCTGCTTAGCCCTCGTACCGCCCCGCCTGCGCCGCCCGCCAGGCGGCGTTGGAACGCACCATACGCCTGTCTGCGGGCCTCGGCTCATCGCCTGGGTCCCTGCGGCCAAGCTCCCGCTGAACGGCCCCGTACGCCCGCTGTGCGCGCTTCTTGGCGGCCTCGTGGCTGATCTCGAAGTGGTCGGCCAGGTTCTCAGTGGTGTAGTTCCACACATGGACCAGGAACAGCAGCTCCTTGGTCTCGTCAGGCAGCCGCTGAACGGCTGCCTTGATGTCCACAAGCTCGGCCACCCTGTCGCCAGTCGTGTTGGCTTGCGGCTTCTGGGTTGGCTGTCCGTCGCCGTGCTGGCCGAACGACTGCCAGTCGGTGTACGAGAACACATCGGGGAGAAGGTTCTTGATCTTCGGAATCGAGTAGCGGTACAGGTCTTCGACACTGTATCCTTCTACAGCAGCCTTCTCCCTTGCGCAGTAGTCAGAGGCTACCTTGCGCAGCGTGGATGCGATCTTGCGCTCCCACTCGGGGCCGTCCTCCACAGCCTTCTGGAGCTGGGACTTTTTCTCGTAGACCCAGATCCACAGATGCCCCTCGGTGTCCTCCGAGGTTACGTACTGGGGGAAGGCGGAGGACACCGAGCGGGCAACATCCCTGACCATCTTGGTCATGACGTCGAAGTCAAGCTCTATGTTACTCACGAGTACTCCTAAAAATTCTCTGGGCCTAGTACTTCGAGCCGTTGAAGTAGAAGCCTCGGTCGACCATCGTGATGAGGTCCGGATACACGCGCTTCCCGTCGTCGCGCAGCAGCGCGAACGACATCTGCCAGGACACAGCACCGTCCTTCACATACTTCGCGTGAGTCGGGTCCATGATGGAGCCAACGTTCATCGTGAAGCGCGGCGAAACCTTGCCGTCGAAACCGTAAGCACGAGTAAGGAGGTAAGGCTGGTGAGTGTGGCCGAACACGATGTTCTTGTCACTGCCGTAGCGCTTGACGAACTTGTTCTCCCAGGACTGGGGGGTCCCGGCGTAACCACCACTCTCGTGACCATGCACTGCGTAGGTGTTGGTCCCGAGACGGACAGGGCCCTTGACGTACTTCACGTCAAGCTCGTCCAGTCCGAACAGGTTCTCGATTTCGAGTGCCCTCAGAGTAGTGAGAGGGGCAGCGTAGGATCGCACGAAGTCCTTGATGCGAAGGTCGTGATTACCCTCAAGCCAGGTAATGACAGCCTTGGGCGCAGCATCGCGGAGCTGCGTCAGCACCCCCTTGAAGCCGTCAATATGCTTCTGTAGGGTGGGCGCGTACTCCCCGGCAGTGCCCTTCGTCCAACGGGATACCTGCGGGAAGTCGATTGCGTCTCCGATCTGGAAGACGCGGTCGGGCTGGATGTCCTCGATCACCTTGATGATCTTCGACAGTGCCAGCGAATCGTGGTAAGGGTACTGGATGTCCGGCAGGATCACCGTAGTTGTGGTTGCCATGACTAAGAGTATAAGGGATGAGATGAAGACATACCGTGTGAGCCGGGCTGTCGCCCGCTACAAGGACCGGTGCTCTCACTGCGGTGAGGACATCATGCCGGGGCAATGCATCGCCCGGATGTACAACTACTCCGCCCATGGGCGGTCAAAGTGTGAGGAGTCCATCGTGGAACGTTACGAGGCTGCGGTGAGCAACGCTCACAAGGCGAGAGCGTGAACCCTTTCCTCACTGTCGAGAAGGAAGTGGGCAGTGAGTGGGCTTCGCGTGCGAACTGCAAGGGCAAGGCGTTCGAGCTGTTCGAGTACCAAGAGAAGGACTCGCCGCTCACCAAAGACATGAAGTTCAAGGAACGTCTGGCCTTCAACTACCAGAACTTCGAACTCGCAGCAGAGATCTGCATCGAGTGCCCTGTCTTCTTCGAGTGCGGAAGTTCCGCCACGACAGAGGACAAGTACTGGACCGTGCGTGGAGGCGAACCGCCCAAGCGGTTCGACGTCGAGTCGGAGCAGCTAGCCAGGAGCGGACGGCCGAAGGGCAGCAAGTCCAAGCCTGGTGCTCCCAGAACATGCAAGCGTGGGCACTACCTGCCCACGGGTGGTAGGTGCAAGACCTGTAAGCGAGAGCAGAACACGATCCGACAGCGTGAGGCTCGGCGGAAGGCCCGCGAGGCAGCCGCTGATGGTGTAAGCTAGTAACTACCCCGAGGGCGACGGCCGGAGGGGTTGCACCTGGAGTCGCGATCTAGGTGAGGATGATGGTGTAAATGGCAGCACAGCGCCGCAGAGGCGCCGGTGTCGGTTCGAACCCGGCTCATCCGCGCAGAGTTACGGTGAAGACGAGGGCTAACTACCTGAGTCGCTGGTGACCCCAGTCCACCTGCCAGTGGATTACCCGTAGCTACGGTACCGTGACTGGTATCAATCGTCAGTGAGTGACTACGGGTCTGAAGCCCTGCTCATCTGCTGTTGGTCATCACTTCCCTTCCCTTGGAGATGCACTCATGGAGCTAGAGCACCTGTCATACAGTGCTCTCTCCCGCTATGAGGAGTGCCCACGTAGCTTCTACCTCGGTCGAGTCAAGTCAGCCGAGGAGAAGCAAACGTGGTTCTTCCCACTCGGGAGTGCGGTCCACCTTTGCGTCGAGGACTACCTGCAAACAGGTGATGCTCCCTCGTTCGAGGACCGCTTCTACCCACTGATCGAGGCTCAGATGAAGATCGATCCAGTGGATGTCAACTGGCTGGCTGGCGGAAGTCAGGATGATCCTATCATCCGAGACAAGGCGGTCGAGCTGGGCAAGCGTTGTGTAGACAACGCCATCAAGTTCCTCGATGACATCGAGGTCTGGGAGGTTGAGTACGATGCCTCCGGTATGATCGCTGGCTGTGAAGTCCCGATCAAGGCGTTCATCGACATCGTCGGTGAGCACAAGAAGCACGGTCCAGTGATAGTTGACTGGAAGTCCGGCAAGAACAAGCCGAAAAACAACCTTCAGCTTGAAACCTACGCCGTGCTTCTGAACAACACTGACCATCCGTTCAACGAGCACACGGCGATTCAGTTCGACGTGGGCCTGTGGGCCATGGTCAACCCTGACGCTAGCAAGGCAAGGCCCGTGAAGGGTCTGGCGTCAGTGGATGCCGACGCCTTGGGGCGTCGGTACCAGGCGGCATACGATGACATCAAGCAGAAGAAGTGGAAGGCCAACGCTGGCTTTCATTGCAGGTTCTGCGTGATGGCACCCAACTGCCTGGTTGAGGCGGGTCCAACCCAGAGGGCTCGCTTCTACGACAAGTCCGATGAGGAAGGGTTCCCCTTCTAGTGGAGATCACCTACCGGATTCCCAGCAAGAAGGTCCCCTACGGTTACGTCGAGATCAAGGCACCGACCAGTCTGGCCGGTTTCCCTGACCCGACGGAGCTTGCGGAGTGGTACGCGAACTACATTCGCGAGTACCAGGCGGCAGAGGTGAAGGCTTTCGAAGCCCCGCCAACGCAGGCCAAGGCTCCGCAGGCGGCGAAGGACACGTCAGTCGAAGACGCCATCAAGATCCTCGATGAGGGTCTGGACGGAGTCGAAGAGATCGACGAGAACGCGCCGGTCAAGCCGTGGGACAAGACGTCCGACGAAAACGAAACCGAAGAGAAGAAGCCCTGGCAGACCGACGAGTCTGACTGGGACTTCAGCTAAGAGAAAGAGAGACACTGCGTGAGCGACGTCGATGACATCCTGGGTGGCACCAAGACCCCTCCCGGCCTGAAGTTCGAGACGGTCGGGACCAAGCACATCCTGCTCATCACGCAGGCACCGAAGTCGGTGCCGGTGCGTGAGTTCGTGGCTGGCAAGCCGGGCGAGCGCCTGTACTTCCAGTCCCAGAAGAAGGTTCGCGAGAGCGAGCTGAACCTCAACCTTCCCTACGACCCGATCCCGGCGATCCTCGTGATCGGCCAGACCAAGGACGGCGCTGAGGCTTCCCTCCGACTGGAGGGCGAGAAGCTGAAGGCTGCTCGCAAGGCTGTCCGCGAGGGCGGCAAGCTGGTCGAGGGCAACATGATCGCCATCGAGTACACCGAGGACGACCCGAACAGCAAGGGGCCGTTCCCGAAGAAGCTCTACGCGGTCCAGATCAAGAACAAGGGCTGAGCCATGGCTGTTGCGGTGGCATCCCTGATCTTCGGCATCTTCTGCCTTCCGATCTTTGGTGCCGCCGTGGCGGCCGTCAAGTACATCGTGAAGGAGTAGGTCATTAAGACCCTGTTCCGATCGGTGAGGCGTGGCCTGTCGGCTGGGGAGCCGCTTCCGGCTCCCTGGCCGATCTTCGACCAGAAGAAGATCACCTTTCGCCGGTCCTCTATGCAGATGATCGCCGGTCCTCCGGGGTCCATGAAGACGGTCATGATGTTGAACATCGTAGACCAGATGGGTCCTGACGTACCGACCCTGTACCATTCCTCCGACTCGGATGACTTCACGATGGCCACTCGTGTGCTGTCGATGAAGACTGGTCTCACGACCGAAGAGGCGGAGGAGGTCATCATGGCTGGTGACCACACCAACTCCGATGCCCTGCGGCAGTTCGGCCACGTCAAGTGGTCGTTCCATGCAGCCCCTACGCTGGAGCACATGTGGCGTGAGGCCGAGGCGTTCCGTGAAGTACACGGGGAGTACCCGCACCACACGATCATCGACATCCTGATGGATGTCGACTACGAGGGGGCCGGAGAGCAGAACTACTGGGCTCTCATGGCCGAGCTGAAGGTCATGGCACGTGATCAGCAGACGTCCCTCTCGATCGTGCACCACACATCCGAGGCCGCGAAGGGTGGCACACCGCCTCCCCGTAGCGCCATCATGGGCAAGGCGAACCAGCTCCCCACCACGATCCTCACCCTGTGGGGTGACGCTCACAACGAGACGATGGATGTGGCCGTGGTGAAGAACAGGTTCGGGCCCCAGGATGCGATGGCCAAGAAGTTGTTCCGCATGAAGGCACAGCCTGCGCTGTGCCGGATCGAGGAGGACGAGCTGAGCGAGATGCTGTTCCGTGATGGCGTCTCCGTAGATGAAGACGAGAAGATCGACCTCTTCAAGGAGGACTGATGGACTACCAGATCGAGGGCAACCGCGACGAGCTGGCTGAAGCGGTCGTCGGCCACAGGATTGTTGCGGTCGAGGAGCTGAAGCGCAACGGCTGGGACGAGAGCGGCGTAAAGCTCACTCTCGACAACGGCAAGGTTGTCCACATGCGAGGCACGTCCGACTGCTGCGCTGGTGGGTGGATCAACGACTTCCTCTTCAATGAGAAGCTGGCTGACCACATCATCACGGACGTGAAGGTCGAGGATGACGAGGAGACCTGGTTCATCCTCGCCGACATGGCCGAAGTGCTGAAGCTGGACACCGCCTGGAGTGAAGGCTCTGGCTACTACAGCTACGGCTTCTCCATCAGCGTGGAGGATGCGTGACGGATGCCATCGCAGAGTAGGAAGCATCGTGGCTACCGATCCCAGAAGGTCTTCGCCGAGTACATTCGGTCGACCTTCCCTCATGCTGAACCTACAGGGGCAGGCCGTCAGGGGCGTGACATCCTTTCGACTCCGGGTGTCTGGTTCGAACTCAAGGCCAGGTCTGGCTTCAACCCCCTCGAAGCGCTCAAGCAGATGGAGCGTGAGTGTGAGGGAGATGATGTCCAGGCTGCCGTTCTCAGAATGAACGGACAGGGCGAAGCCAACATTGGACAGTGGGTTGTCTGCTTGAGGGTCGACAGCCTGCTCCGTCTGCTGAAGGAGGCAGGCTATGGGCAAGAAGGATGAACTGATCGATGACGCAGTAGCGGCATTCGAGGATTCAACTGGCGAACTCCCGAACGACTACGAGTTCGCCGTGATCCGCAACCTCGCAGAGGAGTATGTCTCCGATGAAGAGGGCAAGGACTGAAGAGAGGGAGTGGCCGGTCTTCCCGATCGGCCCCATCCTCGTGGAGTATGGTGGCGAAGAAGTTCGCGACGACCATGGATGGTACGCCTACAAGTGTCCCTTCCATGGAGACCGAAGCGCTTCCGCTTCGGTCAACACGATCATCAACGTGTTCGTCTGTCACGCCTGTGACATGAAGGGGAACGCCACTCAGCTCATCAGGAAGAAGGAGAACTGCTCCTATGGCGACGCTCTCCGTCGTGCAGAGGAAGTTGCTGGCAAGGGCGCAGGAGACGTACAGCGAGCACCTGTCGGAAGCCGCAGACTATCTGGCGGGTCGAGGAATCGATCTGGCAGCCGCGCACTCCGCAGGACTTGGCGTAGTTCGTAACCCGCTCCCCGGTCAGGAACACCTCGTAGGCAGGCTGGCAATCCCGTACATGACGGGGGCTGGCTGTGTCAACATGAACTTCCGGTGCATGAAGCCTCACTCCTGCAAGGATGAGAAGCACGGGAAGTATCAGCACTGGCAGGGGCTGTCTTCCAATCTGTACAACGTCCAGGCGTTGGATAGTGCGGGCACTGCCATTGCAATCGCTGAGGGTGAGATCGACGCCATCAGCTCAACGCTCGCAGGAATCCCCTGTGTGGGGATTCCTGGGGCAACCAAGTGGGAAGATCACTGGAACCTGGTCTTTGAGGACTTCACTCGTGTGTACGTCTGGCAGGAGGGCGATGAGGCTGGCAAGAAGTTTGCCGACCGAGTCGTGATGGAGACGAACGCGATCCGCGTTGCACTCCCTGATGGTCAGGATGTAAACTCGATCTGGACAGCGTCGGGAGCCGACGCTCTAAGGCAAAGGATTCGGCGATGAGCACCGCTTACCTCATCCTCAACGAGACCACGTTCATCGGCACCGACCAGGTGACGACCGAGCCGGTCGAGCTGTTCGACAACCTTCAGGGTGCTGTGGACTGGATTCACGAGCTGGCCCTGGACAACGACGTGCAGGTTGAGGAGGACGCCAACAGCGTCTACATCCCTCCGGCGGAGGGCATCGAGACCGACGAGTACTACATCATCGAGATGGAGCTGAAGTCCTAATGGCGAAGCACCGCAGGACCGAGGACCTGAACAACAAGCCCTACGACCAGAACGCGAACCCCGAGGTGAAGGCCAGGGAGTTCGACCAGCAGTGGGGCCACAACCGCAGGGGCGCAGGGTCTACGACCCCGGCCCTCGACGCCTACGAGAAGGGCAAGAACAAGTAGTGAGCTGTCGGCACAACTGCACCAACCCGCCGCACTTCCCGCCGCACTGTGGCTGCCCTGCCGGATGAGCCGCAAGGACTCCTTTGGCGTTGAGGTGGAGGTGGGCGACATCGTCCTCTCCTGCCCGAAGCACAAGTGGTCGGGCAAGCCCGAGGTCGGACGCGTGTCCGGAGTCTTCGACTCCGGGCGCGTGACCATCCAGCTCCCGCAGCAGGTGCCGGTGTACGCCTATCAAGAGGGTGCGCCGGACATCAAGCAGACTTCGCACAGGTGGATTGTCGACACCGAGGCGGAGCCTGACAGGTGGGGCCGTAGGCCCTACAAGCGGGAGCCCTACACGTACATGGCGAAGGACTACACGGTCCTTCGCAACGAGTGGAAGTGGATCCGCAAGCAGGCTGCGGACATCACTCTCATCGTGCTCCGCAAGGGTGGCGAGGAGGCCAAGGGTCTCGAAGAGATCCTGGCTGAGCGCGTTGGCCTCAACGAGCTGACCCGTAACCTCAACCTGGACTACGATGCCGAGCGACCGGCCCTTTCGTAGGATGACCGATGTCTGGGCTGACGAGGCCAAGTGCACACGACGTCAAGTTGGTGCCGTCCTCGTCAGCCCGGATGGTCACACGATCTCGACAGGATACAATGGAACGCCGAGCGGCAGGCCCAATTGCACGGAGGGTGGATGCCCTCGGGGGAAGCTGGCCTATGACGAAGTACCAGCAGGAACCGACTACAACGCAGTCCCCTGTACCGGCGTCCACGCCGAGGCGAATGCAATCGTTCGAGCGGGATCCAGGGCTGTGGGGTGCACCATCTACATCAACCACGAGCCCTGCCAGCAATGCAGGAACCTCATCCTCGCAGCCGGTGTCGTCCGTGTCGTTTATCGAGACGGCGCTGACGGACCTTGGGTCCGTCTTGTATCAGAAGAACTCTGACTACAAGATCGATGGGGAGTTCAGCAACTTCGAGTACGCGGCGGAGATCGCTGGCACCGATACCCTTGGTGCGATCATGACTCAGATCGGCATCAAGCTGGGCAGGCTCAAGGGCCTGCCCGAGGATGTGTACAACGAGTCGAAGCTGGACACCTTCAAGGATCTGGCTGGCTACGCCGTGATCCTGTACGCGTACGCCCTCAAGATGGAGGACTCATGGCAGAGACCGTGACGCAGCCCAACCCCGATAACCCGACGGCCACGTTCACCCTCACGTTCGATGACGATCCGGTCGATGTCACGCTGGAGTTCCACTTCAGCGCCAACGCCGAGGACTACATCGACGTGGCCGACTTCGTGAACGACGCTGCGGGCGTCATCCTCCGAGCCCTGACAGGGCTGTGACCAGGATGGTCCGCCACATCTGCTCGATCTGCAAGGTGGATCGGCGGAACACAGACGGACGGGACGGACACAAGATGTCCTGCCCCGTCTCCGAGTACGGCACGACTCCCATGTGGAAGCTCGTGATAGTCAAGGAGCACAAGTAATGAAGATGGTCAACGCCCGAGTGATCGAAGTGGGTCAGCCGCGTAGGGCTTACTACCTCGGGACGCACGTCAGTGGCACTAAGCACTACATGGAGATTCGCTACGCCCAGCGCCAGGCCCGCAAGTGGGTGAAGGCTGAGAGGGTGGAGCTTCACGAGGGCGTTGAGCTTCGTTACTGCGAGAAGGTCTCGGAGCTGTTCTCATGAGTCGCAAGAACACGCAGAGCAAGAGGCGGGCTCGCTGCCCGCACTGCAAGGTCATCATGAATCAGGCCAGTTCGAGGCATCGCAAGAACTGTCTGGTCAAGAACAACGAGACAGGGTGGCCGAGGGAGACTGAGATGTCCCGCCTCCGACTCCCGTAAACGCAAGAAAGCCCCCCACCATTAGGTGGGGGGTTCTTGTTACTTGCTCAGACCTGCATGGTCCTGGCTGCCGATCATACTTCCGAGCCATCCCTTGACGATGCTCGCTGCCGCTGCGGCTCCTCCGATAGCAGCATCCTTGGCGGTGCTCATATCAGTGAAGCTGAAGACGGACAGGAACGTGAATCCGAACGTGGCTACGACACGCTCGACTAGATCCTTAAAGTACGGGCTCACTTGCGTCCCTTCTTCTTGGCCGCCACCTTCTTGGCAGCTGCCTTCTTGACTATCTTCTTGGCCGTGGCCTTCTTCTCGGCCTTGGAGTAGGGCTTGTTTGGCATCATGCTCCATATGGGAAGATGCGTTCGATCTGTTCTGCCGTGGCATCATCGATGATGCCAGTAGTTCGGAGACCGAAGAGAGACTGAAGCCCACGGATGTGGGACTTGGTCGGCTCATCGAGTTCCCCTGTCTGGTCGATCCCCAGCACGAGCTGAACGTGAAGCACAGCATCGCGTTCCTGCTGGGTGGTCACTGCATAGATGCGGCGCTCGTACCATGGGATGCTCATGCTCCCACCTTAGCAGCAATCTTGTCGACCACGCCCTTGACTCCCTTGACCTCCTCGTGAACGGCCTCAACCTCTGCGCGCTGAGTAATCATGGACTCAAGGATGTCAACCCTTGCCCTTAGCTCTGCTACCTCCTCATCCTTGAGGCGGCCCTGTCGCTCCAGCTCGCTCACCGCGACCTGTAGAAGCTCGACAGTGTTGACTGCCGCCTCCTGCGCCTGGTTGGAACCGAGGCGCCTCCCCCCGAAGAAGCCGCCAGCAACGCCAGCGGCTCCCGTCAGGATGGTAATGATGGCATCGGGCGTCAGTGCCATACTCTCTCTCCCTTACGTGGACTCAGCGACGGTCCTCATTACGACCGTCAGATACCCTCCCAGTGCCCCCCGATTTGGTCCAGGTGGATCAGTCTGCCTGAACTCCCAATCGTCAATGACGACCTGAGTGGCGATGTCCTCCTGGAGTTCCTGGTACGTAACCACGTCGCCCGCTCGTGCGACAGCCTTGAATAGCTCGAACCTGTCTCGCGCATACTCGTCGGTCCCCATCCTCTGTCCAGTCCTGTCCGTCTCATCATCGAAGAGCTGGAAAGTCTGGGTGATAGTCCTCTGGCGGATGGAGCCTGGCAGCGCCTTGATCTGCCATCCATTCAGGACCCCGCCAAAAGCGGGGTCAGTTCCTCGGTTGAGGGTGAACTTCAGCCTGATCCAGTTCTGCCTGCCGGTTGGATTCCTAATGGCTACGTCGCTCACTCCGGACCCGGAGGTCGGAGTGAAGGTGATGTGGGGGACCTCTCCGCCGCCTTCGCTGAGCACGGAGACGCTGAGGTTTCCCTGAAGTGGAGATGGTGCACGGATGGAGAAGAACTTGTAAAGCTTCGGCTCTTCCGTGTTGAACCTGACTCGCCCAGTCTCCAGGTACCCACTGTCCAGCAGCTCGGTCGTAGCCTCCTTGACCGCAGCGTATCCCTCCACGGCGAAGACCTTGCGGTCCGATGCGCCGAACATGGTGAGAGAGGAGACGGTTCCACTGCTCAGCGGAGTGTAGATGTCCCTGGCGTACGCGTAGCGTACGGCCCTGGTTGTCTGCTCCTGGGTGACGTTACCGAGATCCACCCTGAACAGTCCAGACTGTCCATCGTGGGCGGCGGTGCTGCCGACCCACATGAATCGGTCGCTACCGACGATCTCGGAGCATCCACCTGCTGGCTCAAAGAGTAGCGGACCGTAGCTGATGTCGCCGTTACTGTCGATCTCTCCGACCCTGAAGCCCTTGTTCGTGGCGATGCCGACGAACGACCCCACGTACTGGTAGATCGTGTTGATGATCTCACCAGTGGGCATGGTGGCGGTTACGCCAGTCCACGTGAACTCTGGTACGCCACCGCTGTCGATGGTTGGAGAGAACCTGTGAATCTGGCTCGTAGTGCCAGAGTCTCCAGCGATGTACACCGCAGTCGGTCCATCGGTGATGGACCTCCAGCGCCACTGAGGATCGGCGTGCTCATACTCCTCGGTCGGAAGTGTAACTGGAGGGGTGGCTGGCGACTGTACGAGCTGGTAGACCTTATTGTCCTGGCAGAAGATGACGCGGTCCTTGACGGCCTCGATGATCGAGGTGTCATTGTAGGTCCCACTGTACTGGGTGGTGGGTGCTGCCGTATCCAGCCCAGTCTTGATCCCATCTGCTGCCACAATGATGTAGGTTGCACCGCTGGACGTGATGTCGAAGATGGTGTTCAGGGTGACACCAATGATGGCAGTCGCCCCAGAGTCTGTCACCTTGTCGAGCTGATCTCCGTAGACCTGCCAGTAGGCGTCGACCCCTGAAGGGTCGACATAGCCCTTAACGAGAAGCGGAAGCTTGCCAGCCTCAGTATTTGGCTCGACAGTCCGCAGTAGCTTGAGCTGGCCGTTCGTCCACGGGTCAACGCCAAGGGACTCGGCGTACCTGTAGTTGAACTGGTTGTCGTTGTCTGGGTCCTGGTACAGGATGCCAGCCCCACCCGTGAAGGTGGACTGGCTCCTCAGCCACCAGCCATCCAGGCTCTGCTCACCAGGCTCGGCGAAGTTATCGAACTGCTGCTTCCTGATCTCCACCATGCGCTCAGTGTATGGACGCTGGTCCTGCGTGGCGGACAGGAACGGAATACCGAAGATGGCATAGTCGTATGCATAGTCCTGAAGGCTGTAGTTGGCCTGGATTGTTGCGCCCAGGCCACTGAGCTGATCCGGGATCTTACGAACGACGGTGGCCACTACTTACTCCTTATGCCGGGTAAACGTACGTGAATCGCAGCGTGTGCGTGTTCTCGATCTGGCTGGTGCTGTGAGCATCGAGAAGGTCAACCAGACCAGTGCTCGGATTCAGGCCGACAGAGCCGGACGTGAATCCAGTTCCCCAGGTAGCGACCATACGGTCGTTGCTGAGGAAGCTGTCAGGCCGCCAAGCGGCCTGGATGGTGCACAGGTCGACGTCTGTGAAGTTACCCTCACTATTGGCCGTCAGCGTTCCGCCAGTCCTGTCCAGGGCCGCAGTGAGGATGATCCATCCAGCCTTCTTGATGGCCTTGGTGTCCGAGTTTACGCTCCAGCCGGAGGCTGCGGAGATGATGCCAGACGTGCCAGATGCGGCCTGCTGACCGAACTCTGCTCGACCGTTCTCATCAACGCTTGCAACGATCACGTTGCCGGGCGACACCCACTGCTGAAGGTTGCCAGTGTAGCCAGCGTTCGACCCTCCGACCTGGAGTACAGCGCCGGACGTAAGTCCGGGCTGTGCCACAGTCATGCCGCGATCGGCCAGGGTGCGGCCAGTGGCCTGGACGGAGAACCTGGTGTTCCCTCCGTTGTCCATGACTCGCATCATGCTGGCAGACTGTCCTGCTGGGGCGGTGATGTCGAACTGACTGAAGGC
>Ga0079224_100001839_pt1 | contig 25028 bp, 21 predicted proteins | sample Stecom2015_FD_80414 | JGI IMG/M metagenome (GOLD analysis project Ga0079224, IMG submission 80414) | Agricultural soil microbial communities from Utah to study Nitrogen management - Steer compost 2015 | ecosystem: Environmental > Terrestrial > Soil > Agricultural land | place: USA: Utah... | reverse complement strand
GACTTCTTCGTCGACGAGCTTGCTGCGCTCGCTTCTCCGCCTCCCGGGCTGGTCTGCGCCTCGGAACGAACCGCCGAGCGTGCGCGCTCGCACGGCCTGCGCGTGCTCGAGCTCAACGACGTATTGGCCGCCGGCGGTTCCATCCCGATCTATGTCGACGGCGCGGACGAGATCGATTCGCAATTGCGCATGATCAAGGGCGGCGGTGCCGCGCTCACGCGCGAGAAGATCGTCGCCGCGGCCAGCGGGCGCTTCGTGTGCATCGTCGACGGCTCGAAGTGCGTCGAGCGACTGGGTGCCTTTCCGTTGCCGGTCGAGGTCATCCCGATGGCCCGCGAGCTGGTGGCCCGTCGGCTGCGCGAGCTCGGCGGAACGCCGCGCCTGCGCGACGCCGGTCTCACCGACAACGGCAACGAAATCCTCGATGTGAGCGGTCTCGACCTCTCCGAGCCGGAGCGCGTCGAGATGCAGATCGAGCAATGGCCCGGCGTCGTCGCGGCAGGCTTGTTCGCCGTGCACGGCGCCGATGTCGCAATCATCGCGACGCCCGACGGGGTCGAGCGTCGCAAGGCGTCCGGGGCGCGGGGATGAGGACCATCGCCCCCTCCGGCCCTACCGATCGAAACGTGTCAGCCGGAGGAGCTCGCCCGATGTTTCGTCTCGAAGCGCTGCGCCCGCAGCCGGATGACCGCCTGGCCTTCCTCAAGGGGTTCCTGCGCGAACCCAAGGACGTCGGGTCGGTGATCCCCAGTTCTCGATTCCTGGAACGCCGCATGGTTCGCATGGCCGGTGTGGCCGAAGCCGACTCGGTCGTCGAGCTCGGCCCGGGCACCGGCGGCACGACGCGGGCGATCCTCGCCGCGATGCCGGAGAGCTCGACGCTGCTCGCCGTCGAGCTCGATCCGGTGTTCGCCGATCTCGTCCGAGGTTTCGACGACAAGCGGCTGATCGTGCACCAGGGCAGCGCCGAGCATCTGCGCGAGCTGATCGCCACGCATCGGCTGAAGCCGCCGAAGGCGATTCTTTCCGGCATCCCGTTCTCGACGATGCCGGTCGACGTGGGGACGCGCGTCATCGAGGCGATCCGCGACGTGCTCGCGCCCGGCGGCTGCTTCGTCGCCTACCAGTTCCGCAGCGCGGTGGCCGATCGCGCCCGTCCCATCCTCGGCGAGCCCGAGGTGTCGCTCGAGCTGGTGAACATTCCGCCGATGCGGTGCTATCGGTGGCGCAAGTGAGGAGAAGGGAGAAGGGAGAAGGGAGAAGGGGGAGAGGCTCCGACGACGAGCGCGGTTTTTCCCCTTCCCCCTTCTCCCTTCCCCCTTCTCATTCCTTCGGAGGCACGTATCCCGCCACCTTGTCCGCTCCCTCGCCGAAGAAGTACTGCTCCATCTGCTGCGCCAGGTACTTGCGCGCGCCGGCGTCGGCCAGGTTCAGCCGGTTCTCGTTGACGAGCATCGTCTGGTAGCGGATCCAGCCCTGCCACGCTTCCTTCGAGACGTTCTCGTAGAGCCGCTTGCCGAGCTCGCCGGGGTACGGCGGAAAGTCGAGACCTTCGGCCTCTCGACCGAGCTTCACACAATGGACGGTGCGTGCCATGGCGGACACTCCTACAGGTTCTTGATCAGTACCAGCGACCTGCGCTGCAGGTTGTAGAGGTTCTTGCGTTCGGCGGGCAGCACGTCGACCGACGCGACGACGAAGCCGCGCTTCAGGAACCAGTGCATGGTGCGCGTGGTGAGCACGAACAGCTGTTTCAGGCCCGCGGCGCGGGCACGCTGCTCGATCCGCCGCAGCAGCCGTTCGCCGTCGCCGCGGTTCTGCACGCTGGGGTTTACCGCGAGCCCGGCCATCTCGCCCATGCCGGCTTCCGGGAAAGGGTACAGCGCGGCGCAGCCGAAGATGACGCCGTCGTGCTCGATGACCGTGAAGTTGCCGATCTCGCGCTCGAGCAATGCGCGGTCGCGCTTGACCAGCGTGCCGTCCTCCTCGAGCGGGCGCAGCAGCGCCAGCAGCCCCCCGACGTCGTCGGGCGTGGCCTCGCGCAGCGATTCGAGCGTCTCCTCGACGAGCATCGTGCCGACGCCGTCGTGCTGGAACAGCTCGAGCAGCACGCTGCCGTCGATGCCGTACGGGATGATGTGCGCGCGCGCGACGCCGCCTTCGCAGGCGCGCAGCGCGTGCCGCAGCGTGAAGGCGCTTTCCTCGCCGAGCGTTCCCGACTCGAGCAGGCGCCGTGCGTCGGCTTCGGAGATCTCGCGATGCAATGCGCCGTCGGCGCCTTCGATCGCGGTTTCGGCGAGCACGATCAGCTTGTCGGCGTCGAGGGCGACCGCCGTGCTGGCCGCGACGTCCTCCATCGTCAGGTTGAACGCCTCGCCGGTGGGCGAGTAGCCGAGCGGCGAGAGCAGCACGATCGAGCCGCTGTCGAGCGCGAAGCGGATCGTCGCCGCGTCGATCTTGCGCACGACGCCCGTGTGCTGGAAGTCGACGCCGTCGACGATGCCGACCGGACGCGCGGTGACGAGGTTGCCCGAGACGACCCGCACGGCCGAGTGCGCCATCGGCGTGTTCGGCAGGCCCTGCGAGAACGCGGCTTCGAGGTCGAGCCGGATCTCGCCCGAGGCCTCCTTCGCGCATTCGAGCGCGACCGGCCCGGTGATGCGCAGGCCGTCGACGTAGGCGGTGTCGACGCCGCGCAGGCGCAGCTGCTCGTTCACCTGGGGGCGCGAGCCGTGCACGACGACGATGCGCATGCCCATCGCGTGCAGCAGGCTGAGGTCCTGCACCAGCGCGTTCAGCCGTCCGGCCTGGATCAGCTCGCCCGGCACGGCGACGACGAAGGTCTTGCCGCGGAAGGCGTGGATGTAGGGCGCGACCTGGCGCAGCCAGGCGACGAAACGAGCCTCGTCCTGCGCGGACGGATCGGCGGCAGGCGCGGGCTGCGAGGCCGGATCCGGCTCGTGGCTTGCGGTCATCGGCGCATTATAATTTCGGTCCCATGCTTTCACCGCAGCGCCCGTCCTTGCGACCGCTGCCGCCGCTGCGCTTTCCCGAGAACCTGCCGGTTTCGGCGCGTCGCGACGAGATCGCCGAGGCGATCCGCCGTCATCCCGTCGTCATCGTCTGTGGCGAGACCGGCTCCGGGAAGACGACCCAGTTGCCGAAGATCTGCGCGCTCGCCGGCCGCGGCCGCGCGGGTCTGATCGGCCACACGCAGCCGCGGCGCATCGCCGCCACATCGGTTGCCCGCCGCATCGCCGAGGAGCTCGGCTCGCCGCTCGGCACGCACGTCGGCCACAAGATCCGCTTCGACGAGCGGATCGACCGCGGTGCGACGATCAAGCTGATGACCGACGGCATCCTGCTCGCCGAGACCGCCTCCGATCCGCTGCTGCGCGCCTACGACACGCTGATCGTCGACGAGGCGCACGAGCGCAGCCTGAACATCGATTTCCTGCTCGGCTACCTGAAGCAGCTGCTCGACGGGCCGCGGCGCGACGACCTGAAGCTCGTCGTCACGTCGGCGACGATCGACGCCGAGCGCTTCGCGCGGCACTTCGGGCGCGCCACCGGGCGTGTCGACGCGAACGGCCGCACGGTCGTCGAGCCGGCGCCGGTCGTCGAAGTCTCCGGAAGGCTCTATCCGGTCGAGATCCGCTACCAGGGCTTCGACGACGGGCATCGCGACGACGACGACGAGTCGGACCTGCCGTCGCGCATCGACGAGGCGATCGAGCCGCTGTGGCGCGAGAAGCCGGGCGACGTGCTCGTCTTCCTGCCCGGCGAGCGCGAGATCCGCGACGTCGCCGACCACCTGCGCCGGCTGCACGCACGCGAGACGGCCGCGCGCAGCGGCTCGCCGTGGTCGCGCGGTCCGATCGAGCTGCTGCCGCTGTATTCGCGGCTGTCGGCCGCCGAGCAGCAGCGCGTGTTCGGCGCCTCGAACGGGCGCCGCATCGTGCTCGCGACCAACGTCGCCGAGACCTCGCTCACCGTGCCGGGCATCCGCTACGTCGTCGATCCGGGCCTCGCTCGGGTCAAGCGCTATCGGTATCGCGGCAAGGTCGAGCAGCTGCAGATCGAGCCGGTTTCGCAGGCGGCCGCGAACCAGCGCGCCGGGCGCTGCGGGCGCGTCGCCGACGGCGTCTGCGTGCGGCTATACGACGAGGCGGATTTCCTCGCGCGTCCGCGCTTCTCCGACCCGGAGATCCTGCGCTCGTCGCTCGCCGCCGTGATCCTGCGGATGAAGTCGTTGCGCCTGGACGACATCGAGCGCTTCCCGTTCGTCGACGCGCCGCCGCGCAAGGCGATCGCCGACGGCTACGCGCTGCTGCAGGAGCTCGGCGCCCTCGACGAGCGCCACGAGCTGACACCGGTCGGACGGTCGCTTGCGAGGCTGCCGGTCGATCCGCGCGTCGCGCGCATGCTGCTCGCCGCGCACGAGCTCGGCTGCCTGCGCGAGGTGGCCGTCATCGCCGCGGCCCTGTCGACGCAGGATCCGCGCGAGCGCCCGCTCGACGCGCAGCAGGCGGCCGACCAGATGCACCGGCGCTTCGTCGACGAGAAGTCGGATTTCCTGTCGCTGGTCAAGCTGTGGGACTACTGGACCGGCGCGCAGCGTGAGCGCCACGCCCACGGCGAGTCGAACCGGCGGCTCGCGCAGCGCCTCGAGCGCGAGTTCCTCTCGGTGCGGCGGCTGCGCGAATGGGCCGACGTGCGCGAGCAGCTGCTCGAGGCGTGCCGCACGCTGAAGTGGAAGGAGAACGAGCGGCCGGCGGCGCCCGACACGATCCACCGCGCGCTGCTCACCGGGCTGCTCGGCAACCTGGGCACGAAATCGCCCGACGATGCGCAGTACCTGGGCACGCACCAGACGAAGTTCACGATCCATCCGGGCAGCGGACTGGCGAAGAAGCCGCCGCAATGGGTGATGGCCGCCGAGATGGTCGACACCGCGCGGCTCTACGCGCGCACGGTCGCGCGCATCGACCCGGCGTGGATCGAACGCGCGGCCGCGCACCTGATCCGGCGCAGCACCTCCGATCCGTACTGGTCGCGCGCCGGCGGCCAGGCGATGACCTACGAGCGCGGCACGCTGTACGGGCTCACCGTCTACGCGCAGCGGCGCGTGCCGCTCGCGCCGATCGACCCGCGGCACGCGCGCGAGCTGCTGATCCGCGAGGCGCTGGTCGCCGGGCAATGGGACACGAAGCTGGCGTTCTTCGTGCACAACCGCAGGCTCGTCGCCGAGATCGAGGCGCTCGAGCAGCGCATCCGCCGACCCGACCTGCTCGTCGACGAGCGCGACCTCTTCGACTGGTACGACGCGCGCATCCCGCAGGACGTGCATTCGACGCAGGCGCTCGAGCGATGGTGGCGAGCGGCCTCACGCGACGATCCGCGGCTGCTCTTCCTGTCGCGCGAGGCGCTGCTGCGCAAGGACTCCGATGCGGTGAACGCGGAGGCGTTCCCGCGTGCGATCGAGCTGCACGGGGCGGCTTTTCCGCTCGCGTATCGCTTCGACCCGGGTGCGGCCGACGACGGCGTCACGATGACCGTTCCGATCGCCGCGCTGAATCTCGTCGACGCGACGCGTTGCGAGTGGCTCGTCCCGGGCATGCTCGCCGACAAGGTGCACGCGCTGCTGAAGTCGTTGCCGCAACGGTTGCGACGGCATTTCGTTCCGCTGCCCGACTACGCGGCGGGCTTCGTCGAACGCTGGCGCGACCGTGCGGGGTCTCGTGCGCTGGTCGATGCGATCGTCGACGACCTCTTCGGGGAGCGGGGCGTGCGCGTGCAGTCGGGCGACTTCCGTGTCGAGACGGTGCCGGTGCACTTGTCGATGAACTTCCGCGTCGTCGATGCGCACGGCGGAGTTCTCGCGCAGTCGAGGCAGCTCGCGGCGCTGCGTGCCGAGTACGGTGCGCGCGCAAAGGGCGCGCTGCAACAGGCCTTCGAGCGCGCTGCGCTCGTCTCCCCGGGCGCTGTCGCTGCATCGCGGGCATCGCCTTCAACCGTGCGGTCGGCGTCTCGTCGCGCGACGACGCCGAATGAGGTCGCCGTCGCCGCGATCGCGCTGCCGCTTGGCCGGCGCTTCACCGACTGGTCGTTCGGCACGCTGCCCGAACGCATCGACGGCGTTCGTGCGAGCGGGGCGGACGCGCAGGCGCTCGTCGGCTACCCGGCGCTCGTCGATCTCGGCGACGCCGTCGAAGTGCAGGTCTTCGACGATCCCGCGCAGGCCGCCGCCTCGACGCGGGCCGGGCTCACGCGCCTGTTCGTCCTCGCGCTGAAGGAGCCGCTCAAGTTCTTCACGAAGAACATTCCCGGTTTCCAGCGCATGTCGCTGCTGTACGCCGCCTTCGGCGGCGCGGACGAGCTGCGCGACGAGCTTGTCGCCGCGGTGGTCGAGCGCAGCTGCCTGGGCGATCCGCTGCCGACCGACGCGCAGGCCTTCGCCGCGCGCGTCGCCGACGCACGCACGCGCATCAATCTCGTCGGCCAGGAGCTCGCGCGTACGCTCGCCGAGGTGCTCGAGGCGCATGCGCTGGTGCAGAAGAAGCTGCAGGCGGCCAAGGCGCACACCGAGGCGAGCGAGGACGTGCGTGCGCAGCTCGCCGCGCTGCTGCCGAGGCGTTTCGTCTCCCGCACGCCGGCCGCACGTTTTCGCGACCTGCCGCGCTACCTGAAGGCGATCGCGATGCGCCTGGACAAGCTGCGCGAAGTGCCCGCGCGCGATGCACGCGCGCGCGCCGAGCTCGAGCCGCTGCAGCGACGCTGGCGGCAGATTGCGCAGCAGCGCCGCGGCCAGGCCGATGCGCGGATGGAGGAGTTGCGCTGGTTGTTCGAGGAGCTGCGCGTTTCGCTGTTCGCGCAGGAACTGCGCACCCCGGTGCCGGTGTCGGTCAAGCGCCTGGGCAAGGCGCTCGATGCGCTGCGCGGGTAGCTCGCCGGCGGCTGCCCGATGTGCCGCGCCCACCGGATGCGCATCGGTCTTTCACGTTCAGAACTCGAAGGCCATGCCCGCGCGAAACACCGCCTTGCCGCCGTTGGAAGCGGCCACGCCCGCCGACAGCAGCATGTTCGGGCGCGGTGCATGGGCGACGGACAGGCCTAGCGCGTTCTGACCGTCGTAGTGTCCGGTGCCGATGCCGATGGCGGTCCGGCCCATCGCCGAAGGCGTCACGTTGACGATCGCCGCTGCGGCGGCGATGCCGCGCGCGGCGTATTCGCGCGCGGCGGACACCTGCCGGTCGGTGTAGGCGTTGGCCTGTCCCAGCGCCATCGCACCGCCGCCGCCGATCATTGCGTCGACATAGCCTTTGGTCGCCGCATCGTCGGCGTCGAGCGGTGTGGCCACATGGGTGATGCGTCGGTTCGCGTCGGTTCGTCCGACGCTCACCGTATCGGGGGCGGAAGTGGTCGAGCCGGCGCCCAGCGCGACGCTGTTGGCGTGCGAAGCGACCGCCTGATGGCCCAGCGCCACGGCCTGGTTGCCGGTGGCGACGCTGCGGTCGCCGAGGGCGACCGCGTCCGCGCCCGTTGCGTCGGCCAGGTTGCCGACGGCCACAGAGGGATCGGCGTTGGCGCGCGCGCCTCGGCCGATCGCGACCGCCCCTGCGCTCACGCCGCCGCTCGTCGGCGCGGTGATGGTGGCGCCCTCGCCGATGGCGATGGCGCCGTCCCGGGTGGCCGAAGCGTCCTTGCCGATGGCAACGGCGTTGGCGCCGCCGGCGGTGCTGCCGCTGCCCAGTTGCACCGCGCCGCCGCAGGAGACGGTGCCGCCGGTCATCGAGCACACACCCGCTTGCAGCAGTTGGTTGACGGCGGCCTGGATGTTCGCCAGTGCCGCGGTCGCGTCGATCTGCGCGGCGCTGGCCGTGCTCCGTGCGGTGGCCGCATGGGCCAGCGCGGTATCTGCGGTGGCCTGCGCGGCCGTCGCCGCGAAATTCGCGCCCGCGATCTGCGTGTCGGTATAGGCGTTCGCGGCATTGATCGCGTTCGCCTGCGCGTTGGCCGCGGCGCTCGTGGCGAAGGACTTTGCCGCGTCGAGCGTTTCCACGGCCTTGGCGTCCGTATAGGACTTCGCATTGGTTTCGGCTGTGTTCGCGGCGTTGATCGCGTTCGCCTGGGCGCTGGCCGCGGCGCTCGTGGCGAAAGACTGTGCCGCGCCGAGCGTTTCCGCTGCCTTGGTGTCCGCATGGGACTTCGCATTCGTTTCGGCTGCGTTGGCGGCGTTGGTGGCGAAGGTTTTCGCACCGGTGATGGCCGAATCCATCTGGCTTTTGTTCACCGCGTCGGTTGCCGCAGCGCCGGCGGCGACGTTGACGATGCGCTTCTCGGAGCCGGCCTTGCCGACCGAGACGGTGTTGCTTTGATCCGCTACCGCACCGGCGCCCAGTGCAACGGCGCCCGCGACGTTGCCGTTGACGGTTGCCATCGTGCCGACGGCAACGGAATCGTGGGCGTTGCCAAGGATCTTCGTGTTGTTTCCGATCGCGATCGCGCCGTTCGCGCCTTCGATCGACGTGCTTCCTGACGGTCCGACGGCGGTGCCGATGGCAATGGAGCGATTGCCTACGACCCATGCTTGATTGCCTATCGCCGTGCTGTAGTCGCCTTCTGCGGAGACCCCCGTCCCGACGGCAATCGCTTGCGTGCCGGTCGCCTGGTTGAATAGCCCGCAAACGACGGCGTCCGGACCCAGGGGCTGAATGCCGTCGTGGGAGTTTCCGTCGCAGTTGTTGGCCGCCCATGCCGCAGGCGTTATCAGTGCCAGCAACAGCGCCGTCGTCCGTAGTGTTCGGGTCCTGCAACCGATCGCCTTTTTCGCCGCCTCTTTCCGAACGCGCGTGGCGGCGTCCGGCGAGGTGGGCGGAACCAAAATGGTGGTGGCTTCTCCGATGGATCGTGTGGCGTGGCGCATGGTTTCGTCCGAATTTGACCCATGCGATCGTCGGGCCGGAACGATGCGCTTACCATCCGCTCATTGGCGGAGGAGGAGCGGATACCAGGGCGGAGGCGAGCCGGACATGAAGCAGCTCAGCAGCACCGACATGCACCGGGTGGCGGTGTTGTGGCGCGAACTGGCCGACGCGCCGGCCGCCGAATGCGCGGCGGCGCTGCGGCATTGCATGGCGCGGCTGCAGGCGCTCATCGGCGCCTGCAATGCCACCTGGGCAGGAGTCGACCGACAGCCTCACAACGGTCACGCCCCGCTGGGCGGGTGGCGCATCCGCGCGGTGGAGCACCTGCACCACCGCGAGCGCCGGATGGCCTTCGCACGCGAGCTGAACCGACGACTGCGGGCGGGGCAGCGCGATCCGTACGTGGGCGCGCTGGCGGGCGGTGCGGGACGCACCCGAAGCCACCTGCGCGCGGAACTCGTGCCGGACCTCCTGTGGCGCGAGAGCTGGATCGTGCGCGAAGCGCTGGCCGAGGAGGGAATCGACGATCGCCTCGCCGGCACGCAGGCGGTGAGCCGGTCCCGCGAATCGTATCTGGTGTTCGATCGCGCGCACGGCGATCGTCCGTTCGGTGCGCGAGAACGGGATCTGCTGCAGTTCTTTCTGCTCGGCAGCGCGGGCTTTCACCGCGAATTGATGCTGTCGCGCGGGCTGCTCGAGGCGTCCGCGCCTTTCAGTCGGCGCGAGCGCGACGTGCTGCGCCTGCTGCTGACCGAGGCCGGCGAGAAGGAGATCGCGCGCACGCTGGGCATCGGTCATCGCACCGTGCATCAGCACGCCGCGAGCATCTACGCCAAGCTCGGCGTACACGGGCGGCAGGGGCTGATGGCGCTGTGGCTGCGCCGGCGCCTGCCGATGCGCGAACCGGCGGCATGAGCGAGGTGGACGGTGCGTCGCGTGGCGCGGCTTCAGCCGGCCATGACGAGCACCGGCTGCGGACGCGTCTCGCCGGGCAGCGGGCCGATCGGATCCGACAGCCGGGCGAAGAGCTCGGTGTATTCCGGCGCGCCGAGCTGGATCAGGCTGAGCAGCTTCGGCGTGATGCCGACCTGCTGGCGGTCGACGTGCGCGGCCAGGCGCAGCAGCGTCTCGAGCGTGCGCGCCGTGAAGCTCGGCGGGCCGCCGGCGTCGTCGCCGCGAGCGAGCACCGCCTGCACCATCGCCGCGCGCACGACGAATCCCTCGCGGCGCGCCTGCGACAGCAGGTTGCGCAGCGACTGCAGGCCCCAGCGCAGGTCGGTGAGGCAGACGAGCAGCTGGTCGGCGTCGCGGCCGACGACGCTGCCGCCGGCTTCGTGCACGCGTTCGCCGTACTCGGCGATGGCCCGCTCGGGGAGATCGCCGGATGGATCGTTCGGCTCGAAGCGCAGCAGGACGAGCAGGTTCAGCATGGTGGCGAGCGCGAGCTTAGCCGATGCGGGCGCGGTTCGGCACGGGTCGCGCGACGGGCGGCGGGCGCCGGCCGACACGGGCAGCGGCCGGTATGATGGGGCCGATGCAGGACGTCTTGACCGCTTTCGGGCGCGCGATCGTCAGCCAGCTGCATCCGAAGATGCTCGCGCTGCTCGTCGTTCCGTTCGTGCTCGCGATCGTCTTCTGGGCGGCGACTGCGTACGGGTTGTGGGATCCGATCACCGGCTGGCTGCAGGCCTGGCTCTTCGACGGCGGCTGGCTGTCGCGCCTCGGCGCCTGGGCGGCTTCGCACGGTTTCACCGGCTTCGCCGACTGGACGGTCGCGCTGCTCGCGCTGCTGCTCGTCGTGCCGATGATGTTCGCCACCGCCGTCGTGCTGATCGGCGTGCTCGCGATGCCGCTGGTGATCCGCCATCTCGGCAACGGGCCGTATCGGGACGTCGTACCCAAGGGTTCGCTCGCGCTCGTCCCGAGCATCTGGAATGGGGTGTCGAGCATGCTGCTGTTCGCCGTCGGCTACCTGCTGTCGCTGCCGCTGTGGCTGATCCCGCCGCTGGCGCTGGTCGTTCCGTGGCTGTGGTGGAGCTGGCTCACCGCGCGCGTGATGCGCTTCGACAGTCTCGTCGAGCACGCCGACACCGGCGAGCGCGCAGCGTTGATCGCGCAGAAGCGGCGCAGCTATTTCCTGCTCGCGCTGCTCGTCACGTTGCTGAACTACGTGCCGCCGCTGTTCCTGATCACGCCGGTGCTTTCGGCACTGGCATTCGCTCACTATTCGCTCGCGCTGCTGCGGCGGCGTCGAGCCGCGATGGAGGTGCGTCCCGCATGGGTTTCGGACTGATCGTCGTCGGCGACGAGATCATCTCGGGCAAGCGGCAGGACCGCCATTTCGCCCGCGTCGTCGAGCTGCTGCGCGCGCGGGGCCTGGCGCTGGCGTGGGCGCATTTCATCGGCGACGACCGCGCGGCGATCGCCGCACTGCTTCGCCGCACCTTCGCGAGCGACGACGTCGTCTTCTGTTGCGGCGGCATCGGCGCCACGCCCGACGACCACACCCGGCAGGCGGCCGCGGCGGCGCTCGGCGTCGAGCTCGAGCTGCATCCGCAGGCGGCCGAGCTGATCGCGCAGCGCATCGTCGAGATGGCGGCCGAGAGCGGCGGCAGCGCCGAGCTCTCGGCGCCCGAGAACCGCCAGCGGCTGAAGATGGGCGAGTTCCCGGTCGGCGCCGAGATCATCCCCAATCCGTTCAACCGGATCCCCGGCTTCGCGGTCGGGCGCCATTTCTTCGTGCCGGGCTTCCCCGTCATGGCTTGGCCGATGATCGAGTGGGTGCTCGACTCGCATTTCGCGCACCTGTTCCACCGCGACGCGCGCGGCGAGCGCTCGTTCCTCGTCTTCGGGCTGGCCGAGTCGACGCTCACGCCGCTGATGGAGCGGATCGAGCGCGAGCACCGCGACGTCAGCGTCTTCAGCCTGCCGTCGGTCGGTGAGGACGGCGGACGTCGCCACATCGAGCTCGGCGTGCGCGGGCCGACGCCGGCCGTCGACGAGGCCTTCGACGAGCTGCGCGTGGGCGCGCAGGCGCTGGGCGGCGAGATTCGCTGAAGAAACCGTTCGAGAGAGAGGAAGAGTCCCGGATGAATGCACCCGTCGAACCGGCATTGCAGCAGACGACGCTCGACGACCGCTACACCGCGACCGCGGGAACGGTGTATCTCACCGGCACGCAGGCGTTGGTCCGGCTGCCGATCCTGCAGCGCCAGCGCGACGTCGCCGCCGGCCTGAACACCGCCGGCTACGTCTCCGGCTATCGCGGCTCGCCGCTGGGTGGCTACGACCAGGCGCTCGAGAAGGCGCGCAGGCATCTGGACGCGCATCACGTGCGCTTCGTTCCCGGACTGAACGAAGATCTCGCCGCGACCGCGATCTGGGGGACCCAGCAGATCGAAGCGCTGCCCGGGGGCCGCTACGACGGCGTGTTCTCGATCTGGTACGGCAAGGGGCCCGGAGTCGATCGCAGCGGCGACGTCTTCCGGCACGCGAACCAGGCCGGCACGGCGCGCCACGGCGGCGTGCTCGCGCTGGCCGGCGACGACCACGGCGCCAAGTCCTCGACGGTGGCCGCGCAGAGCGACTTCGTCTTCCAGGCGGTGTCGATTCCCGTGCTCGCGCCGGCGACGGTGCAGGACTATCTCGATCTCGGGCTGTACGGATTCGCGTTGTCGCGCTTCGCCGGCCTGTGGGTCGCGATGAAGTGCGTCACCGATACCGTCGAGTCCTCCGGCATCGTCGACGTCTCGATCGATCGGCTGCGCATCGCGCTGCCGGACGACTTCGCGATGCCGCCCGGCGGGCTGAGCCTGCGCTGGCCCGAAGAGCCGTTCCTGAAGCTCGAGGAGCGGCTGTCTCGGTGGAAGCTGCCCGCGGCGCTCGCCTTCGCGCGGGCGAACCGGCTCGACCGCAACGTCTTCGGGCGCGCCGACGGCGAGCCGGCCCGGCTGGGCATCGTGTCCACCGGAAAGAGCTGGCTCGACGTCATGCAGGCGCTGTCCGACCTGGGCATCGACGAGCCGGCGGCGCGCGCACTCGGCCTGCGCGTGATGAAGGTCGCGATGCCCTGGCCGCTCGAGCCGCAGGCGATGCGCGCCTTCGCCGAAGGCTGCGAGGAGCTGCTCGTTGTCGAGGAGAAGCGCGCGCTGATCGAGCTGCAGCTGAAGGACCTGCTGTACGGACTCGCCGAGCGGCCGCGCATCGTCGGCAAGACCGACGAGAACGGCGCGCCGCTCGCGCCCGAGTACGGCGAGCTCTCGCCGGCGCTCTGCGCGCGGCTGATCGCGCAGCGCCTGGCACGCTGGCGCGAGACGCCCGACGACGCGCGCGGCACCCGTGCCGACGCCGTGCGCGCGCGCATCGACGCGCGGCTCGCCGTGCTCGACGCGCGCGAGCGCGCGCCCGCCCGGCGCTTCGAGACGATCGAGCGCATCCCGTATTTCTGCTCGGGCTGCCCGCACAACACGTCCACGCGCGTGCCCGAGGGCTCGCGTGCGCTCGCCGGCATCGGCTGTCACTACATGGCGCAGTGGATGGACCGTTCGACGGCGACCTTCACGCAAATGGGCGGCGAGGGGATGACCTGGGTCGGACTGGCGCCGTTCAGCGACACCCCGCACGTCTTCCAGAACATCGGCGACGGCACCTGGTTCCACTCCGGGTCGCTCGCGCTGCGTCATGCGGTGGCGACGAACACCCGGATGACCTACAAGATCCTGTTCAACGACGCGGTGGCGATGACCGGCGGCCAGCGCCACGACGGGCCGCTCACGCCGCAGCGCATCGCGCAGCAGGTGCGTGCCGAGGGCGTGCGCCGGATCGTCGTCGTCACCGACGAGCCGGACAAGTACCCGGCGGGCTATTTCGAAGCCGACGTCCAGGTGCACCACCGCAGCCGGCTCGACGACGTGCAGCGTGAACTGCGCGACTACGACGGCGTGTCGGTGCTGATCTACGACCAGACCTGCGCCGCCGAGAAGCGGCGGCGCCGCAAGCGCGGTGAGTTTCCCGATCCGCCGAAGCGCGTGTTCATCAACGAGGCGGTGTGCGAGGGCTGCGGCGACTGCGGCGTGCAGTCGAACTGCGTGTCGATCGAGCCGGTGCAGACCGAGTTCGGCCGCAAGCGGACGATCAACCAGTCGTCGTGCAACAAGGATTTTTCCTGCGTGAACGGCTTCTGCCCGAGCTTCGTCACCGTGTACGGCGGACGCGTCCGGCGCGCCGTCTCGTCGCAGGCGGCGCGGGGGACGGACGGACGCGGCGGCGTCGCGCTGCCCGACGTTCCGCTGACGCCGCCGGCGCTGCCGGAGGTCGGTCGCGCCTATTCGCTGCTCGTCACGGGCATCGGCGGAACGGGCGTCGTCACCATCGGGCAGCTGCTCGGGATGGCCGCGCACCTCGAGGGCCGCGAGGTCACCGTGCTCGACATGGCGGGACTCGCGCAGAAGAACGGCGCGGTGATGAGCTTCGTGCGCTTCGCCGAGGCCGGCCAGCCGCTATACGCGCCCCGCATCGGCACGGCCGGCGCCGACGGGGTGCTCGGCTGCGATCTCGTCGTCACCGCCGGACGCGAGGCGCTCGCGCGGATGAGCGGCAGCACGAGGGTCGTCGCGAACGTCGCCGCCACGCCCACCGCCGACTTCACGCGCAACCCGGACTGGAAGTTCCCCGCCGACGGGATGCAGTCGGCGATCGCCGACGCGGTCGGTGCGGCGAACGCCGAATTCGTCGAAGCCACGCGCCTGGCCACGGCGCTGCTCGGCGATGCGATCGCGTCGAACCTGTTCCTGCTCGGATACGCATGGCAGCGCGGGCTGCTTCCGCTGTCCGCCGCTGCCATCGATCGCGCCATCGAGCTGAACGGCGTGGCGGTCGAGCAGAATCGCGCCGCCTTTGCATGGGGACGGGCCGCGGCGCTCGATCCGGTGCGCGTGGAAGCGGCGGCGAGCGCAGGGCGCGAGAAGAGCGCGCCGACGCCGGTGTCCCGCCGGCTGTCGTCGTCGCTCGACGAGGCGATCGCGCGCCGCGTCGACTTCCTCGCCGACTACCAGGACGAACGCTATGCGGCGCGCTACCGCGCGCGCGTCGAGCAGGTGCGGGCGGCCGAGCGCCGGCTCGTCGGCGACGGGCAGGCGGCGCTCACCGACGCCGTCGCGCGCAATCTGTTCAAGCTGATGGCGTACAAGGACGAATACGAGGTCGCGCGGCTGTATACGAACGGGTCGTTCCGCGAGCGGCTGAACGAGCAGTTCGAGGGCGACTACCGGCTCGGCTTCCACCTCGCCCCGCCGCTGCTCGCACGACGCAATGCGCGCGGCGAGCTGGTCAAGCGCGAGTACGGTCCCTGGGTGATGCACGTCTTCGGTGTGCTGGCGCGCTTGCGCCGGCTGCGCGGTACCGCGCTCGATCCGTTCGGCCGCACCGCCGAGCGGCGCGCCGAACGGCAGCTGATCGCCGACTACGAGGAGACGCTCGATCGCCTGCTACGCACGCTCGACGCCGATCGCCTGCCGGCGGCCGTGCGCATCGCGTCGATTCCCGACGAGATTCGCGGCTTCGGGCACGTGAAGGAACGCAACCTGGCCGCCGCGCGGGCGCGCTGGGCCGAGGAGCTGGCGCGCTACGAGGCGCCGGTGATGGCGGAGGCGGGCTGAGGGAGCCCGCGGGCGGCGCGCAGCGCCGCGTGCGCTGCCGGGTGGCAGCGGCGGGCGCCGTTCGTGTTGCGGCGCCCGGGCTGGCGGGGGCGGGAAGCCCGACGGCTCCCTCGCCCCCGCCCGGAGCGAACCCGATGCCTCAGGCGCTCTTGCGCTGCGCCTGCGCGGTGCGCGACGCGTTGCCGGCGGCGCCGGACGAGGTCTTCGCGGCCGCGGCGAGATTCGCCTCGGCGACCTCGACGGCCTGCTTGGTCGCCTTGTTCAGCTGGTCGAAGGTGGTGTTCGCCGCGCTGACCGCCTGTTTCATCAGCGTGGCCACGCCTTCGCTGCCGGCCGGCAGGTTGCGCGCGAACGCGTCGATCGCGGCGTAGATCTGGCGGTTGCTCTCGGCGTATTGACGCTCGAACAGCCGCGCGAGCTCGCTGCCGGTCTCGTTGGCGATCTCGTACACGTGCTTGTAGTACGAGGCGACCTTGTCGGTCGTCGGCTGGAACGACGTCGTCGCGAGATCGGCCCACTGCTTGGGGTCCTTCACTTCGACGAGCGAACGCAGCGCCTCGGTCGACTCCTCGAGCGAGGTCTTCGTCGCCTGCACGTTCAGCGCGGCGAGCTTCTCGAAGCCCGCGAGCGACGCGGCGGTGGCGTCCTGGAAGGCTTCGAGGGCGGATTTCTGCAGCTGCACCAGCTGCTCGGGATTCGTGATCATTCGGTCGGCTCCTGCGTGTGCGTGTGTTGCGTGCGTGTCGGGGGACGGGAAGAAGCGCGGCAACCAATGTTGCGGCGCAACAATCGACATTGTATGGGGCGTCGGAGCGTTGTCAAGATTTTTTGTTGCGCCGCAACGAACGATGCCCGACCGGGGCGGGCGGTCGGCGCGAGTTGTCAAGGGCGAAGGCCCCATCCGTCGCGAAAAAGCGACCGGCTATCGAGAAAGCGGTTCAACGAAGCGCTCCAAGTGCCTCAATTCGTTGCCATTTCTGTAGACTGCGCGCTCGGGGGAGAAGCGGGTTTTCCGGAGACGGCAATGGCGGCTGGATCGCGGCGGGGCTGGCGACGCATGTGCGTCGCTTTCCTTATTTCCTTTGGATTCACAGGGATATTGCCGTCGGCGGCCGCGACCACGTCGGGCAAGCGGCCGGCGGGCGCCGCGCCCGCCGTCGCGAAGAAGACCGCTCCGGCCGCGCGCCCGAACCGCAACGCCGCGCGCAAGGGCACCCGCAAGGCCACCGTGGCACGTCCCAAGGCGACGTCCGGCGCCAAGCGTGCGAAGGCCGTCGCCGATGCGCGTGCGCGATCGGCCGCCGGCGCTCGCGCGAGCGCGGCGATGGCGCCGCGCGCCGCACCGCGTCCGTCGATCGGACACGCGTTCGGCCTGCACGACGTCGAGGATCCGCTGTCGCTGCAGTCGGCCGTCGCGCTCGTGCTCGACCAGCACACCGGCGAGGTGCTCTTCGAGAAGAACGCCCGCGCCGTGCTGCCGATCGCGTCGATCAGCAAGCTGATGACCGCGATGGTCGTGCTCGACGCCGGATTGCCGCTCGACGAGATGCTCGAGATCACCGAGGCCGACGTCGACACCGAGCGCTTCACGCGCTCGCGGCTGCGCACCGGCACCCGGCTGACGCGCGACGAGCTGCTGCACCTGGCGCTGATGTCGTCGGAGAACCGCGCGGCGCACGCGCTGGGGCGCAACTACCCGGGCGGCATGCCCGCGTTCGTCGCGCAGATGAACCGCAAGGCGCTCGAGCTCGGCATGACGAGCACGGGCTTCGTGGAGCCGACCGGGCTGTCGAGCAGCAACGTCTCCAGCGCCCGCGACCTCGCGCTGCTCGTGCAGGCGGCCGCGCGCTATCCGCTGATCCGTGAGTACTCGACCGCGAGCGCGCTGTCGGTCGACATCGGCTACCGCGTCGAGAACTACCGCAACACGAACCGCCTGGTCGACCGCGACGACTGGGAGATCGGGCTGCAGAAGACCGGCTTCATCTCCGAGGCGGGCAACTGCGTCGTGATGCAGACGCGCATCGGCTCGCGGCCGGTCGTCGTCGTGCTGCTCGACGCCGCGCAGCGCGCGGCGCGCGTGAGCGATTCGCTGCGCATCCGCGAGTGGGTCGAGAGCCTGGGCGAGAGCGGTGTGCGCCGCGTGGCGCATCCCGACGGCGAGGCGGAGGAGCCGCGCGTGCGCGACCCGGGCGCGCACAGCGTCTGAAGAGAGCCGCCGGGGAGAGCCGCCGGCGTCGGCGCCGGGCGGGATCGTCGCCCGCTCAGGAAGCCGCCCGGTCTTCGGCGTCGTAGCCCAGCGACGACGAGATGCCGTCGGCCGTGCGGCACAGCTGTTCGATCCACTCGTCCTGGATGAAGTCGGCCGGTGCCGAGATCGACAGCCCGGCGACCAGCTTGCCGGTGTCGTCGCGCACGCCGGCCGCGATGCAGCGTACGCCGAGCTCCAGTTCCTCGTTGTCGCGCGCGTAGCCGCGCGCGCGCACGAGCGCCAGCTCGCGCTCCAGCCGCGTCGGATCGGTGATGCTGTTGCGCGTGTGGCCGGCCAGGCCGGTGCGCGCGGCGTAGGCACGCACCGCACGCGGGTCGTCGGCCGCGAGGAAGAGCTTGCCGACCGAAGTCAGGTGCAGCGGGGCGCGCCCGCCGACGGCACGCACGACCTGCATCCCCGAGCGCTCCGAGACCGCCCGTTCGATGTAGACGATCTCGTCGCCCTGCCGGATCGACAGATTCACCGTCTGGCCGGTGGCCCGGTGCAGCTCGCGCATCGGGCCGAGCGCCGCGTCGCGCACGTTCATCCGTGCCTTCACCAGGTTGCCGAGCTCGAGCAGCCGGATGCCGAGCTGGTAGCTGCCCGGCTCGGCGCGGTCGACGAAGCGCGCGCAGACGAGGTCGTTCAGGATGCGGTGCGCCGTGGACGGGTGCAGCCCGGTGCGCAGCGACAGCTCCTTCAGGCTGACCGGTTCGCGCTGCTCGGCGAGCGCGTCGAGCAGCGAAACGAGGCGTTCGATGACTTGGATCGCGGTGCGACCCTCTTCCTTCGGCGACAATCGGGGTCGGGGCATCGGTAAAGACGAAAGTCCGAGCGGCCTAGGGAGAAAAGAGTAGCACGATGCGCGAGCGCATCCTGCAATGTGAAACATTTCGGCCTTCCATGCCGACGATCGGCGGCGTCGACGACGGCGCCGGGTGCCGATGATCGCCCCGAGCGTGGCGCGTGTGCTGTGGCGCACGCTGGCGATCGCCAGCGTGGCGTTCGGCATTCTCGGAATGGTGCTGCCGGTGCTGCCGACGGTGCCGTTCCTGATCGTCGCCGCGTGGGCCGGCAGCCGCGGATGGCCGCGCCTCGAGGTGTGGCTGCTCGAGCATCCCCGGCACGGCCCGCACATCCGCCGCTGGCGAGAACGCGGCGCGGTGCCGCGCCGCGCGAAGTGGTTCGCGTCGCTGATGATGGCGGCCAGCGCCACGGCGCTCGCGTTGTCGCCGGCCGCGGTGTGGGTCAAGCTCGCCGTGCCGACGCTGATGGCGGGCGTGGCGCTGTGGCTGTGGCGCCGGCCGGAGACCTGACGCGCCGCACCGTTCAGCCGATCCAGCCGCGCAGCGCGCCGAGCGGGTCGTGCGCACGCGCGATCGACACCATCCACAGGAAGCACGCGAGGGCGGCGGCCGACCAGGCGATGCGCGAGGCGGTGGAGCGCGCCCGGCGCAGCGCCATCGTTCCCAGGCCGATGTAGACGACCAGCAGCGTGAGCTTCGCCGCCAGCCAGGGAACGGCGAAGGGGTTGAGCTGCAGCACGTACAGCAGCAGCAGCGCCGCGGCGAGCAGGCCGGTGTCGATCAGCCAGCTCGCGCGCCGCGCCGCCTTCGAGGCGCTCCAGCGCGCCCCCGCCACCGTCGCAAGCGCGCGTGCGGCGAACAGCGTGCCGCTCGCGGTGACGAATCCGATGTGAAGCAGCCGGATCTGCGGGTAGAGGTCGAGCAGCGCCGAACGCATCCGCGAGGGGCTCTCAGCGGATCGTGAAGTCGATGACGATCTCGCCGGGGGCGCGGCTCACGTACTGGATCTCGACGTGCTCGCCGAAGCGGTCGAGGATCTGGTCGAGCAGCGGCAGCGGGTCATGGTCGTTCATGAAGCGCATCGTCTCGCCCGGCTGCAGCGCGCCGAGCGCGCCGAAGATCGCCGAGTGTCGAAAGCGCCGCGCAACGCCACGCGCATCGAAGGGGTAGGTGGTGTCGCCAAGGATCTGCAAGGGGTCGTTCGACATGTCTGCTCCGGTGAGCGAAGGCGCTGGCCGCGGGCGGGCTCGTTCGCCGAAAGCGGAATCTAGAATGGACCTTATGGGGCGTCAAGCCTCCCCGGCGGCGACGGGTTCCGCATTGCGCATCGCGTCGCGCAATGCACGCGCGCATTGACCGACGAGCCCGGGCCCGCGGTAGATCAGCCCGGTGTACAGCTGCACGAGCGTCGCGCCGGCGACGAGCTTGGCGCGCGCGTCGTCGGCGCAAAGGATTCCGCCCACGCCGATGATCGGGTAGCCGCGCGGCAGCGCCGCGCGCAATGCGCGAACGACCCGGTTCGAGGCCTCGAATACAGGAGCGCCCGAGAGCCCGCCGCTCTGCGTGGCGTTCGGCAGCCCCGTCACCTTCTCGCGCGACACCGTCGTGTTCGTCGCGATCACCGCTTCGATGCCGTGACGCAGCAGCAACGCCGCGATCGCCTCGATCTGCGCGTCGTCGAGGTCGGGCGCGATCTTCAGCGCGAGCGGAACGACCCGGCCGTGGCGCCGGGCGAGCTCGTCGCGCTTGGCGCGCAGCGCGTCGAGCAGCTCGTCGAGCGCGTCCCGCGACTGCAGCTCGCGCAGCTTGGCCGTGTTCGGCGAGGACACGTTCACCGTCACGTAGCTCGCGTGCGCATAGACCCGCTCGAGGCAGAAGAGATAGTCGTCGACGGCGCGCTCGAGCGGCGTGTCGGCGTTCTTGCCGATGTTCACGCCGAGCACGCCGCGGTAGCGCGCGCGGGCGAGATTGGCGACGAGCGCGTCGACGCCGTCGTTGTTGAAGCCCATCCGGTTGATCAGCGCCTCGCGCTGCGGAACGCGGAACAGGCGAGGCCGCGGATTGCCCGGCTGCGGCCGCGGCGTGACGGTGCCGACCTCGAGGAAGCCGAAGCCGAGCGCGGCGAGCGCGTCGACGTGCGCGGCGTTCTTGTCGAGCCCGGCGGCCAGCCCCACCCGATTGCGGAAGCGCAGCCCCATCACCTCGACCGGATCGTCGACCGGGCAGCCGGCGAGCACCTGCACGCCGCCGAAGCGCCCGGCGCCGTCGAGCGCGCGCAGCGTCAGTTCGTGGGCGGTCTCGGGGTCGAGGGCGAACAGCAGCGGGCGGGCGACCGCGTACGGGATCATCGGGGCGCGGATGCGGCGCGTTCCGTGGATGCCGCACGTTCCTCGAGCCGGATCCATTCGCCGTCGCTCAGGCACTCCAGGGGTCGGAAGCGCGACTTGTACGACATCTTCGGACTCTGTTCGATCCAATAGCCGAGATACAGGTACGGCAGTCCGAGCTGCCGGCATTGATCGATCTGCCAGAGGATGTTGTACGTGCCGTAGCTCGCCGAGGCGACATCCGGATCGAAGAAGGTGTAGACCGACGACAGGCCGTCGTCGAGCACGTCGATGATCGACACCATGCGCAGCGTCCCGTCGTCTTCACGGAACTCGACCAGGCGCGTGTTGACCTTGCTCTGCAGCAGGAACTGCGCGTACTGCTCACGGCTGTCCTGGTCCATGCCGCCGCCGGCGTGGCGACTCGCCTGGTAGCGCAGGTACAGCGCATAGTGCTCCGGCGAGAAGCCGAGCCGCGCAATGAGCGTGCGCAGCGCCGAGTGCGCCTTGCGTGCGCGGCGCTGGCTGCGATCGGGAAGGAACTCGGCCACCGGGACCCGCACCGGGATGCACGCGCGGCAGCTGTCGCAGTGCGGGCGGTAGGTGAAGATGCCGCTGCGCCGGAAGCCCGCCCGAACGAGATCGCCGTAGACGTCGGCGTTGATCAGGTGGTTCAGGGTGGCGACCTGAGAGCGGGCCTGGCGCCCGGGCAGGTAGCTGCAGGGGTAAGGGGCAGTGGCGTAGAACTGCAGCGCCGAGAACGGCAGTTCCTTCAGGTGCGTCATGCGTGCGGCAATTCGATGCGCATCGTTCGCCAGTCGGGGGCGGGCCGGCGAACCAGTTCTTCGACCCGCTCGAGAAACGCCGCGCGCGAGATTTCCCGCGCGCCCAGGGAGGCGAGATGACGGGTACTCTGCTGGCAGTCTATCACGCTGAATTCGTGCGCCGCGAGCAATTGCGCGAGCGAGACGAGAGCGGCCTTCGATGCGTCGCTTTCGCGCGCGAACATCGATTCTCCGTAGAACATTCGCCCGATCGAAACGCCGTACAGGCCGCCGACGAGCCGGTCGCCGTTCCACACCTCCACGGAATGTGCGGCGCCGAGCCGATGCAGCGCGCAGTAGCCGGCGCGGATCGCATCGGTGATCCACGTTCCGTCCTGTCCCGCACGGGGCGCCGCGCATTCGAGCATCACCCGCTCGAAGCAGACGTCGAGGGTCACCCGCCAGCGCGCGTCTCGGCGGGCGGCGCGCAGCGTCTTTCGCAGCGATCGCGTGACGCGCAGCTCGTCCAGGTGCAGCACCATGCGCGGATCGGGCGACCACCACAGCACCGGCTGCCCGTCGGTGTACCAGGGGAAGATGCCGCGCCGATATGCCTCGAGCAGGCGCTGCACCGACAGCTGCGCGCTCGCCGCCAGCAGTCCGTTGGGCACCTCCCAGGCCGAGGACGGATCGGGCAGCGGGTCTCCGGGCCCGAGCCAGGCGAGCACGCGACGCGGCGAATGGGTCACGCAGCCTCCGGCGTTCAGCCGCAGCGCATCAGCTGCCGGCAATAGCGCTCGATCGGGATCGCGGTGCTGGTCTCGCCGACGAGCCTGCGTTCGTCGCCGCTGTGCTCGAGCGCGAGCCGCATCTCGAAATGCTCGAAGAACGCGTCGAACAGCTCGCCGCCGCGCGTGCCCACCGCGTACAGCGCATCGTCGGCACGGTCGTGCTCGAGCACGATCGCGGCGAGCGGCTGCTTGGCCGGGCCCGCCAGCACCCGGGCACCGGCCGCCGGGTCGTATTCGCTGTGCTCCGAGCAGCAGTGGATCACCTGCGCGCGCTTCGTGATCGCCGACGGCTCGTCGCGGTAGTTGATGAACGTGATCTCGCGGGTGGGGTACGCCATCCGGTGCGCGCAGATCGCCGAGAAGGCGACGATCGATCCCTTCGGGCCGACGCCGCCGTCCCACGTGTAGCGCTCGTCGTGCTCCGTCTCGAGTCGCACCGAACGATCGGTGGGCTTGTCGAGGTCGATGAGGAACGCGGGCGTGCCGACGAAGGGATAGGGGAAGACCAGCGCCGTCCGCGGACGGATCGACGCGGCCTTCAGCGGGCGGCCATCGGCGCCGAGCAGGCGGGCGCGCGGCCAGCTGCGCAAGCGGGCCGTGGGGTCGGACTGGGCGGCACGCGCGTGCTGCGCGTGCGCGACGGGATCGGCCGCCGCGGCGGCGACGGCGCAACCGAACAGGAACTGGCGACGGCGCATGCGCGGAAACCCTCCTGTACGCGGCGACTCAATCCGGCGGTCTGCGCGGCCCGACCGCCCCCGTGTGCATCGACCACGTTCCCTCGCGCCGGTCGGCGAAGAACCATCGCAGCGCCTTGGCCACGGTGCGAAACGCGAGCGAGTCCCACGGAACCTCGTCCTCGTGGAAGAGCTTCGCCTCGAGGCTTTCGGGGCCGGGGCGGAACGACGGGTCGAGCAGCGCCGCGCGGAAGAACAGGTGGACCTGGTTCACGTGCGGCACGTCGACCATTGCGAACGGCGGGCCCAGCTCGATGCGGGCGCCGGCTTCCTCGACGGTCTCGCGGACGGCGCCGTCGGCGGTGGTCTCGCCGTTCTCCATGAACCCCGCCGGCAGCGTCCAGAAGCCGTATCGGGGTTCGATCGCTCGCCGGCACAGCAGCACGCGGTCTTCCCACGTGCAGATCGTGCCGAGGACCACGTTCGGGTTCTCATAGTGGATCGTTCCGCAGCTCGCGCAGCAGAAGCGCGGCCGGTTGTCGCCCGGCGGGATGCGCAGTTCGACTTCGTGTCCGCAGATCGAGCAGAACTTCATGACATGCGACGCGGTTCGGGCCGCGCGGCACCCGCAGCGGCCTCGCCGGCGGGGCAGGGCGCGAACGACGGCAGCCATGCCGGGCGACAGGGCGGGGATTCGCGACGCGGCTCCGCGGCCAGAGGCGCGGCCCAGAAGTGGCGCATGGCGTGAACGACACTGCACTCGGAACTGGCGAACGAGTGTAGCAGCGGCGGCGCGTGCGAGTCGGAACGAAGCGGGGCGGCGCGACGAAGCGGGCCATTTGCGCGGATGGGGCGAGCGACGCGCGCCGTCGGAAACGACGCGGGCGGTGCGCTCGTGCGCCCCGCAGCGCGCGATTTGCGGTCGGAGACCCTCCTTCGCTATAATCATCGATTCCAGACGCGGGGTGGAGCAGTCTGGCAGCTCGTCGGGCTCATAACCCGAAGGTCGCAGGTTCAAATCCTGCCCCCGCAACCATGATTCGAGGTAGCGCCGATTCGGGATCACCGGGTCGGCGTTTTTCATTGGGGCTGGGTAGTCACGCAGGTTTCGCTGCGTGGGTAGCCATGCAGGCTTCGCTGCCGATTGCCACGCGGGCTTTGCGTGGGCGCTCAGCGTTCGCGCGTGAGCGGCACGAAGCGCACCGGCAACAGCTTGCGCACGACGGTGCGCCCGTCCGTTTCCTTGCGCACCAGGAGCAGGCTCTGGGCCGCGCCGTTCGGTCCGACCGGCGCGACCAGGCGGCCGCCGCGGCCGAGCTGGTCGATCAGCGGTTGCGGCAGCTGCGCCGGTGCCGCGGTAAGAACGATCGCGTCGAAGGGCGCGGCTTCGGGCCAGCCGTGATAGCCGTCTCCGATCCGGACGTCCACGTTGTCGTATCCGAGCGTCTGCAGCAGTGCCGCAGCGCGTTCGCCCAGCGCGCGGACGATCTCGATCGTATGCACGCGCGCGACGATCTCGGCGAGCACCGCCGCCTGATAGCCGGATCCCGTGCCGATCTCGAGCACGCGGTGTTCCGGCCGCGGTTCGATCAATTGCGTCATCAGCGCGACGATGAAGGGCTGGGAGATCGTCTGCCCGTGTCCGATCGGCAGTGGGCGATTTTGGTAGGCGAGCCGGGCCTGCTCCGCCGGAACGAAGCGATGCCGGGGCACGCGCTCGAGCGCTTCGCGCACGGCCGGGTCGAGCGATGTCATGCCGGTCGACGCAGCCGTCGCAGCGAAGTCGCGCTCGATTTCGGCGAGCATCGCCGAGCGCGCGGCCGCGTGCG
>Ga0079224_100001838_pt1 | contig 25028 bp, 22 predicted proteins | sample Stecom2015_FD_80414 | JGI IMG/M metagenome (GOLD analysis project Ga0079224, IMG submission 80414) | Agricultural soil microbial communities from Utah to study Nitrogen management - Steer compost 2015 | ecosystem: Environmental > Terrestrial > Soil > Agricultural land | place: USA: Utah... | reverse complement strand
GCGATCGCGTTCGTGACAGCGGGTATCATGTCGCTTGCGTTCCTCGGCTTCACCGGGTTCGCGCGGCTCTGACGGAGGAACGGGTCGGAGCCGTTCTCACGCCGCGCTTTGCGTATGCTCACCGCAGTCACGTTTCTCACCGGCCTCTCGCTCGCGCTCGCGACGGCGCTGATCGCCGCCGCACGCCTGCTGCCCGGCCGGGACGACGACGCGGTGGAGCGCGTCGAGCGCCTGCTGCCGCGGATCCAGTGCGCGCAGTGCGGCTATCCGGGCTGCCGGCCGTACGCGGAGGCCCTCGTCGCCGGCCGCGCGGACGTCAATCGCTGCCCGCCCGGCGGCGACGCGACGATCCGCGCGCTGGCGGAGCTGCTCGGACGCGACCCGCGCCCGCTCGACCCGGACCTCGGGCACGCGAGCATGGACCGGGTCGCGCGCGTCGACGAGGCCCTGTGCATCGGCTGCAACCTCTGCGCACGCGCGTGCCCGGTCGATGCGATCGTCGGCATCCCGCACATGATGCACACGGTGATCGCGCGTCACTGCACGGGCTGCGAGCTGTGCCTGCCGGCCTGCCCGGTCGACTGCATCGAGCTGGTGGGCAGACATGCTTGAGCTCACACCCGACCGCCGCCTGACCGGCGGCATCCGCTTGCTCGCGAACAAGGCGCAGTCGACCGCCGAGCCGATCCTGCGCGGCCTCGTGCCGCCGGAGCTCGTCATCGGGCTGCATCAGCACCGCGGGACGAGCGCGACGCCGATCGTCGAGGTCGGTCAGCGCGTCGCGAAGGGCGAGCCGATCGCCGTGCCGGGCCCGGGCGCGTCGACCGGCGTGCACGCCTCGAGCTCGGGCCGGGTACGCGCAATCGAGGAGCGGCTGATCCCGACCGGCGCACGCCTGCAGAATGCCGTCTGCGTCGTGATCGAAACCGACGGCGAGGACCTGCCCTACCGGGAAGCGACCGCGAGCACCTGGCCGTCCGATCGCGCTGCCCAGCTCGAGCTCGTGCGCCGGGCGGGCATCGCGGGGCTCGGCGGCGCCGCGTTCCCAACCGCGGCAAAGCTCGAAGGCGTTGCCGGACGGTGCAAGGCGCTGATCGTCAACGGCGCCGAGTGCGAGCCGTACATCAGCTGCGACGATGCGCTGATGCGCGAGGCCCCCGAGGACATCGTACTCGGCGTGCTGCGGATGGCGGAGCTGGTCGACGCGCCGCTCGCGATTATCGTGATCGAGCGCGATAAGCCGCGCGCGATCCAGGCGATCGGCGATGCGGCTCGCGCGTTGGGCGACCCGCGGCTGCGGATCGCGGAGGTGCCGACGATCTACCCGGCGGGCGGCGAGCGGCAGCTCGTCGAGCTCCTGACCGGCGAGGAGGTGCCGAGCGGCGAGTATCCGATCTCGATCGGCTACGTCTGCCAGAACGTCGGCACCGCGTATGCGCTGCAGCGCCTCGCGTCGAGCGGCGAGCCGCTTACGTCGCGCATCGTCACGGTCACGGGGCTCGGCGTCGAGCGGCCGCGCAACGTCGAGGTGCCGATCGGCACGCCGATCGGCTGGCTGATCGAGCAATGCGGCGGCTACCGCGGCGACGTCGCGCGCCTGATCCACGGCGGCAGCATGATGGGCTACGCGCTGCCGAGCGACGATCTGCCGGTCACGAAGGCAACGAGCTGCGTCCTCGCGGCCGCCGCGGACGAGATCCGGGTGGACTTCGAGGAGTGGGCCTGCATCCGCTGCGGCGAATGCGCGTCGGTGTGCCCGGCCAGGCTGCAGCCGCAGGAGCTCGTCGTCGCGGCGGTCGCGCGCGACTTCGAGGATCTCGACACGCTCGGGCTCGACGACTGCATCGAGTGCGGCTGCTGCGACGTCGTCTGCCCGAGCCACATCGTGCTGACCGAGCGCTTCCGCGCCGCGAAGCGGGCGTTCGCGCAGCACGCCCGGCGGCTGGCGCTCTCGTCGGAGGCCGAGGCACGGCACAAGCGCCGCGTCCGCCGCCTCGAGGCGACCGCCGAGGACAGCCGCGCCGCACAGGAGGCGCTCAAGGCGAATGTGCGCGCCGACGACGAGGCGGAGCGGCGCCGCGCGATCCAGGCGGCCGTCGAGCGCGCGAGGCAGCGCAAGCGCGGCAACATCGAGCCGTGAACGAGGACCCGACGCCTTCGTCCGCCCGCGCGGCGCCCCGTCGTTTCGAGACGACCGCGCCGCCCCACGCGAAGCCGGTCAGCAGCGTGCCGCGCATCATGCGCCGCGTGCTCTACGCGCTCGCGCCCGCGGCCGCCGGCTATACGTGGTTCTTCGGCTACGGCCTGATCATCAACTTCGTGATCGCCGCCGTCGCGGCCGTCGCGGCCGAGGCCGCGATCCTGCTGCTGCGCCGGCGGCCCGTGAAGCGCGCGCTGCTCGACGGCAGCGCGGTCGTGACCGCGGCGCTTCTCGCGTTCGCGCTGCCGCCCCTTCTGCCGTGGTGGATTCCGGCGCTCGGCGGTTTCGTGGCCATCGCGCTCGCGAAGCAGCTCTACGGCGGGCTCGGCAAGAACCTGTTCAACCCGGCGATGGTCGCGTACGTGCTGCTGCTCGCGTCGTTCCCGATCCTGATGACGCAGTGGCTGCCGCCGCGGATGGGCGACATCGATTATCAGCGGCTCGGCTTCGTGGATCAGCTCCGCTACAGCCTGTTCGTCGAGCTACCGCCCGAGCGGACGGTCGACGCCTACACCCGCGCGACCCCGCTCGACATGGTCAAGGAGGGGCTGCGCGCGCAGCGGCCGTTCCAGGAGCTGCGCGGGAGCTCGATGATCGGCACGTTCGGCGGCCGCGGCTGGGAATGGGTCGGCAACTTCATCGCGCTCGGCGGGCTGTACCTGCTCTACGCCGGCATCATCCGCTGGCACATCCCGGTCGCCGTGCTCGCGGGCCTCCTCGGCCCCGCGCTCGTGCTCCATCTGATCGATCCGGCCAGCTATCCGGGCCCCGCGTTCCATCTCTTCAGCGGCGCGGCGCTGCTCGGCGCCTTCTTCATCGCGACGGACCCGGTGTCCGCCGCGACGAGCGACCGCGGCCGGCTGTACTACGGCGCCGGCATCGGCCTCCTGACTTATGCTATCCGGACGTGGGGCGGATACCCCGACGGGCTCGCGTTCGCCGTGCTGCTGATGAACGCGGCCGTGCCGCTGATCGACCGCTACACGCGGCCGCGCATCTATGGACACGCCGAAAGGTAGCGCAGCAAGAACGCTCGTGCTCGTCGGCCTCATCGCGGCCGCCGCCGCCGTGCTCGTCGCCGGCAGCTACGAGCTCAGCCACGAGCGCATCGCCGCGAACGAGCGCGAGGCGCTGCTGCGCAGTCTGTACAGCGTGCTCGATCCGGACCTTCGGGACCGCGGCCTCGCCCCGACGCAGATCACGGCGACGGATCCGGAGCTGCTCGGCAGCGAGCGGCCCGTCGACGTCTTCATCGTCATGACGGAAAACGGCCGGCCCGAGGCGGCCATCTTCGTGCCGATCGCGCCCGACGGGTACAACGCGCCGATCCGGCTGCTCGTCGGCATCTCGCCCGAGGGCGTGCTCACCGGCGTCCGCGTGCTCGATCATCGCGAGACGCCCGGGCTCGGCGACGCGATCGAGCTGCGCAAGTCCGACTGGATCCTCCAGTTCGACGGCAAGCGCCTCGGCGACCCGCCGGAGCCGCTCTGGGCCGTCGACAAGGACGGCGGCGCGTTCGACTCGCTGACCGGCGCGACCGTCACGCCGCGCGCGATCGTCCGGGCCGTGCGCAACACGCTGCTATACTTCGAGCGCCATCGCGAGGAGCTGTTCGCCGCGGCGCGCAGAGCCGCGGCCGAGGAGCGCGATTGACGAAGCGCTGTGCGGCCCCTCGCTTGCGGCGCGGCACGGACACGGTCGGCGGCGGTACGGGATGGACGAGCTCAGGAAGACTCTGAACGACGGCCTCTGGACGAGCAATCCGGCGCTCGTGCAGCTCCTCGGCCTCTGCCCTTTGCTGGCGATCACGACGACGGCGGTCTACGGCTTCGCGCTCGGCGTCGCGACGACCGCGGTGCTCGTCGTCACGAACGCAGTTATCTCGGCGGTGCGCCGCTCGCTCGTGCCCGTGGTGCGAATCCCGCTGTTCGTTCTGATCATCGCGTCGCTCGTGACCTGCATCGACCTGCTGACCGACGCGTTCCTGCACGAGCTGCACGAGGTGCTCGGGCTGTTCATCCCGCTCATCATCACCAATTGCGCGATCCTCGCCCAGGCAGAAACGGTCGCGAGCCGGCGGCCCGTCCCGATCTCCGCGCTCAGCGGCTTCGCGACGGGCCTCGGCTTTCTGCTCGTGCTCGTCACCCTCGGCGCCTTGCGCGAGATCGCGGGCCAGGGGACTCTGTTCGCCGGCACCGCGCTGCTCCTCGGCGGAGAGAGCGACCCGTTCAGGCTCGAGCTCCCGTTCGACGGCGTCCTCGCGGCGGTCCTGCCGCCCGGCGCGTTCTTCGGCCTCGCCGTGCTGCTCGCGATCCGCAATCTGCTCGTCCGCGAGGAGCATCCGGCGCGGCTGCCGATCGCGGAGGAGCCGGCGTCGGCAGCGGAGCGCGCGCCGTGAACGCCGCGAAGCGCCGGCAGCTCTTCGAGCGGTTCGCCCGGCACAATCCGAACCCGACCACGGAGCTCGTGCACAGCTCGCCGTTCGAGCTGCTCGTCGCCGTCGTGCTCTCGGCGCAGTCGACGGACGTCGGCGTGAACAAGGCGACCGAGAAGCTGTTCAAGGTCGCGAACACGCCGCAGCAGATGCTCGAGCTCGGCGAGGAAGGCCTGAAGCGCTATATCAATACGCTGAACTTCTTCAACACGAAGGCGAGAAACCTGATCAAGACCTGCGAGGCGCTCGTCGAGCGGCACGGCGGCGAGGTGCCGCGGGACCGCGAGGCGCTCGAGAAGCTGCCGGGCGTCGGACGCAAGACCGCCAACGTGATCCTGAACACGGCGTTCGGCGAGCCTACGATCGCCGTCGACACGCACATCTTTCGCGTCGCGAATCGCACGGGCCTCGCGCCGGGCAAGACGCCGCGAGACGTCGAGGATGCGCTGACGCGCACGACACCCGACGAGTTCAAGAAGAACGCCCACCACTGGCTCATCCTGCACGGCCGCTACGTCTGCAAGGCGCGCAAACCGAACTGCGCGGAGTGCGTGATCGCGGACCTGTGCGAGTACCCGGCGAAGACCACGCTCATCGAGCCGGGCGAAAGGCCGAAGGCCGTGCGGACGGGCACGAAGAAGGCGCCGAGGATTGCCGCGAAGGCGCGCACGCGCACCGCGGCCGGACGCGCTCGGAAGCCGCGCGCTTAGCTCTTGGCGCAGTAGTCCGGCAGAGCAGCGCTCCCGGAACGCAAGCTCCTGGGACGCATCCTGCCGCCCGGCTCGGCTTCGGACCGGCCCGGTAGTACGTCGATTGCGGCCCGTGCACGATGCCGCCCGTCCACGGCTGCCAGGCCGCCTCCGGGCTCGCGGCCGCCCACGCGATCGGCGCGTCGTGGAGCGCGACCACGAGCTGGCACGTGCCGGACGGCAGTATGTGCTCGGAGGCCGCGAGCGGCTCCTCCCGGCGGCTCCACCAGAGCGTGTCGACGAACGCGTCGAGCGGAGCGGCCGGCGTGCGTTTCAGGTAATTCATGCCAAGCCATCATACCCGGTCGAGACGTCATAGGTGACGGCTCGTATCGAAGCTTCCGCCGCATCGCGATAGCTTGATGCGTTCGGTAAGGAGATGCGGCGAGCCGGGTCTTGTTGCCCGGCTCCGCCGAGACGATCAGTCGAACGAGCGGAGACGAGCATGGCACGCGGAGACATCATTCCTTGGCGGCGGGGCAGCAGCCTCGTCCCGTGGCGGCGTGAGGACGGACCTTTCGCCGGCCTGCGGCGCGAGATCGAGGCGCTGCATCGGGACATCGACCGGGTGTTCGACGACCTGTGGAGCGGACGTTGGCCATCGTGGCAGCTGGAGCCAATGGGCCGCGCCGAATTCCTGCCGCAGCTCGACATGACGGAGGACGACCAGGCGTTTCACGTCACCGTCGATCTGCCGGGCATGGACGAGAAGGACGTCGACGTCACGCTGAGTGATCGCACGTTGACGATCAGGGGCGAGAAGAAGGAGGAGAAGGAGATCAAGGAAAAGGACGTCCATCGGCGCGAACGCGCATACGGGTACTTTCGGCGCCAAATCGAGCTGCCGGCGGAGGTCGATGCCGACAAGGTCTCCGCGACGTACCGCAAGGGCGTCCTGACGATCGATCTGCCGAAGACGCAGCAGGCGCAGGAGCAGGCGAAGCGCATCGAGGTCAAGGCCTCGTAGGCGGCGCCGCGAGGGACGTGTCGAGCGTCGGGCTCGACCCGCCGCCGCTTGCCATGCTCGCGACGATGAACGAAGCACGCTACGAGCACTTTCCTCACGGCGCCGACGTCGGCGTCCGCGGCTTCGGGGCATCGCTTGCCGAAGCCTTCGAGCAGGCGGCGCTCGCGCTGACGGCCGCGATCACCGATCCGGAGAGCGTCGGAGCGAACGACACCGCGGACATCCGCTGCGACGCCCCGGACGTCGAGCTGCTCCTCGTCGATTTCCTGAACGCCATCGTCTACGAGATGGCGACCCGCGGCATGCTCTTCGGCCGGTACGACGTGCAGATCGAAGGCAGCCAGCTTCAGGCCGTGGCGCACGGCGAGCGCGTGGATCTTGCCCGGCACTCGCCCTGCGTCGAGGTCAAGGGGGCGACGTTCACGGGCCTGCGCGTCGAGCAGCTGCCCGAAGGGGGCTGGCTCGCTCAATGCGTCGTCGACGTTTGATGGGATATTGCTCATGGACCTTGGCTTGCTCGAACGCAAATCCGACCATGCCTGGCGCATCGCTGCTTCAGGGGAGATGCGCGTCCCGGGCATCATCTACGGCGACGAAGCACTCGTGCGCGAGATGGACGAGAAGGTCTACGAGCAGGTGCGCAACGTCGCGATGTTGCCCGGCATCGTTCGCGCGTCCTATGCCCTCCCGGACGCGCATTGGGGCTACGGCTTCCCGATCGGCGGAGTCGCGGCCTTCGACCCGGACGACGACGGCGTCGTCTCGGCCGGCGGCGTGGGATTCGATATCTCCTGCGGCGTCCGCACGCTGCACACGGGCCTGACCCTCGAGGACGTCGAGCCGCGGAAGGAGGCGCTCGCGAATCAGCTCTTCCGCGACATCCCGGCCGGCGTCGGCAGCACCGGCCGGATACGGCTCGACGACGAGCAGATGACCGCGATGCTCGCCGGCGGAGCCCGCTGGGCCGTCGAGCAAGGCTACGGCGAGCCCGATGACCTCGAGCGCATCGAGGAGCGCGGCCGCATGTCGAGCGCGGTCCCCGAGAACGTCTCGGAGCGTGCACGCAGGCGCCAGCGCGATCAGATGGGGACGCTCGGCTCGGGCAACCACTACCTCGAGATCCAGCACGTGGCGGAGATCTACGACGAGGAGATCGCGGCCGCTTTCGAGCTCGAGCGCGGCGCGATCCTCGCGACGATTCATTGCGGCTCCCGCGGCCTGGGGCATCAGATCGGCACGGAGTTCCTGCGCGAGATGGCGGCCGCGGCGCCGCAGTACGGCATACGCCTGCCCGATCGAGAGCTCGCGTGCGCGCCGATACGCTCGCCGCTCGGCGAGGCCTATCTCGGCGCGATGGCCGCGGCGACCAACTGCGCCCTCGCGAATCGGCAGATCATCACGCATCTGACCCGCGAGGCGTTCAGGCGCGTGCTGCCGGAGGCGCGGCTCGTCATGCTGTACGACGTCTCGCACAACACGTGCAAGGCCGAGTACCACACGGTCGACGGCGAGCAGAAGCTGCTCTACGTGCACCGCAAGGGCGCGACCCGCGCGCTCGGGCCCGGCCACCGCGATCTGCCGCCGGCACTCGCGAAGGTCGGGCAGCCGGTGCTCGTCGGCGGCTCCATGGGCACCGGCTCGTATGTGCTCTGCGGCACGACGGAAGCCGAGGCATTGTCGTTCAGTTCCTCGTGCCACGGCGCCGGCCGAGCAGTGAGCCGGCAGCAGGCGAAGCGCACGTGGAGCGGTCGTCAGGTCGTCGACGATCTCGCTCAGCGAGGGATCATCGTGCGCAGCCCGTCCATGCGCGGCGTCGCCGAGGAGGCGCCGGATGCTTACAAGGATATCCACGCGGTCGTCGAGGCCGCGCACCGATCCGGGCTGTCACGCAAGGTCGCGCGGCTCGATCCGATCGTGTGCATCAAGGGCTGAGCCCGCATCGCTTGACCTATTTTCGTCGGCGATCAATCGGCTCGAGCTTCCATGAAGTCCGCCGCTCGGGCAGGTGTTCGCTTACGGAGGCGATCGGAGAGGGACTCGTCGAGGGACATCGGTCGAGGCCGGCCGCGCCTTGCTCGGCAGCTTCGGCCCCACGCCGCCCTCGGAGCGGCCGGCCTCTTCCGATCGGTGCGCGCGCCCGCTCTCGCCTTTCCGAAAGCGGACGCGCGGTCGTCTCAGTGCGCCATCGACGTCGCCGTCGCACGCCGTCTCGCGGTCGGATCGAAGCCCTTGAACGCCTCGATGTCGTGCATGCCGTGCGGCCTCTTCAGCGACTCGCTCATGTAGAAGTCAGGCTCGTACTCGATGTCCTTCCACATGTACCAGTCGGGCTTCTCGATCTCCTCGTACTCGATGACCAGCATCGTGCCGCCGTGATCGGCGCCGTTGTTGGTGGTGTGATGCTCGATGTGGTCGTGCGTGACCCAGATGCCGGGGTTGTTCATGCGGATGATGAGGTCGTAACGCTCGCCCGGCTGTATCGCGAGCACGTCGACGGGATACGGGTTCTTGAGCGGCAGACCGTCCTTGTGCGTGACCAGCGCGTCGTGCCCGTGCGGGTGGAACGCGACCTGCAAGGTCGGCGAGTAGAGCCTGAGCCGCAGGACATCGCCCTTCTTCACCCGCAACGGCTGGTTCATCGGGAACGACTTGCCGTTGATCGAGAAGTAGTCGATCACCTCGCTCGGATGCCCGCCGGTGCCGTAGCTTTGCGCAACCTCGGAGTTCCAGCCCGAGAACATCAGCACCGCTTCCTTCGTGACCTCGCGCTCGAGCGGCGTCGGCTCCTTCGGGTCGATGATGAGCGGCCCCCACATGCCGCGCAGGCCGACGTGCTCGGCGACGTTGACGTGGCAGTGATACCAGAGGCTGCCGGGCTTATCGACGATGAAGCGGTACGTATAGCTCTCGCCCGGCTCGATCGCCTTCTGCGTCACGTCCGGGACGCCGTCCGACTGCCAGCTGCCGGTCTGATAGACACCGTGCCAATGGATGGTATGGCTCATCGTCGTGAAGTTGTGCACGACGACCTCGAGCTCGTCCCCTTCGACGACGTGAATCAGCGGACCCGGCACCTGGCCGTTGAACGCCCAGACCTTTGCGTTGAAGCCGGGCGCCACCTCTATCTCGACCTCCTCGATCGTCATCTCGAACTGGCGAAACTCGGCGGAGGCCCCTGCGGCGAGGCCGAGCAGCGCGAGCGCGGCGGATATTCGTGTCAGGTAAGTCGGCATTTCCCCAGCTCCTATCGCGGTCCGTTGCAGCAGAGCTCGCGCAGGTAGGCGACCAGCGCGCGGATGTCCTCGTCCGAAAGATTCCCGCCCCAGGCCGGCATCAGCACGGACTTGTTCACGGCCTTGCCGCCGTTCTGGATCGCCTTGAACAGGTCGTCGTCGGTCCGCGCGGACATCTCGGCCCTGTCCGTGTGATCACGCGGCTGCACGCTCATGTGCGGCGTGTTGATGCCGCGCCCGTTGCCTTCGAGGCCGTGGCACTGCGTGCAGTAGACGCGGTAGAGCGTCTGCCCGCGGGCCGCATCGTCGTCGGCCGATGCGAGCCCGGCGCAGAGCGCGCCGGCCGCGAGCACGGCGAGCGAGGCGGCGGCCCGCGTCAGGCTTCGCCGCGCGCGCGGCGAACCGTCGTGCATCATCCGATCTCCCTTCGAATGCTCGATGATCATTGTTCGGCCTCCGCAAGCGCCTTGAGGTAGTCCGCGAGCTTGTGCACCTCGGCGGCGTTCAGTCCGCTGCTCGGCATCATCGTGTGCGGATCGAACGCGGTCGCGTCCTCGATGTACGCGCTGATGAACGCCGGCTGCAGCCGCGCCCAGGCCGTGTAGAGCTCGGGTCCCGATACGCCGCCGTAGCCCGGCTCGTCCTGATGGCAGCTGTCGCAACCCTTGAACTTGCTGAAGTTCATCTGGCCCATGCGGAGCGCGATCGAGCCGGGCTCGTAGGTCTGCTCGGCGAGCAGCGCATCGAAAGGCCTCAGCGTCATCAGGTAGGCCGCCACCGCTTTCGCCTTGTCTGCCGGGAGCGCGGGATGCTCGGCCAACGTCGACTCGTCGATCATGTCGCCGTCCGGCGTCGTGATCGTGTGCGCGGGGGCGAAGCCCCCTGCCGGCCGGATGCGCTTCGGCGCCTCGAGCCATGCGGCGAGCCACTCCTCGCGAAACTTGTTCCCGGCGAAGAAAAGCGGCGGCCCGTCGCGCTCCATGCGCTCCTCGACGCCGACTGCCGGGTCCGGGGGCGCGAGCGCGTGACAACCGCCGCACGACGCCGCGACCTCGTCCGCGACATCGGCCAAACCCAGGGCCGGCAGCAGCAGCAGCGCCGCGCAGCCCCCCGCCAGCCGTGGTCCGACTCCTTGCCTCATCTGCTGATTCCTCCCGCGCTCAGCGCAGAATCAAGAGATCGCCCCGCCCCTTCTCGGCGTCGGCGCCTTCGTAGCTCATGAGGACGGTGATCCCGCCGTTCATCGCGTGCTTCATCCGGTGATCGACGATCGCGTTGTTCGACGACCGGTTCTCCGGAATCAGCATGTCGAGCACGACTCCGTGCGCCGGCGCGACCTCCACCGTCTGCATGCCGTACGACACGTTCTTCGGATGACCGTTGTCCCACACGCGGTCCCAGATGCCGGCGATCGGATGCAGCGCCGCAGACTCGTTCACCATTGCGTTGACGAAGAAGAAGCGGACCCGCTCGCCGGGCTCGGCCTCGAGGGCGAGGCTCGCATTCGGATCGTGGACCGGGTCGTAGTGGAAGACCTTGCCGTTGACCAGCACGCCCTTCCAGCCGTTGCCCATCGTGATGTCCTCGGCCGACGTGCCGGCTTCGAAAAGGTCGCCGTGCACCAGCACGTACTCACGGTCCGGTTTCGGATACTCCGGACTGTATCCGTCCGCGGGATCGACGATGATCACGCCGTACATGCCCCGGGAGATGTGCTCGGCCATAGAATCCGCGCCGCAGTGATAGATGAAAACGCCGGGGTAGTCGGCTCTGAAGGTGAACTGCTTGCTGTCGCCGGGCTTGATCTCCTCGAACTCGTCCAGCACGTCGAGCCGCGCCGCATGGAAGTCCATGGAGTGGCTCTGCTTGTTCTGCTCGTCGTTGATCAGCGTGAAGTCGACGATGTCTCCTTCCTTCACGCGCACGAGCGGACCCGGGATCGTGCCGCCATAGGTCCACATCGGATGAGTCGTGCCGGCGTTGTCGATGACGAGATCGAGCTCCTTCACGCGGATCTCGACCTCGACGTGCCCGGCGAACGCCGGAGCGCCGGCAAGGAGCGCGGCGACGGCGGCCGCAAGGAGTGGCTGTTTGTGCATCGGCAAGTTTCCTCGATCGAGAACAAGTCCGAGCGGACATAACAACTTCCGTGCCATTTCCATAAATAATTGATGGACAACCACTTTCATATTTACGTGGTCAGAGAGACAACGCACGTCGCGTTGTCCTGGTGACCACACGCAGTCGCCATGACCACGGCAAGGAACTTCTCGCGCCTCGCGGGCATCGTCACGGACCTGACGCGCTCGATGTCGGCCGACGTGCGCTACCAGCGTCTGCTCGACGCGTTCGTCGCGAGCTTTCCGTGCGACGCGATCGCGCTCCTCGAGCTCGACGGCGGCGTGCTCGTGCCGCGCGCCGTGCGCGGCTTCAGCCCGGACACGCTCGGCCGCCGCTTCGTCGTGACCGAGCATCCCCGGCTCGCGCAGGTGCTGCACAGCCGCACCGCGGTGCGCTTCCCCGCCGACTCGGCGCTGCCCGACCCGTACGATGGGCTCGTCGACGGACCCGACGGCCATCTCTACGTGCACGACTGCATGGGCGTCACCTTGCGGATCGAGGACAAGCCCTGGGGCGTGCTGACCCTCGATACGCTTCAGCCCGGCCGTTTCGACGTGATCGACGGCGAGGTCTTCGACGCGTTCGTGGCCGTCGCCGCCGCGAGCGTCCAGGCCGCCGACTGGATCCGCCGCCTCGAGCAGCAGCTCGAGCGGCACCATCGGGTGAACCTATCGGCGATACGCGACGGTACGGCGGACGAGCTGATCGGCGAGAGCCCGGGCATCCTGCAGCTGCAGCGCGAAGCGCAAACGGTCGCGCCGTCCGATCTGCCGGTGCTGATCCTCGGCGAGACCGGGGTCGGCAAGGAGCTCGTCGCGCGGATGATTCATCGCTATTCGAATCGCGCGAAGGAGCCGATGGTGCAAATCAACTGCGCAGCGCTGCCGGAGTCGCTCGCCGAAAGCGAGCTCTTCGGGCACGTCCGCGGCGCGTTCTCCGGAGCGACGGACGATCGGATCGGCAAGTTCGAGCTCGCACACGAGGGCACGCTGTTTCTCGACGAGGTCGGCGAGCTGCCGCTGTCGGTGCAGGCGAAGCTGCTTCGCGCGCTGCAGAGCGGCGAAATCCAGCGGCTCGGCTGCGATCGAGGACGCCGCGTCGACGTGCGAGTCATCGCGGCAACGAACCGCGACCTGAAGCAGGAAGTGCTGGCCGGACGCTTCCGGATCGATCTGTATCATCGCCTCAGCGTCTATCCCCTGTCCGTGCCGCCTCTCCGGGAGCGCGGCGACGACGTGATGCTCCTCGCCGGCTACTTCCTCGAGCGCAGCCGCCGCCGGCTCGGCGTGCGCAGCGTGCGGCTCGGAGGCGCAGCGCAGCGCTGGCTGCGGCGTTACCCGTGGCCGGGCAACGTCCGCGAGCTCGAGCATGCGCTCACGCGCGGGATCGTGCGCGCACTGAGCGACGGACAGGGGCGCGGGCACGTGATCGAGCTCACGCCGAAGCATCTCGGCGCCGATGACTTCCCGCAGCTCGAGCGCGACCCGGCCGAGCGGCCGGCGGCTCTGCTGCCGGAGGCGACGCTTTCGATGCAGGAGGCCGTCGACGACTTCCGCCGCGCGCTGGTCGAGCAGCGGCTCGAGGCATACGGCGGCAACTATTCGGCGGCGGCCCGCTCGCTCGGCATGGATCGTTCCAACCTGCATCGTCTCGCGAGGAAGCTGCGCGTCGAGGCGCCGGCCGCCCGGACCGCGCCGCGGGGGGACCGCCGTTCGGCGCTGGTCCGGGGGCCGTGACCGCTTGACCCGGCCTCCGGGCGGACGCCATCCTTCGGCCGCGTGGGTAGCCGCCCGCATGACGGATCATGCCAGCATCGCCGCCCTTTCAGATCGCCGCCACCGCATGGGGGCTCCTGACGGAGCCGGAGATGGACCAGCTGATTGCCGACCACGCGTCGCGCCTGTCCGAGGGGAGACTCGGCACCGGCAACACGACGGCGGAAATCAGGAGGTCGGACGTCGCATTCATCGACGTCGAGAGGTACCCGTGGCTGTACCAACGGATCTGGCAGGCCGCGCTAGAGCTCAATCGCAAGTACTTCGGCGTCGAGATCTCCGGCATCACCGAGCGCGTCCAGATCGCGCGCTACGACGGCTCCAATCAGGGCTTCTATACGTGGCACACGGATTTCGCCGATCTCGCGCCGCGAAGGAAGCTGTCGATATCCGTTCAGCTGTCCCGGCCGGAAGACTACGAAGGAGGCGATCTCGAGCTGCTGTTCCGCGACACGCCGCACAAGGCGGACAGGGCGAGGGGCGCGCTCACGGTCTTCCCGAGCTTCGTCCTGCACCGCGTGACGCCCGTGACGGCCGGCACGCGGTGGAGCCTCGTCACGTGGATCTCGGGCCCGCGGTGGCGATGAGCGACGCGCGGCCAGCTCGAAGCGCGCGGCGCGCGCTGCATCACCTCGCCGCGGCCGGCCTACCTCAGCGCGTCGGCGATCTCGTGCAACGTCGCGGCCAGCGCCGTCAGCCTGCGCCGCGTCGCCCCGCCCTGCCCGGCGTCCGGCCGCGGCAGCGACGCCGCCATCGCCTCGAGCTCCGCCGCGGCGTCCGGATGGCGGGTGCGTTGCCCCAGCGGAGCTTCCGCCCGATCGAGCGCGGCGCGGATCGCGTCGGCCCGCGCCCCGGCGAGCGTCCCGGCACGCACGAGCTGATCGAGATACGCACGCGCCACCGCCGGCACCGGCGGCCAGACATGCCTGCGCTGCTGCTGCGGGTTGACGACGTCGCCGCGCCCGATGAGTGATGCCGCGGCAATTTCGTTCGCCGACAGATGCTCGCTCGGCGTCAGCGCGAGCACGTCGAGGCCGCGCGCGATCTCCGTCGCGTAGATGTGGCCGGCGTACCAGTACGCCGACCAGTGCCCGCCGAGAATCAGCGCCTCCTCGTCGAGCGGCCCGCGATCGAAGTAGGCGATCTCGATCGGGTTCGACGAATCGGTGAAGTCGATGACCGAAATGCCGCCCTGGTACCACGCCTGCACGAAGATGTCCCGGCCGGGCACCGGCACCAGCGAGCCGTTGTGCGCGACGCAGTTCTCGAGCTCCGTCTGCGGAGCGGGCAGCTTGAAGTAGCTGCGAAACTCGAGCTTGCCGTCGACGATGTCGAAGATCGCATTCGCGCCCCACGTCTTCGGATCGGACGCGCGGCAGCGCGGGCGCGAGCCGCCGCCCCACTCGTCCGTGAAGATCACCTTGGTCCCGTCGTTGCTGAACGTTGCGGAATGCCAGTATGCGAAGCCGGGATCGATGACCTCGTCGATCCTGACGGGGTTCGCCGGATCCGAGATTTCGAGCAGGATGCCGTTGCCGGCACAAGCGCCGGCGGCGAGGCCGATCTCGGCGAACGACGTGATGTCGTGGCAATGATTCGTCTCGTACGTCTCCTGCGTATTCGGCCCGTGATCGCCCCCTTCCCACAGCCCGGCGAGCACGCCCGCCTCGGGATCCGAAAAGATGAACGGACGATTGACGATGCGGGCGGCGGCCGGGTCGTGGACCGGAATCCGAATGACGTCGATCCTGAACAGCGCGGTCTCGGGGTCCTCGAAAGGCGAGTCGTCCGAGCAGCCCTCAAGCTCGTCGTCCGGGCGCACCCGGCTCGTGCCAGACACGTAGACGTAGACGTTGCCTTCGTCGTTCGGATCTGCGACGACGGTATGCGTGTGCGAGCCTCTGCACGTCTGCACGGCCGCGACCTGCGTCGGCATCCGCAGGTGGCTGATATCGAAGATCCGGATGCCGCGGAAGCGCTCGGCGCTCGCCGCCTCCGCGACGCCCTCGAGACCGCAGTCGAGGCGCCCGCGCGTCTGCTCGACGGAATAGATCAACAGATCGCCGACGATCGACACGTCCCCTTGTCCCCCCGGGCAGACGACCGAGCTCAGGTGCACGGGCGAGCGGGGGTCGCTGATGTCGTAAATATTGAAGCCGTGATAGTTGCCCGCGACGAGCACGTCTCCGGCGAAGACGAGATCGGTGTTCGCGAAATTGAGGAGGCTCGGCCGCGGCTCGGACCGGCCGTCGCCCGCGTCCTCGCTCCGGCCGGCCGCGCCGTCGGGGTCCGCGCGGCCGTCGATCGTCTCCGCAGCGTCCCCGGCCGCTTCGGTGGCCCCGCGGGACCGCCGGGTGCCGCGCAGCGGCTCGAGCTCGCCGGCCACCTCGGATGCGTTCTCGAGCTCCGGCGGCTCGCGGTCCATCGGCCGGCCGGCCGGATGCTCGGGATCGAAGAACCCGGGCGGCTTCGGCAGCGAGGTCACGAGCTCGAGATTGAGCGACGCCGCGCCCGCGTCGTCGAACCCCGGCTTCAGCGCGACGCGCGGATCCGGCGAGAAGCCGGCGAGCATCGCGTCCATGCGCTCTATCTCGCTGCTCTGCTCGGCCGTGATGTCGGCCGTGAGCTCGTACAGCACCGAGTCCTGCGCCGATCCCGGCTGCTCGAGCAGCGCCTCGACCATCCGCAGGGCGCCGCGGTGGTGCTCGATCATCAGCTCGAGGAACAAAGCGTCGAACGCGGGGCCCTCCGTGGCCGCCAACGCATCGAGCTGCTGCGGCGTCGCCATCCCCGGCATCCGCTCGGCCTCGTGATCGCGGTGTGCCGCGTCCGAGACGGCGAGCCCGTGAGCTCGCAGCCAGCTCTGCATCATCGCGATCTCGTCCTCCTGCGAGAGCGCTATGCGCTGGGCGAGGAGGCGCATCGCGTCGCGATTCGTCCGCTCCTCGACGAGGCCGGTCATCTCGAGCGCCTGCGCGTGATGCACGAGCATGTCGCGGACGAACCTCACGTCCGCGGCGGAGTAGCGAAGGCTCGCGAGATCGATCGCCGCTTCCGGCGTGATCAGCCGGCTCGGCTCGCCGGGCGGCCCGGGCTGGACGATCGGCGCCTGCGCGAATGCCGTCGACGCGCCGAGCGCCGCGGCTGCTGCGGCGCCGATCCGCGCTCCGCGCCGAGCCCGCAAAGCTATCGTATTCATCTATCGTGCTCCCGGGTACGTCGCGGAAATGGTGTCTGACACCATTTTTCCGAAAAACGGTGTCGGGCACCACCGTTCGGATAATCCGAAAAAAGAGCCGAGGGGCCGAGGCGAAAGCGCGAGCCGACGCCCGAGCGAAGGCCGGCGGTCAGCCGCGGTCCGCGAGACCCGCGATCCGGGCGAGCTCCTCGTAGGCGCGCTGCTTGTCCGCGGCCGGGTAGCCCTCGTAGTAGATATCGATCAGACGGCGCACGAGCTCGATCTTCGACTCGCGCGACGTCGACGGCACGTCGAAGCCCTTGCCGTCGAAGCACCGCAGAAGGTCGAAAGCATGCCGCAGCACGGGCTCGGGCAGAGGGCGGCCGGACGCGAGCCCCGCGCGGACGTGGGCGTGGACCGTCGACGCATACGCCGCGCCGAGCTGCCGCGCGACCTTACGGTAACGGCCGGCCTTCGGATCCTCCGCCACCGCTTCGAGAAGCTCGAGGCCTTCCTGCAGATGCGCGAGGCCCTCTTCCGTGTCGAGCTTCGTCTCGGCCTGCGCGAGCTGCGTGCGCGCGCTCGTCAGCTCCGCCGGTTCGTTCGTATGTCCGCGCATGGCTCCCAACCACCTCGCCCCGATGATAGAGCCGCGAAGGCGCTCGTCCGAGCGGACCCGGGCCGCGCTCAGCGCACGCTCTCGATACTCCCACGTCGGACGGTGGGGCCGAGTGAAGCGGCCCGCCGCCGTCTCAGCGCCGGACGGTCACGGCAAAGCCGGCGTCCGCCAGCGCGGCCACGATCGCTTCGCTGTGGCTGCGGTCGCGGGTCTCCAGCTGAATCTCGAGCGTCGTGTAGCGCAGCGAAAGATCCGCGCTGAGGCGCTGATGCAGCACCTCGATGATGTTCCCGCCCGCGTCGCCGATGATCGACGCCACGCGCGCGAGGCTGCCCGGCACGTCCTCCATCTCGATGGCGAGCCGCACCATACGGCCGTCGCGAACGAGGCCTCGCAGCAGGCAGCCGGCGAGCGTGCGGCTGTCGATGTTCCCCCCGGACAGCACGAGGCCGACGCGCTTGCCGGCGAAGCGGTCGCGATACGTCATCACGGCGGCGAGCGTCGTCGCGGCGGCCCCCTCGACGACCACCTTCTCGATCTCCGCGAGCAGGCACACCCCTTGCTCGATCGCGTCCTCCTTCACGAGCAGGATCTCGTCAACGCATGCGGCGACGACGCGACGAGTGAGCTCGCCGGGAGACTTCACCGCGATACCGTCCGCGATCGTCTGGCGGCCCGATCCCGCTTCCACGGGCTCGAACAGCGCCTTCATCCCGGGGAATGCGGCGGCCTGCACGCCGACGACCTCGATGTCCGGCTTCACGGCCTTGGCCGCCACAGCGCAGCCGGCGATCAGGCCGCCCCCGCCGATCGGCGCGACGAGCACGTCGAGGTCCGGATAGTCCTCGAGAAACTCGAGGGCCAGCGTGCCCTGACCCGCCATCACCGCGGGATCGTCGAACGGATGGATCAGCGACAGGCCGCGCTCCGCCCCGATGCGCTCCGCGGCGGTGAGAGCCTCGGCGAAGTCTCGTCCGGCGAGAATCACCTCGGCGCCCGCGGCCTTCGTGCGGGCCACCTTCGCGAACGGCGTGAAACGCGGCATGACGACTGTGGCAGGAATACCGAAGCGCCGGCAGTGATGCGCCACGGCCTGGGCATGATTACCGGCGGATACGGTCAGGACGCCGCGGCGGCGCTCCGCCTCCGACAGCGTCAGGATCTTGCTGAGGGCACCGCGCTCCTTGAACGAGGCGGTGAACTGGAATATCTCGAACTTCAGATGGACGCGGCACCCGGCGATCTCGGACAGCGTCTCCGAGACGGCCGCCGGGGTCCGCTGAACGCTGCCGGCGATGCGGGCGGCCGCGGCTTCGACGTCCGCCAAGGCGATCGGCAGGTGCGGCGGATGTGGCATCGATGGATCGCAGCCTGCCCCCGCGGCGACGGTCAGCGTTTCGGCACGTAAATGTCCGTCACGGTCCCGGCCGCGACCTCCGCCGCGAACGCGATGGTCTCGGACAGCGTCGGATGAGGATGCACGGTCAGCGCGATGTCCTCCGCGTCGCAGCCCATCTCGATCGCGAGCGCGACCTCGGAGATCAGGTCGCCTGCGTTCGTGCCGACGATGCCCGCGCCGATCACGCGCCGCGTGTCGGCGTCGAACAGCAGCTTCGTCAGCCCTTCGGAGCGGCCGAGCGACAAGGAGCGTCCGCTCGCCGCCCACGGGAATGTGCCCTTCTCGTAGCGGATGCCGCGCGACTTCGCGTCGTCCTCCGTCACGCCGACCCATGCGATCTCGGGATCCGTGTACGCGACCGACGGGATGACGCGCGCGTCGAAGAAGCTTTTCTCGCCGGCCGTCGCCTCCGCGGCGACCTTGCCCTCGTGCGACGCCTTGTGCGCGAGCATCGGCGGCCCGACGATGTCGCCGATCGCGAAGATGTGCGGCACGTTCGTCCGCATCTGCTTGTCGACGCCGATAAAGCCCCGCTCGTCGACCGCGACGCCCGCGGCCTCCGCGCCGATCACGGCGCCGTTCGGCCGGCGGCCGACGGCGACGAGCACGCGCCCGTAGATCTCTTCGCCGGCGGGCGCATCGTCGCCTTCGAAACGGACCGCGATGCCGCCCGGCTGCGCCTTCATCTCGACGACGCGCGTGCCGAGCATGATCGCCTCGTAGCGCTCGCGCAGCCGCTTCTCGAGCGGCCGGACGAGGTCGCGGTCGCAGCCCGGAATCAGCGTCTTCGTGAGCTCGACGACCGAGACGCGCACGCCGAGCGCTTCGTACACGGTCGCCATCTCGAGTCCGATGATGCCGCCGCCGACGACGAGCATCCGCTCTGGCAGCTCCTCGAGCTCGAGCGCACCGGTCGAATCCATGATGCGCGGATCGTCCGGCACGTTCGGCAGCCGTACAGGCTCGGAGCCCGCGGCGATGATGCACTGGTCGAAGTCGACGGTCTCGACCTCGCCGTCGCGCACGACCTCGATGCGGTGCGGGCCGACGAACCGGCCGGTGCCGTGCACGACGCGGACCTTGCGCTGCTTCGCGATGCCCGCGAGCCCGCGGGTCAGCTGGCCGACGACGGCGTTCTTCCAGTCGCGGAGCTTGCCGGGATCGACGCGCGGCTCGCCGAAGTCGATGCCGCGCGAGGCCATCTCCTTCGTCTCCTCGATCACGCGCGCGGCGTGCAGCAGCGCCTTCGACGGGATGCACCCGACGTTGAGACACACGCCGCCGAGCGACGGCCAACGCTCGATCAGCGTGACGTCGAGCCCGAGATCGGCGGCACGGAAAGCCGCCGTGTAACCGCCCGGGCCGGCGCCGAGCACGGCGAGCCGCGAGCCGGGGCCTCTCCGGGCCGCGGCGACCGCGGCGGCCGCCGCCGGAGCGGGCGGCTCGGTCACGGGGGGCGCGGCGGACGGGCCGCGCGCCTCGGGCGGGTCTACCGGGGCCGAATCGACGGCTTCCTCCTGCGCGGCGCCGGACGCCTCGGCCACCTCGAGCGTGACGATCGTGTCGCCCGTCGACACCTTGTCGCCGGGCGACACCCGCACGTCGACGACGACGCCTGCCTCGGGCGACGGCACGTCCATCGTCGCCTTGTCGGTCTCGAGCGTGATCAGCGGGTCGTCCTTCTCGACGCGGTCGCCCGCGGCCACGTGCACGTCGACGACGTCGACCTCGTCGAAGTCGCCGAGATCGGTGACTCGGATCTCGTTAGCGCTCACGGGACGACCTCGGCCGAACGCGGCCGGCCCTCACGGAATCGCCTCGAGCAGCCGCTCGACCTTGCCGAGCGTCTCGGCGAGCCGGGTCGTGAAGCGAACCGCGTCGGCGCCGTCGATCACGCGATGATCGTACGACAGCGACAGCGGCAGCATCAGACGCGGCACGAACTGGCCGTCCTGATAGACCGGACGCCACTGGCTGCGCGAGACGCCGAGGATCGCGACCTCCGGCGCATTGATGATCGGCGTGAAGAACGTGCCGCCGATGCCGCCGAGGCTCGAGACGGTGAATACGCCGCCCTGCATCTCGTCGGGCTTGAGCTTCCCTTCGCGGGCCCGCGCGCTCAGCTCGCCGAGCTCGGCGGCGATCTCGTACACGTCCTTGCGGTCCGCATCCCGAATCACCGGGACGACGAGCCCGTTCTCCGTGTCCACGGCGAACCCGAGATGGGTGTACCGCTTCATGATCAGGCTCTGACCGTCCTTGGACAGCGACGATTTGAAGTGCGGGAACTCCTCGAGCGTCAGCACGCACGCGCGCAGAATGAATGCCAGCGGCGTGAGGCGAATGCCGCGCTCCTCGGCCTGGGCCTTCAGCGACTGCCGCGTCTCCTCGAGCGCGGTGATGTCCGCTTCGTCGTGCTGCGTGACGTGCGGCAGATTGACCCAGCTCGCGTGCAGCCGGGCGCCCGAGATGCGCTGGATCCGCGACAGCGGCCGCTCCTCGATCTCGCCGAACCTCGCGAAGTCGACGTCCGGCACGCTCGGCAGGCCGGCACCGGGGACAGCGCCCCGCACGGCCTCCTTCACGAACGCCTTCACGTCCTCGGCGCGGATCCGGCCCTTCACGCCGGTGCCGCGCACGCGGCCGAGATCGACGCCGAGCTCCCGGGCGAGCTTGCGGACGGAAGGGCTCGCGTGCGCCCGCGCGAACGCCGTTTCGTCGATCGCCTGCGGCGGCGCGGACACGGCCGGCGACGGCCTGGCCCTGGCCTCGGCGGGCTCGCCGCTCGGCGCAGGCGTCGGCCGAGGCGCCGGGGTCTCGGGGCTGGGTGCGGCGGCCGCCTCCGCGAGATCGCGGGACGCCGGCGACTCGGCCTGCGCGCCGGCATCCTCGCCCTGCGCGCCGGCCGCGAGCGCGGGCTTCAGCAGCAGGATCTCGTCACCCGTCGAGACGCGGTCGCCGGCCTTGACCTTCAACGCCACGACGACCCCGGGCTCCGGGGCGGGCACGTCCATCGACGCCTTCTCCGTCTCGAGCGTGATGAGACCCTGCTCCGCCTCGACCTCGTCGCCCTCGGCGACGAGCACCTCGATGACCTCGACGTCCGCGAAGTCGCCGAGATCGGGAACGACCACGGGCCGCGGCTGCGCCTCGCCTCCGTTGCCGCCCGACCCGCGCGACGCCGGCTTCGCCGGCTCCGGCGGCGCCGCGGAGGCGTCGCCGGAGGCGGCGGACGGGTCCGACGGGGAGCGCGCGCCGGCGGTTTGCGAAGCGGCGGGATCGGCGGCCGCGCCCGCCTCCTCGCCGTCGACGACCATCAGCACGTCCCCGGTCGAGACGCGGTCGCCGACGGAGACCCTGATCTCCTTGACGGAGCCCGCGGCCGGAGACGGCACGTCGACCGTCGCCTTCTCGGTCTCGAGGCTGACGAGCGGATCCTCGGGGGACACCCGATCCCCGACCTTGACGAGGATGTCGGTGATTTCTACGTCGGATACGTCGCCCAGATCGGGTACGGAGATTTCCACGTCAGTACGACCGCAGCTAGACCGTCACCGGATCGGGCTTCTCAGGATCGATGCCGAACTCCCGGATCGCACCTTCCACCACCTCGTGCTTGATGGCGCCGTCGTCGGCGAGCGCCTTCAGCGCGGCGACGACGATCGAATGCCGATCCACCTCGAAGAACTCCCGCAGCGCCTTGCGCCCGTCGCTTCGGCCGTATCCGTCCGTGCCGAGCGTGACGTACCGGCCGGGCACCCACTGGCGAATCTGGTCCGGCACGGCCTTCATGTAATCCGTCGCCGCGACGAACGGCCCCTTGCGGCCGCCCAGACACTCCGCGACATAGCTCGTGCGCGGCTTCTCGAGCGGATGCAGCTCGTTCCAGCGCTCCACCGAGAGGGCCTCGCGGCGCAGCTCGCTGAAGCTCGTGACGCTGAAGACGTCCGCATCGACCTTGAACCGCTCGTCGAGGATCCTCGCGGCCGCCTGCACCTCACGCAGAATCGTGCCGGAGCCCATCAGCTGCACGCGCGGACGGCCCTTCTTGCCCTTGCCGCCGTCCTCGAGCAGATACATCCCCTTCAGGATGCCCTCCGCGGCGCCTTCGGGCATCGGGGGGTGCACGTAGTTCTCGTTCATGCAGGTGATGTAATAGAAGATGTTCTCCTGCTCGGCGAACATCCTCCGCATGCCGTCCTGGACGATCACGGCGAGCTCGTACGCGTAGCAGGGGTCGTAAGCATGGCAGTTCGGCACCGTCGTCGCGACGAGCTGACTGTGGCCGTCCTGGTGCTGAAGCCCCTCGCCCGCGAGCGTCGTCCGCCCGGCCGTGCCGCCGATCAGGAAACCGCGCGCCTGCATGTCGCCGCCGGCCCAGATGAAATCCCCGATCCGCTGGAAGCCGAACATCGAATAGAAGAGATAGAACGGGATCATCTGCACGCCGTGATTGCTGTACGACGTGCCGGCCGCGGCCCAGGAACAGAACGAGCCCGCCTCGTTGATGCCTTCCTGCAGGATCTGGCCCTTCTTGTCCTCGCGGTAGTACGTGAGCTGATCGGCGTCCTGCGGCGTGTAGAGCTGACCGAGCGGCGAATAAATGCCGACCTGGCGGAACATGCCCTCCATGCCGAACGTGCGCGCCTCGTCCGGCACGATCGGCACCACGCGGGGACCGATCTTCTTGTCACGGAGCAGCGCGGTCAGCATCCGCACGAGCGCCATCGTCGTCGAGATCTCTCGATCGCCGCTGCCCTCGAGCTGCGCCTTGAAGAACTCGAGCGGCGGAACCTCGAGCCTCTCGGCCTTGGTGCGGCGCGTCGGCAGGAAGCCCCCGAGCCGCTTGCGCCGCTCGATCAGGTAGCGCTGCTCCTCGCTGTCCGGCGCGAACTTGCAATACGGGATGTTCGCAATCTCTTCGTCCGAGATCGGAATATTGAAGCGGTCCCGGAAAGCCTTCAGATCGTCCTCGTCGAGCTTCTTCTGCTGGTGGGTGATATTGCGGGCTTCGCCTGCAGCGCCCATGCCGAAGCCCTTCACCGTCTTCGCGAGGATCACGGTCGGCCGGCCCTCGTGGTGCACGGCCCGATGGTATGCGGCGTAGACCTTGATCGCGTCGTGCCCGCCGCGGTTCAGCCGCCAGATGTCGTCGTCCGACATGTCGGCGACCATCGCCTTGAGCTCCGGGTGCCGGCCGAAGAAGTGCTCGCGCGTGTACGCGCCGCCCCTCGCCTTGAACGTCTGATACTCGCCGTCCACGCATTCTTCCATCGTGCGGCGAAGTATGCCCTTGTCGTCTTTCGCGAGCAGCCGGTCCCAGCGCGAGCCCCAGATGACCTTGATCACGTTCCAGCCCGCACCCTGGAACGCCGACTCGAGCTCCTGGATGATCTTGCCGTTGCCCCGCACCGGGCCGTCGAGCCGCTGCAGGTTGCAGTTGATCACGAAGATCAGGTTGTCGAGCCCCTCGCGCACCGGCATCGTGATCGCACCCATCGACTCGGGCTCGTCCGTCTCGCCGTCGCCGATGAAGCACCAGACCTTGCGGTCCTGCTTTGGCAGGAGCCCGCGGTTCTCCATGTAGCGCATGAAGCGGGCCTGATACATCGCGAGCATCGGCCCGAGACCCATTGACACGGTGGGGAACTGCCAGAACTCCGGCATCAGCCACGGATGCGGATACGACGAGAGCCCCTTGCCCTTGCCGACGACCTCCTGCCGGAAGTGCTTCAGGTTCTCCTCGGTGAGGCGCCCTTCGAGATACGCCCGCGCATAGATGCCGGGCGACGAGTGGCCCTGGAAGTACACGAGGTCGCCGCCGTGCTCGGGCGTCGGCGCGCGCCAGAAATGATTGAACCCGACCTCATACAAGGTCGCGCACGACGCGTAGCTCGCGATGTGGCCGCCGTACTCCGAGCTGACGCGATTCGCCTGGACGACCATGGCCATCGCGTTCCAGCGCAGGTAAGCCTCGATCCTGCGCTCGATCGCACGGTCGCCGGGGTAAGGGGGCTGCTGACTGACCGGGATCGTGTTGAGGTATGCGGTGTTCGGCGTGAACGGCAAGTAGGCGCCCGAGCGGCGAGCATGGTCGATCATGCACTCGAGCAGATAATGTGCGCGCTCGGCCCCGTGCACGCGAAGGACGGAGTCGATCGACTCCAGCCACTCTTGAGTTTCCTCGGGATCCAGGTCGTCTTCGGCCGCCCTGAACGTCGGCAAAGGTCGTGCGGTCGCCATGGACGTCTCCTCGACGAAGCGCGGCAATTCAAAGCATTAGCCCCGCCATTAGCTATGAATTACCGCGATGCTCCTGCTACGATGCGGGCCCGATCCTGAATTGTACCCTC
>Ga0079224_100001837_pt1 | contig 25032 bp, 30 predicted proteins | sample Stecom2015_FD_80414 | JGI IMG/M metagenome (GOLD analysis project Ga0079224, IMG submission 80414) | Agricultural soil microbial communities from Utah to study Nitrogen management - Steer compost 2015 | ecosystem: Environmental > Terrestrial > Soil > Agricultural land | place: USA: Utah... | reverse complement strand
GGCTTGATGGCAGATACTTTCGGATTCAAGTACACCTTCCTCATTACAGCGGTCACGATTACGATTGCGGCAATCATTATTATTTTCGGCATTCATGAACCGACCATTATCCGCAAAGTTAAAAATGAAATTTATTCACGCAGAAATGTCATTTGGGCAATTTTCCATCATCGCCTTATATTAAATGTAATGTTCGTCACTTCACTCATTCAGATCGGGAACTTTAGTATTCAGCCATTGCTGTCCCTTTACGTATCCGAACTTACCCCTTCTCAGGAAGTGGCCATGCTCGCCGGTATTACCTTTAGTGCTGCAGGGCTTGGTAATATATGTTTTGCGAGATTTTGGGGGAAATTGGCCGACCATTACGGATATGAACGAATTTTATCTTACTTGTTAATCCTTGCCGTCGTTTTCATCATTCCACAGGCATTCGTTACAGAGTTATGGCAGCTTATCATACTCCGGTTCTTATTCGGTATTATATCCGGCGGTCTTATTCCGATTACGTCCGCGCTTATTCGCCGTGAAGCACCGATTGAAGTACAGGGCGAAATTATGGGCTACAACCAGAGTTTCCGTTTCTTCGGCAATATTATCGGACCGGTACTAGGCGGGGTTGTTGCAAGCTTTGGCGGAATTCATTCCGTATTTTATACGACCGGCCTATTATTTTTAATCGGCTTTGTCATAATGTCCTTTTTGAAAAAGCTTCCGACGCAATATATGGACGAGATGTTGAAAAAACATGCTTAAATGTTCAATGTATATATGGTATTCTTTAAAAAACAACAGATGATTACGCTTAATACGTTTTCATTTTGTTGTTTTTTGTTTGGATAATTTTAATGAATATCCTATTTGGGGGCCAATAATCCATGAAACAACTTTTTGGCTACATTGTCATTTTATGTAGCGTCCCTTTACTTCTTCTGATCGGAAATGCGGCTTGGAAAGAATTGGCCAAAGCGGAGCAGTATGAACAATTAATCAAGAAATCGGTTGAGCTCCCTGAAGTAACTTCCACATCGCCCATTACTTTATACGATGCAAACAGCAAAATTTTCAGTGAAGAATATACCGAATGGTCACAGCCGCTTGTGCTGGATGAAGTCCCTGAAATTGCAAAACAATTATTTATATACAGTGAAGATGAAAGTTTTTATGAACATATCGGTTTTGATGTAAGTGCAATTGCCCGTGCCCTCATCGCAAATAATTCGGAGCAGTCCATCCAGCAGGGTGGTTCCACCATTACACAGCAGCTTGTCCGTATGCGTTATTTAACGACGGACAAAACATATGAGCGGAAATTGATGGAACTTTTTTACGCCTACGAAATCGAGAAATCATTTTCCAAAGACGAAATTTTTGAGATGTATTTAAATGAAATGTATTTCAGCAATCAAGTATATGGAATCGGAGCTGCGTCCACTTATTATTTCAATCGGCCGTTATCAAAACTTTCCATTCCCGAAATCGCTTTTATATCGGCTATTCCGAACAATCCCACATTATATGATCCGGTCGTGCATTTCGAAAATACAAAAAGCAGACAGGAACGGTTAATCGATAAACTGACTGAGCATGGGGTTATTACAGCTGATGAAGCAAAAACGTATAAAAAAGAACCGATTCAATTAAATATAAAACAAAAAGCACAGCAGTATCCGAGCTACAGTACATTCGTTTTGCAGGAGCTGAAATGGCTTATTGCCGATCAGACGGGTTACCGCGAAAAGATTGACAATACACCCGATAAAATGGAAAAGGAATTTCTGCAGTTAGAGCTGAAGAAAAAAACGGACGCAATTTTACGTCAAGGTGTTCATGTATTTACTGCACTGCAACCTGAGAAACAGCGACAGGATGAAGCGGCCATCAACCGGATTTTACCGAAGACCGATCTACAGGCAAGTGCAGCGATTATCGATAATGATACACGTGAAGTAATCAGTATTTTTGGCGGGAAGGACTATAAAAAGCATGATTTGCACCGGGCATTCCAATCTCCAAGACAGCCGGGTTCTGCATTTAAGCCGATCAGTGTGTTTGCCCCTTACTTTGAAGAAACTTCCGCAACACAATACTCGGTCGTAAATGGCGGTCCGTACTGTGTCGGGAATTTCTGTCCGGACAACTATGGACGAATATGGTACAACAATATCACTGTGGAAACAGCTTTCAAAAACAGTGTTAATACAAGTGCTTTACGATTGTTTAATTCCGTAGGGGTTGAGACAGCATTTCGTTATATTAACCGGTTCAGTTTTGAATCAATCATAGAAAAAGACCGCACATTTGCTGCAGCATTAGGGGGATTAACATATGGGGTTACTTCACTGGAAATGGCCGATGCATATTCCAGCTTTATCGACGGTTATTATGTGCCTGTTCACAGCATACGTAAAGTAACGGATTTAAAAGGAGAAACGATTTTTAGCTGGCCGCATAAACGTGAGGAAATATGGTCTGCATCCACAACGAAAACGATGCGCAGTCTTTTAAATGAAACAGTGGCTACCGGAACAGGAAGAGGTCTTTATAGCTCATCCGGCTATATCGGGGCCAAAACCGGAACGACGAACGAATTTAAAGACTATTGGGTTGCCGGATTGACGAATGACTATACGGCTGCCGTTTGGATCGGCTATGATCAGCCCCGTTCAATGGAAGCAATCGAACGTGCAAAAATTCACTTTTCTATATTCAATGCAATAACAGAATAAAAAAAGCTTGTTAGTTTTAAATAGCGCACCTCCCCCGCTAAAATCCTAACAAGCTTTTTTTATACTATGCGAACGGCAAGCTCGCAAGAATTCCGTTATACAGCTTAATAACGGCATAGATGACGAGAGCCAATAATAGAAACCAGGTCAGTACTTCATAAAAGATTAACCCGATCACACCTGGAATGGACATATACTGACTCTTCTTATAAACGTTGTAAATAAAATAACAAAAAATCGTGAACATAAAGATGCCGACTAAAATCGGTAAGGATTGACTCCCGATTACCGAAACAAATGCTCCCAAAAAAAAGATGACATATCCACCGCGTGCTGCATGGATGGTTTGCCCTTCTTTATCTTTTGAGAAGAACAGCATCCCAAGCTCATGAATCGTCTCCCCGATCAGCTTCAATGCAGAAAAAATCATGAAAAATAGTAGTACAAATACAATCAGTAATACGAAACGCAGCTCCAGATCCGATAAAAATTCACGCATTCCATTATAGACACCGATTGCACGAAGCAGCTGTAACGATTCTGATATGGCTAGCATACTGAATGAAAAACTGAATAATATTATTGTAATGAATGGTAAGTAGCCATATAAATAAGGATTTTTCATAATTTTGGTCCCTCAAAACTCGTAATATTTCTTTTTCTCATCATAGCTAACTATGAGGGGACGGGCAAGCCTCTCCTTATTCACGCGCAGCATTCTTACCAGTAGCGTCTAGTATAGCGCGGATAATACGGCGGATAGTAGTAATTAGGCGGATACGGTGGATAATACGGCGGATATGGCCCGTAACGGTTATTCAATGAACCTCCTAAAAAACCTCCTAAAAAACTCCCTAAAAACGGAACCCCGAATGGATAGCCGAATCCAAAACCTGGATTATAGTGACGATTGCGATTAACCATGTTCATGTCCTCCTCCCTTATGAATAGTGTATTCATAATTATGGGAGCCGCTAGTCACCCGCCTAAAAATGAAAAAGATGCCTTGCAAGTTTTTCATTGCAAAGCATCCTGTCAAATTGATTAGTTATCGCGCAGTTCTACCAGTGTTGCCAAAGTACGCACCATCGCACCCGTGCCACCTTTTGGTCCTAATGCATGCGGTGCATCCGCATCGGAAGTCCCTGCAATATCAAGGTGAACCCAAGGTGTTCCTTCTGCAAACTCTCCAACGAAGCCGCCGCCGAAAATCATATGGCCGTCACGACCGGGCGAGTTGTTTAAATCTGCCACTTCTGATTTACGGATACGCTTTTTATCGCTTTCTGTTAATGGTAAGCGCCATACGAACTCGCCTGTTTCAAGTGCCGCACCCATAAACTCTTCGAAGAATTCCTCGTTATTTGTTAAAGCACCTGTTTTATCTTTGCCCAGCGCAACGATTACTCCGCCCGTTAATGTCGCCACATCGATTAAATAGTTGGCACCTTGCTGTTTTGCATATGTCATAGCATCTGCCAATACTAAACGGCCTTCCGCATCTGTATTTAGTACTTCAACCGTTTTGCCGTTGTACATCGTAATAACATCATCCGGTTTAAATGCTTCACCTGAAACCATATTGTCTGTAGAACCGATTACGGCAACGACATTTTGTTTCGGGCGTGTTTCACCGATAATGCGCATTGCACCGAGAACAGCAGCTGCACCGCCCATATCACCTTTCATGCCGACCATGCCTTCACGCGGTTTTAATGAGTAACCGCCCGTATCGTATGTTACTCCTTTTCCGACAAATCCGATCACATCTTCCCATTCCGGTTTCCCTTTATATTTCAATGTGATTAAGCGCGGCTCTTCTACAGAACCTTTATTGACAGATAAAATACCGCCCATACCCAGTTCTTCCATTTGTGCTTTGTTTAAAATCTCAACCTCTAAACCGTAAATATTGGCAAGCTCTGTTGCATAATCCGCCAAATCACTTGCTGTCAGTAAATTAGGAGGCAAGTTGATTAAGGTACGCGCTTCATTTACCGCATCCGCATAAATTTTCCCTACTTCGAAATTACCGATCACATCTTCCATATTCGCTTCTGTAACAAATTGAATTTGATCGAAATATGTTTTCGGCTCATTTGAAGATGTTTTGTAATTTTGTACTGAATAATAGCCTAAATTCAAACCTTCACCAGCTAAATATGCAACTTCCGCCTCTTCCAGCTGATCTGTTGTAAACGATTCTACCCAAACTGCCGCATCGCTTACTTTAGATGCCTTCAGTTCTTTCCCGACTGCTGCGAATACTTCACGTAATTCGTTTGCTGTTATATTTTTGCGTTCGCCAAGACCGACAAAGTAAATACGCTTTAGTAAAGAGTGACTGCCTGAATACGGCAATTTCGTAATTTTTTTTGCATCCGATGAAATTTCGCCTGCATGCAGCCATGTGTCAATGATATCTCCATAAAAATCACTGAACGCCGGCCAGTTTTTCATTTGTTCACGGTGTTTTTGTACTCCGATAATCAATGTTTCAGAAGTTTGTGTTTCAAACGTTTTTGCTGCTGATTCAATATTCATAATTAAAAACCTCCTAATGTATAGTCTCATTATATACAATATTTTTTAATTCGGGTAACGAAACATCCAATAATTTTTATTTTTCTGCAAGTTTAAATTCAAACGATTATAGGGAAAATGATATAATTATAGCAATGAGGAGAAAGTAGGTGTAATTATCGAACTTCTACAAAATACGCCGCTTTGGCTTGGGGTTTTTGCGATTGTTTTTGCGCAAATTTTAAAAGTACCGATTCATTTTATCGTAACAAAAAAAGTGGATTGGAGCTTGCTGACATCTACCGGCGGAATGCCAAGTTCCCATTCAGCAGCTGTAACAAGTGTTGCAACGGCGGTCGGTATTGAGACCGGATTTGATTCACCGACTTTCGCTGTTGCAGCGATGCTGGCCGGAATCGTCATGTATGATGCGAGCCATGTCCGCTTTCAGGCTGGACAACACGCGGCCGTTTTAAACGAACTGCGCCACGATCTCCGTTTGTTTTTTGATGAAATTAAACGTTGGCCGGAAATGAATGAGCAGGAAAAAATAGAGGATTTAAAAACATTATTAGGTCACAAAAAAAGCGAAGTATTCATCGGGGGATTGGCAGGGATTGTTTTTGCGGCTTTATGGTACACCATTCAAGTGTTATAAAAAAAGGGGCATGTTAAAGGCTAAACCGGCTTTTAACATACCCCTTTATTTTTTTGCGGGACTCCGCTGAAGCAGACTAAAACATGCGGTATCCTGCTTTTCGCAGCGCAATCATAACAAAGCCCGATACGATCGCCCCGCCGAAACCACCAGATAAAATAACAATATCAACAATCTTTAATGCTTGAACTTTATCGATTAAAGCTGGAAAGGCTGTCCCTGCCTTAAAGAAATAATCCAAAAAGCTTACTTCATCAATGATGAAAATTACGACAACCGGATAGACAATAGCCATCAACCATGTCATCCGCAATAACATATTCAATAAAAAACCGATACCGAAAAACATGACAAAAAATAATACGACGGAAATGATTACTTGTACTAGCGAAACATCATTCATGTTATGTATACCCCCATTAATCTATCATAATTTTACATGATATAACGGGTCCTTTCAATTCAACATCCAAAATAACGTATAGAATACTAATATTGTCAGAATCCCTTCATAATGTAAAATGGTTATTTTTTGAAAAACAGATGATATTCGCTATAACCGAAAACGTCCCCGGGATTCACACCTTCAATAATCGGATGGATATGCTGTGCCGCATGCTGGTTTGCCATTTCTCTAAGCATAACCGATGACAGTTCATGATGGATAATTTCACTTGGTGCCATCCAGCATGCTTCACCGATTTCTCTTTCCTGCAAAGTAAAAGGCTGGTCATTATCGACCGGCTTACAATAAAATATCGCCATATTATCACTAATATCATTCAGAATCACACCTGAACGGAAGCCGACAAGTCCCTTTACTTCGCAATGAATCCCCGTCTCTTCCAACACTTCACGCATCGCAGCCGTCGTCACTGTTTCGGCTGGCTGTACAAATCCTGCCGGTAAAGACCAGGCCCCTTTTAGTCCCCCGTATGTTTTTTTCACGAGCAGCCATTCTCCTGCTGAATTTTCAACAATTGCTGCAACTCCAAGCCAAACTTTTCCTCGATCCTTTTTCATAACTAACATTCCCCTTTGCTCTACTGATAAAAAAACTTGCAAAGGAAGCGTTACACTCTCGTTTGCAAGTTTGAAGTTCGTTTATATAAATTTGAATTTCCCTTTTTTCAACGTTAAGCCGACACCGCCGACTAAATATAATGCGCGGTCATCAACGACTTTCTTTAATGCTGATGCAGGCTTCCCTGTAAATTTACGGCCAAATGCTGTTCCAATGGCATCTTCCTGACCTAATGAGCAAACAGCTCCCTTATCATCGTAAGCAAATACTTCTGTCGGCTCATCATTCATTAGATGTTTGATATTTTTGGCAATGATGTCTCCTTGCTGCATCGCAATTTGAGCTGTCGGCGGGTAAGGTCTGCCTGTTTCCTCATTCAGTAAAAATGCACAGTCTCCCACTACAAAGACATCATCAAAGCCTGGTGCGCGCATATCTTCCCGAACTGCAATTCGTGCACGGTTCGATTCAATACCGGAAGACTCGATTAAAGCATTTCCGCGTACTCCTGCAGCCCATACAACTGTACCGGCTTTAATGAATTCCGTGTTTTCTTTATCTTTTTTAATGTTCACACCTTCTGCTGTTGCTTCCACAATCGGTGTGCCGATAGAAAATTCCACACCTTTTTTACGCAATTGTTCCTGTGCATAATCAACTAATTCCGGATCGAATCCAGGTAATACAGTCGGTGCTGCTTCCACACAAAGAAGACGTACTTTATCCTGAGGAATATCAAATTCTCTGCAAAGCTCAGGAATCCGGTTACCGAGCTCCCCTAAAAATTCTATGCCTGTAAAGCCCGCTCCACCTACGACAATCGTAAGTTTACTGTCGTCTTTCACTTCATCCAATGTCCAGGATGCAAACTGATACTCGATATGCTCACGAACTTGGCGTGCGGTATTAATATTCGTCAATGATAATGCATGTTCTTTCAAACCAGGAATACCGAATGTTTCCCCTTCGAAGCCTAAGCCGATTACTAAGTAGTCGTACGAAAACTCACCGGCTGATGTTTCTACTTTCTTTGTATGGACATCAATGTTTTCTACATTGGCAATGACGAATTTTACATTGTGATTAATAACTTTTGAAATCGGATAACGTGCTTTATCCGGAGAAATCGTACCTGCCCCTACTTCATGCAGCCAAGTTGTTTCATAATGATAGTCGTTCTTGTTCACTAAAATAATTTCTGCTTCATTTGTATTGATTAATTTTTGAAGATTTACAATCGTTGTTAATCCTCCGTACCCTGCGCCCAATACTAAAATTGTCGGTCTCTTCATTCAATCAAACCCCTTCATTTTAATGAACCGGCACTATAAATCTGTTTGCTAATTTTATAGAACGCCAGTAAACGGTTTTTTACTGAAATACTATAATAATAGTAGCGTTTTTACTGAATGATTTCAAACATATGGATATTATTCATGCCGTCAATTGACAATATTATGTTCATATAAGTAATCGTATTTTATATCAATAAACAAAAACTCTTCATTTGAAATAGCCATTGAATACGTTCGTGTCAACTCGCCTGTTTCGATATCGCTGTAAACGGAAGACAACTCGCCTTTATTGTCTTTTGTCATTTTAATAATGTTCAGCAAAAAGTATGGTCGCCAGCTCCAGTTTTTACCGATGATTTTTTCTTGCTTTTCCCATTTACCATCATTCCATCGGATATTCGGGGATGTTTGGAAACCATTGCTGTCACAAATATAAATACGAAACGCGCAGTTTTCCAGAGAGTTTGCCAGCTGCATCAGTTTATCAATCTGTGAAGTGGATGGATTGATTTGATCGACTGTTGAACAAATCATCCGTTCAAGACGTTTCATTTCTTCATATTTTTGCAGAAGCAGTTTCTTTTCAGTCGCAATAAACTGTTCACAATCTTTGCGGAAACGTTCTTTTAAAGAATCGCGTACTTGCAGCTCTTTATGCGGCAGTTGCAAATATGGCCCTTTGAAATAACGGGTACCGTTTTTCCAGCCGTGCTGTAACTGATAGACCGTTTCAATATTTTCGACTAATAATTGGGTCCCCATCTTCACAGCGAGTGTCCGGATTGTTGAAAACGCATGGTTTTGTGCACCCCATAAATTATAGTTCAACTGGCCGACATTGATTTTAAGAATAGCTGGTTCAAGCAGTAAAATATTTTCAAGCTGTGTTTGTGAGCCGACATCCGCCAAGGCAATTTTGATGCCATATGTTTTAATATAGCGAATTAAATGCTGCAGCTGACTCATTTCCCCTTCGTAAAGATGTTCCGTCATAACAAGGGTAATATTTCGGAGGTTCGATTCAGCGACTGTTTCTTTCAGCATCGTAAAATAACTTTCCCCAAAATCCAGCAGAAGCAATTCAGGGTTGCACGGAATATACAAACCGACATCATCAATTAAATGGGCAACATTTTGCAACGATCTGCGAACAAAAATTTGCTCGATTTCTGCTCTGATTTCTGCCGGTACGTCTTTTTCATATGTAAATTGCTCGATGTTGATCGGCTCTTTTTCATTTTCACTTTCCACTTGGCCTATTGCTTCATATGCCACAATGCGATGTCCATCTGCACTATAGATTGGCTCATATAAAATTTCGATTTGATCTAACTTATCCAGTAATTCTAAAACACTCATTTAAAAAAGCCCCCTAGCAGTATGGTGATAAATCTATAATAATTCAAACTTTATAATAATACAAAACCATCCGATAAAACATAGTTATTTTATAGGAAATATAAGTTTTAAAATTATGATAATTTATTCTGCTAATCGGAAACAAAATGCCCATGAAAAAAACCTTTAGCAGAAGTTCACTGCTAAAGGTTTCGAGATTGGTTACATTTTATTCACATGGTTGCTCTACTGCCGGGCGTGCTGCCGCTTTAAAGCTTGTTCCGCAGCCGCATGAAGCAAGTGCGTTCGGGTTGTCGATTGTGAAACCGCCGCCCATTAATGATTGTTTAAAATCAATTTTCGTGTCTTGTAAAATGCCCGCATCTTCTTTTGATACGATAATTTGAATGCCGTGCTGGTTATCAACAAAGTCATCGTCATTGATTGTTTGCTCAAATGCCATACCGTACGAAAGACCACTGCAGCCCCCGCCTTTTACAGCTACACGCAGGCTCGCATTTTCTTCTTCGTTATGAACCATCATTTCTTTGACTTGAAATGAGGCCGCTTCTGTTAAAATAATTACTTGTTTTTCACTTGCCATTCCAGTCACCTTCTTTCTTTTATTTATCATAACAATTATAAAAGCTATCTGACAACAAAACTGCTCTACCTGATTATATTCCTGCATCGATTAAAATGGTTAAGGATAAAATACCTAAAATATTCATATAAATTCAGTAAATTACTCACATTTTTTAAAGTTTACTTGCTATAATAAGGAAACATAATTAAACGAAAGGTATGAACCTTTATGGAAATTTCCCCATTTTACGAAAAGACAGTGAACTGTATTCATTGCAAGAAAAATTTTTCAACACTTAAAGTTCGTACCAAGTCCATAAAAATCGAGCATACCGCATCTGACTTCCAACCTGTCTATACAGACAATTACGTGAATGCATTATATTATAATGTATTTGTCTGTCAGCATTGCGGGTTTTCGTTTACAGAAGACTTCAGTAAATATTTTGCTCCAGGTGTGAAAGAACAAATCAATGAAAAAATTTGCAGTCATTGGGTTCCGCACAGCTTCAGTAAAGAGCGCTCTGTACTTGAGGCAATTCAAACCTATAAACTGGCGTTGTTTTGCGCAACGATCAAAAAAGAAAAATTCGTCATTACTTCCGGCCTTGCATTGCGCTTGGCATGGTTATACCGATCCTTAAAAAATGACGGGCAGGAACAGCGCTTTTTAAAATTGGCCCGCGATCATTATACGGAAAGCTATTCAACGGAAGATTATGCAGGTACAACAATGTCCAGTGTGCGAGTAGTGTACATGATTGCCGAACTGTCCCGTCGCATCGGGGATTATGAAAATGCAACGCGCTTCTTTTCACGGGTAATTGAAAGCCAACGTTCAGGCGGTGAAGCCAAACTCGTCAATATGGCTAAAGAGCAATGGGAATTAGTACGTGAAGAGCGAGGGAAAATCGCCCAATAAAAGAGAGCTGCCAAGTAAGCGATAACTTTCTTGGCAGCTCTTTCAATTTAAATTAGAAAACTTGTTCTACTTCGACGATACCTGGCACTTCTTCTAATAGTGCACGTTCGATACCTGCTTTTAATGTGATTGTAGAACTTGGGCAGCTACCGCATGCGCCTAATAAACGCAATTTCACGATACCTTCTTCAATATCTACCAATTCACAGTCTCCGCCGTCACGTAATAAAAACGGACGTAATTTATCTAAAACTTCTTGTACTTGTGCATATTGTTCTGTTTCTGTCATTTTGCTCGACTCCCTTCATTAAAATCATTATAATGTGAAGGAGCAAAAAAATCCATTATTGAATAACGAAAGGTTGGAATTCCTATGTCACAATCTCATCCAGTTATAGAAGTATTCGGCGCTGACATCATCTGTGCCAGCTGTGTAAATGCACCATCTTCCAAAGATACATACGAATGGCTCCAAGCTGCAATTTCACGAAAATATCCGGAACAGCCGTTTACTATCCGCTATATCGATATTGAAGGTGTAATTGATAATGAACGTGATCAAGATTACGCAAACCGTATTCAAGAAGATGAATTTTTCTACCCTTTAGTTCTAGTCAATGATGAAGTAGTTGGTGAGGGCTATGTGCAGATTAAGCCTGTATTTACAGCGCTCGAATCGGCAGGCTTTGTACCAACTGAAGAGTAAATAAAACATAGACAAAAAATTCAATTTTCTCCTTGAGGAAATTGAATTTTTTAGTTTACGGTCAAATTGATTTCCTTTGCAGGGATGTTCAATTTTAGTTTTCGTTTTGCTTTTTATAGTACCAAAGCAGACCCGACTTCATAAGGCGTGCAATGCGTCCTGTAACCGTTGTATCAGCCAGATGAACGAAGCCTTGCTTTTTACCAAGGGAGCCCATAAAGCCTTTCATTTTGATTTCTGAAAGCTTTTCTGGAAGCGGCTCGCCTTTCCAGCGCATTTTTAAAACTTTAACGATACGTTCGCCTTGTTCTTCCGCCAGTTGGGCTGTTGGTGGTAAATGAGAAGAAGCACAGTCTCCCACTACAAATACATTTTCATCTCCAACTACATGATAATGATCCGTAATGATCGGACGATTGAATTTATCTTTTTCAACATCAAGTTCACGAACGATTTTTACAGGCTGAACCCCAGCTGTCCATACAATTACATCAGCTTCAATTACTTCATCATGGTTGTATAAACGGCCTTCTTCAACGCGAGTGATATTCGATTCCGCAATTACATCTACGTTGTGTTTAATAAACCAAGACTTAATATACTCACTTAGCTTTTCCGGGAAATCGCGTAAAATACGGTGTGAGCGGTCAAATAATTTAATTTTTAAATCCGAACGGCTTTCGCGCAGTTCACTTGCAAGCTCGATTCCTGAAAGACCTGCACCGATAATGGCAACTGTCGAACCTGGAGCCAGTCCACATACTTTTTCGAATGTTTTACGTGATTTGGCGATTGTTTGAATACTATATGTGAATTCATCGGCACCCGGTACCCCATGGTATTTGTCGATACAGCCCAGACCAATTACAAGCTGATCATACGAAAGGTCCTCACCGTCACCCAAGTAGATTTTTTTATCTTCACGGTCGATTCGTACTACTTCTCCGTAAACGCATTTTAAGCGCTCATGTTCCGGAAACGCCACACGGATTTCCTTATCTGTTGATGTACCTGCAGCAAGTGCATAAAATTCTGTTTTCAAACTATGGAATGGTGTACGGTCTACCAATGTAATTTCTACATCTGCAGGTAAGCTTGGTAATAAACGAAGTAAAATTCGCATATTTCCGTAGCCGCCACCTAATAATACTAACTTTTGCATAGCATATTCCCTCATATCTGTAAGTAATCAATTACGGTGTTTTTACACATCATAATTGTGTTCACAAAGTTTCCATAAGTATTATAACTGTTTGTGATAAGTTTCACAATATATTAAATCATATTTTGTGAATTTATTCACATATTTTGCTTACTACCTCATTTTATTTATTTTGTGCAATTGCAATAGATTCAAACATAAGATATTAATTCGGAGAAATTGACGTTCACAGTAAAAAAAAGTAGGATTGCTAATAGTGAGGTGACAACATGTTAAATCCATTAGTCGAATTTTGCATCAGCAATTTAGCAAATGGTGCGCAGCAAACATATGAACAACTGGAGCAAGATCCTGATATTGATGTTTTGGAATATGGCTGCTTAAGCTACTGCACGAAATGTGCCGAAAACTTTTATGCCGTTGTGAACGGGGATATTGTTGAGGCGGACACTCCAGAAGAGCTGACAAAGCGCATTTATAAATATATTGAAGAAAATCCGATGTGGTAAACGACCCACATCGGATTTTTTCTTTATTTAATAAGTTCCATCAGATTTTCTACACAATATGTAGGCAGCTTCGCTTGCTGTTTTACAATTTCAGTAGGAGTAACCCCTGTATTGACATGAATCGTATCACAGCCGAAGTTTATCCCGCATAAAATATCGGTGTCATAGTTGTCCCCGACCATGACCATTTCGCTCTTTTCAAAGTGATGCTCTTCAGCAATGATCTGCAGCATAACCGGTGATGGTTTCCCTACGAACATCGGTGTAACCCCTGATACATTTGCTACTAATTGAACAAATGACCCATTCCCCGGAGTAAAACCCGTTTCATTCGGAAATTTAATATCGCCATTTGTTCCAATAAGCTTTGCACCATTCTGTACATAGTCACATGCTCTTACAAGCTTCTCATATGAGATTTGACGGTCAATTCCCATTACGAGAACATCGCTCTGCTCATCGGTAATCTCTAATCCTTGCTCAATTAAAGCTGTGCGAATGCCGAGTTCACCGACAACATTCACTTTTTTAGTTGCACTCATCTTGGCTACATATGCTGCCGTTGCAAGCGAGCTTGAATAAATATGATCAAGCGGTGCATCTAAGCCGATATCTTGTAAAACCTGCTGCAGTCTTTCACGGGTTTTAGATGAATTGTTCGTTAAATAATACGGCTCAATCCCTTCATCCTGCAGTAGGTGAACAAATTTCACGGCAGAATCGATCGCTTCTTTCCCCCGATAGATTGTCCCATCCAAATCAAAGCAATACGCTTTATACGGAAACATTATGCCTTATCCTCTGGTAAAAACGCTGATACCGGTCCTAATTCATTCGTTAAGTAATCGTGAACTTTTGGGGAAAATTGCTTTAGTATATTTAAGTTTGCTGTTAATACATTTAAAATTTCTTCACTATCTACAGCGATAAATTCACGAACGATCATTTTGCGTAAGCCGACAACCGCCTTTAATGGTGCATCCATCTCTTCTGTAATCACTTTTTCATCAACGAAAATATCGATAATGTCTTCGTAGCTTCCAGGATCACGCATAATAAAGCCGTCAATCACCAAGTTTCCTACATCCATCATCGCTTCCATTACATTATGGCCGATACGCTGTAATGCCAGCTTATGAATATCATCTGCCAACCAGTTCTCAGTCGATTCAAAGATCCCGATTAACTCGTCCAAGTGTGCTAAGTTTTTTGTAATTTTATTTCTATCTACGAAGTACATAGATAAAGCCTCCATTCAATCAATAAAAGTTGATAGTGTTTTCCTTTCTATAGTACCATATTCTATAGAGATGGAAGGGGTACAAAACAAAATGGAACGATTTTTCTTATATGATGATGTAGAGGATACAAAAACGCGCTTCGTCAGTTTCGCAGGAAAGACCCAGCGTTATGACTTAGCTATATTACAAAGCAGCCGCTTTTTCGGTAAAGTGCTTGTTCTTGATATCCAGTTCGGACGTTTTGCCATTATTGGAGCAGATGATGTGGAAGAGCCTGGTTATCTGGAGCACGTATACAACCGTACAGAAGAAGAGACGGAAGACTTACGTGAATATTTACGTGAACTATTAAGCTAAAAAAAGAGGGGGCGCTATACGACGCCTCCTCTTTTATACGTTATTTAGCTGATTCAACCTGCTCTTCTGCCTCAGTTTGCTGTACAACTATTTGTTCTTTCTTTTGTTCTGGTGCACGGCCTGTTTTTTGAAGTATAAAATAGGCGCATCCAAAATTACAATATTCGTACAAATAGTCCTGAATCGTGCTAATTTTTGTATCAAACGTGGATTTTTGGTTTTTATCATCAAAAAATCCTTTTAAACGCAGTTGACCGTAACCCCAGTCCCCTACAATATAATCATATTTCGATAAAATATCTGAGTATCGTGCGATAAATGCATCTTCTTGGAACCCTTCACGCACATTATCGATCACTTCATAAGCATACCCATCTGCAATAATCAAACTAGACACCACCTATCTATTTCCATGTTAATGAATATTGAAGATGAAAGCAATATTCACAACAAATTTTGTAGGTAAATATGGCGAAATCAACTATAGTCCGTCTTTGTGCGGATATTATAATGCCCGCATATATAAGTTACACGTCTATTTTCTACAATGAAACACTTGATTGTTTTGCTGCATTCACTTGTTCATCCGCATGGTAACTACTGCGTACTAACGGGCCAGCTTCACAGTGACTGAAACCTTTTTCCATAGCGATTTTACGCAGCTTGCCAAACTCGATTGGAGAGTAATATTTCTTTACAGGCAAATGTTTTTTTGTCGGCTGTAAATATTGGCCGATTGTCATAATATCAACATTGTTTGCACGCAGGTCATCCATTACTTCATAAATTTCCTCTAAAGTTTCCCCTAAGCCGATCATTAAAGAGGACTTTGTCGGAATATTTGGCTGCATTTCTTTTGCTCTGCGTAAAAATTCCAGTGAACGGTCATAAGTCGCTTTTGCCCGTACACGTGGTGTCAGACTGCGTACTGTTTCGATATTATGGTTTAAAATATCCGGCTTTGCATCCATTAATGTACGTAAACTTTCTTCACGGCCGCTTAAATCGGATGGTAGTACTTCCACAGAAGTCAACGGGCTTTTACGGCGGATTGCACGCACCGTTTCCGCCAATACTTCCGCGCCCCCGTCTTTCAGGTCATCACGCGCTACCATTGTAATAACAACATGTTTTAAATTCATTAACGCAACAGAATCTGCTACGCGCTCCGGTTCTGCCAGGTCCAATTCATTAGGTAAACCTGTTTTAACTGCACAGAAACGACATGCACGCGTACATACAGAACCTAAAATCATCATTGTTGCTGTGCGACGCTCACCCCAGCATTCGTGAATATTCGGACAGCGAGCTTCCTCACATACCGTATGCAAGTTATTGTCTCGCATCAATTTTTTTAGTGCTTTGTATTCGTCATTCGTATTTAGCTTAATTTTTAGCCACTCCGGTTTTCGCAAGTGTTCTTCTCTAGGATTAGTTGGTTTACAAGATGTCATATCATTTACTCCCCTCACTCAAATGCTACGATGTTCTGATGTCAGAGTATCATATTAACTACTTTCCAACAACAGAGTATTCTTATAATTTGAATTTATCGTAATTCATTTACTATTCGTAAGGGATTGGTACTTCAATAGACGGCTGGGCCCCTTCACCTGCACTATAGATATGCGGTACTGTTCCTCGTACTAAACCAATAGCTATCGGAATTTTCTGTTCGACTGCTGCTGACTTGCTGGCAAATGGCACGATTATTTGGACATTTACTCCAATGAGCAGATTTACTTCTACAATCGCATTATTTATGCCAAATTCACTTACTGTCGATTCAACATTACTGTTTACATTCCCAATAATATGAAAGCGGATTGGAATTTTCGGACCTAAATTCCCGATAATCGGAAGGTTTAATGCCTGCCCTAACGGTACAAAAAATACGATTCCGTCCCCTGCTTCCATTTTACCGACGTCATATTCTACATTATCCAAACTCGGCAAATGTGATAAATCCCCATTTTCGGCCTGTTCCAAATACTCTTTTACTAATGCTGTTGTTTCTGCGCGCACCTGGTTAATTATTTCGGTATTGAATTTTGTCGTAATCATATCGTCTGATTGGGTCGGTAAATCGACGATGACATCATTTACATCAAGTACACTTGACGTTCTGGAATTAATTGCTTTACTCACAACATATGAGGCAACTTTGAATGTTTGGACTTCAGCGTACTGCAAATAGGTTGGCATTAATCTATCGTTGATGACATATATACTAAAACAAACCATACAGATAATGCTGACGATAACAATCGTTACGACATTATGCATTTTGCCCTTTTTCCTGCCATAGGAATACCACTTTCTTTTACGAAAACGCAAAAAAAATCCTCCTTCCCATAAAATATGAGACGAAGGATTTTTCTATTCAAAATTTTCTTCAAAATCTACATCCACTTTTTTTATATCGACTGTCGGGTAATCACTTAAACAAAGTTCATAGGTGGCGTCCAGCATTTTTCCGTCTTCCTGGAAAATACGGATCCAAGGACGTGTCACATCAACAAGATTCTGCTTCGAAACAATACCCCGTCGTCCATCTGACAGCAACACAATTGATCCATTTGCATAATGGACGACACTCCGTTTAAATGCCCCCATTACCTTTGAATCAAACAGGAACCCATTGCCTCTATCAATAATCGCGATCGCTTCTGACGGCAACATTTTCTTCCGGTATATCCGATTGGACGTCAATGCATCAAACACGTCCGCAACCGCAATAATTTTTGCAAAGGGATGAATTTCATTGTTAACAAGCCCCCGTGGATAACCGCTTCCATCAATTCGTTCGTGATGCTGAAACGCACAATGCGCTACAAGCAGAGATATTGAGTGTAAATTGCGTAATAAGTCGAATCCGTAACGGGCATGATTCTTCATCTCTTCGTATTCTTCTTCCGTTAAGTTGCTCGGCTTTAATAATATTTCAGGTGAAACAAGGAGCTTGCCCACATCATGTAAAATAGCCCCAATTCCAATTAATCGAATGTCTTCGTAAGAATAGCCCATTTCTTTAGCAATCGCGACTGAATACAATGCCACTTGGAATGAATGCTGATAAATATATTTGTCATACAAATAAGCATCAGTCAGCACCATTAATACTTCCTCGCTGTTAATAATGGCATTCATAATATCCTCAACAATTAAGCCAATTACTTTCGATTGTTGATCCAGCACATAGGACGCCTGATCCCGTTTCGCTTTTTTCACATTTTCGAACGATTTCGCCATATTTTTAACGGCTTCCATTCTTTTTGCCGGTGCAATCGTTTCTTCTATTTCAATCCCGGCTGATAATTTATCATCAATGTATAAATAATGAATATTAAGCTCTCGCAGCCTTTCAATAATTCGGCTTGTTACAACGACATTTTTATGAAGCAGTGGATGACCGGCTTCATTCCAAATCGTTCTGCCTACTGCCATTCCTTCTTTCAAAACATTTATCGATATTAATCGCATCTATACTAATTTCTCCATTCTACTATTACATTCATTATATAACTGGAAAGTGGCTTTTGGGGAATTTACTGGAACTTTTTTATACAGTAATTTTTAAACACATCCCGGATAAATTCCGGCAGAATATATTGTTTTTTTGCATATTTAAAGCTAGGGAAAAAATAACCGAATGTAAACAGATCCAGCGTTGCCAAACGGTATATTCGGTCTGGCACCATCAGTTCTCCGTTAATATACAGTTCACGCTGCTTCGTCATCTCAAGACCGTAATTCAATATTTTCCCGAAAATAATGCCCCTAAACCCAAGTCCTTTTAATTCAAGCCGCGGCCATTCTTCGTTTTCAGATTGAGTGAAAATTTCTTTTAATTCATTGCCTGTTATTTGAACAACACATATATTTATCGGATGTGGAAAAATTTTATGAATATCATATGTAGAAATCAACCCTTTACGCAGCGGTTCGACAAAAATTCCAGCATTGAACATGACACAATCCGCTTCTGTATAATCATACATACTCTCTGCAAATAAATCCGACAATTGGGAGCGGTGAAACCATTCTTTATTGTATGGTTTCGTTAAGTTGAAAATAGGTTTTTCCAAAATAGCCTTTGCTTCTTTTTGTAGACTGGATAACCACTTTTCTTCGTCTCCGACTGTTGGTAAAAGCGCATTTTCAAATAGCCGATCTGATTTTTCCACTACTTCCCGGGTTGCATGGTCAAATTCCATCGTTAACTGTCCGGTATACTGCCCAAATTTCCCGCCTCCCGTTAAAAGGACACTGTTTTCCACTCGACCTGTTTCAAATATATGATGTGTATGCGAACCGAAAATCACATCGATTATCGGACATTCCTGTGCCAGCAATTCATCTTCCGTAATCCCTAAATGTGATAGACAGACAATTATATCCGCCTGTTTCTTTAATTCAAATGCCAGCTTTACAAGCTCTGTACGCGGGTTTGTTACGTCCCATCCAAGCTCCTTATAGAAAAGGTCAAATGGAGCAGTCGCAGCTATTACAGCGATTTTCGTACCGTACTGAGTCGTCAGTATTGTATATGGCTTCATCCATTCGGGATTTTCTTCTGACTGGGAGTACAGATTTGCAACAACTACCTCGAACTTTGCATCGTCATATAAGTGATAGAGCAAATTATAGGAGAGCGTAATGCCTTCATTATTTCCAATTGTCACTACATCATAATCCGCATCATTCAGCATTTTAATATTTCCCTTGCCCAGTGTTGCCTCTGTATATAAATTGGAACGGTCCAAATGGTCTCCTAAATCGACCAGGAAGCTAGTCTCACCTTTTTGGGCCATTAATTGACGTTGTATTTGAATAAACGACTGACTGCGCTTCCAGTACGTAAAATGACTATGCAAATCATTTGTATGGAATATATGAATTACTTCTCGCACTTTTGCATTGCCACCTCGCTCTACATTATTCTTCAAAAAGACCTAATTGTTTTGGCGCTAGGCCATCAAACTCAAGATCCAGAATCTGCTGCATTCGTTTTGCATTTTTTGCTGCATGCCCTCCGGAATTATTATTAAATAATACAAAGACATGCTTTGATTGGCGAGCCAAAAATTTTACTTCTTCTGCAAGTTTCTGCAGTTCTTCTTCATTATAATCATATAAAAACCGGACTTTTCGCCAGTTTTCCCCATGCCCTATATTTCGCCAGCCATGTACATTGCGCCCATGAATACGTACGAGCACCTTCTCACTAGTAGCAATGGGTACAAAAGGAGCCGAACCGCTTCCTGCCTGCGGTTCATCACAGACTGTATGGATCAACTGATGATCCTTTAAAAACTTCAGTGTCTTCTCTTTCATTTGCGGGCTGTACCAAGTCTGGTTTCGAAACTCAATGGCAATTGGATAACCTTGTAATTGCTGCTTGATATAGCGGATATATTGAACATTTTTTCCCTGGCAGTCAAACCAAGGAGGAAATTGTACAAGTACCATCGCAAGCTTACCGTACTTTTGAAATGTATCGGCACAATTCCGGAATGCGTTGAACATATCATTTTTCGTCTCAAAGGGCAGTTCTTCCCGTAAATGACCTGTCATGCCCTGATATGCCTTCACAACAAATTGGAAGCTATCGGGTGTGTCCTTGCACCATTTTTCAACGTTTGCCGGTGATGGGATAGCGTAGAAGGACGTATCTAATTCTACGACAGGAAAATGCCCGCTATAATCAAATAATTTATCTTTTGCTGCAGTCACGTCACTATAAACTTCCGGGTGATCTCCCCAACCAGTTAAACCGATTGAAATCATCGTTCTTCACCTCTCTAGCATTGTATATTACCTTACCCGTTTCAATGTTCAATCATTGCAAAACGCTACATTTCCTATCATAATAATAGAAAAAAGGAGGACAAGTTTATGCATATTTTACAATCAACCGATGAATTTGAGCAATTTAAAAGCAGTTCAGCCGTTATTTTCGAATTTACAGCGGACTGGTGCGGAGATTGTCGTTTCATTGATCCGTTTATGCCGGAAGTCGTTGAAAAATTCCCGGAGTATACATTTGTTAAAGTAGACCGTGATAAGTTTTTGGATTTATGTATTGATCTAGGTATTATTGGTATTCCTAGCTTTTTAGCTTATGAAAATGGCACGGAACTTGGTCGTTTTGTCAGCAAAGACCGTAAAACACAACAGGAAATCGAAAACTTCATTTCCAATTTAAAATAGAAAAAAGCTTCAAACGCATAAGTAGTCGTTTGAAGCCATTTTAATATTATTTAATAATACCTTCATGCTCTTCATTTTTCATCATCTTACCGTTTTTCTTTTCACCTAATGCCCAAAAAGTGAGTGCTACCGCTACTACAACTACAGCACCAGGAACTCCCAAAACTACAGGCCAAAATAAGTTTTCCATCTTTGCCGCCCCTTTATATACATTCTTCTCATTCTATTATTCCATCTAATACAATTATTGTAAATGTATACTCTGCGCTTTCTTAAATCTTTCTAGTAAAGTTGTTTATTTCTTCACGAATTAAACACAATTTTGCTAAATTAACAGGTTTGCATTTGAGGTATGGGACGCCCGGCAAATAATTTTAGTCAAATTATTTACCTTTTTAGTCATCTTATTTAGCAATTTAGTCAACGCTACTTGCTATTTAGCCAACTTCGGCATTTTTTAGTCATACTAAGAGAGATTTTAGTCAAAGTAAATATTCAAGAGACGTCCGAGAATAAAAAAAACCTGTCTCCGATAAATCGAAGACAGGTGCCTGGATAAAAATTATCCGATTGAACCTTCCATCTCGAACTTGATTAGACGGTTCATTTCTACTGCGTATTCCATTGGTAATTCTTTTGTGAATGGCTCGATGAAGCCCATTACGATCATTTCTGTCGCTTCTTCTTCAGAAACACCACGGCTCATTAAGTAGAACAATTGCTCTTCAGATACTTTTGAAACTTTCGCTTCGTGCTCTAAAGATACGTTATCATTTAAGATTTCGTTGTATGGAATTGTATCCGAAGTAGATTCGTTATCCATGATTAATGTGTCACACTCGATGTTTGAACGTGCACCTTTAGCATTTTTACCGAATTTTACTTGACCAAGATACGTTACTTTACCACCTTGCTTAGCAATCGATTTTGAAACGATTGTTGAAGATGTGTTTGGAGCTAAATGAATCATTTTCGCACCAGCGTGTTGGTGTTGACCTTTACCAGCAATGGCAATTGATAATGTCATACCGCGTGCGCCTTCACCTTTAAGGATACAAGCAGGGTATTTCATTGTTAATTTTGAACCGATGTTTCCGTCGATCCATTCCATTGTACCGTTTTCTTCAACAACTGTACGTTTTGTAACAAGGTTGTAAACGTTGTTCGCCCAGTTTTGAATCGTTGTGTAACGGCAGTAAGCGTTCTTTTTAACGATGATTTCTACTACAGCCGAGTGTAGAGAGTTTGTTGTGTAAACAGGTGCTGTACAACCTTCTACGTAGTGTACAGATGCATCTTCGTCCACGATGATTAGCGTACGCTCGAATTGACCCATGTTTTCAGAGTTAATACGGAAGTATGCTTGTAATGGTGTGTCTAATTTAACGCCTTTAGGCATATAAATAAATGAACCACCAGACCAAACTGCAGAGTTTAATGCTGCGAATTTGTTATCTGTATAAGGGATTACTGTACCCCAGTGTTTTTTGAAGATATCTTCGTTTTCTTTTAATGCTGAGTCAGTATCTTTGAAGATAATCCCTAAATCTGTAAGGTCTTGCTTCATGTTATGGTAAACTACTTCAGATTCATACTGAGCAGATACACCTGCAAGATATTTTTGTTCAGCTTCCGGAATACCTAATTTATCGAATGTTGCTTTGATTTCTTCAGGAACTTCATCCCAAGAACGTTCTGTTGCTTCAGATGGTTTTACGTAATACGTAATTTCATCGAAGTTTAATGACGCTAGGTCACCGCCCCATTGAGGCATTGGCATTTCATAGAATTTTTCAAGAGCTTTTAAGCGGTAGTCAAGCATCCACTGAGGCTCTTCCTTCATACTTGAGATTTCACGAACGATATCTGCTGTAAGTCCACGTTCAGAACGGAAAATAGATACGTCCTTGTCATGGAAGCCATACTTGTAATCGCCGATTTCAGGCATTTTTTTAGCCATGTTGTCTCCTCCGTTCATTATCTTAAAGTCGCTTTGACCTGGATATAAATAGAGAGGTGCTAAAATGTGCATAAACACACTTTAGCCTTACTACTATTTATTTCTTTTCGTTGTTTACGCCTTTTTCCATTGCTTTCCAAGCTAATGTAGCGCATTTAATACGTGCCGGGAATTTTGCCACACCTTGCAGTGCTTCGACATCCCCAAGGTCGTACTTTTCATCGTCAAAATCTTCGCCCAGCATCATTTTCGAGAAAATATCAGCCAGTTCCAAAGCTTCGTCCAATTTTTTGCCTTTAACGATTTGAGTCATCATAGATGCTGAAGACATGGAGATTGAACAGCCTTCCCCATCGAACTTTGCATCTTCCACGACATCATCGTTCAGCTTCAGTGTTAAATGGATACGGTCACCGCAAGTAGGGTTATTCATATCGATTGTTACACTGTTTTCTTCAAGAGACCCTTTGTTACGAGGGTTTTTATAGTGATCCATAATTACGGAACGATAAAGTTGATCTAAATTATTAAAAGACATCGCCAAAATACTCCTTCGCTGAGCGCAATCCTGCAACTAAGCGATCCACATCTTCTTCATCATTGTACATGTAGAAGCTTGCTCGTGCTGTTGCTGTTACTTGAAGCCATTTCATTAAAGGTTGAGCGCAGTGATGTCCCGCACGAACAGCGATTCCACTCATATCCAATACTGTCGCCACATCATGTGGATGTACGTCATCTAGATTGAATGTCACGAGTCCGCATCGTTTCATCGGGTCACGTGGACCGAAAATCTGAAGACCATCAATCGTTTCCAACTGATCCATTGCATAACCTACCAACTTATGTTCGTGGGCTGCAATATTGTCCAAGCCGATTTCTTCTAAAAAGTCGATTGCCGCACCTAAACCAATTGCACTTGCAATGATCGGTGTACCACCTTCGAATTTCCACGGTAACTCTTTCCATGTTGATTCAGTTAAACCTACGAAATCAATCATTTCGCCGCCAAACTCAACTGGTTCCATTTCTTCAAGAAGCGCCTTTTTACCATATAGTACCCCAATTCCAGTTGGTGCACACATTTTATGTCCTGAAAATGCTGCGAAGTCAACATCCAAATCTTGAACGTCTATCTTCATATGCGGTGCCGCCTGAGCTAAATCCGCAACAACTACAGCGCCATTTTCATGGGCAATTTGTGCAACTTCTTTTATCGGGTTGATCGTACCTAATACGTTGGAAACATACATCATAGAAACAATTTTCGTTTGTGGCGTAATTGTTTCACGTACTTTTTCCAATGAAATTGTACCGTCTGCTTCAAGGTCGATATATTTCAATACCGCCCCTTTTTCTTTTGCAAGCTGTTGCCATGGGATAATGTTTGAATGGTGTTCCATGTACGTAATGACAATTTCATCACCTTCTTGAACATTTTGACGACCATAGCCTGAAGCAACCGTATTAAGTGCTGTTGTTGTACCACGAGTAAAAATTACTTCCTGTGTTGAACTGGCATTAATGAATTTACGAACTTTTTCACGTGCACCTTCATAGGAATCCGTTGCACGGTTACCAAGTGTATGGACACCTCGGTGAACGTTTGAGTTATCTAAATTATAGTAATTTGAGATTGCTTCAATTACTTGAATTGGCTTTTGAGATGTAGCCGCACTATCCAAATAAACTAAAGGATGTCCATTGACTTCCTGATTTAATATTGGAAAATAACTTTTAATATCGTTAGGTATCATTATCGAACTTTCCTTTCGATAACCTCCGTCAGCTGCTTTTTAACGCCTTCGAT
>Ga0079224_100001836_pt1 | contig 25034 bp, 21 predicted proteins | sample Stecom2015_FD_80414 | JGI IMG/M metagenome (GOLD analysis project Ga0079224, IMG submission 80414) | Agricultural soil microbial communities from Utah to study Nitrogen management - Steer compost 2015 | ecosystem: Environmental > Terrestrial > Soil > Agricultural land | place: USA: Utah... | reverse complement strand
TTTGGGCGGCGTGGTCGAAGTGACGCTGCCCGATGATCCGGCGCTGCGCGAGTCGCTGCAAACGATTATCAACACCTTTGACATCAACCCGGCTGCCGAACTGGAGCCGGCTGATCTGGCGGTGCTGGTATCGCTGGCGTCCAGCAGCCTGGATATTCTCAACGTTGCGGCGTGGTCTACGCCGGCGGGGGTCTTTTATATCACCGGTGAGGTTGCCAACCACAGCCCGATCCCCCTCGAAAGTGTGCCGGTGCGCGCGGTGCTGCGCACAACAGATGGCCTGCCCGTTGCCGAAGCGGTGGATATGTCGATGGGCTACGCGGTGCTGCCCGGTGGCTTTGCGCCGTTCAGTCTGCGTTTTGGTCAGGGGCAGCCGGCGCTGGCAGCGACTTTCGACATCATCCTCGGTTCGGATGACTGGCAGCCACAGCATGACATCGAGGTTTTCGGCCCCGATGATCTGGGCTGGATTGACGAATCGGCGTTCAACGAAGAGGGGCATCTGGTGGTCAGCGGTACGGTGACCAACATCGGCCAGCGCCGGCTGCGCAGTCTGCGCGCAACGGTGACGGTTTTTGATCCGAACCAGAACGTCATCGCCGCCCGCTTTGCTGATTTGCCCATTGATGAACTGCGCCCCAACGAAACCACGTCGTTTGAATTCGTCATCACCGAAATCGGTGGCGAACCGGCGCAGTACGTGGTTAATGTGCAGGCGCTGCCGTGATACTGCCATTATTCTTTCGCATCTGTGCTTGGAAAACTGCGCCAACAGCCCATTACGAACATGCCGTTGCCCGGCATTTTGGGCCGTTCGCCGCCGGAGTGGTAATGGTGTTCGCGGTGTTCCAGTGCCAGGCAAGCGCCTTGCAGCACATCCTGAAATACCTGATCCTTGTCCGCGCCCCAGGCGATTGCCAGCGCGTTGCGGTCAACCTGATTGCCGGCCAGCAGACGTGCCGCATGGCCGTGCCACAGCAGGCCGAAGCGGGTCATCTCAATCAGGACCGTGGTCGAGTCGATGGTCTGAATGTCAGTGTAGTAATCGGAACGGCGCGTTGACATTTTTCACCTCTCTCAAAAGCGTAAATTTATTACAACACCTTCCTTACAGAAAATTGCGTAAAGATTTGAAGGCGCAGCTATGATTACCATCGATATTCCGGGGCGGGGGAAGCTGGAACTGGAACATCTGGTGCTGGATGTCAACGGCACGATTGCCTGTGATGGCGTCCTGATCCCCGGTGTGAAGGAACGGCTGGCGGTGCTGGATGAGTATGTCGATGTGCATCTGCTGACCGCCGACACGCACGGCCAGCAGGCGGCGATTGATGCTGAACTTGGCCTGACCGCGACCATTGTCCAGCATGGCACGATGGAAAAAGGCGCTTATGTGCTGGCGCTGGGGGCCGATCATGTGGCGGCTGTGGGCAACGGCGCGAATGACGCAGCCATGTTCAACGCGGCGGCGCTGCGGATCGCTGTGCTGGGGCCGGAGGGGATGGCGGCGGCGCTGCTTGCCAACGCCGATGTGCTGGTGCGCGACATCAACGACGGGCTGGATTTGCTGCTGCGCCCCAATCGACTGGTGGCGACCCTGCGGCGCTAAGCTGAATTTACGACTCCGCTGGCTGCGCCAGTCGTTCGGCGATCAATTCGGCCACATCCTTGACTGCCGGCCCACCATCTACGCTCGATCTGGCTGTCTCGAACATCTGCATACAGAAGGGGCAGCCTACCGCCAGAATGTCTGCGCCGGTAGCCCTGGCTTCTTCATAGCGGTTTACGCTGACCGCCTGTGCGCCGGGTTCCTCCTCCTTCCAGAACTGCGCGCCACCTGCGCCGCAGCAGAACGAATTCCGCCCATGTCGCGGCATCTCGATCAGGTTGTTTTCCAGCCGGCTGAGCGCCGTGCGGGGCGCATCGATCACCCCGTTGTGCCGCCCCAGGTAGCATGGGTCGTGGAAGGTGACGTTGGGCTGCTGATCGACACGGGCGCTGAGGGGCAGGCGGCCCTGCTGGATCAATTCTTCGATCAGTTCCGTATGGTGGATTACGTCATAATGCCCGCCGAAGGCGTGATACTCCCTGCCCAGATTGTGGAAGCAGTGGGGGCAGGTCACGACGATGCGCGGCGGATTGACCGCGTTCAGTGTTTCGACATTGGCGGCAGCCATTTCAGAGTACAGAAATTCGTTGCCGGCGCGGCGGGCGACATCGCCGGTACAGCTTTCCTGCTCGCCCAGCACAGCGAAGCTGACGCCGGCTGCGTGCAGCACCCTGACCAGCGCCCGCGCCGTAAGCTGGGCGCGCGGGTCGTAGCTCGCGGCGCAGCCCACCCAGTAGAGAATCTCAAAACCGGGGTTTTCGCTTGCCGTCGGCACAGGGAAATCCAGCCCCTTTGCCCAGCGGAAACGCTCCCCCGCGTCCTGCTGCCAGGGGTTGCCCTGTCGCTCCATGCCGTTGAATGCGCCTTGCAGTTCTGCCGGGAACGCGCCCTGCACCAGCACCTGATCGCGCCGGATGTCAATAATGTCGTGCATCGGTTCGTTGCCTACCGGGCAGATGTCGATGCACGCGCCGCATGATGTACAGGCCCATACCGCCGATTCGCTGATAGCGTATCCCATTAAGGGGTGCAGCGCTTCCTCGCCGTTCGCCAGCCCGGTCATCTGGTCGCGGATCATGTACCGCTTGTTGATCTCCAGCGCCGAGGGCGACAGTTCCTTGCCGGTCACATAGGCCGGGCATACGTCCTGACAGCGATTGCACTGGATGCAGGCGAAGGCGTCGAAAATCTGCGTCTGCGTCAGGTGTTCGAGCCGGGCCGCGCCGAACTGTTCCCTGTCCTCGTCCTCAAAATCGAGTGCTTCCAGTTCACCGGGCGACGTGCGCGGTGGGCGGGTCAGGTAGTTGAGCGGGGCCATAAACAGATGAGCGTGCTTGCTGTGGGCGAAATACGGCAGGAACAGCAGAATCGCGCCCAGCGCCACCCACCAGAACAGGTGGATCAACCCGGTGAGACCGTCGGCAGTCGCGCCGGCAAACAGCGGCGAGGCCAGCGTGGCGAACGGCTGCGCCAGATCAGGCCCGGATGCCGCGACACGCACCGCCTGGCCGAGAAATCGCGCGCCCACGTGAATCAGGATGAACACCGCCACGATCAGCGAATCCCGCCCGATACTTCCGGCTTTGACCTGCGGGTGCAGCAGGATGTTGTCATGAAACTGAAGTTCACGTCGGTTGGGCAGATACCAGCGGCGGATGATGAAGTACGCCACCCCTACCAGCACGGCCACGCTGAAAATATCGGCGGCGAGGCGGTAAAGGTCAAACAGGATGCCGGCTTCTTCCAGAAAGACATAATCCGGCAGAAAACCTTCCAGCAGGTCGCCGAGGTTCACCAGAAAATAGAAGGTGAAGCCCCATACCACGCCCACATGAAACAGGCTGGTGATGCGCCGGGTTTTGAGGGTTGTCCGTTGTGTCAGGTAGATAACCAGCGCGTTCCAGGCCCGCCGGGGCAGATGATCCAGATACAGCCGTCCTTCGCCCCGGTTGATAATGCGGTACATCTCGACCAAGCCGGCCAGCGCCGCCGCCGTCGCCAGCGCCGCCAGCAGGATAAACAGCATTTGTTCAACAGCAGTCAGCATGGTGTTTTGTCCTAACAAGCGCATTCAGGCTGAGTCTACCATCCGCTGCCCGAAAGGCCAAAATCGCCGGGGTAAGAAATCGCGTCGGTAAAGCGTTCAATACCTTAATGATTTGTGCGCTATGGTACAAACGCCATCACAAGGTAGGGAGCATTGATTCTCATGGCAATCGACTTTAAACCGGTCAACGAGGGCAAGATGCAGCTTCTTGAGTATTCTCGGCGCTTCAGCGTCAATGATCTGCGCCGGGCCACCAACGACAGCATTGATTTCCTGCTCAAACTGATTGAGGACATGGACGACGCTGACATCGTGTTTGTGCCCGTTGACGAAGAAGCCAACGACCCGCACGCCGTGCCGGGCGAGGAACATATCGGCTGGGGCATCGGGCATCTGATCGCCCACGTCACTGCCAGCGCTGAAGAATGGGCAGCCTATAGCTCCATTCTGGCGCGCGGTGTGCCGTATCCTGCCGAGCCGCGTCTGCGCTACGAAACCCCCTGGCGCGAGGTCAACACCAAAGCGAAGGCTGTCCAGCGACTCGAAGAAAGCCGCCGCATCCGCCTCGCCTATCTGGCGACCTGGCCGGATAAACCCAACCTTGGACTGACGCGCGAGCTGTCGCCGCGCTTTGTGACCCGGTTTGGCGAAATGAACGCCACCGCCTGCTTCCTGTTCGGCCTTAAGCACGAAGTCGGTCATTATGACCAGTTCCGCGAAGTCGCCCGGCAGATCGCAGAGTCGCAGCAGAGCGCTGCCGGTGCTGTTTAGGCTGCTTTCCTCACACGAAAACAGGGATACGGTTTATCGTATCCCTGTTTTGATTCCCGTTTTATCACGATGCTGTAATTATAATATTTATGTTATTTTTAACCTGCGAATTACAATATTCGCTTGACATTTTTTAATATTTTCTTATGATAAGGGTGTTTAATATATCTATATTGTCACAAATCGCATCCAAAATGCAGGATGTGTGGACATTTTGTAAGGATAAGACGGAATGTTTGCAATTCCCTTAACGAAGCTCAAATTTGGGATAACATTATTTTTGATCTTTTTGGTTTTCAAATACCAATTTATCGAAGAACGGATATTTCTCGTTGAGCTTATTACGCAGGGTTATCCCGTTTTCAATCTGAGTACGCTGCTGAAAACCGCGTTCATTGCCATTATCAGTCTCATCTTTGTAATTTATATTGCACTCAACTTCCCTAAAAATGCGCTGTTTGCCGATCATTCATCGGGATTCGTCCGATTGGTTGGCTGGGGTGTCCTGCTTGCCAACCTGGCGGTTGTCGTGCTGTTTATCATTAATCCCACCCTGTTTACCCGCCTCCAATTTGAAGATTTTGTCGTGGAGTATTTATCGGCTGGGCTGCTGCTGGCCGCGGCAGGCATGTGCGCTTTTCATGCGTTTATGCTGCGCCGTTCAGTCCGGCAGTCGCCTATTCCACTGATACTTCTGCTGCTGGCGGGGTTCTTTTTCGTCGTCGGGATGGAAGAGATTTCCTGGTTCCAGCGGATTATCGGGTTCGAAACACCGGCAAGCTTCGACGCCAATCGACAGGGCGAGTTTAACCTGCATAACTTTGCATCGAATCTCAGCGAGGAAATTTACTACGCATCGGCTTTTATCCTGCTGGTGCTGTTTCCATTTATATATTCCGTGATACCCAGCATGAAGCAGTCAAAAGTGCTGACGTTTCTGGTTCCCGGTAAAGTTATCATGGTGGTGGGTATGTTACAGGCTGCCTATAACTTTCATCTGTGGAATCGTGTTTCGACTCAGTATGTTTTTTTCTGCACCGTGTTTATCCTGATGTTTATGATTTTTCGGGCTATGAACAGCACTGAGTCCAGAAATGACAAATGGTTTATGCTGCTAATGCTTGTCTCAATTGTTGGGACACAGGCCATCTTTTTGCTGAGGGCCGATACTATTCTGGTGCAATGGAGCATTTCCGAGTACAAGGAATTATTTATTCCGATTGGACTGGCGCTGTACAGTCTGGAGATGCTGCTCCGAACCAGACGCCATGCAGCCAAACAGCCCGCCGAGTCAGTCTCCGGCATATTTCCTGAGAGAGGAAGCGTCTAAACTCGCCTTGGATAGATCATCGGTTTAAGCCCATTGCCAGATGGGGTGCTGTCAACACAGGCTATTTCCCTGATAGACCGCTTATTGCAAAGCGGTCTGGTTTTTTATACAATCACGCTAGGGCATAACACAGGACAGGTTATGTATTTCGTGTTTCATCATCCGCAAAGAGAATACAGTTAACCAGCGACCCGATTTCGGTTGTTCAGAGCGCGGACGTTGGTTCGCGCTTTTTGTTTGTCTTGAGCCTGCCGCGTTTATGTGGGGGCGCATGGCGCTGTGCCCGCTGGACATTTATTGATGTGAGGAAGAGGCCATGAGCAACGTGAAGATTCAACCCCGGCTGCCCAAAGGGATGCGCGATTATCTGCCGCAGGCGATGCTCAAACGCGAGTATGTCTTCGGCGTGGTGCGCGATGTGTTCCATCTCTACGGTTTCGAGCCGCTGCAAACCCCGGTGCTGGAACTCAACGAGATTCTGATGGGCAAGTATGGCGAAGAGGCCGAGAAACTGATCTATCACGCGCAGCACCCCGGCGGCAAGGAAGAACTGGCCCTGCGCTATGACCTGACCGTGCCGCTGGCGCGGGTGATCGGGCAGTACCAGAGCGACATCAGCCTGCCGTTCAAACGCTACCAGCTTTCGCCCGTGTGGCGTGCCGAACGCCCGCAGCGGGGCCGCTACCGCGAATTTTACCAGTGCGATGTGGATATCGTCGGCGTTGCCGACATGAGCGCCGACGCGGAGGTGATCGGCGTGGTGGTCACGGCGCTGAAGAAGCTTGGCTTCCCGCAGTTCACGGTCAAGCTCAACAACCGCAAGCTGCTGACGGCCATCGGCCAGTATTCCGGCGTACCCGATTCCCAGCTTGGCGACCTGTACCGCAGCGTGGATAAATTCGACAAGATCGGCGCGGACGGTGTGCGCCAGGAACTGATCGAGCGCGGTATCGACCAGAACGTTGTGGCGAAAATGATGGACCTGATCCTTGCCCACGAGCCGGGGTTGGGCAATCTGGATGTGCTGGAGCAGGCGCTGGGCGATATTGTGGCGGCGCAGGAAGGTATCCGCGAACTGCGCGAACTGGCAGCCTGTCTGGCTGATATGTATATCTCGCCGGAAGATTACAGCGTCGATTTTACGATGGTGCGCGGCCTGGGCTATTACACCGGCCCCATTTACGAAACGGTCATCGAGGAGCCGAATCTGGGCAGCATCAGCGGCGGCGGGCGCTATGACGAACTGCTGGGCATGTTCCGCAAGGAAAGCCTGCCCATGACCGGCGTATCGCTGGGAATCGAGCGCATCATCGACCTGATGGATTTCTTCAACCTGTACCCGGCGCACATCAACCGGACAGTGGTGCAGGTTTTTGTCACCGTGTTCGACAGCAGCACCCGTTCTGACTCGACCCGGCTGGCGGCCGAACTCCGGGCGCAGGGCATCTGCGTCGAACTGCAACTGGAAGAGCGCAAGTTGGGCCGGCAGTTTCAGGCGGCGGATCGGCGCGGCATTCCGCTGGTGGCGGTGCTGGGGCCGGAGGAAATCGCGCAGGGCATGGTCAGACTCAAGCGCCTGTCGGATGGAGAGGAATTCAGCGTGCCGCGCAGCGAGGCAGCGGCGCAGGTGCGGGCGCTGCTGGGGCAGGGAGCCGGATAATCAGGCTGGCTGTGAGCGACCTCTATCTTGACCTGATCCGCCGCGCCGGGCGTGCGCTGAATCTGGTACAATACACGCCAGTTGCAGCGCGTATCAGATAGCGGACAAACCTATGACCCAAACAGCCTCCCTTTTTCCTCGTTCTACCGGGGTGCTGCTGCATCCCACATCGCTGCCGGGCCGCTATGGCATCGGCGATCTGGGCGAATATGCTTACCGCTTTGTCGATTGGCTGGCGGACACCGGGCAGTCGATCTGGCAGATTCTGCCGCTGGGGCCAACCGGCTACGGCGATTCCCCTTACCAGACGCTGTCGGCCTTTGCCGGCAATCCTAACCTCATCAGCCTCGATGCGCTCATCGGCGAGGGCTGGCTGACGGAAGCGGATCTGGCCGATGTGCCCGATTTCCCGGCGGAGCGCGTCGATTATGGCTGGATTATCCCCTGGCACGACGAGAAACTACGGCTGGCTCATGAGCGATTCTCGACAAAAGGTACGCCGGAGCAGCGGCAGGAACATGATCGCTGGTGTGCCGATAACGCCCACTGGCTGGATGATTTTGTGCTGTTTGCGGCGCTGAAAGACGCGCACGGTGGCCGGCCCTGGGTCGAATGGCCGCAGGGCGAGGCGCTGCGTGAACCGGCTGCTCTGGAAGAAGCGCGCACGACGCACGCCCAGCGGATCGCGGAGCGCCGCTTTTACCAGTGGGTGTTTCATCGCCAGTGGTATCGCCTGCGCGATTACGCCCACTCGAAGGGGATTCGCCTGTTCGGTGACATTCCTATCTTCGTGGCCCACGACAGCAGCGATGTTTGGGCCAACCGCGATGATTATTATCTGGATGAGAAGGGCTATCCGACCGTGATCGCCGGCGTGCCGCCGGATTACTTCAGCGCGACCGGCCAGCGGTGGGGCAACCCGCTGTATCGCTGGGATGTGATGCGCGCTGACGGCTATCGGTGGTGGATCAGCCGTTTTCAGGCGGTGCTGACCGTCGTCGATCTGGTGCGCATCGATCACTTCCGGGGCTTTGAAGCCTATTGGGAGATTCCCGCCAGTGAACCCACTGCGGTCAAAGGGGAATGGAAACCCGGCCCCCGCTACGATTTCTTCAATGTTGTCAAGGAGGCGCTGGGCGAGCTGCCGATTGTCGCTGAGGACCTGGGCGTGATTACGCCGGAAGTCGAGGCCCTGCGCGATACTTATAATCTGCCCGGCATGAAGGTGCTGCAATTTGCCTGGAGCGACCCCAGGAACCCGTTCCTGCCGCACAATCACGGTCTGAACAGCATCGTCTATACCGGTACGCACGATAACAACACCACGCTCGGCTGGTGGCGGACCGAGGTCAACGATGAAACTCGCAGCTTTATTCAGGATTATCTGGGCCGCGAAGTCGTTGATGTCAGTTGGGATATGATCCGGCTGGGGATGCAGTCCGGTGCGCACACGTTTATCGCACCGATGCAGGATATTCTTGGCCTGGACAGGGAAGGTCGTATGAACACGCCCGGAGTCGAGGCCGGGAACTGGACCTGGCGCTTTACGGCGGAGGCCTTCGACAGCCCGGCGAAAGACCGGCTGGCGCATCTGACGTGGCTGTACCGCCGCCGCCCTGACCAGCAGGAACACATGTACGGCGACGTGGCCGTGCAGTAGAGTTACGCTTCATCGGCGCTTCATCAACAGGAAAGGCGCACCAGCAGCCCGATGCGCCTTTTTATCCCTCATCACGCCAGTAATCGCTGATGATTTTTGCCTGCCGGTTGATTTTGCGCCGGCGTTCATCGTCATCGCCGGTGCGGATATTCGCCCGCTTGGGCCGCGCTGCGCGCCAGACTCTTTAGTTTATCGGGATTGAGTACCCGGTAGATCGCGCGAATCCTGCCGTCGCGCACGTCAAAAGAAGTGACGCAGGTGACCTGACCGTCGAAGGATTCGACCATCGCGGGCTGACCATTGACCTTCATGATGCAGGCGGTAATCGCGGGCCAGCGGCGGAACACGCCAAGCATGAAACGCGATGTCCGATCCGGGCCAATCAGGACGTTACGGGCAGCCTTCACTTTGCCGCCGCTGTCCGTCACGAGCCTGACATCGGGGGCCAGCAGCGCCAGCAGTTGGGATATATTGTTGCCTGTGCAGGCGCGCAGAAACTGCTGGGCAATTGCTTCCAGCGTTTCGGTTTCGACTTCAAAGCGCGGTTTGTTGCGCAGCAGCCGCTGCCGGGCGCGCGAACCAATCTGGCGGCAGTCCTCCGGGGTTCGATCCACGATTTCAGCGATTTCGGCGAAGGTGTAGTTGAAGACCTCGTGCAGCAGAAAGACAGCGCGATCAAGCGGCGACAGATTCTCCAGCAGCACCAGAAAAGCGGTTGAGATCGACTCGCCCAGTTCGACCTGCTGCGCCGGGTCGCTCTCGCCGGATTGCAGCAGCGGTTCGGGCAGCCACGCGCCGACATATTCTTCCCGCTGGCTTCGCGCCAGACGAAGCTGATCGACACACAACCGGGTCACCACCGTCATCAGGTAGGCTCTGGGCGAGCGGATTTCGCGCGCCGGCGCGTTTTGCCAGCGCAGGAAGGCTTCCTGCACGATGTCTTCAGCATCCATGACGCTGCCGAGCATTCGGTATGCCAGGCCAAACAGCGCCGGGCGGTGTCGATCAAATTCATCCGGGGTTGGCATCATTCAACTGCCTTTCATCCTATGCCTTAAGTCTGACCCCACGCCTGAGCCATGCGCAGAGCAGCGGCGTCGAGTCAAAATTCGGACTGTCAGGTCGCAGCCTGCCTGAACCGCGCCTGACAGTCAGACCTTGCTTCAGCACTCAGCGCGCCTTACCCAGCACCTGCGCTAACCATGCGCCAGCGCACCGGCCTGTGCGACTTGTGGTTTGCGCTGCGACTTATAATTGCCCGGCGGGGTGCGAAAACTGACGTTGAGGCGGTTCCAGCCGTTGATGGCAATGATCGCCATTGTCAGGCTGACGAGTTCGGCCTCGGTAAACTGGGAACGCGCCAGCTCATAAACTTCATCCGGCACGAAACCGTCAGTCAGCACCGTGACCGCCTCGGTCCAGGCCAGCGCGGCGCGCTCACGCTCCGTGTAAAACGGTGTTTCGCGCCAGGCGTCGAGGCTGTAGAGCCGCTGTTCGGTCTCGCCGCTGACCCGCGCATCAATGAAGTGCATGTCGATGCAGTAGGCGCAGCGGTTGATCTGCGACGCGCGCAGCTTGACAAGATCAATCAGTGAACGTTCGAGGCCGCTTTGTATCACATATTTCTCAAGCCCTAACATGGCCTGTACCGCATCGGCATCAACTGCGCCGTAGTTAATACGTGGTTGCATGGATTTCGTCTCCTTACCATAACTATGCGCTGTACGACACGCCATGTGTCTATAAAGAGAGACGGTCAGCGGCGGAAAAGTGTGACAGTTTTTGGATAAAGGTGATTTCAGGGCATCATCATGGGTTATTCGCGGCAGTAATGGCTGATGATTTTTGCCTGCCGGCTGATTTTGCGCTGGCGTTCATCGTCATCGTCGGTGCGGATGTCCGCCCGCTGGTGATTGATGACGGCGGCGGGTATGGCATCTTTGGGGGTGCCGCGCACGAGGATGGGGAAAATGGGGACTTCCTGTGTTTCCGCGTAGCTGATTTCGCGGCGCACCCAGACCGAATTTTTGGCGGTGGGCGACAGCAGCACCACCAGACAGCGTGCCGTCTCGATAGCCGCTTCGATGGCTTTCTGCCAGTCATCCGAGCCGCGGCTCAGGTCTTCGTCCGTCCAGACGCCGCAGCCGGCGTCCTGAAGCGCGTTGCGCATCTGTTCCATGATGGCCGCGTCTTCGCGGCTGTAGCTCAAAAAGATATGCGCCATGTAACCTGCTTGTGTGTGCTGTGTCCTACGGGAATGAGGATACTACCGATTCCCCAACCCGGCAATCGGCGCGGCGACCACCATCTCGCAGCCGAACACCGCGCCAAAGTGATCGATCAACCGGTCGGTCACAGCGCGTTCATCCACTGTACCGCCAAGCAGCGCCGCCATGCTGGTGACGCCTTTATCCTGAATGCCGCAGGGAATAATGCCGCCAAAGTAGGTCAGGTCAGTATTGATGTTGAGCGCGAAACCGTGTTTGGTCACGCCCTTTACGTTGATCTTGACGCCGATGGCGCATATCTTTTCCTCGCCGCGCGGCGTATCAACCCACACGCCGGTCAGCCCTCCAACCGGCTTGCCAGAGATACCATAGTCGGCCAGCGTGCGGATAATCACGGTTTCGATGTTGCGCAGATAGGCGCGCACATCCAGCCGGCGGCCCGGCCCATCGCCGCGCGGTAGTTTGAGGATCGGATAGCCGACAAGCTGCCCCGGCCCGTGATAGGTCACATCGCCGCCCCGGTCGATGCGAAACAACTCGACCCCACGCCGCTGCCGTTCGGCTGCGTCCCACAGCACGTTGTTGTCCTGCCCGGCAGAACCGAGCGTGAAGGTATGCGGGTGTTGCAGCAGCAGCAGACGATCCGGCGCGTCATCTGCGGACCGCGCCTGCACCAGTTCCGCCTGTAAATCCCACGCTGTCTGATAAGCTACCTGGCCGAGCCGCCAGACTTCACACACGGGCATCAGTACCGCTTCCTTTCCGGTGGTTGAGTCGGGCCTTCGAGCAGTTCGTCCAGAAAGTCGAGCGTGCGCTGCCACACGGCGCGGCTGATTGCGCGCTGCGCTTCGGTCAGGTTATCAGCGATAATGTCGTGCCCCGCGCCCTCGAGAATCACCACTTCATGCGCCGGCTCAATCTCGCATTCGGCCAGTTCCGCGCGCAGTTGGTCGATCAGTTCCCGCGGGATGAATGCGTCATCAGAACCATAAAAGGCCAGCAGCGGCGTATTCGAGCGTTTGAAGTGACCGAAATAACGCTGCGGAAAGCCGCTGAAGGCCACCGCCGCTTCGAGATCAGGGCGCACGATAGCTGCCTCGAACGCCAGACTGCCGCCCATGCCTATGCCTACCACCGCGACGCTCCCGTTACAGTAGCGGTGCGTTTCCAGCACGCTGAGGGCGGTATTCGCCCGGTTGTAGCCGGCGCTGCCGAGCGTATCCAGCAGCGTCAGCGCCTCGGCGTGGGTGGTGGCGGTCTTGCCCTCGAACAGATCGGGCGCAATGACGTAATGCCCGGTCTGGGCCAGCAGCATCGCCATGCGGCGGATTATCGGCGTGACGCCCCACCAGTCGTGAATCAGGGCGATGCCGGGGAACTTCGCGCCTATTGTTGGGTGCGCCCAATACGCCGGCACTGCCGTGCCATCTTCCAGCGCGATCTGGATATGACCGCTGTTGACTTCGTACTCGACATGATCGGGGTTATAGAGGGGCATGGGACAGTCTTCAGTCTAAAGTCTCTGGTCGATAGCTTGCAGTCTTCAGTCTCCGGTCATCAAGCTTTAGTCCGCAGCCGCCGGTTCTGTGTGGACAAAGGCTGCTGAATGGCGCTTGTCAGCTTTCTGCGCCATACACGATCTGGTAGTAACCGTCGGCCTCCGCCTCCGCGCCGAGGATTTTCGCAGTGTCTTCCGGCACAGCCAGCACCAGGGTCCGGTAACCTTCGCGGTGAGTCCAATCGCGGATGGCGGTGAGAAGCTGGGTGGTCAGCGGACGCGGCGACCAGCAGGATATATCGGTGTTGCGCTCGACATACAGCTGCTGCTGGCAGCACACAAAGGCTTCCTGCCCGGCGGCGTGGAACTGGAGGCGGTGGGTGCGCCGCTGGCGAATTTCCGGGATGGCATCCAGTGTGCGCGGCCACAGCGCCTCCCACTGCTGGCGCGCGCTGCCTAGCCGCCCGATTGGCATATGCCAGCCGCGAATCTGGGCCGGGTTCGGGTCGAGATGCTCAACGGTGCGATAGAAACCCTGCCCCGTCCGGGCTGGCAGTGTGTAGCGCCGCACCACACACAGCACCTGCAAACCCTGCTGCTGGTAAAACTGCTGCGCTTCCGGCAGGGCGACACTTACCAGCAGCCGTTCACATTTGCGCTGCGGCAGCAGTTCGCGGGCGTAATTGAGCAGGGCCGTTTCCAGCCCGGCGCTGCTGAAATCCGGGTGCAGCGTCGGATGCACCATGCTCAGGTTGGCGCCAAACGGCGGCGGTTCAACCCCTTCGTAAAGCTCGGTATAAGCTGCGATCTTCCCGTCAACTTCCGCCACCAGCGGGATTCCGGCCCCGTGCAGCAGGTGGCTGAGGTGGATCGCGCCGGTTTCCACGCTCATCCATGCCCCGCCATGCAGCCAGCGTTCATAGATCGTCAGCGCGTCGTAAGCCACATCTTCCACCTGCCCGAGCGCGTTTAGCCGCTGCCAGGTGTGAATGTGTGCCCGGAACAACTGGCTGATGGCATAAGTATCATCCAGTCTCGCCTGTCGAATGTATGTCTCGGCCACGTGCGCTATACTATCCTCACAGCCAATCACCTTGTTCTGATTGTACCAGACTGCGGGTCCGATTGCCGGAAATTGTGCCGCCCACTGAAGGAGCTACCATCATGCCTGACCTGAACATTGCTGTAGACCCTGCCACCGAATTTCTCGTCGGGTTGCTGAACACACCCAGCCCGACCGGGTATACGTCTGAGGCCATCGCTTATCTGGAAAAGGAGTTTGCCGCGCTGGATATGCCGGGGTTGGAGATGCGCGTCACCCCCAAAGGCGCGTTGCTGCTGACGCTGCCGGGGCGCAGCCACGATGCCCCGCGCGGCCTGACGGCGCATGTCGATACGCTGGGCCTGCTGGTGCGCGAGATCAAGAGCAGCGGGCGGCTGAAAACGTCGCCGCTGGGCGGCATTATGTGGGGCGGCATCGAGATGGAGGGCGTGACGGTGCGCACTTACGATAACCGCCGCTATCGGGGAACCGTCGTGCCGGTCAACCCCAGCGTACATGTCAACCGCGACATCCGCACGCAGGAACGCAACGAGAACACGATGGAAATCCGTCTGGATGCGCGTACCACCAGCGCCGAAGAAACCCGCGCACTTGGTATCGAAGTGGGCGATTTTATCTTCCTCGATCCGCGCGTCGAGATCAGCGATACCGGTTTCATTCGTGGGCGTTTCCTCGACGACAAGGCCAGCGTGGCCTGCATCTATGGCGCGTTACTGGCGCTGAAGGAATCCGGCCAGCAGCCGGCGCAGGATACCGCCATCCTGATCGCCAATTACGAGGAGGTCGGGCACGGTGGGTCGGCAGGCTGGCCTTACGAACTGGCTGAACTGCTGGCGGTGGATATGGGCGCGATTGGCGAAAGCCAGAATTCCGACGAATTTTCAGTGAGCATCTGCGTCAAGGATGGCGGTGGGCCGTATCACTTCGACATGACCAACCGGCTGCGTCATCTGGCCGAAGCGCACAACATCCCCTACAAGACCGATATTTACGTCTACTATTCGTCCGACGGGACAGCTTACTGGCGCTCCGGCGGCAGTGCGCGGGTGGCGCTCATCGGGCCGGGGGTGGACTGTTCCCATGCCTACGAGCGCACCCACAAGGACAGCCTCGAAGCCACCATCCACCTGCTCGCCCGCTACCTGCTGGATGAGGGGACATGAGTCCCCGTATAATAGGTTCAGGAAAGCGGAACAGCGGACAGGCATAGTATAGGAAAACCCCCGTGCTTCTTGCAATCGACATCGGCAACACCAACATTACCCTCGGTCTGTGGCACGATGGCCGCTGGAAAACTCACTGGCGGGCGCGCACGGTGCGCGACAAAATGCCGGACGAATATGCTGTGCTGGTGCGCAGCTTTCTGGATGAAGCTGACCTCAGCTATCGTGCTATCAGCGGCGTTGCCATCAGCAGTGTGGTGCCTTCGCTGACTCTGGCGTTCACCGAACTGGTGCGCCGCTATATGGACATCGATCCGCTGGTGGTGGATCACCGTACACCTGCCGGCATCCGTATCGACATCGACGAACCGCAGCAGGCCGGCGCAGATCGTATCGTCAATGCAGCGGCGGCGCATCGACTCTATGGCGGTCCGGCTATTGTGATCGACTTCGGCACGGCCACGACTTTCGATGTGGTGTCGGCGGATGGGGCATACTGCGGCGGTGCGATTGCCCCCGGCATCGGCATTGCCCACGACGCGCTGGTCGAACACGCTGCCCGGCTGCACGCTATCGACTTCGCCCCGCCGCCCAGCCCGATTGGCCGTAACACGATTCACGCCATGCAGTCGGGCATCTTCTGGGGCTATGTGGCGCTGGTCGAGGGACTGGTGCGGCGGCTGGCAGAGGCGATGGGACAGGCGCAGGTCAAGATCATCGCTACCGGTGGGCTGGCGGGGTTGTTCCAGCGGCATACCGACATCATCGACCTGATTGCGCCGGAACTCACGCTGGATGGCTTGCGGATCGTTTATGAGCTAAACCATCCAGATACGGCGGATCGATGACCGGATTGGTGGCAGCGGGTTCGGCAGCCGTATCTCGAAGCTGTTCCGGGGAGTGGACGACTGCTTGACTGATGAAATATTTTGGTGTATGCTGTCTTATTAGAACATACGTTTCATTTGCCAGACAGACGGGAGTTCTATATGTCAGCAGCCACCAGGAAAGCAGCAAAGAAGGCCGATGCTGAAGCCGCGGTGCTCGCGGCGATAGCCGAGATGCCGGAAGCGGATCGCGTCATGGCTGAGCGGATCCACGCGATCATCAAAGCCAGCGCGCCTGACCTCACGCCAAAACTCTGGTATGGGATGCCAGCGTATGCCAAAGATGGCAAGGTCATCTGCTTTTTCCAGAGTGCGGACAAGTTCAAAACGAGGTACGCGACGCTTGGCTTCCAGCATGAGGCGAACCTCGACGATGGTGTTATGTGGCCGACTTCCTTCGCGCTGAAGGCGCTGACCCCCGCCGAAGAGGAACGGATCAGCGCGCTTGTGAAGCAGGCGGTGAGCTGAAGGCGGGACGGGATACCGCAGCGCCGACGATCACGATCATCATGAATCAAAAACGCCCCACATGAATGAGGCGTTGGTTTGCTCCACAGCCTGGATTCGAACCAGGAACCTAGCGGTTAACAGCCGCCCGCTCTGCCGTTGAGCTACTGTGGAAGGCGACCAACAGCATAGCAAAGCCAGCCGGGGATGTCAAGGTATTTTCCCCATCTCCGGCCTGTGATTTTGCTGGTTCTAACGGATTTGGGATGGTGTGGGCGAACTCATCTTTGAGCGTAATTCTCCGCAACACCCCCACCCAGCCTCCCCCGTCCCACAGGGACGCTTCGCAGAATTCGGGGGAGGTGGCTGCCGCAGGCAGACGGAGGGGGTTAAATTGGGCGATAGGGCAGCGTAGGTTAATTTGCCAACAGCACGATTTGGTGCAACAGACCTCGCCCCTGTTCGCTGCGCGCGCTTTCCCCTCTTTAATTAAAAAGAGCCAGAACGATTACCGTTACGCCCTCACCTCTAAATCGGCTGTGCCTGAAACCTGACAGGACGGCGGACACGGGTTCGCCCCCGACAGGCTTGAGCGTGTGTAAAGCCGGTTGATTCCCCAGTACATCGGTCATGGCCGCAGAGCAGCCGCCGTTTGACACAGACTGCATTGGCGGTAACATTAGCCCGCAGGGCTGACTCACAGAGGAGAAACGCCACATGGCGGATGCAGTCACAGTGCGCAAGGTCGAAAGCGCCCGTGATTTTCAGGCGTTTTTTGAATTCCCCTGGCAGGTGTATCACAACGATCCGAACTGGGTCCCGCCGCTGCTGTCGATGCGGCGCGAACTGCTCGACAAGCGCAAAAATCCGGCATGGGAATACATGGAAGGCGATTACTTCGCGGCATGGCGCGGCGACCAGATTGTCGGGACGATTGCGGCCTTTATCAACCACCGCCATAACGAATTTCATCAGGAACATATCGGCTGGTTCGGCGCGTTTGAAGTCTACGACGATCAGGCAGCGGCCAGCGCCCTGCTGCATACCGCTGCGGAATGGGTGCGCGCACGCGGTTATGAGGCTATACGCGGCCCACAGACATTCACCACGCACGAGGACTGCGGCCTGCTGGTCGATGGGTTTGTGCGCCCGGTGCTGCTTATGCCCTACAATCATCCGTACTACCAGCGGCTGGTTGAGGCTGCCGGGTTTGTCAAGGCGATGGATTTGTACAGCTTCCATATGGATCGGCAGCGTTCTACAAACACCGGCCTCGATCAGCGCCTGCGGCGGCTGACCGAATCTGCCATGAAACGCTACAAGATCAGCATCCGACCCATTGATCGCAAACGGCTTAAGGAAGAGTTTGTCCTGTTCAAGGAACTGTATAACGCTGCCTGGGACAAAAACTGGGGTTTCGTGCCTATGACCCCACGCGAACTGGATAATCTGGTCGCCAGCCTGGGCAAGTTCTTCGACCCGGATTTCGCCTTTTTTGCGGAAGTCGCCGGCAACCCGGCAGGTTTTGTGCTCGGCATCCCTGATTTTAATCAGGTGCTGCACAAAGCCTATCCGCGTCCTGGCGTGCCGGAAGTGATTTCGCTGCTGCGGGCGTTGTATTACTGGAAGATCAACCCGGTGATAGACTGGGTGCGGATTCCGCTGCTGGGGGTGAAAGAGGAATATCGTAACAAGGGCGTGGATGTGGCGCTGTATTTTGCCATCCTCGATGCCTGCCTCAATCACCCGCGCATCCAGCATTCGGAGGGTGGCTGGATTCTTGAATCCAACGAGGCTATGGTTGGCATTGCCAAGAACATGGGGCTGGACATCCACAAGACACACCGGCTCTATGAGCAGCGATTCTAAACAATACCCCGGTCAGTTAAAAGCTATAATAAGCGCGAAGCCACAAGGACGAGTCGCATCATGGCAAAAATCCTGATCGTCGATGATGAGCCGCTGACAATTGAGATGTTGAGTACATTTCTGAATTTAAGCGGGCACGAACCGGTGGGGGCACTTTCCACCAAACAAACGTGGGATCGGCTGGCCTACGAGGAGCCGGATGCGATTCTGCTCGACATTATGCTGCCCGATGGCAATGGGCTGGAAATCTGCCAGCAGCTACGGGCTGATCCCCGCTGGGCCAACACGCCGGTGATTATCATTTCGGCACATACCCCGCCCATGACGGCTGAAGCCACCCGGGCCGGGGCGAATGCCTATCTCGCCAAGCCGATCAGGCTGGACGCGCTGCGGGTCGCCCTGCGCGAGGTCGGCATCAGTTAATCAGACCACTGATTGACCAGGTCCTGGACGGCGGCTTCGGCACTGGCTTCGCCGGCCAGCACGGCCACTAGGGCATTCTGCATGGCCCGCGCGATGGTTCCGCTGTCCGAACCGGCCAGCGGCAGCGGATTGTTCAGAAGCTGGTGGATAAAGCTGATATACGCATTCGCCGGCCAGGCTTGCAGGGCGCTGCGGCGCGACGGGATCATGTTGGTGGCCTGACTGTATTCACTCTGGCGGGTTGCGTCCATCATCCAACTGAGAAAACGGGCAGCCAGCGCCTGACGATCGGCATTGGCGGTGGTCATCACCCACATCCAGCCATCGACCTGGCCGACCAGCGCGCCGGACGCAGTTGGTATAGGGCCGAAATTCAGGGCGGTGTCTGCTGCCTCCAGCAGGTTCAGGTACAGGCTCGAATTGATGCCTCCGGCGGCGAGTGTGCCCGAAGTCAGGCTGGTGCGATAGTCCGCCGGGGAGGTGTAATTGAGGACTGCCGGGTCGATCAACCCCTGTTGGGTTGCCTGTTCGTAGAATTGCAGCACTGTCAGCAGGGCTTCCACGTCGGTATCCTCAAGACCGTTTGCCGGCAGCGTTCCACCGGCATCGAGATACTGGATCAGCAGGATGTTGTTCATCACACCGGTCTGGGCGGCGGGCAGCGCAAACGAAATCTGCTGCGTCAGAATATCCTCAAAGCGCGACGGCACTGCTGCATCGGCGCTGCTGTAAGCCATGTGGTGCACATCCATCAGATAGGGCAGGCCGTACAGATTGCTGCCGATCTGCCCCAGGGTCTGCGCGCTGCGATACAGATCATCCAGCACAGCCGGCGGCGTCTGTCCGTCCAGCGGGTAGATCAAACCGGATTGAGCAGCAGCCTGCATATCCTCGCGCCGCAGCAGGGTCAGGTCAGGCAGAGCGCCAGGCGCAACCGGGCTGGCGGTCCGCAGCGTGGACATAATGCCGCCCACGCCGCTGTCGAGCTTGCGCCGCAACTGCACCTCCACATTACCCTGTGCGGCCCGGAACGCGCTGATCTGCTCGGATAACAGTTCCGCCGCTTCACTGTTGTCCATCGGGGCCAGCGATACCGGCCACCAGATCACCAGCCGGGTCACCGCCGGGGTTGGCTCGATGGTGGGAGCCGGGGTCGGCGTTGGCTGCTGGACGATGACGGTGGCTGCCGGTGTCTCCACCAGAGGTGTCTCCACCAGAATGGACTCCGCCGTGAGTGTGTCCGCCGGGCTGGCTGCGCCCACGCTGCACGCCACCAGCAGGCTGCCGGCGGCAATCACCAGTTTCTGGCTCCAGCCCTGGGCGTGTGCCAGCCAGCGCGCTTTGGCTCGCGGTTGAGGCTCCGGGTCGCTCGGCACAGGTGAGCGTGATTGTCTGAACCACTGGCTCATCCATCGGGTTCGATTTTCGGTCATGGCTGCGTGAATTCTGCTCTCTTGTGCTTTCCGACGCCGCATTATACACGATGCAGCGCCACCGGAGGCAGATGAAGATTACAGCGTGGATTATCAGGCGGGTGGGGTCAGGTGGTGTGGTTCGGGCGGGATTCGGCGGCCAGGCGCAGCATTTCCTGAATATCTTCGATCTGCCAGGGTTTCTGATACCAGTGCGCTTCCAGCAGCGCCAGTTTCTCGCGCCCCGGCGACATATACGCGGAAGTCATGACGATGACGCCCCGGCAGTTCAGTTCCTTGATCTTTTCGGCCACCCCCAGGCCATCTACCGAGCCGGGCACGCGCACATCCAGCAGGAACAGATCAACCTGGTGGCCGTGCTGCTGAATATAGGCGACAGCCTCATCGCCGGTTATGAACTGATGAATCTCGCAGCCGGGGCGAATGGCAGTCAGCGTGGCCTTCAGAATATCGCGCAGCGGTCTGGTATCTTCCAGGTGAACGATATGCAGACTCATACCAATGGTTCCTCGATGATTATGCCGAGGGCCGATTTTGACAGCCCTCTTACCTTAATCATAGACCCGGCAGGGGTTACGTCAAGCACGTGGGTATGAAATAAGTTCCAAGATTACATGAATTTAATAAAAAAGCATTAAGTCAAAATGGAGTTTACCTCGTAATATAATTAAACAAATTATACATCGTTTATCCGAATCGTAAAGCCGCCATGAGCAAACGCACGGCACATCCCCGGTTTCTGCAACGATTTTATCCCGGTGTTCACGCCCGGTTGATCGTGCCGTTTCTGGTGGTAAGCGTGGTGATCGCCGGGATTGGCGTGTTCATTGTGACGCGGCTGGTGGCCGGCAGTGTGCAGGAACGTTTCAGCAATCAACTGCTCGACAGTGCCCGCGCTGCGGCCAACGCTGTTGCTGAAATCGAGCGCCAGCAGCTTGCGACGCTGCGCGTGATGGTCTTTACCGAAGGGGTGGCGGCGCAACTGGCTGAGGGCGGGACTGCCGCGCTCGATCTGTGGCTGCGCCCGCTGGCGGCTAATGCGGCTGCCGATGAACTGATTGTGTATAACCGGCAGGGCCAGTCTGTCCTGCGGCTCGAACAAATCCCCTCTGAAGCCGGCGCTGCCTATCGTCAGGCGCCTGCCGTCAATATCGCCCACTGGCACGGGATACGACGCCTCTTAAATCAGGAACTGGATGCGCAGGGCGATAAGTATGTCGATGTGGTGAACGAACCGGGGGTACAGCAGCGGGTCTTTTTCAGCGCGCCTGTGCCGGACGCGGCCGGCGGTTTGGCCGGCGGCGTGACCATCGGCATGAATCTGGAGACCTTCGTCCACCGGGTCAGCGAACAATCGCTTTCGGCGGTGGCGCTGTATTCGGCGCAGGGTGAGGTGCTGGGTCACAGCTTCCGCATAATCGACGACGCCGATCTGCATCTGCCGGACGATCAGGTTGCTGACCTGCTGGCGGCTGTCCAGACCACCAGCCCGATTGAGGAACTGGCGCTTGGCGGTGTGCCCTATCAGATGCTGTTTGCGCCTTTCACCCTGCGGGGCGAGTCAATCGGTCTGCTGGCGGTTGGCCTGCCCAGCAACTTCATCGTGGAGCAGAGCAGCACCAGCCGCGATATTTTCGGGGCGCTGTTTGCGGCGCTGTTCGTGGCAGTCGGCATTCTGGGGATGCTGATGGCCCGCACGATCACCCGGCCTGTCGAGAAGCTGGTTGATACCACCCGCGCCATTCGCAGCGGCGACCTGAGCCGGCGGGTGAACCTGAAGACACCTGACGAACTGGGCGAACTGGGACGCTCATTCGACCACATGACCAACCAGCTTGTGCGCCAGAATCGCAAGATCAACGCGCTGTACTTGCGGCAGCTTGAAGAAACGACCCGCCGCGATGCCGTGCTCGGCAGCATCGGTGATGCGGTGGTTGTGCTCAACACCTCCGGCGCCATTTTCCTGCGCAATCACGCCGCCCAGAAGCTCATCGATCAGACCGCCAGCGACCCGCCCCTGCGCCGCCGCTTCCGTCTGCTGCTGCGCAACCCGGACGTGATCCGCAATCCGCGCACGGTGGAAATCGGCGGCGGCTTCTTCAGCGTCATCAGCCGGCCGGTGCATCTGCCGGGCGGCGATTTGCTGGGGCATGTGATCGTCTTCCGCGATATTACGCCGCTGGTGCAGGCCGAAAAGCTCAAAGACGACCTGATGATGCAGATGTCGCACGAACTGCGCACTCCGCTGACGGCGGCACGCGGTTATCTCGATCTGGTCAAGATGCTGGAAAGCGACAGCCTGAGCGAGCAGGGCATCACGCATCTTGAAGGCGCGCACGAATATCTGGGTACGCTGGAACGGCTGATCGGGCAGGTGGAGGACGTGACTGCCATTCAGGCGAATCGCTTCCGGCTGGAAAAAGATCGCTGCAACCTGACACACGTGCTGATCGCGCAGGCCGAAGCCTGGCGGCGGCTGGTCCCGCAGCGCCAGCTCACGCTGACCCTGTATGCCCCGCAGTCAGACATCTGCGTTGAGGGCGACGAGCGCCGGCTCGGCCAGATGTTTGACCACCTGCTGCGCAATGCCTACAGCTACACGCTGCCGGGCGGGTCCATCGAGATTCAGGTCGCTGTCAAAGCCGAGTCGGTCATCGTCTACGTGCTGGATACCGGCGTGGGCATCGAGCCTGATGAACGCGAACGGGTCTTTGAGCGCATGTACCGGGGCCGTTCGGCAGAAGCCGGGCCGACGGACAGCAGCGGGCTGGGGCTGGGGTTGTATCTGGCGCAGCACATTGCAGCCGCGCATGGCGGCAGCATTACCCTCGACAGCAAGCCCGGAACCGGCACCATGGTCATGGTCGAGCTGCCGGTGACTGAAGTTGTAGAACGGAGTGCGGAATCTGTTGGCGCAGAAGCGCAGGTCTCCTAAAGGCAGCCGCCTGATTCTGCTGCTGCTGCCGGTGTTGATTGTATCCATCTGCCTGGCGGCGCAGGCCGGCGCGCTGCTGATTCGTCCCGATTCTATCGGCCAGCAGGTCGAGCCGCTTCACACCGCCGACTATCGACCCTGGGAATCCGGGGTGTTCCGGCATGTCGATCCTGCGCTGGGCACGCAGGTGGCGCTGGAAAACGGCGCGCCGCTGGTTGTCGTCCCGCTTCCGACTCAGCCGCCGACTGCGACTGCGATGCTGGTTGAATCGGCCACGCCGGAGCCAACCACAACCATCCCGCCCACCGCGACCAGCACGCCGACCCCCAGCGCCACGATTACCGACACACCCACGCCCACCGAATCGGCTGTGCCCACCATCCTCGTGCCGACAGCGACCTTTACCTCCGTGCCGGCGGTGCTGCTTCTGCCGCCGACCCTGACCCCGCTGCCGGACGCCGATGGCGATGGCATCGCTGATCTGTATGACAACTGCGCCTGGGTCTACAACCCCGATCAGGCGGACAACGATGGCGACGGTCTGGGCAACGCCTGCGACCCGACACCCAACGGCGACAGCGACGGGGATGGCATCGACAATCTGGCGGATAACTGCCCCAATGTCTACAACCCCGATCAGGCGGACAACGACGGTGACGGTGTGGGCAACGCCTGCGATTCGACGCCCAAGGTCGAAATCAGCCAGTTCAGCACGAATGACCGCGATGGCGATGGTGTGCCCGACAGCAGCGACAACTGCCCTGACGTTCATAACCCCGATCAGGCCGATAATGACGGCGATGGTCTCGGCAACGTCTGTGACCCTATGCCGGATGGCCCGGACAGCGATGGCGACGGTGTGCCCGACAGCAGCGATAACTGCCCGGCAGCGCACAACCCGGACCAAACAGATACGGATGGTGATGGTCTGGGCGATGCCTGCGACCCGACACCCAACGGCGACAGCGATGGGGATGGCGTGGACAACCTGATCGACAACTGCCCGGCGGCACATAATCCCGATCAGACGGATACGGATGGTGATGGTCTGGGCGATGCCTGCGACCCGACACCCAACGGCCCGGATGCGGATGGCGACGGTGTGCTGGACGATGACGACAACTGCCCCGCTGTTTACAATCCCACGCAGGCGGATTGGGATGGCGATGGCCTGGGGGATGCCTGCGATCCGACGCCTTACGGGGTGCTCAATATCGGCCCGCCGGATGGCGCCTACATGAATGTACCCTGCGGCAGCCCGCAGGTGATTGACCTCGGTCCGGCCAACCGCATCCAGTCGCAGCCCGGACCGGACTTTGTCTATTATGAGCGAGCCAATCCTGACGTTGTGCTGGTGGATCGGTTGATTGTCGAGATCGGGACGACAGGGGCCGGCCCCTGGATTCAGGTTTTTTACTGGGGCGATGGCCTCCCGGACACCAACAGCAATCTGGCCGCTTATGCCGGCTCAGGCGAGCCGGACAACTACGAAATCGCGGTGGCCAACCCGCCGTTCTACGGCACACCGCCGCTGGTGACTGGCATCACCATCGATATTGACCCGATTGCGCCGGGAACCTACCAGTTCATCCGCTTCCGGGTTCCCGATTCCGCCTGCCCGAATCCTGGCGACGACAACGAAGTCGATGCGGTTGAGGTGTTTATCCCAGCCGACAGCGATGGCGACGGCGTGCCCGACAGCAGCGATAACTGCCCGGCGGCGCACAATCCCGATCAGACGGATACAGATGGCGATGGTGTGGGCAATGCCTGCGACCTGACGCCCAACGGCGACAGTGACGGGGATGGCGTGGACAACCTGACCGACAACTGCCCGGCGGCGCACAATCCCGATCAGGCGGATACAGATGGCGATGGTCTGGGCGATGCCTGCGAGCTGACACGCATCGGCCACAGCGACGGGGCGGGCTGGGAGGATGAGACGGACAACAGCCGCGGCGGGCAGGAAGCCGATCCCAACGCCGCAGCGCGGAAGTTCACCGGGAAAGCC
>Ga0079224_100001835_pt1 | contig 25036 bp, 28 predicted proteins | sample Stecom2015_FD_80414 | JGI IMG/M metagenome (GOLD analysis project Ga0079224, IMG submission 80414) | Agricultural soil microbial communities from Utah to study Nitrogen management - Steer compost 2015 | ecosystem: Environmental > Terrestrial > Soil > Agricultural land | place: USA: Utah... | reverse complement strand
TGATAATGATGTACAGTTCCTTCTCGCATTATGGAGCTGGATGGATAAGGAGATGGCTGTTGTTAGATGAGGAAGAATGGCGCAGGCTGGGAAAGATCAACATGCCTCAGTTGGAGGTGAGCAGTCTCGGACGGGTTCGTATCTACGATCAGTTCGGCGTGCGTGATGTTGTCACTTTCGTTGAAGAAGGTCAGCTCTGTGTGAGCGAAACACTTCCTAATGGGGTGTATTGTGCGAAGACAGTGTTCTTCTTGATGTTTCACGCGTTCTATCGTAATCAAAAACCTGGTATGGCTCATCGCCCGATTAACGGGAATTGGTTGGATGTGCGGTTGGATAATCTTGATGTGGTTTATAACGGAGAGAGGGTTCACTATCGTGATGGGTATGTGCGTACGCTTGACTTGCGCCACAACGGTATGATCGAGATTGTAGAGACGGGGCAGGTCTTCGCTAGTGCTGCCGAGGTTGCACGGAGTGTAGGGGGAGCGCGGTCTAACATCTCTATGTGTCTTGCTGGGAAGTTAAAGACGCATAAGGGGTTTTCGTATCGGTATGTGTAGAGAGGTTGGTGATCTGATGGCGGATGTGATGTTGTGAAACGGTCATATATTCGTAAGCCAGTCAAGATTGTAGAGACGGGAAAGGTCTATCCGACGGCTAAAGCTGCTGCAGAAGCGGTTGGAGGGACGTCAAATGGTGTCTCAGATGTGCTTCGAATGAAGAGAAAGACGCATAAAGGCTATCATTTTCAGTGGCACATCACGGATTGAGTGGTAATAATACCTATAACAATCTCTTAGATTTAGGGTAGATTTATAACAATCTCTTAGATTTAGGGTCGAGATGAAGTTGAGAATGTTCAACATTTTCGCTTTACTCTCGACCCTAAATCTAGAGGACCCTAAATGTTTGTTATAGACATTGTTATAAATTTTTGATAGATTTAGGGTAAAAACGGGCATAAATGCCTTGTTTTGGCTAGATTTAGGCCTAAATCTACACTTTTTTATTTTTTATACTAAACTCTCTACGTGGAAGTATAGTAGATAGTTATAAATAATTATAACAATCTATACGATAATTTTAGCAACTCTTTACAAGGATTTAAAAAATTCTAGATTTAGGCCTAAATCTCATTCACAGGTAATTCACAGCAAACTCTCAGGAAACTATAACTAAATTCGTATGAACTACCCGCACTATAATAGAAGAAGGAGTAGATTGTGATTGATGACACGACACATATTCTCTTTTATTTTCAGGAGAGGAGAAGAATCAATGCTCGAGAGCCAGTTCCAGTCTAAGCTAATCAAAAAGCTGGAGTACATGTTTGACGGATGTATCATCCTCAAGAACGATGCTGCTAACCGTCAAGGCGTCCCAGACTTGATTATTCTCCATGGCGACCGATGGGCCGCACTCGAAGTGAAAAAGAGCATCAACGCCTCACACCGTCCGAATCAGGATTGGTATGTGCGTAATATGGATGCTATGAGCTTCGCATCATTTATCTCACCTGAAACAGAAGAGGAAGTTCTTCATGCGCTTCAACGATCATTCCGATCTCGAAGGAAAGCACGCATTTCTTAGCGCCAGCAAATACACATGGCTGAACTACGACGAAGACAAGCTTGTCAACTCGTACTACACATCTCGTGCAACGCAGCGCGGGACTGAACTTCATGAGTTCGCAGCAGAAGCTATCCGTTTGGGTATCAAGCTTCCGAAGACTCGTGAAACCCTGAACATGTATGTCAATGATGCAATCGGATTCCGTATGCAGCCTGAACAGGTGCTGAAGTATTCCGACAATGCATTTGGTACTGCAGATGCGATCAGCTTCCGTAAGGTGAAGGGTCGCTATCTTCTTCGCGTTCATGATCTGAAGACCGGAGTCACTAAGGCCTCCTTCTCGCAGTTGCTGATCTATGTGGCGTTCTTCTGTCACGAATACGGATTCAAGCCAAGCGAGATCGATGCTGAACTTCGAATCTATCAGAACAACGCTGTGGAAGTTTATGTCCCTGATGTGACAGACATCGTTCGCGTCTATGAGCACGTTAAGTGGTCTGACGAAATCATCTCAAACCTGAAAGCTGGTGACGACTAATGACTGACGACTTCGGAGCGTGTGTCGTCCTCATTCCGCAGGAAACTGATATCCCTGTTAATGTTGAAGGTGGCGCACACATCACGCTTGCGTACTTCGGCGATAAGACACTGGATGATGGTCCGCATCAGGACCTTCTTGATATCGTAGGCGCCTTCGCTCTCGAAGCACCTGGTCCTATTAACCTTCATCCTCAGGACATTGAGTTCTTTGGCGAAACCCGTGACGCTGTCGTTCTGACGATGGACGCTGACCCTACTGAGTCTGTCATTCATGCTCGCAACATTCTGATGGCTGCACTTACTGATGAACTCTATGAGATCTTCGATGACGCTGAAACCTTCCCTGTGTATCGTCCTCACATGACGATGGGTTATGTTTCTGAAGGCTATAAGCCTATGTCGCTTGTCATTCCCGATTACATCGTTGCTGATCGCATCGCTGTGTGGAATGGTGAAGATCGTCAGGAATTCGAACTTGACACTCCTGTCATTATGCATTATGGCACACCTCGTCACTCAGGCCGCTATCCTTGGGGTTCTGGAGACAATCCGAATCAGAACCACGGATCCTTCCTTGCTACCGTTGCAGACCTTCAGTCCAAGGGTTTGTCTGAGAAGCAGGTTGCGGAAGGTCTCGGTATCAACACTGCTCAGCTTCGCGCTCGTAAGACCATTGCGAAGAATGCCGAAAAGGCGGCCCAGATCGCCTATGCTGTGAAGCTGAAGGATAAGAATATGTCGAATGTCGCTATTGGTGAGCAGATGGGCTTGAATGAGTCTTCTGTTCGTCAGTTGCTGGCTCCCTCGACCAAGATCAAGAATGACAAGCTTGTCGCTACTTCGGAATACCTTGCTAAGCAGGTTGCTGAAAAGGGTATGCTTGACATTGGGTCCGGTACCGAAACTCACATCCTTGGTGGTGTCTCAGAGCTTCAGATGAAGAATGCTGTTGAGATGCTCAAGGAACAGGGTTATGCTGTGCACAACGTTCTTGTTGATCAGCTTGGTACCGGTAACAAGACGAAGATTCGTGTTCTTGCTCCGCCTGAGACTGAGTATCGCGACATCGTTAAGGATACTTCTCAGATCAAGACTTTGAGCGGCTACTCTGAAGATGGTGGTAAAACGCTCTTTGGTATTGAGCCTCCTGTGAGTGTCGATTCTAAGCGTATTGAAGTTCGGTATGGTGATGAAGGTGGATCTGACATGGATGGTGTCATTCAGCTTCGTCGTGGAGTTGAGGACATCTCTCTTCAGGGAGCCAAGTATGCTCAGGTCCGTATCGCTGTTGACGATTCGCACTATCTGAAGGGCATGGCTGTTTACGCAGACGACCTTCCTGATGGTGTTGACATTCGATTTAACACGAACAAGGCTAATAAAGGTGACAAGCTCGCAGCAATGAAGGCTTTGAAGGATGATCCTGATAATCCCTTTGGCGCTGTTGTCACTCAGAAGCATTATGGCCCTGACCAGAAGCTGAGTCCGCTGAACATCGTTAACGAAGAAGGTGAATGGAACAAGTGGTCCAAGAACCTGTCTTCTCAGATGTTGAGCAAGCAGCCTGAAGCACTCGCTAAGAAGCAGCTCGATCTCACACTCGCAACCAAGCGTGCTGAGTTCGAAGAGATCATGAGTCTCACGAATCCTGAAGTTAAGAAGAAGCTTCTTACTGACTTCGCTGATAACATGGATTCCTCTGCTGTACACCTGCGTGCTGCTGCGCTTCCTCGTCAGAAGACTCAGGTGATCCTGCCTATTAACACCCTTTCGGACAATGAGATCTATGCACCTCAGTTCCGTGATGGAGAACGCGTTGCCCTCATTCGATACCCACACGGTGGTATCTTTGAGATTCCTGAGCTTACGGTCAACAACCGTAACAAGGAAGGTAACTCGATTCTTAAGCAGGCACAGGATGCTGTTGGTATCAATTCTAAGGTTGCCTCTCGTCTGTCGGGTGCTGACTTTGATGGTGATACTGTTCTGGTCATTCCGAACAACAACGGTTCTGTTAAGTCTTCGGCTCCTCTTCAGGGTCTGAAGGGTTTCGATCCTCAGGCCGCCTATCCTGCGTATGAGGGTATGAAGCCTATGAGTGCTCGTACCAAGCAGCTCAAGATGGGTGATGTGTCTAACCTCATTACTGACATGACGATTAAGGGTGCTACACATGCCGAGCTCGCTCGTGCTGTTCGTCACTCCATGGTTGTCATCGATGCTGAGAAGCACAACCTGAACTGGAAGCAGTCGGCTATCGACAACGACATCGCAGGTCTGAAGTCTAAGTATCAGCGTGGTACCAACTCTGGTGCTGACACTCTGATCTCTAAGGCTTCGTCTGAGGTTCGTGTTGGTGATCGTAAGGATCGTTCCGCTGCTAAGGGTGGACCGATTGATCCTGAGACTGGCAAGCGTGTCTATGAGTACACTGGTGCTACCTATACCGACAAGAATGGTAGGGTTGTACCTAAGACGACTAAGTCTACTCGCATGGCTGAAGCTGATGATGCGTTCGATCTGGTGAGTGGTAATGGTGGAACCGTCATGGAATCCATCTATGCCACTCATGCTAACTCTCTTAAGGGTCTAGCTAATGAAGCTCGCAAGGCTTACGTGAGCACACCTAACTCGAAGTATGAGCCTACTGCTCGCACTACTTATGAGAATGAAGTGAACTCTTTGAAGGCCCAGCTTAACGAGGCCCTTAAGAACAAGCCTCGAGAACGACAGGCTCAGATCGTCGCGAATGCAATTGTGAAGGCCAAGCAAGAAAGTACCCCCCAGATTGACCCCGCCGATCTCAAAAAGATCAAGGGTCAGGCTCTGACTGAAGCTCGTATTCGTACAGGTGCAAAGAAGAGTCAGATCACCCCCACCGACAAGGAATGGGAGGCGATCCAAAGTGGGGCCGTCAGTTCCAACATGCTCAAGAAGATCATGGCTAACGCTGACATGGACCGCATTCGAGAGCTTGCTACCCCTCGTGCAACAACCCTGGTGTCTGGCGCAAAGCTAGCCCGTGCTAAAGCAATGCTGGCCTCCGGCTATACACAATCGGAGATCGCCGATGCCCTGGGTGTTTCGACATCTACTGTTAACGAAGCCCTCACTGGCGCTTAAGTAAGAAAGGATTGGTAATAGGTTATGGTTACACACCCCCGTATGCTTACGACTACGGACAACCCTTTCGATCCTTTCACTCAGTACGATGAGTGGGAAGCATTCGATCATGACCGGGGCTACTTTACAGACGCCCTCCTCGCCCGGATCACTATCACCTCAGACGAGCTCAGTGATACGGACCAAGACGAGGCAATTGAAACAGCAATTACAGAAATTATTTCTGAAAATACTCTAGGAATCTACAAAGCTGTCACCAAAAGTGATTGAATTGTAGGGGACTCTAGGGTAGGGGAGGGGGGTCTCGCAAAAATGACCCCCCTCCTGCATCGCCGGCCTCTCTAAAAATTCCCCGGGGGTATATTTTAGAGGTTGTTTGAGTTCCGGTGGTGGCCATAGGACTTCCAAATCAAACGGGTCCGTCATCAACCCACTCCTTTCAAGAGGCTCTGCTGGTTAAAAGTAGAGTTGAAGTCCTATGGTCTCCTCTCGAACTCAAACGAAACAAGTTAGAAGTCTAGTGAATCTATATCTGTGTGGAGGTGAAGTCCTTGGTTGACAACCCAAACAATTCTGAAGTGCGTCGACCGAGGCGAGCACCCGCAACAACTGATGCTGATCGCGAAGCACGTCTCGTTGCAGCAGCCTATGACCTTGCTGAACGTCAAATGTATGAGGGAAGACTTCCCGCTACGGTCCATGCACAGCTTCTTCGAGCCGGTTCGCAGCGGGAGCGTCTTGAACAGAAGAAACTTGCAATGGAAGTCGAACTTCGTCGAGCTCAGGTTGATCAGATTGAGTCGCAACGTTCTTCTGAAGAGTTGTATGCCAAGGCTATGAACGCTATGAAGCGCTATTCAGGTCAAGAGGTTGAAGATGAGGTCTTTTAAAAGAAGCTACTCCGAGTTGAGTAGACTCGCTAATTTTGAAGAACGCTATGACTACCTGCAGTTGAATGGTAGTGTGGGTCTCGAAACCTTTGGTGGCGAAAGATACCTTAATCAACGTTTCTATACATCCACCGAATGGCGGCAGCTTCGCTATGAAGTCATTGCACGAGATCGTGGTTGCGATTTAGGCCTTGACGGTTATGAGATTCATGACAACATCATCATTCATCATATGAATCCTATGAGTATTGATGATATTGAGTCTCATAATCAAGACATCCTGAATCCTGAGTATCTTATCAGTGTCACCCTTGCTACGCATAATGCGATTCATTATGGTACGGATACTTTCTTAGCAAAACCTATCATTGAACGAAGTCCTGGAGATACACAGCTCTGGTAATACTATAAATGAGGTATAATGGTAAACGGTACTATCCGATACGGCCGAGTAGTGGCTTATGTCACCACGTTTATTACAAATCCTCAGGATCCTGAGCTTCCTCCCATCCAGGTACCTCTTGAGGGTGAAATTGTAATTGCCCCACGGAATAACAGATTTCTTCGATGGACATTTGAGGATGAGCCTACTATTACGGTTCTTCGACCCCTTATCTGTCCGGTATTTAATGGTCATCTTTATCCTCCTGGAACTACTCGTGATAATCTCCCCGATGAGCACGGTGTTATTATGGAGGCCTCTTCGCAGCCTGATGCCGAACCAAATTTTGTTCAGTTCTATGCGCATTTCAAGTTGCAAATGATGGATGGTTGTGCTGTTAATTCGCCTCCTTCCATCACATTTAACGTCCCCGTTGATGATACTGTTGATTTAGCGACTGTTGAGCCTGATGATCTCCAGCCTGGAGTTATCATTGTCTACAGCTCCTTAGATCGAGAGTATATCGAAGAAGCAATCGCTAAACTTCGAATCGGGCAGCCAAATGGTATTGCCGAACTAGATTCTGAGGGACATCTTCCATACCAACAGCTTCCGGGCGATATCTTAAGCGTTCCCACGCTTTCTGACGTTTTTGAAGCAACGATCACATAGGAATATATCATGCCTCTATCCGAGAATCTTGTAGATGTTATTCAGCTTATTGGCGAGACTATCCGTGGTGATCGTGACGCTATGGGTGATCTTACTCAGCTGGCCACTACTGATAAGACTAGTCTTGTTGCTGCCATTAATGAGATTAAGAACTCTTCAGGCGGTGGCGGATCGTCTATCGATGACGATGTGATCTCTACTTCGACGACATGGTCTTCGGCCAAGATCGATACTGAGATCACAACCGCAATCGCCGCACTCATTGACGGTGCACCAGAGACTCTCAATACGCTGAATAAGCTTGCCGTAGCGCTTTCCGAGAACACTGGTGAGATTGCGACCATTATCGACCTTATCAATACGAAGGTTGATGCTACAGACATTGGCGACACGAATCCTGATCTGGTTGGGACTTTTAATACGGCTCTGGCGGGATCATGAGTCTAGACGAACGTCTCTTTGATTTTGCGGAACGTTCGGGTGAAGCTCTAAAAAACATTTATGATTTAGACACCGGCGTTCCTGTCGCCACCGGTCTTTCAACTCTTGATGATCTACCGAATGGTACATATTTTTACGCTGGCACACCTACAAATCTTATTCCTGTAGTACAGCTTCCTGTTGGGTATATTATTGTTCGTGGTAATCCTGAGGCTACCGATGTGTATACTCAGTCTGTACCGACGCAAATGTATCAGGGTCTAGATTTTACCATTGCAGCTCGTAGTAAGAATCCGACTACGGGGGTCTATAATGCTTGGACCCTGATTCAGTCTGCTAGTGGAGCAACAATTTCTACGACAATTACTGGGGTTAGTGGTCCTTATAGCTCCCAGCTATCTAAGAAAGCATTCTTATCACAACCTGTTTATAGTTTTCGGCTTAATGTGTTTACCACAACAGTTATTACTGGCCCTATCACTTTTCAGCTCCCTAATCCATCAGGTATTGGCCCCTTTCTTAAGGTTTCTGGTTACCTTTTTATGGGTGAGCAACGGTGGCCTCTTAGTGTTAACTATAATTCCAGCACTCGAGTTGCCACTCTTACAGCAGAAACATTTGAGAATGGTGCTGTGGTTTTTAAACCCACAACTACAACTTTTCCAGTTTCTGGTTTTACGACATCAGCAACTTATCTCTTGGAGATTAGCCCATAATGGATGACATTAATTGTTCAGGACTTCCTAATCCGGAAGTTTTAGATAGTGTCCTCGACACAACCAAGAAGATGCTTGATATCAGTCCGGATTACACTGTCTTTGACATTAATCTTGTTGTCTATATCAATGGTGTCTTCACCACACTTCATCAGATGGGCGTGGGACCTGAACGACCTTTCACAATCACTGGTCGATATGAAAAGTGGGCTGATTTCACCCAGGATGATGAAACGATTGAAAGTGTAAAGACTTACATGGCTCTTTCGGTTCGTCTTGTCTTCGATCCTCCGGGAACTTCTTTCGCTGTTACGGCAATTGAGAAGCAAATTGAGCAGCTCGCTTGGCGCCTTGCCAATTCTAATGGTCGAATGTCTTAATGTAACGACCCATTCAAAATAGGAGTTATATGTCTTCGAACTTTTTTAGAATTTGTAGCCTCCCTGTAGCACCGGGTCCGGCACGTGATCTTCTTCGTATGAAGGCCGATCACGATCGTGAGACTGGTTGGAACATGACGATCAATAGCTTCTACCGCCCTCGTAGCGATCAGGTGATTATCTTTGAGCGTCGCTACCGCCCTGGTGTATGGTCGCCTTATGGAGACTATCGTAAGTATCAGGGTGTTTATTGGGGTCGAATCGTCGATGGCGGTCCAGCAGAATCTCCTGATGCTAACGGCGGCCGAGGTTCAAACCATACCCAGGGTTATGCTGGAGATTTCTACTTCGGTGTTGGCTACACCAGCCTTGCTTGGATGCGTAAGAATGCACACAAGTATAATTTCAATAACATCGAGGGAACAAGGGTTGGTGAAAACTGGCACTGGTGTTGGTATATTACCATTCAGGCCGGACCCAACAGTCCTGATCCCTGGGATGGTAAAGGCGCTCCTGATCCCGTTGTTATTACTGATCCTGGTATGACCTATGAGGAGCTCATGGGTGGTACTGGTGGAGGTGGCGGATCTTCCGTAGCAACGCCTATTAATACTATTAACCTTATGGAGGAACAAGTGCCTTTCATCTATCAGGCGAAGGACGGACAGTTCGGAGGGAAGCATTATGCTATTGCTCCGGGCTTCATCAAGCAGGTGACCACGAAGGAATCGGTTGGTCTGTACGTCGATGCTCATCATGAGGTCGCACCCATGAAGGAGATTATCGTTTCTGATAAGACCTTCCGTGCGATTCTCGGTGTGAATGGTATCCCGACAAAGATCTTTGATTCTAAGGGTCTCATCATGGATTACCGAACTACAGGTAATTTCACCGAGGGCGGAAGTTGGATGCGCGGTGACGATGAGAGTGCAAAGACTACTTGGCGTCTTGGAGACAAGCTACTTAAGTAGTAGATAACTTAGGAGGTAACTCATGAGTGACACTCTCATTCATTTCGGCATTAAAGGTATGAAGTGGGGTGTTCGCCGCAAGCGTGGAACCGATGGTCGTGTAAAGGGATCGTCCGGACCACCTCGCGGTAAGAACGCCATCTCTAAGATGAGCGACTCTGAACTTCGTCAGCATATCAACCGTCTTCAGCTTGAGCGTCAGTATAGTCAGCTTAACCCCACTCGTGTTGATAGCGGTCGTCGAGCCGTTAGTAAGTGGGCGACCAACATGTCTATGCAGATTGTGAACCAGCAAGTGTCTAAGTACGCTAACCGAGGTATTGATACTGCTATCGATGCCCTCTTTGGTGAAGGTACTGCGAACCCTAAGAAGAAAAAGAAGTAGATTATTCAAAATAGGAGGTGAGGATGGCTCTCTCAAACACCGCAGTCCCTAAATACTACGGAGCTTTCCGAGAGTCCGTACTCCGAGGCGAGATTCCCGTCAATCGTGAGATTGAAATGGAGATGAATCGAATTGATCAGCTTATCGCCGATCCTCGCTTCTACTACGACGACCTTGCTGTCGAAGGTTTCATCTCCTATTGCGAAGAAGAACTCACACTAACCGACGGTGCTGACCTTCATCTCCTTGATAGCTTTAAGCTCTGGGCTGAATCCCTCTTAGGATGGTATCAGTTCGAAGCGCGATCGGTTTACGTTCCTGACAAGGATGGCCATGGTGGTCATTACGTCAACAAGAAAGTCAAGAAGAGACTAGTTGTTAAGCAATACCTAATCGTGGCGCGTGGAGCTGCCAAGAGTATGTATGCTGAATGTATGCAGTCGTTCTTCTTGAACATTGATACGGATACCACTCATCAGATCACAACGGCCCCGACAATGCGTCAGGCTGACGAGGTCATGAGCCCCTTCCGTACCGCTATTACTCGAGCCCGTGGTCCTCTATTCCAGTTCCTCACCGAGGGATCCCTCCAGAATACCACGGGCTCGAAGGCGAATCGCGTCAAACTTGCCTCGACAAAGAAGGGTATCGAGAACTTCCTTACAGGTTCCATTCTCGAAGTCCGACCTATGTCGATCAATAAACTTCAGGGTCTCCGACCTAAGGTGTCGACGGTTGACGAATGGCTTTCTGGCGACATTCGAGAGGATGTTGTTGGTGCTATCGAGCAGGGTGCATCCAAGCTTGATGACTACGTGATCATCGCTATGAGTTCGGAAGGTACTGTTCGTAATGGTGCTGGCGATACTATCAAAATGGAACTTATGGACATCCTTAAGGGTGATTATTACGCTCCACATATTTCGATTTGGTATTATAAGCTCGATAGCATTGAAGAAGTAGCTGACCCTTCTACTTGGCTTAAAGCAAACCCTAACCTTGGCAAAACCGTTACGTACGATACCTATCACAAGGAAGTCGAACGTGCTGAGAAAGCTCCCGCGGCAAGGAATGATATTCTTGCTAAGCGATTTGGCATTCCTATGGAGGGTTTTACATACTTCTTTACGTATGAGGAAACCCTTCCGAAGCATCCTAAGCAATATTGGCAAATGCCATGTGCAATGGGTGCGGACCTTTCTCAAGGTGATGACTTCTGTGCATTTACTTTCTTATTCCCGCTTCCTAATGGAACGTTTGGAATTAAGACTCGAAGTTACATTTCTGAACTTACTCGGAACAAACTTCCTGGCGCCATGCGTATTAAGTATGAAGAGTTTATCAAAGAAGGGTCGCTTCACGTCCTCCCTGGTTCTGTCCTTGATATGACAGAAGTTTACGATGACCTCGATCAGCACATCCAAGACAACGGATATGATGTTCGAGCATTTGGTTACGATCCATACAACGCGAAAGACTTTGTCAGTCGTTGGGAAATGGAGAACGGACCTTATGGTATCGAAAAGGTTATTCAGGGTGCTCGTACAGAATCGGTTCCTCTTGGCGAACTGAAGAAACTTTCTACCGATAACTATCTTCACTTTGATCAGGCACTCATGAGCTTTGCCATGGGAAATGCCATCACACTTGAAGATACGAATGGTAACCGTAAGCTTCTGAAGAAGCGTCAAGATCAAAAGATCGATAACGTTGCTGCGCTCATGGATGCTTGGGTTGCATACAAACTCCATAAGGATGATTTTGAATGAGTAAAGATCTAACGAAAACGTTTGATGTTCCTCTGAGCCAAGTCGATGAGTCTATCGCCCATTACGGTGTAAAGGGTATGAAGTGGGGCGTTCATCGCGATGAAGCTGTTCTTGCCCGATTAGCTGGAGCTAGTGGTGTTCGCTCGACAGCACCCGATCGTGCTACTCGAAAAGCTGAAAATCGAGATGCTAAGCAGCGTTGGAAAGATTACAAATCTTCGGTTAGTCGTGAGGAACTAAGAAATGATCGGCGAAAAGCTTTAGAATCAAAGATTTCTTATCTAGTTGAGAAGGCTGATAAAAGACCTGATAAGACTTTGCTGCTTCTTAATGCTCCCTCTACAATGCCGATTGTTATTACGGGTCGAGAATTTATCGACCATCTAACGCAAGGTGGAGCCATTGCGCCCGCCTACACAAGTATTTGGGCAGAACTAGAAGATTGAGATGCTATGCTTTCTAGAGAAGAGATCCTCCATAATGCGTTTGCTTCGGATGACTCATTAGAACATTACGGCGCTAAGGGTATGAAGTGGGGTGTTCAGCGCGGAGGTGTAAAAACCCGTGTGAAGAATGCTGCACTTGATTCCATTCAGCGTCGAAAGACCACCAATAAGGAAATTTCCGAGGGGCGCGGTAAGGTTCGTGATTACTATCGAACTGCATCTCGACGTACTCTTGGGCCTTTGACTTTTGGTTCTAAAAAGGTCGCAGCTAAGCGCGCGGATAAACTTCAGGGTCAGGAGGATCGAATTAAGGCGGGAAAGGCTAAGTTTATGGACATCTTTGACGTCACAATGAATACGCCTATTTCTGACCTGTTTGTTTCTCGTCGCGATCGTCGCGGAGATTAATCTATGACAAACCTTCAAAATAGGACCCATAAGGGGGTGAGTTAATGGGTAAAGAAAAGTTTAGTGATCGCTTAATGCACGCCGTGTCTGTTCTTCGAAACAAGAACGAACCTTTTAAGCCCGAACCCATGCCTGACTACGGTCCTTCTTCGGCTAATCCTTTAGTTCGTTCACGATACCAGTCGATTAGTTCGCAGAAGAATCTTACCGCATCGATGTATAATCACATCGCAATGGATGTCGCTGCAGTCGATCTTCTTCATGTTCGCGTTGATGAGAACGAACGTTTTACGGAAGCCATTCCGTCGGGACTGTATCGTTGTCTGACTGTTGAAGCAAACGTCGATGAGGCTGCTCGCCACTTTAAACAGAATGTTGTTCAGACGATGTTTGAACAAGGCGTTGTTGCTGTGGTGCCGGTTGATACTGACATCAACATTCGTGATGAGAACGCGTTTAATATTCTTTCTCTTCGAGTCGGTCGAATCACTTCGTACTATCCTCGACACGTTCGAGTAGAAGTATACAATGATAAGACTGGTGAAAAGGAAGAAGTGACGCTTCCGAAGTCTGTTGTTGCTATTGTAGAAAACCCTCTTTACGCAACGATGAATGAGCCGAACAGCTATCTTCAGCAGCTTCTCAAGACGATTAATCGAATGGACTCTATCGATGACCAGATTTCTTCTGGTAAGATGGATCTTCTTATTCAGCTTCCTTATACTGTCAAGTCAAAGCTTCGTCAGGATCAGGCAGAGAATCGTCGAGAGAATCTCGAACAGCAGCTTATGGGATCGAAGTATGGTATCGGGTACATTGATGCAACCGAGCGAGTAACTCAGCTTAACCGTCCGGTTGAAAACACTATGCTTGATCGTGTGAAGTATCTTTCAGATATGCTTTATTCGCAGATGGGTTTAACCCCTGCCGTCTTTGATGGAACTGCAGATGAAAAGCAGATGACGAATTACTACAACCGAACGATCGAACCCATTCTCGCTGCAATCGCTGAAGAATTTACGCGTAAGTTCTTGAGTAAGACTGCTCAGACTCAGAAGCAGCGCATTGCATATTACCGTGATCCCTTCCAGCTTCTTACAGCGGCTGAATTCGCTGAAGTTGCTGATAAGTTTACGCGTAATGAGATTCTCACCTCGAATGAGATTCGTGGTCTGGCAGGTATGCGTCCGTCTAGTGACCCTCGTGCTGACATGCTTAGAAACAGTAACGTTCCTCAGAATGATCCAGCTATGCTGGGTTCGGATACCGATGCAGTTTCTGAAGATGATAGCTCTCAGGTTATGAATGATGTATTGGATGAAATCGATTCGACTATTCAAGACATCTTTAGTGACTTGGGTGTAGAGTCTGAAGATCCCGATGATACTTCTCAGATTATGAATAGTGCTTTCGATGAAATCGATGAGACAATTCAGGAAATCTTCAAGGATCTTGATGTTTGATCTAGATAAAGCATTGAATACGCCACTCTCAGATCTTTCCGAATTGAGTCATGCTGATGACTACGATCCGGTAAAGCGCCGCGAGTATTATCTTAAAAATCGTCAGTTGAAGGGGCGTCAGCCTTCTGCGAATGACAATAATGAGATTACGAAGCGACCTTCGAATGAGAGCCCTGCTCAGGAAAAGAAACCCGCGAGCAACGAAGATGAAGAGCGGAAAGCTCGTGCTGAAAAGCTTCGCAATGAAGCCTCAGCAAGAGTCAAAGAGCTTCAGCAAAAACTTAAGCGCTTAAAACAAGTCCTTAAGGAACTGGTCGATCAAGCTAAGAAGCTTAGTGGTGACGACGAAACTAACGAGGAAGAAGAGGCTCTCAAGAAAGCTGAGAAAGCCGCTGAAGACGCAAAGCCTCTCACTGCAAAAGAGAAGCGGGAAGCCGCTGATCGCGCTAAGAAGGCTTACCAAGAGCAGAAGAAAAAGGGACCTGTTACTCAGGATCAAAAGACTCAGCAACTTCAGTCCCAGATTAAGTCGGCGGAGAAAAGAATCGCTGCAGCTCGAGGTAAGCTCGAAGCAATTGTGGAGGATGCTCGTCGGAAAACGGCAGCCAAAACTTCTGAAGACAAGAAAGGACAGTGATCTTCAAAATGGGAGACACTCCTGACTTTAGTGGTTACGCCACTAAGGCCGGTCTCGTCTGTTCCGACGGACTGACCATCACCTCTGGTGCGTTTCAGCATCAGGACGGTGTTCGTGTTCCACTGATGTGGCAGCACAAACACAATGAGTCGGAAAACGTTCTGGGCTACGGTGTTCTCGAGCATCGTGACGATGGCGTTTACGTTCGCGGATACTTCAACGACACTCCTGAGGGGCGTCGTGCTAAGGAGTTCGTCCGACACGGTGACATTAACGCGCTCTCGATCTTTGCTAACCGCTTGAAGAAGCGAGGCAAGGAAGTGATGCATGGCATCATTCGAGAAGTTAGCCTTGTAATCGCCGGTGCAAACCCTGGTGCCAGTATTGATTATGTTTCGATGGCTCACTCGAGTGCTGAGGACTACGATAACGCTGAAGCCATCATCTACACTGGGCTCACTCTTGAGCACGCAGATACTGAAGAATCTACTGATGAGGAGCCTACCGTGGCTGACAACGAAGAGACTGTCAAGGACGTCATCGATTCGATGAGCGAGAAGCAGAAGAATGTCATGTACTACATGATCGGCGAAGTTGAGGCCCAGGCTGAAGCTGACGACGACAACGACGATGACGCCGCAGAACACAGCATGAGTGCTGAAGATTTCATTGCTCACGTGGATAAGACTATCGAGGAGAAGTTCACGAACATGACCGCAAACATTTTTGAGAAGAACGGCGACGTTGAGACCTCGCGTGGACGCGCGACTCTGACGCACTCGCAGATCAAGACTATCGTCGACGACGGTATCCGTATGGGATCGTTCAAGGACTCGCTCCTCGCTCACGCCGAGGACTATGGCATCACTGACATCGAGCTGCTGTTCCCCGATGCCAAGACGATGACCGACAAGCCCGAGCTCCTTGCTCGTCAGGTTGAGTGGGTTCGTAACGTCCTCAACGCTACGAAGCGCACCCCCTTCTCGAAGGTTAAGTCGATCGTTGCTGACCTGACGGCTGAGCAGGCTCGTGCGAAGGGTTACGTTAAGGGTAATCTGAAGAAGGAAGAGGTCATCCGCCTCCTCCGTCGCACGACCGGTCCGGCGACCATCTACAAGAAGCAGAAGCTCGACCGTGATGACATCATCGACATCACGGACTTCGACGTTGTCGCATGGCTGAAGTGGGAGATCCGCTTCATGCTTGAGGAGGAGCTTGCTCGCGCTATCCTCATCGGTGATGGTCGTTCGGCTGCTGACGAGGACAAGATCAAGGACCCCGAGGGCCAGACCGATGGTACGGGTATCCGCTCGATTCTCCACGATGACGAGATGTACGCCATCCACGTTGAGCTCCCGGCCAACGTCGAGCCCAAGGCTCAGATCGAGCAGGTCATTCGTTCGCGTTCGCAGTACCGTGGTACGGGTAACCCGACGTTCTACACGACCGACTCGAACCTGATTGGTCTCCTCCTGCAGGAGGACAAGATGGGTCGTCGACTCTACGAGACTGAGGCCGCTCTTGCTGCCGCGCTTCGTGTGTCGAAGATCGAGACCGTTGAGGTCATGGAGGACGAGCCGAACCTTCTCGGCATCATCGTCAACCTGATCGACTACAACCTCGGTACCAACGCTGGTGGTAACCTCACCTTCTTCGAGGACTTCGACATCGACTTCAACCAGAACAAGTACCTGATGGAGACCCGCCTGTCGGGTGCCCTGACGAAGCCCAAGTCGGCTATCGTTCTGAAGCGTGCCGAGGGTATTGCTGTTGTCGCTACCGCTCCGCAGTTCGACAGCGCTACGAACACCCTGACGGTCCCCACCACGACCGGTGTTGACTACACCATCGACGGTGAGGTCATCACGGCCGGTGCAGTTGAGATTGACGAGACGGTTGACGTGATCGCCGTTGCTCAGGATGGTTACTACATCCAGCCGAACACGACCACGCACTGGGTGTTCACCTACACTAACACCCAGGGTTGATTAAGGAGCGCATCGCATGACTAAATTCTTTGGCAAGGTTGGGTATGGATTCTCGGAAGAGACCGCGCCCGGCGTTTGGCGTGACCGAATGGTTGAGCATGAATATTACGGTGATGTCATTCGTGACACTCGTATTACTCGTGACGGAGACAAAGTCAACGATGATCTGACGATTGGTAATTCTTTCAAGATTGTTGCCGATAAGTTTGCATGGGAAAACTTCCATGCGATGCGCTACATTGAGTGGATGGGGAGCCTGTGGAAGATCACAGAGGTCGAAGTGCAGGCTCCCCGTCTGCTCATTCGAGTAGGAGGTGTGTATAATGGCCCGAAGCCGGCTTGAACTGCATTCCCTCCTACTCAGTCTCAACCCGAATGGTCAGGTATATTTTCAACCTCCGGCCAATGTAAAGATGTCTTATCCTGCAATCGTGTACTCTCGAGATCGACGTTTAGTACAACATGCAGATAACACACCATACATTAATACTAAGCGATATTCTGTCACTATCATTGATCAAGATCCTGATAGTGAGATCCCCGATCTTATTGCAGATCTTCCGCTGTGTACGTTCGAGCGCTTTTTCGTATCGGACAATCTTAACCACGATATTTACAACCTTTACTTTTAGGAGTAACTCATGCTTGAATGGGACAAGACTGGTGAGCGCCGTTACGAGACTGGTGTCGACCACGGCGTTCTCTACCCTGCCAGCAGCACGGGAACCTACCCTGAGGGTGTGGTTTGGAATGGTCTGACGACCGTTACCGAGTCGCCTTCGGGTGCTGAGGCTTCGCCGCAGTATGCTGACAACATTAAGTACCTCAACCTCTTCTCGGCTGAAGAGTTCGGTGCAACCATCGAGGCCTTCACCTACCCCGACGAGTTCGCGGAGTGTGACGGTACGGCTGCTCCAATTCCGGGTGTGGCTGTGGGTCAGCAGACTCGTAAGAAGTTCGGTCTGTCTTACCGCACCAAGGTCGGTAACGACACCGAGGGTCAGGACCACGGTTACAAGATCCACCTCATCTGGGGTGCTTCGGCGTCCCCTTCTGAGAAGGCTTACAACACGGTTAACGACTCGCCCGAGGCGATCACGTTTAGTTGGGAGCTTACGACAGAGGCCGTTTCGATTGGATCCGCTTACCCCAATCTTAAGCCGACCGCTTCGATGACTCTGGACTCGACGGTTCTGAGTGATGCTCAGATGAAGGCCGTTACGGATGTTCTGTACGGTGCAGGTTCGAACACTGAGGCACGTCTACCTCTTCCGGCTGAGATTCTGTCTCTTCTTTCCGGAGTCTCGGGAACGTCGGGCGTGCAGAGCTTTGCTCTCACTTCTGAACAGACCGAAGGTCAGGACGCTTCGGTTGAAGAGCCGAAGGAAGACGACTCGATCGAGTACGTCGAGCAGTAACTAGCTGAAGGGCCACGAGAGAATGCTTACATTGAAAGTTTATGATGAATTTTATTCGGAAGAAGAAGGAAAATTTCTACGAACAAATGAAATGAATATTGAAATGGAGCATTCTCTCGTGGCCCTCTCAAAATGGGAGTCAAAATGGGAAATTCCTTTCCTTACTGATACTCCTCGGACAGATGAACAAACTATTGATTACATTCGTTTTATGTGTATTAATATTCATCCGTCAGATCTTCCAACTGATCGTCTCACTGAAGACCATCTTAAGGCTATTAACGCTTATATTAAAGCTAAGATGACCGCCACAATCTTTAATACTCTTCCGGGAGAAAAGACTAGTCATAGTTCAGCTTCTTTCATTACCAGTGAGATCATTTATTATTGGATGGTTACTTTAAATATTCCTGTCGAGTTTGAGATGTGGCATATCAATCGTCTCCTCACTCTTATTAAAGTAATCAATCAGAAGAATCAGCCGGAAAAGAAAATGTCAGCTCGAGATTTGAAAACTCGACAACAAGCACTTAATGCACAACGACGCCAGCAGATGGGAACGACGGGGTAGAGTTATGACAAGATTCACATGGGATACCTCGGGTAACCGAAAGACGCATGGTGGTGTTGATCGTGGTGTGTTGCTCCCATCTCTTGAGTTGCTCGGTTCTGCAGCTCCTTGGAATGGTCTAACTAACGTCGATGTTCGAAATGAGCGAAGTGATACATCTAGACCCATTTACCTTTACGGGGCGATGGCTCGATCAGTCACACCTAGCCTTCCCGCACTGAGTGTTACAGCTTATACCTATCCTGACGTATTGGATACATTTATAAATGCCGGTTTGTCTGTTGATTTTTCTTTTCGATCTAAAGTTTTAAACGATCTCGGTGAAATCAAACATATAATCCATTACTTCCCTAATTGTATTTTTACTTCTTCGTCAGTGTCGTATGGTTCTCTTAGTAACATTTTTAACAATGTGAGTTTGAAGTGGGATGTTGTGTTAGATGGCTGGGGTTTGAGTGAACTTATGGGACTTCCGGGTCTTCCCACCAAATACTACAAATTCTCTGAGAGTTTGCTCTCTACGGCAAATTATACTCGTCTAGAGAATATTATTTATGGTAGTTCCACGACCGCACCTCGAGCTTTAATGCCTTCAGACTTAACGGGATTAATAGGTATGTGATGAGTATTCGAGTAACTTCTTCGGGAAATTTCAAACGGACCGAAAAATTTCTTAAAAAGATGTCCCGTAATGATATATTTTCAGTATTATCTCATTACGGCGAGCAAGGTGTTAGGGCTTTAGCATCTAGTACCCCCAGCGAGTCTGGTGTAACTGCTGGATCTTGGAGCTATGAAATTACCAAACGAAGAAACGTTTACTCTATTTCATGGTTAAACAACTATGGGGTTAATGGTGTACCTATCGTTATCCTACTACAATATGGACATTCTACCGGTACCGGTGGGTATGTGCAGGGTCGAGACTTTATTAATCCTGCAATTAAACCGATTTTTGATCAAATAGCCGAAAGCGTCTGGAAGGCGGTGACTTCTGCATGAGCAGCATTGACGATCGTATTGTCAATATGGAATTCAACAATGGTAAGTTCATGTCTGGCGTCAAGGACACCATTGGTGCTCTGGACGGACTTAAGAAGTCGCTCCAGCTAAAGGACGCATCCAAAGGTATGGATGATATTGAGAGTCGTGCGAAGCGATTCTCTTTACAAGGTATGGCTGAAGGTATTGAGTCCATATCAAGTAAGTTTAGTGCCATGGGCGTGGTGGCATTTAGCGTTCTTAATAATGTTGTTAATAAGGCTGTAGATGCCGGCGCAAGGATTCTTAAATCTTTGAGCCTCGACCCAGTCATGGATGGTTTCCGGGAATACGAGCTCAATATGAACTCGATCCAGACTATCCTCGCTAATACCAACAAGTATGGAACGACTCTTGAGCAGGTAAATAACTCCCTTGATGAGCTGAACCACTACGCTGATAAGACTATTTATAACTTCGCAGACATGACCCGAAATATCGGTCTGTTTACGAATGCGGGTCTTGAGCTTGAAGAATCAACAAGTATGATCAAGGGTTTCTCGAATGCTGCTGCAGCTTCGGGAACTAATGCTCAGGGTGCCGCTTCTGCCGCGTATCAGCTTTCTCAGGCACTTTCTGCAGGTACTACTCGACTCATGGACTGGCGTTCGCTTCAGAACGTTGGTATGGGTAACAAGAACATGCAGGAAGGTCTTGTCCAGATCGCTGAAGCGATGGGTACGATTTCCGAAATGGGTACCAACCCCGAAGAAGTTATGAGCGACTTCAACGGTTCGCTGGAGAAGGGTTGGCTTTCTGCCGACGTAATGTCCAAGTACCTCCAGATTATGGCGGGCGATATGACTGAAGCTGAAATGGCTCAGTTGGGACTTACGGATGCTCAGATTAACGGCGCGAATGGGTTCCTTGCTCAGCAGAAGATTGCTGAAGATGCTGCAACGAAGGTTCGAACCTTTACGCAGTTGATGGACACCATGAAGGAAGCTGTTGGATCTTCTTGGTCTGAGAGCTTCAAACTATTTGTGGGCGACTTTGATCAAGCAACAAAACTCTTTACCGCAGCAAATGACGCTATCGGACCCGTCATCGATTCGATGGGTGATGCTCGAAACTCTTTGATTTCGGGTTGGATTGAGGCGGGCGGTCGAGATTCAGCCATTCGCATCGTAGTTAATCTGTTTAATGCCATTCAGAAGATGGTTAAACCCATCAAGGAAGCATTCCGAGAGATCTTCCCGCCCATTACGGGTAAGCAGATTGCGGCTATTACTGAAGCCCTTGCGAACTTCACTGAAAAGCTCAAAATGGGAGATCGAACGACTGCTAATGTCAAGCGAACCTTCCGAGGTCTCTTTGCTGTTCTTGATATTGTCTGGACTATCTTCAAGGAAATCGGTAACGTCATCGGTCGTGTCTTCGGCGAATTCTTTGACGGTGCTGGTGGAGTTGCTGAATTTAGTGGTTCACTTGGAGACGCTCTTGTCAACTTCCGAGACTTTATTAAATCAGGTGACGCACTTAGTCGCACCTTTGAAGTCATCGGGGACGTCCTCGTAGGTATCGTCACGGGTATTAAGGAAGCTGTAAAGTTCCTTGGTAAGCTCGGTGGAATCATTAAGACGTCTGCGCTTGATGGTTTTGCTGCTGGTTGGGAGGCTCTAAAGGCTGGCTTCGACCGTTTCGTTGACTCTTTTAGCCCTATTCAGGCTATGGTCGAGGGAACAAAGAAAGCATTCTCGGGCTTTATGAAGATCATGAAGTCTGTGAAGCGATTCCTTCAGCCTCTCCTTGATTGGATCGGTGAGGCCTTTAGCAATGCTCTGGATGTCATTAAAAAGATGTTCTCGGGCGCAGATATTGGTGACGCGATCGGTCTTCTCGGTGTGGGAAGCCTTGCGGGCATTGGTGTCGTTCTTAAGAAGGCCCTTGACAAGATCACGGGTTTCTTCGATAAGGAAGGCGCCGGCGGAATCATCGATTCGATTAAGGGTATCTTTGGATCTCTTACCGATACGATGGAGGCAATGCAGAACAATCTCAAGGCTGGAACTCTTCTGAAGATTGCTGGAGCCATCGCACTCCTTACAGCTTCAGTCATCGCTCTAAGTCCTGTTGATCCGGTCCGTCTCGCCTCTTCGTTGACTGCTATGACAGTTATGTTTGGTCAACTTATTGGTTCTCTCGCATTATTTGACAAACTAGCACAGGGCGGCATCATCTTGAAGCTTCCTGTGCTAGCAACTGGTCTTATTTTGTTGGGCGTCGCAATCGGTCTCCTTACGATCTCTCTTGTTGCTCTTTCGCAATTGGATTGGGAGAGCCTCGGTAAGGGCGCGGCTGGAATCGGTTCATTGTTGGCTATGTTGGGTCTTTTCACGCAATGGATGGGTGCGTCTAAGATCCGGGGTATTGTTAAAGCCTCCGGTGCAATGATTCTTCTCGGAATCGCTCTGAACATACTCATCATTCCCATGAAAATTCTTGGTGATATGAAGTGGGAAGAGCTTGGTAAGGGTGCAGCTGCTATTGGCGGTCTACTTCTTATGCTTGGTCTTTTCTCTCAATTCTCTGGTGGTGGATTTAATACCATCGGTGCAGGTCTGGGTCTTATTCTCGTCGCAACGGCTTTGAATATCATGATCAAACCTCTTCAGGAAATGGGTGCTATGTCTTGGGGTGAAATTGCCCGAAGTATGGTAACTTTATTGGGAGCTCTAACGCTTTTGTCTCTGGCTCTCATTGTTATGGGAAGTCCTACTACTCTTCTGGGTGCTGCCGGTCTCGTGGTAGGCGCTGCCGCACTTCAGGTCCTTATTGGTCCCCTGGAGAGAATGGGTAAATTGTCCTGGGGTGAAATCGGAAAGGGTATGACGGTTCTAGCAGGAACTCTCATCCTTATGGCTGTGGGATTGACTGCTATGATCGCGGCTCTTCCTGGTGCTATTGCTTTGACAGTTGCTGCTGCAGCATTCCAAATCTTCATTCCCATCTTTAAACAGATGGGACAGATGAAGTGGGGCGAGATTGGAAAGGGCATTGTAGCTTTGGGTGGCTCGCTCATTATTATGGCCCTTGGTCTCACATTGATGATTGCAGCACTTCCTGGTGCTATTGCCCTTACAGTAGCTAGTATTGGTTTGAATGCGCTTACAGACACTTTGATTACTCTTGGTGGGCTTAAGTGGAGTCAAATTTGGACAGGTTTGGGTGCGCTGGGACTGGCGCTGGGACTTGTTGCTGTTGCTGGTGTACTCCTACTCCCTGCAATTCCGGGGCTTCTTGGTTTTGCTGCGGCAGTCACTCTTCTTGGTATTGGCATCGCTTTGGCTGGTGTTGGCATGCTGGCATTTACTACATCTCTAACAGCATTGATTGCTGTTGGTAGTGCTGGCGTAGGTATTGTGGTCGCTTTTATTACCGCTATTGCAAATACTATACCAATGATCGCAACCAAAATCGGTGAAGGTCTTATTAATATTGCTAATCTCTTGATTGAGAATGCACCGGTTATGAAGAACCTGTTTAAGACTCTTATTAGCACCGCGGTGGAGGCGATTACCGAAACCATTCCTGAAATTGTTGAAGCAATTTTGACAATGATTGATGCACTACTTTCCAGTTTGGAAGAGCACGTCCCCAGCTTTGTTGAGAAGGGGTTCGGAATCATCCTTGGTATACTACAGTGTATTCGTGATAATATTTCGGAAGTAACAACCGTTTCTCTTGAAATTATTGCAGAATTCATTCGCGGTATTGGGGAAGGTCTTCCCGACATTATTGATGCTGGATTTGAACTCATTATTGATTTCATTAATGGTATCAGTGATGCGATCGATGAGAATGCTGAAGAAATGGGGGCTGCCGGTGGAAGATTGGCGGTTTCCATTATTAACGGTATGGTAGAGGGAATTACTGCAGGTATTTCTGAAGTTGTAGACGCAGCAAAGAATCTTGCGGATAGTGCTGTAGCCACTGTGAAAGACTGGTTGGGGATTAACTCTCCCTCGAAGGTTTTCAAGGAGATTGGAAACTGGACAGGCGAGGGTTTTGTTGAAGGTATGGATGGTAGTAACCGAGTTGTTTCTGACTCGGCCAAACGCATGGGCTCAACAGCTCTAGACGCAGTCAAGTCTAGCTTGTCTGACGTAGAGCATATGATGACCATAGAATCCGGACTCAACCCAACAATCACACCAGTCCTCGACCTAAGTCAGGTGCAGAAAGACGCAAGTAGCATTAATGGTATGATGGGGCATCAGAACCTTATTCTGGATACACGTTACAATCAAGGTTTGGCCTCTGATAATATTCAGCTTCAAGATGAGATTGATCTTTCTCGTTATGAGGCAACTATTACTGATGCTAAACCCCAAGCAACCAAAATTGAATATAATCAAACGATTAATTCTCCGAAGGCTGTTTCTCCTTCGGAAGTGTATCGTGACACGAAGAGTCTTATCGCGGTCTCGCAAAGGAGTTTGGACGTATAATGATTGATTCCATCACCATCACCCATCTCAACAATGATGGTGTGGGTTTATCGAGTGTACGAATTGCCAATCCTTTTGAAAGAGGTAACGCAGAGTATATTCTTCGTGACTCAGATGGATTAGGACCGGTCAGGGCTGTCTTTACCACTCGAAAGAAAGCAGCCCTGACCGGAGTCCATGTTAACAATATTTCTCGTGGCGGACGAACGATTCGCTTAGCTGTTTCGGCTGGTCCTGGTTATACCGATGACACAACTTGGCGCCGGAAATTTTATTCTACTGTGAACAGTGGAAATTTTCTAGGAATCGCCATCCGAACTGTTACATATGGAACAGCAGCTGTGTATTCAATTAACGGCTACGTTGTTGATGTATCTAGACCCGCCACTGCTGAGTTCCCTGATATTTACGTCACGATATTTCGCTCGAACCCGGCTTTCACGACGGATCCAATAACTTTGACAATTTCTGGTCGAGATCGTTTTATCGTAACTAACGATATTTTGGAATCTAAGTGTGATTCTGGAGGATTCGTTGTGGATCTCAGCCTAGGTGGGTCTTCAGTTCTTCGAACTAAACCTTGGGTTCTTGGATATAATAAACAAGATGGCGATAGTTCATTTTCAGGTTACCGTGGAGTTCGTATCTACTCACCAACGGGATTAAGTAATTATATTAGAATCGATACGAGAAGAAACAATAGGCAGATTCTTTCGGCCACCTCAACCAATTTTGTCCAGGACAACAAACTTTTAGCTCCTGGTGGAGA
>Ga0079224_100001834_pt1 | contig 25038 bp, 17 predicted proteins | sample Stecom2015_FD_80414 | JGI IMG/M metagenome (GOLD analysis project Ga0079224, IMG submission 80414) | Agricultural soil microbial communities from Utah to study Nitrogen management - Steer compost 2015 | ecosystem: Environmental > Terrestrial > Soil > Agricultural land | place: USA: Utah... | reverse complement strand
TCGGCGTCTGGGACACGGTGGGGGCGCTCGGCATCCCTCTCACGGGTCTTCGCGGGCTCACGCGGAGGAAGCACGACTTCCACGACTGCGAGCTCAGTGGCAGCGTGCAGTACGCCTTCCATGCGCTCGCCATCGACGAGCGCAGAGGCCCCTTCGAGCCTACGCTGTGGATCGAGAAGCCCAAGCCCGGCCAGCTCGTATCCCAGACCTGGTTTCCCGGCGTGCACAGCGATGTCGGGGGTGGATACGTCGAGAACGGGCTTTCGGACATCACGCTCCAGTGGATGATGGACAACGCGGCGCTGGCTGGTCTCCATTTCGACGCGGGTGTCGTCTCAGCGCAGCCATTGAAGGGAGTGGCGACCGCGAAGGCGCACGAGTCCAGGGTGGGATGGTACCGGTTGGCTTCTCGTCACGAGCGCCCCATTCGGGACGACCGTTCGCAGACCGTTCATCCGTCCGCCATTCGACGATGGGACGAGGATCCGTCGTATCGACCGTCCAATCTCCGGGAGTATTTTCGGGCGGTGGGAGATCGAAGGGGGTAGGGGGCGACCTCTCCGGAACGCCGACCGGGCCGCCCCTCCGAGCCGCGCTCGACTGGCGGGTCTTCGCCGACGACCTCCCTCTAACCGGTATCCAGCCTCCGCAGAAACCCACCGTGCACCCACCCCTGGACGTCGTTCTCTCCGCCCACCTCGCCTTCGACATCCACGAGGCGCCAGCTACCCTGCTCGGCCAATACCTGGACGGCCGTTCCGGGCGACAGCGGGCCGATCGCGAGCTTGGGGTGCGCGGTGCCGGGGCCCTCGCGGACAACGAGGGTGTCGGTGGTCTCGCGGCGTACAGAACGGTCCGCGGACCGGCCGAGGAGGCGCGCGCGGAAGCTGGCCATCGGGAAGGCGGGGCCAGGGTCACTCTTTCGGCCGGGGGAGATATCCTCGTGACCCACCACGTCGAGCAGACCATATTTGCGGATCAGCATGGCCGACAACTCCAGCGCGGCCTCGATCTGCTCGGATGTGTAGGTATGCCACCCGCACGCGCGCGTCGCGTGCTTGTGCGTGGCCTCCATGACCTCGTCGTCGGGGTAGGCGTCACCGAACCAGGCGCACCAGCGGCCGCCCTTCCGCTCGAGACGGCCGGCGTTGTCCAGCTCGATCCCGATGGAGTGATGATTCAACCCGCGCAGGCCCTCCCAAGTGCTGATGCCGGCGTGCCAGGCCACGCGGTTGAACGGCACGAGCTGCGTAATGGACCCCGTCCGGCCGATCACGACGTGCGCCGATGCCTCGGCCGCGGTGCTCGCGAGCCAGCTCACGCTCTCGTCGGCGGTCCGGCCGGCTGTGTAGTGGATGACCAGGTACTTCGGGTCGAGGGTGCCGCCGACGTTGGGGCTCTTCACGAACCGGGAAGTAGCCGCGACCTCCTCGTCGAGGCGGTGTCGCACGATGCGCACGGGCGCGCCTAATCGGCGTTCAGCCGGCCGCTCACCCGGTCCGCCAGGCCCTCTCCCACGGCGCCCACCAGCTTGCCGACCAGCGGATGGACCACGACCGACACGACGGCGGAGGCGAGGCCGGGCAGCTTCTTCAGGAACCACTGGCGCACGTACGCGAGCGTGACGGGGTCGGGATCGTCCCCGGCCAACTCCTCCTCCACCTCGCCCACCCTTTCCAGCGCCGCCTCGCGTTCCGCCTCGGGCGCCTCGGCGGCGACCCGGGCGCGCAGCTCCGCCAACATTCGGTTCAGCTCCGCCCGCTCGTCCGGCGTGAGCGCCTGTCCGTCCGTGGACTGCTGCCGGATGTTCTTGCCGATCGCGACCTGCCCCGAGACGTCGCCCGTCACGGTGCCCTCGATGCGGTCACCCCCGCGGTCTTCCTGGCTCATTGCGTGCTCCCTATGGGAATGGGCATACGTACCTCGAGGGGGGCCGAGTGATTGTTGCCCTCGTCCGACTCCTGGACGCGGCAGTGGGGCGGCATGAACTCTTCGCCGGAACAGGTGTCGACGACGGCGGTGAGCGGTACCGCCCGACCCTCGGAGGACCTGAGCATCGCTACGCCGTCCCGTGTGAGCGACTGCCCGCCGGCCAGGGCTCCCATCTCGGCATACCATATCGTCGACTGGCCCGAAACGTCGAACGGGATGACGCCGGTGGGTGTCTCGATCGCGACCCGGAATGGCCCGGTCGTCGTCGCGCCGCGGTTGGTCACGTGGATCCGGATCGGGATCTCGACGCCACCTCGTCGTGACACGGTGGCGGGTCCCCGAGATGAGAGGTCGACCACGAGATCCGGTCCCGACCGAGGACGCGGCTCGTCGGCGGGTTGGACGCCGGTGCCGGCGAGGCCGACCACGATCCGGCCACCGGCGCCGCCATGCTCGATCACGATCCTGCCCGTTCGGGGCCCCTCGGCCCGAGGCCGGAATCCGACCTGAAGCTCGCATCGTTGGCCAGGCACCAGCGCTTCGATTTCCTCGCATGCGCGGCCGCGCAGGTCGAAATCGCCGGCGTGCTCGCCCTCCACGCGAATGGACGAGATCGGAACGGGCGCGGTGCCGTTGCTGGTCAGCAGGACCGTCTCCGAGCCGCCCAGGAGCGCGCCCACCACCGTCTCGAAGAAACCGTCCGGCACCGGCGCCTCGCCGAACGTCAGCCGCTGCGGCTCCGCGGCGAGCAGGGCTCGCAACGGCGCAGCACCCACGCCTTCCAGCGGAACCCGGAGAAGCCCCTCCCCGGCGTCGGTCCGCATCACCAGCTCGGCAGCTCGCGGACCCTCCCCGCCGGGAACGAAGCCCAGCACGACCCCGCACGCGGCGCCGGGCTCCAGCACGCGGTCGGCGCAATCCTGCTCCAGCACCTGGAACTCCTGCGGCTCGTCGCCCCGCAGGGCCATGGCGCCGATCCGGAGCCGACCGTTGCCCGTGTTGGCGACCTCCAGCGGGACCGGCGTGCCGCTCGCGCGAACCGGACGTTCGCCGAACGACACCGTCGAGGGCCTTGCAGCGGGACGACCGACCGGCCGTTCGGCCGCGCTGCCCCGAAACGGTACGACCACGGGGTCGACCTGGCCCGCGGCGACCATCACGAGGCGAGCGGTGGCCTCACCCGGCTCGGGGGGCGAGAACGCCACCGATACCGTGCAATCGGTCCCCGGCTCCAGCGTCGCGCTTTCGCAGGGCGAAGCGTCCCTCACGACGAACCACGGCGAACCCTCCAATCGGACGCCGGAAACCGTGACTCGGGTCGTCCCCGTGCTCCGTACCCGGAGCTCGGTGGTGGCGACGTCGCCGGCCGTGACCGTCCCGACGTCGACGCTCGCCGGCTCGACGCCCAACCGCCCGACCGGGACGGCGACGCCGACGCCGCGCACGTCGATCCGGATCGGGTCGCCTCCCTCACGCACCAGCGCGACCCGCGCGTTCGCGGCACCGAGCTGCGCCGGCCGGAAACGGATCACGAGGTCGCAGCTCGCCCCCGGTTCCAGGAGCGCCTCCCGGCAACTCGCATCGTCGACGGTGAACACGTTCAGCACGGGCCGCTCCACGCCCGCGACACGGACGGGCGCGGAACCGGCGTTGTGGATCGCGACCGCGCGGTCGGCCATGCTGCCGAGCTCGAGGTCGCCGAAATCGACGCGCTCGGCATCGGCGAGCAACTCCCCCCCCACCGCCCGAAGTCCCACGCCCGCCAGTGCGAGTCCGACGGTCCCGCCTGCATGCGACACCTCGAGCCGCCCATTGTGATCGCTCTCGCTCGGGGGAGTGAACGTCACCCCGACCTCGCACTGCCCGGACGACGGAAGGGTCCGACGGGAGCAGTCGTCCGCCGTGACGAGGAAGCCGATGCCCGACGGGTTCAGAGCGACGTCGCCCAGCTCCAGGTCTTCGGATCCGGAGTTTCGGACCGTGACGGTGAGGGCCGGCGAAGTCTCGCCCGCCGCCCGGGCGCCGAAATCGAGCCGCTCCGGCGTGACGCTCAGCTGGACGTCCGAGCCGAGCAGGGTCGTGAGCACCACGGCGAGGGCGGCGGCGCCGATCCCGCCTGCGGCGATCTTCGCCAGCTGAGCTGCCCACCCGGCGTCGTGCGAGGAGCCGCCCTCACCGCCCGGTCGCGACTCGTCGTGGGACCCCCGATCGTCAGGAACGTCAGGCACCGGCAACCCGGCCACCTCCATGTTGCGCCGGGTCAGCGCGGCGCCCTCGACATCGCCCAGGCGTGACCGGATTTCGAGCGCCCGAGCCAACGGGCGGGCCGCGCCTGCCGTGTCACCGAGCAGGACGGCTCGCGTCCCCTCCTGGTGCAGCGCCCACGCCTCGGTGGCGTCGTCGCCCTGCCGGTCGGCCGCGGCGGCGACGCGTTCCAGCAGACGGTGCCAGGTATCCCATCGCCCCGTCACCGACAGCAGGGCGTCCAGCGAGTGCGCGAGGCTCACGCCCTGGGGCCAGGCGTGGAGATCGAGGGCGCGCTCGAGCGATCGCTCCAGGAGGCCGATGTCGGCGACCAGCTCCGCGGGTCGGTCCCGGCGGGCCTCGGCCCAGGCGGCCATCAACGTCACCGCGCGTCGCCCCTCCTCCTGGTCGCCTTTCGCCTCCGCCTCGAGCTCCGGCATCCGCTCGGAAGCCGTGAAGCGCAGGCCGTCGCGGACCACGAGCCGGCGACGTAGCAGGTCGTCGAGTGTCGCGGCCGCCTCCTCGGCATCGTCCAGGTCCGCCAACAGGGCCACCTGCGCGGCTGTGAGCGGCCACCGCGCGGAGACCAACGTCGCCATTGCGCGGCGGGTCCGTGGGTCCAGGCGCTCGACCGCGTCGCCCGCGGGTTCCGGGTGTCTTTGCGGATCGCCTGCCGATCGGAGGCGCGCCGCGGCCTCCCGCTCCTCTCTGGCCGCGGCCGCGGCCTGAAGGATCCGGAGCGGCAGCCCGTCCACGCTGCGGCAGATGGCTCCTACGACCAGGCGCTCCGCCTCGTCACCGATCGGACCCGCTTCCAGCTCCCACAGCGCGAGAGCCGCCTCGTCCGGCAGGCCACCGAGCTCCAGCGAACGGACGTCGCCCCATGCTCGTCGCTGCTCTGCGGTGAGGACGAACGCGCAGCCGGGCGCCGCGTCGGTCAGGTCGACCAGCGACTCACGGTCGAGCTCGACGTCGTCGACCAGCACCACGGCCCGGATCCCGCCCAGTCGGTGGCGGAGCTCCGTCGGCGTGAGCTGCAGCGTCATGCCGTCGGACTCGAAGAAGGCGTGCACCAGCTCCTGAAGAATCCCGTCCAGCTCCTCGCCGCGGGCCGACAGGTGCACCAATCCGTCGTCCAGCGCCCCCGGCTCCAGCTCGTGCGCCAGGTGACGGAGCAGGCTGGTGCGACCGGAGCCGAGCAGGCCGTGGACCTCGATCGGGGCGCAGGCCGCCACCGCCTCCCGGGCCAAGCCCACCTCTCGCTCCCGACCCAGCAGTCCGCGGAACGGGCGAGGACGGAGCAGCACGGGGCGGGGCCGTGGCCGGAGCTCCGGCCGCCGCTCCGGTGGCATGATGTTGATCACCCCACCGTGGACGTCACGTATCTGGTAGATGTGACTGCCGACCGCGATCTGACCGCTCACGTCGCCCTGAACGTGGGCCTGGACGGATGGCGGAGTCGACATGGCACCTCCGACGTGTCGGAAGCTCAAAGCCCTCATGGAGCAGAGCCCAAGCTAGGACTGGCCTTCGACGGTGTGCAAGGTGAACCGCCCAAATGAAAGGGGCGCAGGATCTTGCGCACGACTTCCAGGCTCGTGCGCAGCTCCCCCCCGGGGGGCTCCCCCCGAGGCGCTTCCTCGCTAGGGCGCGCTCCAGACGATCGCCTTGTGATCGGTGGAGCCGTCGGCCGTCCTTGCGCGCCTGGCCCGGCTGCCCACCCCGTGCCACTCCGGTACGCCGAAGGGCAGGTCGCGCCGTGGGATCGGCGCGTGATCGGCATCCACCCAGTCCTCGCCGTACACGGCGTCGTCGGCCGGAGCGCCGACCTCGGGCTCGACGATCGCCCGCAGTGCGGTGAGCGCGGCGTTCCAGTTCGCGAGCAGCGCCGCGTGATCGAGCGCCGAAGGGTGCATGAGGTGCTGACTCGGCAGGCCGGCGGCGCCCGGCCACCGCTCGATGGCATCCCTCGCGGCGTTGCCGATGGGGATGATTGCTTCCAGCCGGTTCTCCGCGCGGATCTTGTCGAGCATCCTGTTGCGAAAGCCGAGGATGTCCACGTCCTCGGTCAAATCGGCCAAGCTGCCGAAGAACTGCCCGAAGACCGGGTAGAGAAACGTATTCACCATCAGGTAATCCCGCCGAACGCCGATCCTCTGCAGGAACCCCTGAACGCGTTGACCCGACGCGCCCAGGAAGATCCGATGACCGACGAGCTCGTTGGCGGCGGGGTCCTGTCCCACGATCAGGACGCGGGCGGTGCCGTCGAGCCGGCCGCGGTAGTAGACCGGACCGAAGTCCAGTCTGAAGTCGTCGGGGTGCGCCTGGTACACCGCCAACGGCGCTTCGGCGAACAGCCGGGACCACGATAGGTCGGGACCGCGATCGTGGCCGATGTCCGCCGCTTCCTCGGCGATGCTGGTCGCCGTCCTGAAAAAGCGGGAGCCCGCCAGATCGGCGATGGTGGTGATTCCGAAGCCTTGCTCGAGGTGCGCTCTGTCTCCCGGCGAGACGCCATGGAGCGCCTCGACGTCCGCACCGACGATCTGGGATGCGGTCTTGCCCTTATGGGCTTTCGTGACTCGGGGGTCGAAGCTTCCGGTCGCCATGATCTACCTCGCTCGGTGACGTGACGGTGTCTGGATGGTGTGGCGCGTGCGGGCGACCGGACGCCCCTCTGCGATGGCGACGAACTCGAGCTCGGCTCCGGCGGGACCGCGGATTCGGGGACGTGCCTCGCCATGGCCGTCCAGGGCGAAGGTGCCGATGGGCCGCCCGGCGTGGGTCACCTGAACGAACCGCGACCCCGGGGACACCAGATGGTAGCGGTCGCGGGTCTGACGCACCGATATCCGGTGGCGTTCGAGCTTCTTCAACTCCGAAATGGCGGTCCTGATCAGCGATCGGTTGCCGTTCAGGAGGTCTTCTCGCGTGATGGCGCAGCGTACGTCGGGCTCGATGCCGAAGTCTTCGACCAGCTCTCCCGCGGTGGGGCCGACCCGGACCGTGCGGCGCACGGCGGCACGAAGGTCGGCACCCTGGGGAAGCAGACGGAACCCTCCATGATCGGGTTCGTCCGCGGCGAGGAACTGCAGCAAGCGATGCGACCACACGTTGGCGCCGCCGGCGCCGGTCGTGGCGTGGATCCCGACGATGGTGCCGATGGCGTGGTCCTTGAAGCCGGCGGCGAACATATCGGCAGCGCTGTAGCAGAGACCATCGACGATCAGAACCTTGGGGCCCTGATACTTCTGTCCGCGCCGGTTGCAGTCCTCGGGCCGCGTGATGGGGAACCCGAGCGAGTGGGTGGCGCCGCTCGCGGCGGAGCGCTCCATGGACCCCAGCCATGGCCGCAGCGCCAGCCCGCGCAGGCGCGCCGACTCGCTGTGGTCGCGGCACAAGCGCAGCGTCGCCGGCGTGTTGATGAACTGTGCGGGCTCGGGAGCGATGGCCACGGGGCTCAACAACTCGAGGGATTGCTCGGCGGCGTGGATGAGGCCGCCACCGTTGCCACGGATGTCTATGATCAGGCCGTTGGGGGAGAACTCGCGGAGCAGCCGCTCGAACTCGTCGACGAACAGGCCCGCGTCGTTGACGTTGAAGCTGAAGATCCGCAGGTAGCCGTACTTGCGGCGCCCGTGGCGCACGTGTCTGGCCCGGAAGATCGTCGGCAGCGTGCTGGGAATGTCGTCGCCGTCCTCACGGCGGAGGCCACCGCCCGACTGAACGCGCGCTTCTTCCTCGACCTGCGCGGCGGCGAACAAGCTCTTCTTGGCCTGCTGCAGGTCGTCCGTCTGGTCGTCGAGGCCCAGCCCCGACGCCTGGAGCAGGCCGAAGTTCTCCGGCGAGAGCGTGCGTTCACCGTGCCGCGGCTCGAACAGCAGCCAGGGCTGGTGGTGGTCGTGCAGCGTGCCGTCCTCCGCGCGATACGTCAGGGTAACCCAGTCCTCGTCGGGGATCTGCCCGCGGGTCAGGGATCGCAAGGTGATCGAGTTGACGGCGCGGGCCCGCCGGGCCGGGTCGTTTCCACCCGGCGTTCGGCGCGCGAGCATCGCGACGTAGCGCGCCATCGGAATGCCGTTCCAGTACAGCACTTCGACGTCGGGTGCGAACGAGCCGTTTACGGAGGCGTCGGGCCTATCGGCCACCACCTTCGACACGACGAACCGGGTCACGCCCCCGTCGTCGCACTCCTCGATCAGAAAGGGCAGCCATGCGACCTTGCCCCGGAACGGCCGCGGCAGCCGGTAGCAGGTGTGCAGATCCCGCAGCGAGTCGAGTATGTCGATCATCTCTCGATGGAAATCCAGATCCGACATCCCGGCGCTCCGACCGCTCTCCATGTCGTGGTTCAGGTTCCGGAGGCGCTGCACCGGGTCGACGGCGTGCATGATGCGCTTCATCGGCAGATGGACGTAGTACCGCTCGAGCAGGAGGATGGCCTGCTCGACGATACGCGTCCGCGACGCGACGTCGAGTCCGGCCTGCTCCTCCCGGTCCAGGTAGCTACGCAGCTCGACCGACCGGCCGGGATCGGCGACGCCGTCGTCGGTCTGCTCGCCCAGGGTGGACGGATCGGGTATCGCGAAATCGAAGCCGTGGCGGGACGGTAGCTTCTCCTTGATGAACCGCGGCAGGTTGATCGACTTCATGAGGTTCCTCAAGAAGCCTGGATCGTCCGCGACCGTCGGGCCTTCCAACCGCATGGGCGAGACCCAGTCGGCGAGGTCGCCTGCCCGCAGCGTCGCAAGAAAGGCCGCATCGCCGTCCTCCTCCTCGAACTCGAGCACGACGCGCAGCCTCGGCTCTTGCCAGCCCTCGGGCATGAGGTCCTCGCTCAGGCCCGACGCTGCCAAGGTCAGGCCCGGCGTCCACCCGACCGCGATCGCTGCATCCAGATCGGCCGCCCTTTGCGGGAGGTTGGCCAGCGTGTCCGCCAGGTTCGTCCGCGCCTCGGCGAACGTGACGCCGAGGTCCACGTCGCCTGGCCGTGTCCGCAGGTCGAGGATTCGTTTGGAGCGCCCCACGCTGACGACTTCGCCGTCACCCGTACCGAATGCCTCCATCAAGCGCGGCTGGCCCGCCCGGGGAATGCCGCCGATCACTACGAAGGTCAGGCTCGTCTCGCGAGCGCTCACGAGGTGCTCGAATGGATCGCCGGTCGTGTCGTCGATCACGATCAGGTCGGCGAGCTTGCCGACCTCCAGGGTCCCGAGCGCGTCCTGCCAGCCGAGAATGCGAGCCGGCGTGGTGGTCATCATGTGGCAGAGCTCGCGGGAGCTGAACAGATCGCCGAGCTCCTCGCTGACGATCGCCGCTACCTTGACCTCGCCCAGCAGGTTCTTGGTGCCACTCGGCGCCCAGTCGGAACCGAGCGCGATAGGCACGCCCGCATCCTTTGCGGCCTTCACGTCGGTGGTTTCGCCGTACAGGAGATAATTGCTCAAGGGCGACCAGACGATGGAGCCTCCGTGCGTGGCCAGCACGTCGAAGTGCTCCCTCCGGAGCGCGGTGCTGTGCACGCCGCAGAGCGAAGGATGCAGCGCCCAGGTCCCATCCTGCCGCAGCAGTCCCGTGAACTGCTTCAGGGCCGTATCGAAGGTGCCGTCGTTGATGCCCTCGCTCAGGTGCTGAAGGTAGCAGTGGGGCGCCGAGACGAGCTTGCCGAGGTAGGCGTCGAGGTCCCGGTCCGGCGCGCCGATGCGGGCCTTGGCACCCGGCAGTGCGGGATGCAGAGGCGCCTCCACGTTGCGCACCAGCCCGTCGTACAGCGACCTGACGCCGGAGTTGGCCTGGAGTGTGATCCCCTGAGACGTCGTCACGCCTCCGAGGAGGCATCGACACTCCACGAATCGCACCAGCGCTTCGGCGTTCCCGGCCGTGTTCGCGAGCACCATCGCGGGCTTGGTGACGTTGGCTCGGTACTCCTCGGTTCCCTGCCAGTGCCCGCTGTGCATGTACTTGCGAGGCACCTGCCAGAGCGGCAGGGCGTTGTACGACAGGTGGTTGTGCAGCTCGATGAGACCGGGGTAGATCGTGCCGCCGACACGCACTCTCGCGGCGCCGACGAACCCGTCCGGCGCCGGATCATCCGCGGTGAGCACCGCATGGATCGTCCCGCGGTGGATGTAGACGGCGCCGTCGTCGATGACTCCGAACGGCGGCGGCCGATCCGTCATGGTCACGACGCGCCCGAGCAACACGTACGCGTCGACCTGTGCGTCGATGGGCATGCCGACCTGATCCGTTCTTCCCGAGAGAAAGGCGATTCAACCGCCCTCTTCGCCCGGACGCGAACGTAGGAACGGCGTTTCGGCCGGACAAGACGAGGGTGGCCGGCCGGGTCGACGTGGCGGTGGATCGAAAGCGGGCTCGGGCGGGAAGGGCCGGGGCAGGGGGCTGAAGCCGCACCCTCCCCGTCCGAATCGCGATGATCGTTGCGCGTCGCGGGGCGACCGCAGCATGTTCAGCGGCGTCGGTCCCGCACGACGCCGAGTGCGCCGGAGCCCGGCGAGCGGACCCACGATGGTCGTCGGTAGGGAATCACACCGGTGGCGAGGTCCTCCCCCCAGCCCGCTTCCGGATTGGCCGAGGAGTGGCTATGTCGGAGAGACGCTTGGTCCGCTGGAGCGGGGTGTCCGTCGCCCTGGGCGGGCTGTTGATCGCGGCGTACATGTTGGTCCATCCGTGGGCGGAGCGAACGGGCGCCGTCGCCACGACGACCCAGTGGGTCGTCTCTCACGGATTGCACTTCGTCGGCGCGCTCCTCCTCCTCTTCGGGCTGACCGGCCTCTACCTCCGACAGCGGGAGCGTGCCGGATGGGCGGGCCTCGTCGGGTTCCTCCTCGCTTTCCTGGGGACCGCCCTCTTCGTCGGCACGGGGCTGAGCAGCGCCTTCCTCTGGCCAGCGATCGCCTTCGAGGCGCCGACCTTCGTGGCGACCGACGGGGGCATGTTCACGCATCCGCTCGCGCTCGGGCCGATCGTCGCGGCGCGCGTTTTCCTGGTCCTGGGCTTCGTGTGGCTGGGCGCGGTGAGCTTCCGAGCGGGCGTGCTCCCGCGCTGGGGGAGCATTCTCGTCATGCTAGGCGTCGTGGCCATCAACCTTCCGACGGAGCCGGTCGGGCCGGTCCCGTGGGCGGTGTCGGTGCTGGGCGGCGTCGTGTTCGGCGTCGGTTTGGTCGGGTGGGGATGGTTCCTGTGGAGCGGCGCACCGGATCTCGACGAGTCTCCGATGGAGTTCGTGCTGGCCCGGAAGCTCGCGCTGGGCTTCGGGGTCGCCCTCCCCATCTTCGCCGTGGCGGCCTATACGAGCTACGGGGCCTCCATCCAGGCATGCTTCGATCTGGCCGGGAGCGGCCTGAGGGAGGTCGCGTCGGACAGAAGCGAGCGATTCCTGGGCAAGGTGGGCATCCCCGCCGCACGCTGCCGCGGGCCCGAGACCGTCGTCGAGGCGCGCGTCGCGCCGTGGGTCGACTGGAGGAGCTACTACGGCACGGGGGACGCGACCTCGAGGTCCTCCACCTGGCTCGATCCGCTGCTTCCCCATCGGCTGGAGCGGAACGGGCGGGGCCTCGACGGCGCGCTCATGGATCTCGAGTACCAGCGGCTGGAGCTCATCCAGTTCAACCTCTTCGACAACAGCGGCACCTATCCGTCGTACGTTCTGGGCCGCGGCGGAGAGCCGGGCGCCGCCCTCCGGTGGTGGCCGCTCGCCATGCGCCTCCAGCCGGACCACCCCAGCTACCACGAGGTGGGCGGCGACGGAGAACAGCTCTGCCGGGGAGAGCTGATCCGGGGGCGTACCCTCACGGGGATCTGCAACGACGTGCGTAACCCGGCCATGGGATCCTCGGGCATGGCATTCGCGCGCAACGTCCAGTTCGAGGCCACCTTTCCGACCCTCGTGGACTCCGCGACCGAGCATCTTTCCGCGCGCCGGCTCGCGCGCAATCGCCACGGCGACCGGTTGGGGCCGCTCACCCCCGACCCGCAGGTCATCAGCAGGCGGCTGTTCACGCGCGCGCAGACCGAGCCGGATCGGTGCAATGACGGTGTCGGGCTCCCGGGCGCGCAGGAGGAGGCACGTTGCGACTACACGAAGGCGCCCTTCTTCAACGTGCTCGCGGCGTTCTGGATCCAGTTCATGACCCACGACTGGTTCTCGCACCTGGAAGAGGGTGAGAACCGCCCCGGGGAGTGGAGGGCCGTCGGGTGCGAAGGCGACGCGGCCGAAGCCGTGGGGTGCAGGCCCGGCGACCGAATCGACGCCCCTCGCTACGCTGAGGATGCCCCTCCGCCGGTGTTCGAGCACGGCGGTGAAGAGCGTCTGTCGCGCGCCTATCGCACGTCGTCGAACTCGGTCACCGCCTGGTGGGACGCGTCGCAGATCTACGGGCACGACGAAACGTCCGAGCGACGCGTGAAGCGCGACCCCGCGGACCGGGCCAAGCTGCTTCTGGTCGCGCGGCCCGGCCACCCCGAGGACGCGGACGGGCTCGGATACCTCCCCACGCTGGGCGCCGAGGATCCCGGGCTGCCGATGTGGCGCGGGCAGGAAGCCGTCGGCTTCCCGGACAACTACAACATCGGGCTGAGCTTCTACCACAACCTCTTCGTGCGCGAGCACAACGTCTTCGTCGATCATTTCCGCGACTCGGTCCGGATCTCCCCGGACGCCGATTCGGGGCTCCGGCGCCCGGACGCGCCGACCGAGGTCGTGACCTACGGGGAGGTGACCGACGACGAGCTCTACCGGGCCGCCCGCCTGGTGGTGTCCGCCGAGATCGCCAAGATCCACACCATCGAGTGGACCACCCAGCTCCTCTACAACGACCCGCTGTACCGGGCCATGAACTCCAACTGGTCGGGGCTGTTCGACGAGGGGTCCAGGTTGTCCCGGATCTCCGAGCGCATTCGCGGAAGCCTGGCCGAGTCACGTGATCCCGCCAAGGCGAACCTCCTGGTATCGCTCTTCGCGTCCGGCTCGGGCATCGTCGGCATGGGAAGCCGGCTCGACGATCCCGATTGGAGCATCGCCGACCCCGAGGACGTGAATCGCGGCGTCACGCACTTCGGGTCGCCGTTCAACTTCCCCGAGGAGTTCATCACCGTCTACCGGCTCCATCCGCTCGTCCCCGACCTGATCGAGTACCGGGAGCTCGACGACGATCCGAACGCCATCCGGACGCGCATCCCCGTGGTCGAAACCGTACGGGAAGGAGCCACCCGCACCATGCGTGATCGGGGGATCGAGAACTGGGCGCTGAGCATGGGACGGCAGCGCCTGGGGCTTCTCGGCCTCGGCAACCATCCCCGCTTCCTGCAGAACCTCCAGGTGCCGCGGTTCCAGAGCGAGACGGGGCGCATCGACGTCGCCGCGCTCGACATCATCCGGGACCGGGAGCGGGGGGTTCCCCGCTTCAACGAGTTCCGGCGACAGTATGGGCTACGGTCGTTCACGAGCTTCGACGAGCTCGCGGGCCCGGAGCATGCCGAGACGCTCCGTGACATCTACGGTACGCACGTCTGCGACGCCTCGAAGGTCATCACCGAGGCGCAGGTGGGCGCCGACGGCGAGCTGCTCGACGACTGCCTCGGATTCCCGGACGGTACCGAGGTCGACAACGTCGAGGACGTGGACGCCGTCGTGGGGTGGCTGGCCGAGGCGCCGATCGACCGTCCCCACGGCTTCGCCATCTCGGAGACCCAGTTCCAGGTCTTCATTCTGAACGCGTCCCGGCGGCTGTTCAGCGACCGGTTCTTCACCTCGAGCTTCCGCCCCGAGTTCTACTCCACCCTCGGGCACCGGTGGGTCATGAACAACGGCCCCGGCGAGAAGCGCTTCGAGCCCGGTGCGCCGAACGGGTACGAGCAATACGAGATGTCGCCGCTCAAGCGGGTGCTCCTGCGCACGATCCCGGAGCTCGGGCCGGAGCTCGAGGGTGTCGTCAACGTGTTCGACCCCTGGGCGCGCGACCGCGGGGAGTTCTACTGCCTCGACTGGAAGCCACGACCGGGAGCCGAGTCCGACCCGGCCTTCGAAGGATGGCGGGACGGTGCGCTTGCCTGCACGCAGGAGGAATCATGACCATCACGGCGACCGATCTCCGGTCCAGGTCCCGCGGGGAGCTCGACGAGATCTTCCGGGCCAGCCCGGCGGGCTCGCTACCCAAGGGCGGCTCGCGTGGCACGGCGCTCGTCTTTCCGGGCACGCTCGCCGACCGGATCGTGGGCGGGCTGATCCGCCTGTTCGTCTGGCGAGGCAAGATGTTCCGCTCCGGCGAGACCGGGAGCTACCTGAAGAACTTCATCAGCCCGCTGGCCCTGGAGCTGTTCCGGGCGGAGGTCTACGAGGGCGACAGCTGGTTCGACGGGAGGCCGGCCGTCGTCCTCGACTATTCCAGGAGCTCGTTCCTGGTGCGGGCGATCCGCGACGAGATACGGAGCGTCGGGGACGGAGTGTACCTCGGCCAGGTCTTCCTGGGCAGGAAGCGGGTCATCCTCTTCATGCTCGAGTTCCCCGCGTCCGACCCCGCGCGACGGGTGACCATCGAGCCCTAGGCTCGCGGGCACCGGCCACGCGGGGCCGCGGCGTCCGGCTCAGCCTCCCCGAACCAGCACCAGATCCTCGGTGTCCGACGAGATCTCGAGACGGTCCGGCAGCTCCTCGAATGTCCCGGAGTAGTGCGTGCCGTCGCTGGTGGTGAACTCCACCGTTCCTTCGGCCCAGGTTCCGGTGAGCGTGTTCACGTCGAAGCCCTCGACGAACTCCGTGCCCTCGAAGCTGCCGTGGGTCTCCCCGTCGTCCTCCGACTGGAAGCTGAATTCCCGGTCCTGACCTTCTACGCCCCAGGTGTTCGTGATGATGAGCGCCGGGAGGACGACCGCGGTCGCCGGATCACATGCGTACGTGCCCAGGGTCGCGACCAACCCACCCGCGAGGAGCATGTACCTGGTTCGATGGATCATCGTTCGCTCTCCATTTGCTGGGCTCCGGGCCTGCGGACCCATCCGGGTCGCTACGGGCGTCGGAGCAATTCGAGGATGGGGGGGATGTCGGCCTCCAATCCGGTCAGGAGGGGCTCCAATCGATCCAGCGCGTCGACCACCGCCTGCCGGGCGCGGCGCTGGTCATCGCCCGACGGGTTCCCGCCGTTGTGCTCCGCCTGGATCACCAGGAGCGGCTCCCGGAGCGCGAGCACCGTCTGGTGGAAGTCGCCGTGGATCCGGTCGAGGATCCCGGACAGCTCCTGCGCCCGGTCTTCTCCCGACGCCCCGGGCCAGGCCCGTCGCACCTCGGCGGGGACGTCGGCCAGACCCTGATCCAGCTCGATGTATCCGTCGTTGTAGGCCGCCATGGCGTTGTAGAGGGCGAGAAAGTTGGCCTGGCTCATCGGCGCGCGGACGTCGATGAGCCGGAAGGCGTCGACCAGGTCCCGGCTCGTCCTCGAGTAGCTCCGCAGGTGCCGGCTGATCCGCTCGCGGAGCTCCACCTGCGCGGCCCCTGCCACCGCCCGCCCGACCGCGCCTTCGGTGAGGTCGGCGATGCGGGTTACCAGCCCGTCCAGCTCCGACCGGAGGACGGCCTGGATCTCGGCCTCCGATACGCCGCGGACCTCGAGGGTCTCGCGGAGCGCGCGGAGGTCCTGGTCGATCCGGTCCTCTACGGCCGCACCGATCTGACGTCCCACCACGACGGCGACCACGGCAGCGGGGTCGCGGGGAACCGGGGTGCGTCCCTCGGGCGGATACAGAACCTCGAGCTCCGGGTCGCCGACGACCCGGAGCGTCACCTCGTCGGGCTCGCCCGACAGCACGTGGCTGAAGAGGCCGCCATCCCGGATGACGACTTCCGGCGGATGACCCACGACGACCAGGCGCGTCCCGGTGGCGGCCTCCCCGTTGCGATGGAGCAGCTCACCGCGGAGCGTCGTCGTCTGCGCGCCGCCCGCGCTCGTCCCCATGAGGACCAGGGCCAGGATGGCCACGCCGACGCCCCAACGCTCCCCCCGGCCGCGCATCGCTCAGGATCCGAAGAAGAGGGTCACCGGCGCATCCGAAACCACAGGCACGAACGTGTTGACGCCCACGGTGTCGCCCCGGGTGCCGATGACGGCCATATCCCCCCCGGGCGGAGGGTCGAGGGAGATGCGGAAGTTGCCCAGCGCGTCCGTCGTGTCGACCGCGATGCCACTCCCGAAGCTGAGGATCACCCCCGCCATGGGCACTCGTGTCTCTCGGTGGAGGACCGTTCCGCGGACATCCCGAACGCGCGAGGCGGCCGTCAGGGCCAGACGGATCACGCCGTCGGCGGGCACCTGGTCCACGAGCTGAGTCGCCGGCTGGAAGCCCTCCGCCTGGGCCGAGACCGTGACGCCGGACGCACCGGGAGGCAGCCCGAGGAACGACGCCTGGCCGGCGCCGTCGGTGACCTGAACCAGTCGCTGGGGCCCCCAGTCCAGCCTCACCTCCGCTCCGGGCACCGGCCCACCCCCTTCCTCCGCGGACCGGTCCACACGGACCGCCACGGAGCGGAGTCCTCCTTCGGGAACCAGGAAGAAGCCGCCCAGCACGACCATGGCCGCGAACACGGCCGGACCGGTGAGCGTGACGTCCCGGGGGCTCTTCCCCTGGAAGGTCGCCGTCGACTTCATGGCGCCGAACGCGAAGGCCGCGGCGGACATCCCGAGGGGCACGAGCAGCACGTAGAATACGCGGTGGTCCAGGCCGGCCGCCACGATCCGGTCGGCGCCGAAAACGAGAAAGAGCAGGAGGCCCACCGACACGGCGAGACCCACCGCGCTCACGGTGAGGTACGTCCGGGCCTCGAGGGGTTGCGAACCCCCTCCCGTCGCATCGCCGCCGGGGTGCGTCACGTCTGCAGAGTCGGAAGTCATTCTCGATCCTCCGATCGGGCCGGAGCCTGATGCTCCACCGGCATCATCGCGCTCGCGATCCGCCGATCGACAAAGTGCATCACGGGCTCGGCCTTCGCCAGGAATCCATGGTTCGGCGCCCGCCGAGCGCCCCGGAGTCGTCGCCAGGGAGTCGGGCCCCGAAGACCAAGTATCCATGCAACAATACTGTTGCGGAGGGGCGCCTCACCGGCCTACGATTGCCGGCATCGAGCGTCGCGCTCCGGGACTCGATGGTCCCGGAGGGCAGGGCCCGGGCGGATCCCCCCCATCCGTCACGGGCCGGAGCGACCCGCTCGCTCCTTCGGCCGTCTAGGGGCGCATGAACCGTAAACTTCGCAAGGTGCTGTCCTGGATCGGGGGCCTCACGGTCGTGACGGTCCTCGTAGGGGGCGTCTACCTGACCATTCGGCTGCGGGACGACTCGCCGGTTACCTGGGCCAGCGAAGAAGACCACTTCAAGTACGGCTCGACGGGCGGCGAGCGCGGGTGGGGCAAGCAGTTCGGCTTCGGGATCGCCTACTGGGTATGCGTGACCCTCCCGGAGCTCTTCCCGGACTACCTTCCCGGAGCGGAGCCGGGCCCCGGATACACGTCGTTCGGCATGATCTACGAGGACGGGCGTGACCCCCGCCTGGACCTGCCCATCGGCATGTCGATGCGCCGGGTGCAGGGCATCGACCGCGTGTACTTCACCTGTTCCGTATGTCACACGGGCGTGATCCGGGACACCCCCGAATCCCCGCGCCGCATCATCGCGGGCATGCCGGCAAACACGTTCGACCTGGGTGCGCTAGCGGACTTCCTCTTCCGTACGGCATCGGATTGGAGATTCCGGTCGACCCGCCTGTTCCCCACGATCGAAACCATGGAAGCCCTTCAGGCGGAGCGGCCCGATGGCGACGCGTACCGTCCGGATCCGCTCAACCCGGTCGACCGCCTGGTCTTCCGCTATGCGGGCATCAGCCTCATGCGGGAGCAACTCCTGACGCTCACGTCACGGCTCCGGTTCGTCGACGTGCGCGGATGGGGTCCGGGACGCGTGGACACCTTCAATCCTCCGAAAGCGCTTCTCGGCTTCCCGATGGAGAAGGCGCCGGATCGCGAGAAGGTAGGTATCGCCGATTTCCCGTCGGTCTGGAATCAGCGCTGGAAGGAGGGCATGCAGCTCCACTGGGACGGGAACAACACGAGTGTCGACGAGCGGAACCTGAGCGCGGGGTTCGGAACGGGCGCGACGCCCACGACGCTCGACGAGGAGAGCATCCTCCGGATCGCCGACTGGCTGTGGGATCAGGCGCAGCCGCCGCCCTTCCCGCCGGAGCGCATCGACGCGGATCTGGCGAGCCGCGGCGGTGCGGTGTACGCGGCCGAGTGCCGTTCGTGTCACGGCAACCCCACGCCTCCGTTCCGCACCGGGCAGGACGACGACAGGGTCGGAACGGTCACCCCGATCGACGTGGTGGGAACGGACCGGGCGCGCCTGGACTCGTACACCCCGGAGCTCGCGGCCGCACAGAACACGCTGTACGCGGGCTTTCCGGACGACGAGAGCGCTTGCCGGGACGAGGCCGCCGACCGGGACGCCTGCTACCCCGCGCGGTTCAGCCACTTCCGCAAGACGTACGGCTACGCCAACGCGCCCCTCGACGGACTCTGGCTGCGCGCGCCGTACCTGCACAACGGGTCCGTTCCGACGCTGGCGGATCTGCTGTCCCCGCCGGCGGAGCGCCCCGATTCGATCTGGACCGGATATACCGTCTACGACTTCGACCGGGTCGGCTTCGTGACGGACGGCCCGGACGCACGGAGCGAAGGGTGGCTCCTCGACACGCGCCTGCCCGGGAACGGGAACGGCGGGCACCTCTACGGCACCGACCTCGGGCCGGAGGCCAAGCGCGCGCTGCTGGAGTATCTCAAGACCTTCTGAGCGGGGAGGACCGAATGGAAAAAGTCAAGCGCTGGGCCAAGCGGCTCCTGCTGGTCGGACTCGTGCTGGCGATCCCCGTCGGTGCCTTCGCCTGGTACAACTTCTTCCGCCAGGTGCCCCAGCCCGCGTGGATCACCGAGAATCCCGACGCGAACTTCCTCTACGGTTCGGTCGGGACCGAGAGCCGGGCAGGCATCCCGTACTGGATCGTCGTGGTTCTGCCGCGGATCTTCGACGACCTTCTGCCCGGACCCGGGGGATACGCCTCGCTCGGGCTGCCCTGGGAGGAGGGCCGGGAGCTCCCCGCCGGGTTCTCGAAGAAGACCGTGGGATTCGAGCGCGTCGGCTTCAACTGCGCCCTGTGCCACGCGACCCGGTACCGTACGCGTGCGGACGAGACGCCCACCGTCGTGGCGGGGGGCGGCAGCCACACCGCCGACATCGAGGGGCTCCTGAACTTCTTCTCCGACGCGGCGAACGATTCACGCTTCAGCGCGGAGACGATCCTCACGCAGATCGATCTGGCGTACCCCCTGGGATGGACCGACCGCCTGCTCTACCGGTTCGTCTTCATCCCCCTCACCCGGAAGCAGCTCCAGGAGCAGGGCCAGGAGTTCGCATGGGCGGTGGACAGACCCCATTGGGGGCCCGGCCGGGACGCGCCGATGAACCTGACCAAGTTCAACTTCCTCGGGCTGGACCTGGACGACAGCGTCGACAACACGGACTTCCCGGCGATCTGGAATCTCCAGGCTCGCGTGCAGCCGGGGCGCACCTGGCCGGAGGACGACATGGCCCTCACGGCCGATCTGTCCAAGCTCGGCATCGATCCGTCACGACTCATGCTCATGAACCTGGACGGGGCCACGACGTCGTTCCGGTCCGTGCTGATCGACTCGGCGCTCGGGCTGCAGGCGGAGGACTCGCCCTTCTTCCGGCAGCGGATGCAGGAGCTCGAGGATTGGCTGATGACCCTCCAGCCCCCCGATTATCCACTGCCGGTGGATTCGGCCCTCGCGTCGGAAGGTGCCGCCGTGTTCGAGGCGTCGTGCGCGACCTGCCACGCCCCGGGCCGTGACAACCGCCTCGGAACGGTGATTCCGCTCGACGAGATCGGCACAGACCCCGAGCGATCGTTCGCCTGGACGCGCGAAGCCGCCGACAGCGCGAACCGCGCCGTGCACAACGGAGCGGGCATCGAGCGAACCCCCATGGCGAAGCCCGAAAGGGAAGGGTACATCGCGCTGGACCTCAGCGGGATCTGGCTGAGAGGACCGTATCTGCACAACGGCTCCGTGCCTACCGTGCGGGCGTTGCTCGAGCCGCCGGAGGCGCGGCCCGTCACGTTCTATCGCGGCTACGACGTCCTGGACCGGGAGCACCTCGGCTTCGTCAGCATGCGGTGCGGCGCCGAACCGGACGGCTCCGCGTCCGACGTCGACGCGCAGCCCGACACCGGCTTGCAATGGGGATGCATGCCGGACCACCAGGGCTGGCTCCACGACACGATGGAGCGGGGGAACGGGAACGGGGGCCACGTCTACGGCGTCGACCTGAGTCCGGCGGCCAAGAACGCCCTCCTCGAGTACCTGAAGACCCTCTGACGTCGATCGATCGCCTTCTGACGCCGGGATCCTTGCGCTCCCCCGATCAGCAGCATGTCCGCCCCCCTGCCGAGGCGCCCTGATGCACATCAATGTCCACGCCCACATCTTCACGCTGCGCACGGTCCTCAGTCGCGAAGCGATCCGCGTCATCACGCAGCGGCTCGAGGACCGGGGCGTGCCCGACCTGCTCGTGCAGGCGGTCACGCGACTCCTCGACCGGCTGCTCGACCGACCCGAGAACCTCGACGAGCGGCAGATCCTGGCGGGTATCCTGGCCGAGCTCCGGGAGGTCACGGGCTTCGACGATTTCCTCGACCATAACCTCTCCCGACTGCCCTTCGCCGTGGTGATCCACGGGTCGGGGCTCGAGGACCTGCAGGTCGACACGCTCAGGGCGGCGCTGGACCAGCTCACCACTGTGATGGGGGGCGGCAAGCGTGCGTTCGACATCGTGCAGACCCTGCGTCTGGCGATGCGGAGCACGATCACGGAGGTGGCCGACGAGATTCTGAGCCAGATGGGGCCGAACGACGCCCTGGTGGCGCTGATGATGGACATCCACGCCCCCGACGAACCCCAGCGTGACCGCGACAATTTTGTGCGTCAAGTCGGTGGCACCCGGGAGGCCGCCCTCCAGCGGCCGGGGCGCGTCCTGCCGTTCTTCGCCATCCACCCCGACAGGAGCGATCACTTCACTTTGATGCAGGAGGCGATCGACGAGGGCGGATTCGTGGGGGTGAAGCTGTACCCGTCGCTCGGGTACGAGGTGGGAGGATCCAAGCTCATGAAGGTCTACGAGTTCTGCATGGATCGCGACGTGCCCGTCCTGTTGCACTGCGGCCACGGCGGATTCTACCGGAAGAAGGAGTTCATCGACCTCTGTGATCCGTCGCATTGGGAGCCGGTGCTGGACGGGGATCTGCAGGGTCTCCGGGTGTGCTTCGCCCACTTCGGCGGCTGGCAGAGTCTCGGACGGCCGGACGGCCTGGACCCGGGGACCTGGGGCGCCACGATCCTGCGCCTGATGCGCGAGCGCCCGAACGTCTACACCGACCTGGCCTACCACGCCGAGCAGATGCTCGCCCCCGAAGACGAGGCACACTACTTCGCCAAGCTGAGCGAGTTCCTCGAGGACGCCCACCTGCGGCGGCGAATCCTGTTCGGCACCGACTCGTGGCTCCTGCGCCTCGACATGACCGACGACGTCTACTGGCGGTATTTCCGGCATCACATGACGCCCGAAAACTTCGAGCACATCGCCGGTGGGGCACCCCGCCAGTTCCTGGGCTTCCCCGACACGCCCGGCGGCGAGCTGCGCGCCAACCTGGCTCGCCACGCGGCGTGGCTGGAGCGCCATCGGAACGACGTGGGGGGCACGGCGCCGCCGTGGCTCGTGGAGGCAGTCGGCGGGCCCTTCGAGGGGGGCCGCGAGCCGGCCGATTGGAGCCAATGGAGCGCATCGGTGCGCTGCACCTACAGGCAGCTCAAGCCGCACATGAGCAGCGCGCAGACACGCGGAGGGTACAAGGCCAATCGCACCACGCGGCTCTCGGAGCTGGACTACTTCCGGCCCCGCGACCCCAACTTCGGGCTGATCGTCGACGGCCTCGCCCTCAACCTCGTAGGGTGCGCCGAGGACACGGGCGCTGCGTATCGGGGCCAGTGGGTGCGCAGTTCGGTCGTGGAGCGGATCAAGACCGTGCTGAGGGGCGGCGATGCCCGCCTCGTCGACGTCGCCGGCCTGCTGGATGCCATGTTCCAGTTCGAGGAGGCTCTGGTATGAGACGCCCCGGCCCGCCGGCGGCCCTTCTCCTGGCGGTAGCGGGAATCGTGCTCGCGACGCCCGCCGCCGCGCAAACGACCTGCGCCATTCCGGATTCACGGTACGAAGTCGCTCCCGCCTACCTCGACGACACCGAGGGGGATCGCTCCCTGGCCGTCGCCATGTCGTTCACCTCGTGCCGCGCCGCGTACGACACACGGCCGCGCCTTCCCCGGGCACGGTACCTCGGGCTGCACGCGGGTGGCACGATCCCCTTCACCTCCCTGGCCGTGCCTCCTCATCTGGAGGCGCGGGCTTCGTACGGTATGTCGTTCTGTCTCTGCGAGCGGGCTCCCGACGATCCCATGGCACCCCTGGACGAGGCTCCCGACGCCTATGCCTTCCACCACGGATATCTGGGGCTGGGCGCCCGGGCACAGTACGAGGCCAGCAACGACCTGGACGAGCAGGGAATCGTCGGGGCGGTGGAGTTGCGCTGGGTCGATCCAACCCGGTGGATGCTACCCTCCACGGTCGTGTCGCTGGAGGCGGTGAAGCCCACGAAGTCGGAGGTCCGGGACGCCCTGGGCCTGGAGCGCGCCGCTCACGGCCGGGTGAGCGTTCGCGGCTACTGGTTGGTGCCGCTCGGAGGGCCGCTGTCGGCCGAGATCGAAGGCGCCTACTTCTGGAGCCTCGGCCTGGACGAGGGCCTCACCGCGGAAGGCTTCGACGAGGGTCCGTTCCTGGCGGGAGAGCTGATGCTCGGACTCGACCGGGCCGTCGGCCGCCTGCTCATCGAGTCGGTCTTCATAGGTTATGCGCACGGGCGACGGCCCACGGCGGGCGAAGAGACGCGGGCGTGGAGCGTGGGGATCGCGCTCGGCTCGATCTGAAGGGTCGTCGAAGAGAGCCTCCGCGCCGATCACGACTTCGCACCATCCAGCAGGCGATCGGGCACGTCGTCTGGGGGGGCCGCACCTTGCAAGGGGCCGACCGGCTGGCGTCCGAGTGGAAGTACATCCCCATGCGGCGGATGGCCCTCTTCCTGGAGGAGAGCCTCTACCGGGGCACCCGGTGGGTGATCTTCGAGCCCAACGGCGAGCCGCTCTGGGCTCAGATCCGGCTCACCGTCGGCGCCTTCATGCACGACCTCTTCCGGCGGGGAGCCTTCCAGGGTACCGCGCCAAGAGACGCCTACTTCGTGAAGTGCGACGCCGAGACCACGACCCAGAGCGACATCGACCAGGGAATCGAGAGCTTTTCCGTCGGCTTCGCACCGGTGAAGCCGGCCGAGTTCATCATCATCCGCATCAGCCACATCGCCGGCGACGCTCCGATCTGATGCCGCCGTATATCGAAAGACGCGGACGACCCCCATACTGTGGCATCGACCGGCTTTCACCCGACCGAGATGCATGGCTCAAGCGCGCGATCGTGATCGACCCGTCACGCCCGACCCCGCGGTCCGCAAGGGACTTCGTCCGGAGCGCGACATGCCGGCCAACGCCCTCTCCGTGGCCGCCCATTTCGTCGTCGAGATCGCCGGGAAGCCGCTCTCATGCGCCCAGGTGTCGGGTCTGGAGCTCGCGTCCCGGGTGGACGAGCTCAGCTCGAAGACGGATCCCGACGATCCGGAGCAGGTGCTGTGGAGCGCACCCGCCGAGCCCGGCACGATCGTGCTGACTCGGGCCCTGGACGGCGACCGCACCTTCTACGGGTGGCGAAAGGAGGCGTTGAGCGGGAAACCCGCGGTCCGCAGCGTCGTGATCCGGCATCTGGAGCGTGCCGGCGGCGACGTGCTGCACGTTTGGGAGGTCATCAGCGCCTGGCCGCTACGGTGGACCGGCCCGCGGTACGACGCGCTCGGTGGCGGCGTGGCGCTCGAAGAGCTCGAGCTCGCCTTTCACGATCTCATCTGGCAGAGAGTCTGACATGCCCGTCCTTCGTGACACCCCATACGGGGCGTTCAACTTCCTGATCTCCTTCGAGGGACTCGATCCCAACTCCGTGCAAGCGGGTTTCAGCGGCGTCCGGGGCCTCGATAGAGGCGTCGACCTGCTCGAGTACCGCGCGGGGAACTACAAGACGAACGCGCCGCGCCTCGTCCCGGGACGGGCCAAGCCCATCATGGTCACGCTCACGCGGGGCCTCGTCGGCGACACGACACTCTACGAGTGGATGTCTGCGTCCCTGGAGGGCTCCCCTGATCGGCGGACCGTGGTCATCCAGCTTCTCGCCGAGGATCGAAGCGAAGTCGTGCAGACCTGGCGTCTGGCGAATGCCTGGCCGGCGGCCCTCGAAGGCCCCACGCTCGACGCGATGGGGAGCGCCGTGGCGATCGAGCGGCTGGTTCTGGTCGCGGACGACATGAGCATCGGATAGCGAGTGATTCAGGGATGCGGAAGGACGTAGGGCAGGGTTCGGAGCGCAGCCCGCTGGCCTTATCTGGCCCTCCGCTGGAGGTTGTAGGTAGCAGGGCAGGGGTGTGCAGCATCTGACCCTTGCCATAGCGAGATAGTAGGACGTTCGGGGCGTGGCGCAGTCCGGTAGCGCACCTGCTTTGGGAACGATCCAGCGGCGGCGGTGGGTCCCCTCCCGCTTGCGTCGCCACCTCCGAGAGCTACATCCTGCTTGTGAATTGGTGTG
>Ga0079224_100001832_pt1 | contig 25060 bp, 19 predicted proteins | sample Stecom2015_FD_80414 | JGI IMG/M metagenome (GOLD analysis project Ga0079224, IMG submission 80414) | Agricultural soil microbial communities from Utah to study Nitrogen management - Steer compost 2015 | ecosystem: Environmental > Terrestrial > Soil > Agricultural land | place: USA: Utah... | reverse complement strand
GCCGGCGCTGAACCCATGCCCCGCGGCGAACGCACGCCTCATGCAGTAATCTCACGCTTCCAATGCAAACAGCCCCGCTGCCGTGTCACCACGCAGCGGGGCTGGTCAATGTGCCAGAACGGGCTGTCAGTGCTTGACGATATCGCCGCCGGCCTCGTCGACCTTCTTCGACGCCGCCAGCGATTCGGCAGCAAGGCGTGCCACCTCTTCGTCGGACAGCGGCGTGGGCATGTGCTGCAACGCCACTTCAAGCACGCGGTCGATCCAGCGCACCGGAATGATCTCGAGATGGTTCTTGACGTTGTCGGGAATCTCGGCCAGATCCTTCACGTTCTCTTCCGGAATCAACACGACCTTGATACCGCCACGGTGAGCCGCCAGAAGTTTTTCCTTGAGCCCGCCAATGGCCAGCACCTCGCCTCGCAGCGTGATTTCACCCGTCATGGCGACGTCTGCGCGTACCGGAATACCCGTGAGCGCCGACACCATGGCCGTGGTGATTGCAATACCCGCCGACGGACCGTCCTTTGGAGTGGCCCCTTCCGGGAAGTGCACGTGCAGATCGCGCTTCTCGAATGCAGTGCTTGCAATGCCCCACTTCTGGGCGCGCGCGCGCACCACGGTGCGGGCCGCCTCGACCGATTCCTTCATGACGTCGCCGATCGAACCGGTACGCAGCACCACACCCTTGCCGGGCATGTCGGCCACTTCGATCGTCAGCAGATCGCCGCCGACCTCTGTCCAGGCCAGACCGGTAGCCTGCCCGATCTTGTTTTCCGATTCAGCACGACCGAAGGTGTAACGGCGCACACCGAGGAAGTCGGAGAGGTTTTCGCTGGTGACGCGAACCGGCTCGACGGGCTGCGCGGCGGCCTCATCTTTATTGCCCGACTTCGCCGCTTCGGCCTTGGCCTCGGCAGATTGCAGCAGCAGACGCTTGACCACCTTGCGGCAAATCTTGCTGATTTCACGCTCCAGCGCACGCACACCGGCTTCACGGGTGTAATACCGCACAATATCGCGTACCGCGTCTTCCTCGACCACCAGCTCGCCTTCCTTGACGCCGTTGTTCTTCATCAGCTTGGGCAGCAGGTGATCAAGGCGATGTGCACCTTCTCGTCTTCGGTGTACCCCGACAGGCGGATCACTTCCATGCGATCGAGCAGCGCCGGCGGAATGTTCAGCGTGTTGCTGGTGGCAACGAACATGACGTCGGAAAGGTCGAAATCTACTTCGACGTAGTGATCCTGGAAGGTGTGGTTCTGTTCGGGATCAAGCACCTCGAGCAGCGCCGAAGAGGGGTCGCCACGGAAGTCGGCGCCCATCTTGTCGATTTCATCGAGCAGGAAAAGCGGATTGCGCACGCCGACCTTCGACATGTTCTGCAGAATCTTGCCGGGCATCGAGCCGATATACGTACGACGGTGCCCGCGAATCTCGGCCTCGTCGCGCACACCGCCCAGCGCCATGCGCACGAACTTGCGGTTCGTGGCGCGGGCGATCGACTGCCCCAGCGAGGTCTTGCCCACGCCCGGAGGGCCGACCAAGCACAGAATGGGCGCCTTGAGCTTGTCGACGCGCTGCTGCACGGCCAGGTATTCGATGATGCGTTCCTTGACCTTTTCGAGGCCGTAGTGGTCGGCATCCAGCACTTCCTGTGCGTTGGCGATGGAATTGTTGACGCGGCTCTTCTTGCGCCATGGCAAGCCGGTGAGCGTGTCGATGTAATTGCGCACGACGGTGGCTTCCGCCGACATCGGTGACATCAGCTTGAGCTTCTTGAGTTCGGCTTCGGCCTTCTTGCGCGCTTCCTTGGGCATGTGCGCAGCGGCGATCTTCTTCTCGAGCTCCTCGATATCCGCGCCTTCCTCGCCCTCGCCCAGTTCCTTCTGAATGGCCTTGACCTGCTCATTCAGATAGTAGTCGCGCTGGCTCTTTTCCATCTGCTTCTTGACGCGGCCACGGATACGCTTCTCGACCTGAAGAATGTCGATCTCTTCTTCGAGCTGGCTGAGCAGGCCCTCGAGGCGATCGGCCGTACCCACCACTTCGAGCATGCGCTGCTTCTGGTCGAGCTTGAGCGGCAGGTGCGCGGAAATGGTGTCGGCCAGACGGCCCGGGTCTTCGATGCCGGTGAGCGACGTCAGGATTTCCTGAGGAATCTTCTTGTTGAGTTTGACGTACTGCTCGAACTGCGCCATGACGGCGCGGCGCAGCGCCTCGACTTCGGCACTGTCGCCCGTTTCGGGCGCAAGCGGTACGACGACCGATGCGAAATGGGTTTCGGCATCGGTCACGGAGTCGATTCGTGCGCGCTGCAACCCTTCGACCAGCACCTTGACGGTGCCGTCGGGCAGCTTGAGCATCTGCAATACGCTTGCCACGCAGCCGATCTCGTACAGATCTTCGGGGCTGGGATCATCTTTGCCGGCAGACTTCTGTGCGACCAGCATGATGTGATTGCCAGCTTCCATGGCGAGCTCCAGCGCCTTTATCGAACGCGGGCGGCCAACGAACAGGGGAATCACCATGTGCGGAAATACCACCACGTCGCGCAGAGGCAGCAGGGGCAGATCCATGGGTTCCGAAGTAAGAATCTGGCTCGCAGACATAGTCATTTTCCTTAAAGTTTCGGCTATAGATGCGAAAGGGAAGCCTGGGCCTCCCTTTTCAGCGATTTCCTGTCGTTGAAGATGGCGACAAAGATGGATATTTCAAGCAAGCTAGCCGAAGTGAATTCAATTCGCCCTTTGCCGGAAGATAAAGAACGTAGGGTCAGGCAGCCCCCTTCAACTTGCGCGACGCCTCGCTTCCTTCGGGTTGCGTGCCGGCAGCCGCTTCGCCGGTTTCGTCGTCTTCGTAAATGAGAATGGGCACGCCCTTTCCGGTTACCGCGTTTTCATCGAGCACCACACGGCGCACATTTTGCAGCGAGGGCAGCTCGTACATCGTGTCTAGCAAGGCCTGTTCCACTATGGAACGCAGACCACGTGCGCCGGTGCGGCGCTGGATGGCTCGCTGGGCAATGGCCGACAGAGCGGCAGGCCTCACTTCCAGTTCGACATCTTCCATTGCAAAAAGTTTCTGGAACTGCTTGATGAGGGCATTCTTGGGTTCGGTAAGAATGCGCACCAGCGTGTCTTCATCAAGTTCCTGAAGGGTGGCCACCACCGGCAAGCGCCCGACCAGTTCGGGAATGAGGCCGAACTTGATAAGGTCTTCGGGTTCGACTTCGGTGAACAGTTCGCCCACGCCTTTTTCAGTCTTGGCATGCACGCTGGCCGAAAACCCGATGCCCGAGCGTTCGGTGCGGTCGCGGATGACTTTTTCGAGGCCGTCGAACGCGCCCCCGACGATGAACAGGATATTGGTGGTGTCGATCTGCACGAAATCCTGGTTCGGGTGCTTGCGGCCACCCTGCGGGGGCACCGACGCCACCGTGCCCTCGATGAGCTTGAGCAGGGCCTGCTGCACGCCCTCGCCCGACACATCGCGGGTGATCGACGGGTTGTCGGCCTTGCGCGAAATTTTGTCGATTTCGTCGATGTAGATGATGGCACGCTGTGCCTTCTCGACATCGTAATTGCAGTTCTGCAGCAGCTTTTGAATGATGTTTTCGACGTCTTCGCCCACGTAACCCGCTTCGGTGAGCGTGGTGGCGTCTGCCATGACGAAGGGAACGTCGAGCATGCGTGCAAGGGTCTGCGCAAGCAGTGTCTTGCCCGAACCGGTGGGACCGATCAGCAGAATGTTGCTCTTGCTGAGTTCGACGTCGTCTGCCTTGACCTCTGCGTAACGGATGCGCTTGTAGTGGTTGTAAACCGCCACCGCAAGCGTGCGCTTGGGCTTTTCCTGCCCGATTACGTAGTCGTCGAGAAACGCCTTGATCTCGGTGGGTACGGGAAGCTCGTTGCGCACGGCATCGCGCGCGGCTTCTTGGGATTCTTCCAGGATGATGTCGTTACACAGGTCGATGCATTCATCGCAGATGAACACCGACGGCCCGGCGATAAGCTTGCGCACTTCATGCTGGTTCTTGCCGCAGAAGGAGCAATGCAAGGCTTTATCGTCACTCGAACCTTTTCTTTCGGGCATAGGAATTTCGGATCAGTCAGTGCAGCGCCACACGGGCGCCGCGAAAATGGCGGCTGGTTGGCGCGAGCCGACCAGCCGAACATGGAGAAACGCCTGCCGTATAGTGGGCGCCAGCCGACTCAACCCTGATCTCGGCGCGAAACCAGAATCTTGTCGACCAACCCATAAGATAGCGCATCTTCAGCGGACATGAAATTGTCACGCTCTGTATCGACAGCAATGCGCTCGACAGGCTGGCCGGTATTGTTTGCCAGAATCTCGTTCAGACGCTCGCGCAGACGCAGGATCTCGCGGGCCTGAATCTGGATGTCGGAGGCTTGACCCTGGGCGCCGCCCGAGGGCTGGTGGATCATGATGCGCGAGTTGGGCAGCGTATAACGCTTGCCCTTGGCGCCGGCCGCAAGCAAAAAAGCCCCCATGCTGGCGGCGATGCCCGTGCACAGTGTGGAGACGTCGGGCTTGACGAACTGCATGGTGTCGTAGATGGCCATGCCTGCATACACCGATCCGCCCGGCGAGTTGATGTACAGCGAAATGTCTTTGTCGGGGTTCTCGGACTCGAGAAACAGCAGCTGGGCCACCACCAGGTTGGCCGACTGATCTGTAACCGGGCCGACAAAGAAGATGACTCGTTCGCGCAGCAACCGCGAATAGATGTCGTACGAGCGCTCGCCGCGCCCGGACTGTTCCACGACGATGGGCACATACCCCAGCCCCGTGGGCACGACCGAATCACCTCCGTACAGCGAGGCGTAAAAATCGGTGAAACGCGACATTAGTTTGTCCCCATCAGTTCGTCGAAGCTGACCTGCTCGTCGTTGACCTTGGCTTTCGAGAGCACGTGCTCGACGACATTGTCTTCCAGAACGACCGCCTCGATTTCGGCACGACGCTGGCGGTCGGAAAGATAATACGCGACAACCTGGGCCGGCTCCTCGTAGTTCTGGGCGAACTCTTCGATACGGGCACGCACCTGTTCGGGCTTGGCCTGCAGGTCGGCGCTGCTGACCAGTTCAGACACCAGCAGGCCCAGACGCACGCGACGCTCGGACTCGGCTTCGAAGGCCTCGGTGGGAATGGGCAGGGAGTCGGCGTTGGGCACACCGCGCTGCTTGAGGTCTTCGCGGGCGGCTGCGACACGGCCTTCGGCATCGGTACGCACCAGCGACTTGGGTACGTCGAACGTGCAGGCGGCGACCAGGGCGTCCATCACGCTGCCCTTGGTGCGGGCCTGGGAACGGGCCTTGACCTCGCGTTCGAGGTTGGCACGAATGTCGGCGCGCAGCTTTTCGACGTCGCCTTCTGCCTGACCGAGCTGCTTGGCAAACTCGGTGTCGACCTCGGGCAGAATGCCTTCGGCGACTTCACGCACGGTGATGGTGAATTCCGCAGTCTTGCCCGCAACGGCTTCGCTGCCGTAGTCTTCGGGGAAAGTGAGCGGGAAGGTAGCCGTATCGCCTACCTTGAGGCCACTGACGGCCTTTTCGAATTCGGGCAGCATGCGACCCTGACCCAGCACGAAGGGGAAGTTCTCGGCCTTGCCGCCTTCGAATTCTTCGCCATCGATGCGGCCCACGAAATCAAGCGTAACGCGATCGCCATCGGCCGCGGCACGGTCGTCGCGCGGTTCGTACACGGCACGCTGGCGGCGCAGGATATCGAGGGTGCGGTCGACGTCGGCATCGGACACTTCGCAAGTGCTGCGGGTGACTTCCAGTGCCGAAAGGTCGGGAACCTCGATATCGGGGTATACCTCGAACGTGGCCGAAAATGCCAGCTGCCCTTCTTCAACGCCTTCGGTCTTGGGTTCCAGCGAAGGCGTACCCGCCACGCGCAATTGCGTTTCGCTCAGCACCTTTTCAAGGGTGCGGCCCACTTCTTCGTTGATGACGTCGTAACGGATGCCGGGCCCATGACTGCGCTCGATGATGGAAAGCGGAGCCTTGCCAGGGCGAAAGCCTTGAACCTTGGCGCTGCGGGCGACGCGTTTCAACTGGGCCTGGACTTCTTTTTCAATGTCGGCAAGCGAAACGACCACATCAACACGGCGCTCAAGGCCGGACAATTTTTCAACCACGGGCTGCATTAGGAACCTATATATGGATGGTATTAAAAGATTGAACCCCCCATTTTACCGGAAAGTGCGATAAATGAAGCAAGAAGCGGTGGGGTTGCACGTATGCCGTTTATGATGGTCGTGTACCGGCATGTTGAAAAGCGGTCGCGTCTGCCCTGTGCAGGCCACACTGATGGTGCGAACGGAGAGACTCGAACTCTCACACCTTGCGGCGCCGGAACCTAAATCCGGTGCGTCTACCAATTCCGCCACGTTCGCACTTGCTGCGCTCTTCGTAAAAAGAGAAGCCATCCAGTTTAGCGCACGGCATCGAGTACCGGCAAGCCGGGGGCGCGGGCGATAATGGCTGCTTCCCCACCTCATGGAAGTGAGCACGAAAGAATGAAGAGCACGCTGCACCCCCTGCTGCTGAACGAAGGCGTTCGCGGCCTGGTGTTCGACCTCGACGGCACCCTCATCGACAGCGCCGCGGATATCATCGGGGCCATGCGCCTGACGTTTGCAACAGCCGGCATCGGCACGCTGCCCGACGACTATTTCCCGCAGAACCTGCACGGCACCACCGAAGGCATCATCCGGTTCATTGCCGCCGACATGGGCTGGGCGCTGCCTGAAGACATCACCGGTCTGTACCGCAGCTACGTGCAACACCAGCTGACCATGACCGAGCGCAGCCTGCAACTGTACGAAGGGGTGCGGCCGGTGCTCGAGGCGTGCCGCGACGCGGGGCTGGCGCTGGGCATCTGCACCAACAAGAGCCATGCGGGCGCACTGGCCGCGACCGAACACGTCGGCATTCAAAAGCTGTTCCACTTCATTACCGGCGCCGACACCTGGTCGCACGCCAAACCCTCGCCCGTACCCCTGCTGGAAACGCTGCGCATGCTGGATGTCGCGCCTGACGAATGCCTGTACTTCGGCGACACCTCGGTGGATGCGCAATGCGCGCGCGCGGCGGGCGTACGTTTCGTGCTTTTCGAATCGGGCTATGGTGACCCCGCCCTCGATACCCTGCCCCGCCACCATGTCTTTGGTCACTGGAACGAAATGTGGGCCGGTTGCGACAGCCCCGCCCTGCAGGAAGGCTGAGGCTGCGCGTTTTCTCCACTTTTTTCACGGTGGCGCCCGCGTTGCGCCACCGCTTTTCTGTAAAATTATTCGCTCGTTCGCTCACGCAGAATTGGCGCGGGTGTACATCAAGCCGATGTGCAACTGAATCGTGTTTTTCCGTATTGGCGGACGCCGTGTCGTCTACCACAGGAACACGAACTCCATGAACCCCCGTCTCGACACCCTGCACCCCTACCCGTTCGAGAAGCTGCGCCGCCTGCTGGCGCCCATCACCCCTTCCACCAGTCAAAAACCCATCGACCTGTCGATCGGTGAACCGCGACACCCCACTCCGGGCTTTGTCATCGACGCCATGAAAGCGGCCATGCCCGGGCTGGCGTTCTACCCGCCCACCAAAGGGCTGGCGCAACTGCGTGGTGCAATAGCGCAGTGGATCGGCCGGCGCTATGCCATTGCGCCACCCGACCCCGACACGCAGATTCTGCCCGTGCAGGGCTCGCGCGAAGCGCTGTTCGCCTTTGCGCAAGCGGTCGTCGACCCGCGCGGCGACGCCATCGTCATCTGCCCCAACCCCTTCTATCAGATCTACGAGGGGGCGGCACTGCTGGCCGGCGCCACGCCGTGGTACCTGAACGCCGATGCCGAGCGCGGCCACGGCTACGACTGGGCGTCAATACCCGAAGACGTTCTGCGACGCACGCAGCTGCTTTACGTCTGTTCGCCGGGGAACCCGTCGGGCCACGTGCTGCAGCTGGACGACTGGCGCCGGCTCTTCGAGCTTTCAGATCGCTACGGTTTCGTGATCGCGGCCGACGAGTGCTATTCGGAAATCCACTTCGACGACGCGCAGCCGCCCATGGGCGCACTGCAGGCGGCCGCAAAACTGGGACGGCACGACTTCCGGCGGCTCGTATCGTTCTCGAGCCTCTCGAAGCGCTCGAGCCTGCCGGGCCTGCGCTCGGGGTATGTGGCGGGCGACGCCGGCATTCTGGAACGCTTTCTGCTGTATCGCACCTACCATGGCAGTGCCATGAGCCGTGTCGTAGCCGAAGCGAGCATCGCCGCCTGGAATGACGAGCACCACGTGCGCGAGAACCGTCGGCTGTACCGCGAAAAGTTCGACGCCGTACTGCCCGTTCTGGCGCCCGTGCTGAACGTGCAACGCCCGCAGGGCGGCTTCTTTTTATGGTCGCCCACCCCCTTTGACGACACCGACTTCGTGCAGCAGCTGTACGCCGCCACGGGTGTCACGACCCTGCCCGGCAGCTTTCTCGCCCGCGAGGCACATGGCATGAATCCGGGGCGCAATCGCATCCGCATCGCCCTGGTCGCCTCGCTGGAAGACTGTCTCGAGGCAGCCCGACGCATTGCCGAATTCTGCACCTCCATCAGGAACACACATGAGCACTGAATTGCAAGCCACCATTGAACGAGCATGGGCCGAACGCGCTGCCCTGAGTCCCTCGACGGCACCCCAGGAAATCACACGGGCGGTAACGGCGGTGCTCGATGGCCTGGACGACGGCAGCCTGCGCGTGGCCGAAAAGACCAATGGTGTCTGGCAGGTGAATCAATGGGTGAAACAGGCCGTACTGCTCTCGTTCCGTCTGCAGGAGAACCGTGTGCTCGACGCCGGCGCCATGCGCTTTTACGACAAGGTTCCCGGCAAGTTCGACCAGTACGAGGCCGACGATTTCGAGCGCGGCGGCTTTCGCGTCGTGCCGGCCGCCACCGCGCGGCGCGGCGCGTACATCGGTCGCAACGTGGTGCTGATGCCTTCCTTCGTCAACATCGGGGCCTACGTGGGTGAAGGCACCATGGTCGACACCTGGGCCACCGTCGGCTCGTGCGCGCAGATCGGCCGCAACGTGCACCTGTCTGGGGGCGTGGGCATCGGCGGCGTGCTGGAACCCCTGCAGGCGAACCCCACCATCATCGAAGACAACTGCTTCATCGGTGCGCGTTCCGAGGTGGTCGAAGGCGTCATTGTGGAAGAGAACTCGGTACTGGCCATGGGCGTATTTCTTTCCCAGAGCACGCGCATCTACGATCGCAGCACCAAAGAAATATTCTACGGCCGGGTACCGGCCGGCTCCGTGGTGGTACCGGGCGCGTTGCCGGCGGCCGACGGCACACACAGCCTGAACTGTGCCATTATCGTGAAGCGCGTCGACGCACAGACCCGCGCAAAAACCAGTATCAACGACCTGCTGAGGACCTGATGGCCACCGTACTCGAACTCGCCTGCGAACTGATCGCGCGCCCTTCGGTCACGCCCGACGACGCCGGTTGTCAGCAATGGCTGGCGGCACGGCTGGAGAAAATCGGCTTTCATTGCGAATCGATGGTGTTCGACGACGTCACCAATCTGTGGGCGCGACGTGGCGACAGCGGGCCGCTGCTGGTGTTTGCCGGCCATACCGACGTGGTTCCGCCCGGCCCGCGCGAACTCTGGGACACCGACCCCTTCGAACCCCAGGTGCGCGACGGCCGGCTCTACGGGCGCGGTGCCGCCGACATGAAAAGCTCGATTGCCGCCTTCGTTGCTGCCGTGGAAGAGTTCGTTGCCGCCCGGCCCGATCACGCGGGCTCCATCGGGTTGCTCATTACTTCCGACGAGGAAGGCCCCGCGCTGAACGGTACGGTACGAGTGTGCCAGACCCTGGCGCGACGGGCCGAGCATCCCGATTACTGCGTGGTGGGTGAACCGACATCGGTGCGCGCGCTGGGCGACACGATCAAGAACGGGCGCCGCGGCTCGCTTTCGGGCCGCCTGACCGTCATCGGCAAGCAGGGGCACGTGGCCTACCCGCATCTGGCCCGCAATCCCGTTCATCTGCTGGCGCCGGCACTTACCGCACTTACCCGCCAACGCTGGGACGCGGGCAACGACCACTTTCCCCCCACCACGTTTCAAGTTTCGAACATTCATGCGGGTACAGGCGCGGGCAATGTGGTGCCGGGCACTGCGGTGCTCGACTTCAACTTCCGGTTCTCTACCGCCAGCACACCCGAAACGCTCAAGGAACGGGTGCTCGGCATTCTTGATGAGCACGAGCTCGATTACGATATCGTATGGACGCTTGGCGGGGAACCGTTTCTGACCCCGACCGGCACGCTCAGCAAGGCGCTGAGCGCCAGCATTCGCGCGGTCACGGGCAGAGACCCCGAACTTTCAACCACGGGCGGCACCTCCGACGGGCGCTTCATCGCCCGCATTTGCCCGCAGGTTGTAGAATTCGGTCCCATCAACGCCAGCATTCACCAGGCCAACGAGCATGTCTCGGTGGCAGAACTCGATCCGCTGAAAGACATCTACCGGGGTCTGCTGGAACGCCTGCTGCCAGCCTGACCCCCACAATCGGAATTTCAATGCCTGAATCCATCGCCGCCGGGGCGGCGCATCTGCTTACCCTGCGCGATCTGCTGCGCTACGCCATGAGCCGCTTCCATGAAGCAAAGCTGTGCTTCGGCCATGGCAGCGACAACGCCTGGGACGAGGCGGTGTACCTGCTGCTGCATACGCTGAGCCTGCCGCCCGACACCCTGGAACCCTTTCTCGACGCACGCCTGCTGCCCGAGGAACGCGAACGCTTTCTGGCCATCGTCGAACGCCGCTGCGCGGAACGCGTTCCCGCAGCCTACCTCACGGGCGAGGCGTGGCTGCAGGGCCACCGCTTTCTGGTCGACGAACGGGTCATCATTCCGCGCTCGCCCATCTCCGAACTGCTGGCTGAGTCGCTGCATCCCTGGGTCGAAGACCCCCGGCACATCACGCATGCGCTCGATCTGTGCACCGGGTCGGGGTGTCTTGCGATTCTGACCGCACTTGCGTTCGACGACGCGCGGGTCGACGCCCTTGATCTGTCGCCCGATGCGCTCGAAGTCGCACGCAGCAATATCGCGTCGTACGGGCTGCAGAACCGCGTGCACGCCATACAAAGCGACCTCTTCGACGCGTTGCCCCCCGACAGCCGGTACGACCTCATCATCTGCAACCCGCCCTACGTCAATCAGGCGTCGATGGATGCCCTGCCGCAGGAATACCGGCACGAACCCCATATCGCGCTGGCCGGCGGCACCGACGGCATGAACCTCGTTCGCCGCATACTGGCCGACGCGCCCGCCCGCATGGCGCCGCACGGTATTCTGGTGCTGGAAATCGGGCACGAGATCGAGCATTTCACCGCCGCATTCCCGCATCTCGAGCCGGTGTGGCTCGCCACCGCGACCAGCGACGACCAGATCCTGCTGTTGACCCGGGAGCAGCTGACGTCGTGATACGCGCAACCGGTATTGTTCTGCGCCGCGGCACCAAGGTGCTGCTCGACGGGGCCGACTTTGTGGTGAACCCGGGCGAGCGCGTCGGTATCGTGGGCAAGAACGGAGCAGGCAAGTCGACCTTGTTCGCGCTGCTCGAAGGTCGCATCGATGCCGACGCCGGCACACTCGATATCCCGGCCACGTGGCGCATCGTCAGTGTTGAACAGGAAATCAGCGAACGCGAACGGCCCGCCCGCGAATTCGTGATCGACGGCGATCGCCACCTGCGGCACCTGCAAAGCGAACGCGCCGCCGTCAGCCCCGACGACGGGCAGCGCATTGCCGAGCTCGAGCAGGCGCTGATCGACGCCGATGCGTGGTCGGCCGCGTCGCGCGCCGAACAGTTGCTGGCCGGGCTGGGCTTCTCGCCCGACCAATGGATGCGGCCGGTGGGCAGTTTCTCGGGAGGCTGGCGCATGCGGCTTGCACTGGCCCGCGCCCTGATGGCGCCTTCCGATCTGCTGCTGCTCGACGAGCCCACCAACCACCTCGACCTCGATGCCATGCTGTGGCTGGAACGCTGGCTCGCCGGCTACGCCGGTACGGTGATGCTGATCTCGCACGACACCGAGTTTCTGGATGCGGTGGCACGGGCCATTCTGCACTTCGATCATGGCACCCTGCAACGGTACCGCGGCGGCTACGAAAGCTTCGTGGAACAGCGAAGCGAGCGTCTGCGCCAGAGCCGCATTGCATGGGAACGACAGCAGAAGGAAACCGCACGCCTGCAAAGCTTCATCGACCGCTTCAAGGCCAAGGCCACCAAGGCAAAGCAGGCGCAAAGCCGGGTCAAGGCTCTGGCGCGCATGGAAAAACTTGCGCCCCTTCATGCCGAGTCGGGCATCGCGATCCGCATCCCCGAACCGGAATCCATGCCCGACCCGCTGCTGGTGCTCGATGGCGTCAGCACCGGCTACGCGCAACCCGACGGCAGCACGCAGGCCGTGTTGCGCGACGTCACGTTGATGGTGCGCGGCGGCAGCCGTATCGGCATTCTGGGCGTGAACGGTGCCGGCAAGAGCACGCTCATCAAAACCATTTCAGGCGAGCTGCCTGTGCTGGAAGGCACCCGGACGGCCTCGAAAGGGCTGGAGGTGGGTTATTTTGCACAGCACCAGCTCGACATGCTCGATATTCAGTCCACGCCGCTGCAGCATCTGCAACGCATGGAACCCGACACGCGCGAGCTCGAACTGCGCTCATACCTGGGCAGTTTCGGATTCAGCGGCGGCACGGTGAACGCAGCCGTCGGGCCGATGTCCGGGGGCGAGAAGGCACGCCTGGCGCTGGCGCTCATCGTGCGGCGCAAACCCAACCTGCTGCTGCTCGACGAACCCAGTAACCATCTCGACGTAGAAACGCGTGAGGCGCTGGCCACCGCGCTGGCCGAGTTCGGTGGCAGCATGTTGCTCGTATCGCACGACCGGCATCTGCTGCGCACGACCGTCGACAGCTTCTGGATCGTGGCCGACGGCCGCGTGCAGGAATTCGACGGTGATCTGGAAGACTACCGCAGCTGGCTTGCCGAACGTGGCAGCCAGCTGCGCACTCAGGAGCGCGAAGAGCGCCAGGCGGAAGCAGCCGACGCCGGCGTCGTGGACCGGCGCACACAGCGCCGCCTGGAAGCGGAGCTTCGCCAGCAGCGCGCGGTGCGACGTAAGCCGCTGGAAGCACGCCTGAAAAAGGTGGAAGCCGAAATGGAAGCGGCGGCCGCCCGGCTGGCCGAGCTGGACGCCGTGATCGCGGATGCCGGTCTGTACAGCGACGAACGCCGCGACGAGCGTCTGCAGGTTCTGAGCGAGCACGGCGAACTGAGCAAACGCCACGATGCCCTGGAAGAGGACTGGCTCGCGTTGCAGGAAGCCCTTGAAGCAATCGACCGCGAGTTTTCGCCTACGTGATGATCTCGAGCCGCGCGATGCCAAGCGCCAGAGTCTTGGTGCCCACGTCGCGGAACTGAATCTGCGCCTGGGCATCGCTGCCGCTGCCACTCAAAGAAAGCACGGTGCCCTCGCCGAAACGGGCGTGCCGCACGCCGGTGCCGATACGGAATTCCTGCTGCCCCACCTTGACGGCACTGGTAACCGAACGGGGTGTGGCCGGCTGTACACCGGCACCCGACTGCGCAAACCCCCTGCCACGCCGAAACGCACCGCCCCACGCGGCCATGCCGGAGGCCGCGGCGTGCGCGGCCTGGCGCGGCGTCAGCCATTTCACGTGCTCGTCTGGAATTTCATCGAGAAACCTTGAGCGCAGGGCGTATCGGGTCTGGCCGTGCAGCATGCGGCTCTGCGCCAGCGTAAGGTACAGCCGTTCGCGGGCCCGGGTGATCGCCACGTACATAAGGCGCCGCTCTTCTTCGAGGCCGGCGGCTTCGAGCAGGCTGTTCTCGTGCGGGAACAGGCCCTCTTCCAGCCCGGTAATGAAAACGACATCGAACTCGAGACCTTTGGCGGCATGCACCGTCATCAGCTGCACCGCGTCTTCACCCGCACTGGCCTGGTTCTCGCCCGCCTCGAGCGACGCATGGGAAAGAAAAGCCGCCAGGGGCGACATGTCGAGCGCGGTAACCAGGCCATCGGCGAACGCGTCGCTGTCGGCACTGGCAGCCGCCCGTTCGATGGCCCGCCCCGCAGACAGGCCGTCGTAGCCTTCCTCGCTGCTGAACACCGTGGCTGCGTTGACCAGTTCCTGCAGGTTCTCGAGTCTGTCTTCACCCTCGCGGTCGGCCTCGTAGTGCGCAGCGAGCCCGCTTTCACGCACTACGTGTTCGATCAGTTCGGGCAGCGTAAGCGTTTGTGCATCATGCGCAAGCTGCTGAATGAGTGTGGCGAAACGGGCCACGGCTGCGCCCGCACGCCCCGGCACCAGAGGCGCCGCACGATACAGGCTCACACCCTGCTCGCGCGCAATGTCGGCCAGCTGCTCGATGCTGCGTGCACCGATGCCCCGCGTGGGAAAGTTCACCACGCGCAGCCAGGACGTGTCGTCGTGCGGATTGTCGAGCAGCCGCAGGTAGGCAAGCGCATGCTTGATTTCCTGGCGCTCGAAGAATCGCAGCCCGCCATACACGCGGTAGGGAATGCGCGCCGAGAACAAGGTGTGCTCGATGACGCGCGATTGCGCGTTGCTGCGATACAGAATGGCGATCTCGCTGCGGCTGCGCCCCTCGTTGAGCAGTGCCTTGATCTCGTCGAGCACCCATTGGGCCTCGAGCAGATCAGACGGTTGCTCGGTGATGCGTATGGGCTCGCCATGCCCCTGGTTTGTCCAGAGATTCTTGCCCAGGCGGCTGGTGTTATGCGCAATGAGCGCATTGGCGGCATCGAGAATGTGCCCATACGAGCGATAGTTCTGTTCGAGCCGAATGACGTTGCCCTGCGCATAGTCGCGTTCGAAGTCGGCCATATTGCCGACGTTGGCGCCACGAAACGCATAGATGGACTGGTCGTCGTCGCCTACGGCAAAGACCGCAGCACCGCCACCCGCAAGCAGGCGAATCCATTTGTACTGCAGCGCGTTGGTGTCCTGGAATTCGTCGATGAGAATATGCCGGAAGCGCCGCTGGTAGTGTTCGCGTACGGGCCCGTTGCGCTGCAAAAGCTCGTAGGCCCGCAGCAACAGCTCGGCAAAGTCGACAACACCCTCGCGTTCGCACTGGGCCTGATATAGCCCGTAAATTTCGACCATGCGGCGCCGGAACGGATCATGCGCCTCGACGGCATCGGGGCGCAGGCCCTCTTCCTTTGCCGCGTTGATGAAGCGTTGCACGTCGCGCGGCGGGAATTTTTCGTCGTCGATGTTCGACGCCTTGAGCAGGCGCTTGATGGCCGCCAGCTGATCCTGGCTATCGAGAATCTGAAAAGTCTGCGGCAGGTTGGCGTCGCGATGATGCGCGCGCAACAATCGGTTGCAGAGCCCGTGAAACGTGCCCACCCACATGCCCCGGGTATTGATGGGCAACAGACTCGAGAGCCGGGTGAGCAGCTCACGCGCCGATTTGTTGGTGAACGTGACGGCCAGCACCCCACCGGGGCTGACCTGGCCGGTTTGAATGAGCCACGCGATGCGGGTGGTGAGCACGCGGGTCTTGCCGCTGCCCGCGCCCGCCAGAACCAGTGCATGTGCAGCAGGAAGCTGCACCGCTTCCTGCTGCTGGGGATTCAGCCCTTCAATCATGCCGCATAGCGGCGCAGGCGCAGGGCGAATTGCTCGAGGCTTTCGATGCCGCTTTGCTGGGCACGCTGGCACCAGGCCTGCAGGTCGGCCAGCAACTGTTCGCTACTGGCGCTGGAGCTTTCCCACAGGCGCGCCAGTTCGGCGCGCATTTGCACCAGCGTGGACAGCGACTGGTGTTGAGCCAGCACGGATTCGATTTCGGCCCGCTGAGCCGGAGCCAGCTTGTTGTCGTCGCGGGCGAGCAGCTTCTGGGCGCGTCGCAACACGGCCGCGTGGCTGGCGTCGGCCGAAGCCTTCACCTTGTCGAGTTCCTGGGCTGCAGCCTTGCGCACCATGCGCGTGTACTTGGCCAGGATCTCGTAGCGGTGAGTAATGATGGCCTGCAGGGTATCGAGGTCGACGCAGCTTTTGCCGTGTTCGACCTTGAGCCGGGGCGCAACGCGGCGAATTTTGGCCAGACGCAGGAAGCTGAGAATGCGGATATACAGCCAGCCGATGTCGAATTCCCACCACTTGGCCGAGAAACGGCACGACGTACCGTGTGCGTGGTGGTTGTTGTGCAGTTCTTCGCCCCCGATGATGATGCCGACCGGGAACACGTTGGTGCTGGTGTCGGGGCTGGAATAGTTGCGATAACCGATGTAATGGCCCAGACCATTCACGACGCCCGCCGCCCAGAAGGGAATCCATGCCATTTGAATGGCCCAGACCGTGAGACCCAGGGTACCGAACAGCGCCAGATCGATGCCCAGCATGATGAGAATGCCCAGGCTGCTGTGACGCGAATACAGGTTGCGTTCGAGCCAGTCGTCGGGCGTGCCGTGGCCGAAGCGTTTGAGGGTTTCGGCGTTGGAGGCTTCGTAGCGGTAGAGCTCGGCACCCCGGAACATGACCTTGCCGATGCCATAGACCATGGGTGAGTGCGGGTCGCCTTCGCGTTCGACAAATGCGTGGTGCTTGCGGTGAATGGATACCCATTCCTTGGTGACCATGCCCGTGGTGAGCCAGAGCCAGAAACGGAAAAAATGCATGGCCGCAGGATGCAGATCGAGCCCCCGGTGGGCCTGGCTGCGGTGCAGAAAGACCGTTACGGACACGATGGTGACGTGAGTGAGGGCGAGCGTGACCAGCAGCACCTGCCACCATTCGAGCTGCAGGAGGCCGCCGGCCAGATAATGAAAGACTTGATCCATATAAGGTACAGGTATCCCCGTTGTGTACATACTCGGAAAAGTTTACCCCGGATAGCCCCCCGAGGACAGCATCTTTACAGGTGTGACACGGCTATTGATGACGCCGTGTTACACACCCCCTTCCTTACGCCGTTGCAATACTGCGGCAAAGAACCCATCGGTGCCATGACGGTCGGGGCGCAGCTGCAAATACGGGCCGGCCTCCGCCAAGCCCGGACAACGCTCTGCAGCGATCGCCGCGGCGTCCAGCAGTTCAAATTGCGGGTTTTCCTGCAGAAAGGCCTCGACCTGCTGCTGATTCTCTTCCGGCAACAGCGAACACGTGGCATACACCAGACGCCCCTCGGGCGCCACGCAGGTGGCCGCCTCGGCAAGAATGCGCTGTTGTAACGCCACGAACTCGGCGACGGAATCCGGATGCTGGCGCCATTTCAGGTCGGGGTTGCGCCGCAGGGTTCCCAGGCCCGTGCAGGGGGCATCGACCAGCACCCGGTGTGCCTTGCCGCGCAGGCGCCTCACCCGCTGGTCGCCCGTATCGCTGATGACTACCGGCACGATATTGGAAAGCCCGCTGCGGGCGAACCGCGGCTTGGCCCGTGCCAGGCGCGCCTGGGAAACGTCGAATGCGTAGAGCCGGCCGGTGGAGCGCATCAACGCCCCCAGAAGCAGCGTCTTGCCGCCGGCGCCGGCACAATAATCGATGATCATCTCGCCACGCCGCGGTGCCATCAACGACACCAGAATCTGGCTGCCTTCGTCTTGCACCTCGATTTCGCCCTTCTCGAACGCGGGCCAACGGGTGACGGCCGGACGCCCCTCGAAGCGTATGCCCCAGGGGCTGTAGGGCGTCGCCACAGGCGCATGGCGCGCAGCGGGCCCGCTGGAAAACGCTGCGAGCACCGCCTCTCGGGTCGTTTTCAGAGGATTCACCCGAATGTCCAGCGGAGCCGGCTGATTGAGCGCCGCAATCAGGGCGTCGCTGTCGGGCAGCTCACCCAACCGCTCGTCGAGCCAGTCGGGCAGGCTTTCGCGCACGGCGCGCGGCAACGCGCCCAGATCGATGCGCCGGATATGCTCCAGCCACGCCTGTTCGTCGTCTTCCAGACCCGGGCGCAGCGCTTCGGGCGTCAGCGTGGCGTTCAACCCCAGAATCGCCAGCCGGCGCGCGGCCGGCCCCACGCCACTTTCGGCCAGGTTGCGATAACGCCGCAAATGGCGCAGCACGTTGAACACCGCTTCGGTGACCTCGGCGCGGTCGCGGGCACCCAGCTTCGGGCGCGCACGCATCCACCGCGACAGCACCTGGTCGGCCGGATACTGCCATTGCAGCACCTCGCCGAGCACGCTGCGCACCTGTTCGATACGTGCCACGGCGGGAACATAAGGCCGTGACGCGTCAGGTTGCGCCGGCGCAGAGCTGCGCCGGGCGCGCCTGGCACTGCCTGACTGATCGGTGCGCTGCGGCCGTTTTGCGGCGCGCGGTGTAGAGGATTTCATGACTGCTCCTTGTGCGGGGCATCCGCCAGGCCGCCGTCCGGCAGGAAGGCACGCGTTGCCACGCCTTTCACATTGACCGCCTGCCGCTCATCGAGCGAAACGCGGCCCTCGGCCAGCCAGCGTACCACCTGCGCATACACCCGATGCTCGACGGCAAGCAACCGCGAGGCCAGCGCATCGGGATCGTCACCGGCACAGACGGGCACGACGCCCTGCGCCACGATCGGCCCGTGGTCGAGCTGGGCCGTGACGAAATGCACCGTGCACCCATGCCACTGCACCCCCAGCGTGAGCGCCTGCTGATGCGTGTGCAATCCTGGAAACGACGGCAGCAGCGAGGGATGGATATTGATGAGCCGCCCCTCGAAGCGCGCAACGAACCCCGGCGTCAGCACACGCATGAAACCGGCCAGCAGCACGTAGTCGGGCTGAAACGCATCGATGGCTTCGGCAAGCGCCTCGTCGAAGGCTTCACGCGTGGGGTAGTCGCGATGCGGCACCGCGCGGGTCTCGATGCCCTGCTGCCGCGCCCAGGCAAGGCCCGCCGCGTCGGCGCGATTCGAAATCACGGCACACACCTGCGCGTCGAGCCGGTCGCGCGCGATGGTTTCCACGATGGTCTGCATGTTGGAGCCGCGCCCGGAGATCAATATCACCAGACGACAGCTGCCCTTTTCAAGGTCGGACACGATAATTCCTGAGTTGAACGTCGCAAAATTGTAAACTCCCGCCTGTGAAACCGAGTTGCCGCCTTTACCGACGCCTGCCCCGCCACGATTCACAGCGCCCCAGCGCCGTGACCATCGGCAATTTCGATGGCGTCCACCTGGGCCATCAGGCCATTCTCGAGCGTGTGCGGGCACATGGGCTCGCGCATGCGCTCGCGCCTACCGTCATTACGTTCGATCCACATCCGCGCGCCTTCTTCGCCAGGCGCACCGGCCGGCCCGAAAAGGCGCCGGCGCAGATCAGTACGCTGCGCGACAAGGTGCAGGAAGTCGTACGCCACGGCATCCAGCAGCTGGCTGTGCTGCGTTTCGACGAGCGGCTTTCATCCATGAGCCCCGAAACGTTCATCGAACAGCTTCTGGTCGAGGGCCTGAATACCCGCTGGCTGCTGGTGGGCGAGGATTTCCGCTACGGGCACAAACGGGCGGGCGATATCGAACTGCTGCGTCAGGCGGGCAGCCGCTACGGCTTTGAGATCGAGACCATCGCCGACGTACCCGACGCCGCAGGCCAGCGAATTTCGAGTTCAAACCTGCGCGAGGCGCTGGCCGCCGGTGACCTCGACCGGGCCCACGCGCTGCTGGGTTATCCCTACCGGCTGACCAGTCATGTCGGCCATGGCCAAAAAATCGGCCGCAACATCGGTTACCCCACGTTGAATCAACCCGTTCCAGAGCGTTTCGCACTACGCAACGGCGTGTATGTCGTAAAAGTGCACGGGTTGAGCGAGCGCCCCTTGCCGGGGGTGGCCAGCCTGGGCGTGCGACCCACGGTCACCGATACCGGCCGGCGGGTGCTGGAAACCCACCTGCTCGACTGTGACCTCGACGCTTACGGTAAACTCGCTACTGTCGAATTCGTACGCTTTCTGCGCGACGAAGAAAAATTTCCCGATCTGCCCACCCTGATCGCCGCCATCGACGACGACGCGCGGCGCGCACGAGATCATTTCGCTTTCCATGAACTATAGAAAAAGCCTCAATCTGCCTGAATCCCCTTTTCCCATGCGTGGAAACCTGGCCAAGCGCGAGCCCGGCTGGGTCGCTGAATGGGAAGAAAAAAAGGTCTACGCGGCCATCAGGCAGGCCAGCAAGGGAAGGCCCAAGTTCGTGCTGCACGACGGCCCGCCGTACGCAAATGGCAACATTCATATCGGGCACGCCGTCAACAAAATTCTGAAAGACATCATCGTCAAGAGCCGCAACATGGCCGGTTTCGACGCGGTGTACGTGCCGGGGTGGGATTGCCACGGCATGCCCATCGAAATCCAGATCGAAAAGAAATATGGCAAGAACCTGCCGGTGGCCGAAGTTCAGGCCAAGGCACGTGCCTACGCCCATGAACAGATCGACAACCAGCGCCGCGAATTCAAGCGCCTGGGTGTGCTGGGCGACTGGGAACGCCCCTACCTCACCATGAACTACAGCAACGAGGCCGACGAGCTTCGTGCGCTGTCGCAGATCATGCAGAAGGGTTTCGTGTTCCGCGGGCTCAAGCCGGTGAACTGGTGTTTCGATTGTGGCTCGGCCCTGGCCGAGGCCGAGGTCGAGTACGCCGACCGCAGCGATCCGTCCATTTACGTTGCCTTCCCGTTCAGCGACCCGGGCGCCGTGGCTGCGGCGTTCAAACTGCACGAGGTACACGACGGCGCGATCGTCATCTGGACGACGACCCCCTGGACGATTCCCGCCAACCAGGCACTGAACGTCCATCCCGAATTCCAGTATGCACTGGTCCGGCTTGCCGCCCCGCGCAGCACCGGCCCTCTGCTTCTGCTGGCAAAAGACCGCGTCGAAGCCTGCCTCACCGAATGGGGCCTCGAGGGCGAAATCATTGCCACGGCCCCAGGTGAAGCGCTTGCCGGGCTGACGTTCCACCATCCCTTGCATGCCTCGCACGAAGGCTACCGCCGGGTTGCGCCGATTTATCTGGGCGATTACGTTACGCTCGATTCCGGTACCGGCGTCGTGCACTCCGCCCCCGCATACGGCGTGGAAGACTTTATTTCGTGCAAGGCGCACGGCATGACCGACGACGCCATCATCAACCCGGTGAAGGGCGACGGCCATTACGCCGACAGCCTGCCCCTGTTCGGCGGCCACAGCATCTGGAAGGCGAACCCGCTCATCGTCGAGGCGCTGCAAAACTCCGGCACGCTGCTCAAGGTCGAAACGATCAGGCACAGCTACATGCATTGCTGGCGCCACAAGACCCCGGTCATCTACCGTGCCACCAGCCAATGGTTTGCCGGCATGGACCGCGCGCCGGCCGAGGGCGGCCCCACACTGCGTGAAATGGCGCTCAAGGGTGTGGAAGACACCGCCTTCTACCCCTCGTGGGGCAAGGCACGCCTGCACGCCATGATCGCCAACCGCCCCGACTGGACACTTTCCCGCCAGCGCCAGTGGGGTGTGCCCATGGCCTTCTTCGTGCACAAGGAAACGGGTGAACTGCACCCGCGCACGCCCGAGCTCATGGAAGCCGTGGCAAAGCGCATCGAAGAACAGGGCATCGAAGCCTGGCAGTCGCTCGACCCCGCCGAACTGCTGGGCGACGACGCCCAGCATTACGAAAAGAACCGTGACACGCTCGACGTCTGGTTCGATTCCGGTACCACTCACGCCACCGTGCTGGGCGGGCGCGACGGCCAGGTCAAGGGTTCGCACGCCGAAGAGCTCACGTGGCCGGCCGATCTGTACCTGGAAGGTTCCGACCAGCATCGGGGCTGGTTCCACTCGTCGCTGCTCACGGGCTGCATGCTGTACGGCCGCCCGCCTTACAAGGCGCTGCTCACTCACGGCTTCGTGGTCGACGGCCAGGGCCGCAAAATGAGCAAGTCGGTGGGTAACGTTGTGGCCCCGCAAAAGGTGTCCGACACACTCGGAGCCGAGATCCTGCGCCTCTGGACCGCCGCCACCGACTACTCCGGCGAGCTCTCCATTTCCGAAACCATTCTCGATCGGGTGGTCGAAAGCTACCGCCGCATTCGCAACACGCTCAAATTCCTGCTGGGCAACGTCAGCGATTTCGACATCAATACCCAGGCCGTGCCGGTCGACCAGATGTTCGAGATCGACCGCTATGCTCTGGCGATGACCGCAGCCATGCAGGCCGACATCGAGGCCTGGTACGAACGCTACGAGTTCCACCCGGCCGTGGCGCGCCTGCAGGTGTTTTGTTCGGAAGACCTGGGCGCCTTCTACCTCGACGTGCTGAAAGACCGCCTGTACACCACGGCGGCCGACAGCCGCGCACGGCGTTCAGCCCAGACGGCGCTGTGGCATATCACCAGCGCGCTGCTCAAGCTGCTTGCCCCCATTTTGTCGTTCACCGCAGAAGAGGCGTGGAAGTACTTCCGCGGCGACGACGAAACGCTCACGATTTTTACTGAAACGTGGCACGTCTACCCGGAACTGGCCGACGCGCCTGCCCTGCTGCAGAAATGGGCCCGCCTGCGCGAGATTCGCGCCGAGGCCATGCGTCGCATCGAAGAGGTCAGGGCAACGGGCAAGGTGGGCTCCTCGTTGGCGGCCGAAATCGACATCCATGCTTACGGCAACGATCTCGAGCTGCTGCGCTCTCTGGAAGACGACTTGCGCTTCGTGCTGATCGTGTCACGCGCCACCGTGCACGCCGCAACAGAGGGCGAATTACGCATCGACGTGCATCCGAGCGAGGCTCAGAAGTGCGAACGGTGCTGGCACCATCGTGCCGATGTCGGCAGCAACACTGAGCACCCCACGATCTGCGGGCGCTGCTCCGATAACCTGTTCGGCGCCGGCGAAGCACGCGAACATGCCTGATTCGCCCGCGCGCCGCAGCCTCGTTCGCTGGCTGCTGGCCGCCGCAGCGGTCATTGTGCTCGACCAGGCCACCAAGGTGGGCTTCGACAGCGCCCTGAGTTACGGGCAACGGTGGCCGGTGCTGCCGTTCTTCGACCTCACGCTGCTGTATAACTCGGGTGCGGCATTCAGCTTCCTGGCCGATGGCCAGGGCTGGCAGCGCTGGCTGTTCACCGGTATTGCACTCGTGGCAACGGTGGTTATAGTGCGCCTGCTGCGCAAGTACCCGCACGAAAAGCTTTTTTGTGCGGCACTGGCGCTCATTCTGGGCGGCGCACTGGGTAACGCGATCGACCGTCTGCTCTATGGGCACGTGGTGGATTTTCTGCTGTTCTACTGGCAGGATTGGTATTTTCCGGCATTCAACGTGGCCGATATTGCCATCACGTGTGGTGCCATCCTGCTGCTCATCGACGAAATCCTGCGCTGGCGCCGCGAGCGGCACCGCGCTCAATCCTGATTCCTGCCGACATGCTCGAACTCGCCAACAAACGCATCGTGCTCGGTCTGACCGGCGGCATCGCCTGCTACAAGGTGGCGGAGTTCGTTCGCCGCGCCACCGAACAAGGCGCCGTGATCGACGTGGTCATGACCGAGGCGGCCACGCATTTCATCACACCCGTCACCATGCAGGCCCTCTCGGGCCGGCCCGTGTACCTCGACCCCTGGGATGCGCGCGAGCCCAACAACATGGCGCACATCAATCTGACGCGCGGGGCCGACGCCATTCTCATTGCACCGGCCAGCACCGATTTCATGGCCAAGCTGGCGCACGGCCTGGCCGACGACCTGCTCTCCACGCTGTGTGTCGCGCGTGGTAACTGCCCATTGCTGGTCACCCCGGCCATGAACCGTGAAATGTGGCTGAACGCCGCCACCCAACGCAACGTGGCGCTGCTGCGCGGCGACGGGGTGCAGATTCTCGGGCCGGCCGAAGGCGAGCAGGCATGCGGTGAAACGGGTAGCGGGCGCATGATCGAGCCCGACCAAATCCTTGCCGAACTCATCGCCTTCTTCCAGCCCAAGGTGCTCGCCGGTCGGCGGGTGCTGATCACGGCCGGGCCCACGTCGGAACGCATCGATCCCGTTCGGGTCATCACCAACCGCAGCTCGGGCAAGACGGGCTACGCGATTGCCCGGGCCGCACGCGAGGCCGGCGCAGACGTGCTGCTGGTCAGCGGCCCCACCGCGCTGCCCTGCCCCTGGGGCGTGACGCGCATTCAGGTGGAAAGCGCCATGCAGATGCACGATGCCGTCATGCAGCATGCCGCCGCAAGCGATATCTTCATTTCGGTGGCGGCCGTGGCCGACTGGCACGTGACAAACGCCGGCGATCAGAAATTCAAGAAAACCGAAAGCGGCGACGCCCCGCAGCTCGAGTTCGCGCCGAACCCCGACATTCTGGCCACCGTCGCTGCCATGCCCAACGGCCCCTGGTGCGTGGGCTTCGCAGCCGAAACCGAGAACCTCGACGAGCACGCGCAAGCCAAGCGCCGCCGCAAGGGTGTGCCTCTGCTGGTGGGCAACCTGGCGCAGGATGTGATGGATGCCGACGTCACGGAAATCGTGCTGTATGACGAACGCGGGCGCAACGCGCTGTCACCCCAGCCCAAGCTGCAGGCCGCCCGCGCCCTGATTGCCGCCATTGCGCAACGGAGCCCCCGATGAGACGCATCGCTCTCAAAGTTCTCGACCCACGCATGAGCGATTATCTGCCTGCCTACGCCACACGCGGTTCGGCAGGCCTCGATCTGCGTGCATGCATCGATGCACCGGTTACCCTCGAGCCCGGGGCCACCGAACTCATTCCCACGGGGCTGGCCATACATATCGCCGACCCGGCTTATGCGGCCATGATCCTGCCCCGCTCGGGGCTGGGTCACAAGCACGGCATCGTGCTGGGCAACCTGGTGGGCCTCATTGATTCCGATTACCAGGGCCCGCTCATGGTGTCGGTATGGAATCGCGGCAGCGAGCCATTCGTTCTGAACCCCATGGAACGCATGGCACAGCTGGTGGTCGTGCCCGTACAGCAAGTGGAATTCGACATCGTC
>Ga0079224_100001831_pt1 | contig 25065 bp, 22 predicted proteins | sample Stecom2015_FD_80414 | JGI IMG/M metagenome (GOLD analysis project Ga0079224, IMG submission 80414) | Agricultural soil microbial communities from Utah to study Nitrogen management - Steer compost 2015 | ecosystem: Environmental > Terrestrial > Soil > Agricultural land | place: USA: Utah... | reverse complement strand
TCCGGAGTCCAGCGTCTCCTCGCCGTCGCTCGCCACCGCGGACCTCGGCACACGATTCTGAACGCCGATTTGTATACGATGCAGTCTACGACAGGAGCGCCGGGGACGCAAGGGTTTCGTTGCGAGCGCGGAGCCGCGGCCCGGGGTGCCGGTCGAACCCGGCGGCCAGACCGTCGTCCATGGGAGAGTGAGAGCCTCTGTCCACAGACCGCAGCCGGGGTGCCGCTCGTTGAAGGGAAGCGAGTGGCGTCGTCGTCGAGTCGTGGAGTGGGCGCAGGTGGATTCGAACCACCGACCTTCCGCTTGTAAGGCGGACGCTCTGGACCAGCTGAGCTATGCGCCCCCGTTCGAGCTGCCCCGTCGGGCGGATCCTACCGGATGATCCCGAGGGGTATGAGGACCGCGTATCCGAGTACGAGGAGGAGCGGCGCCGCGACGGTTGAACCCTGGGCCAGCGTCACGTACCCGGCGGTGACCGAAGCGACCCCCGCGCCCAGGAGGATTCCGTTGATCCGTGAGAAGCGGAGCGATCCGCCCGCTGTCGCCGGGACCTTTCCGCGCTTGTTGCGGTGTCTCATAATGCCTGTAATCTACAACCTTTCGGTCACCGGTCAACCCGAACGCCACCCGCTCGCCCATCCGGCCCGTGGGCGGCCCGCCGGGGCCTGAGCCGCCGGAGGGTGCGGGGGTGTGTCGCCTCTTCGAAGGGAGCGTTTGCCTGTGTCGTGCGTGGCGCGCACCCCGTCGACCGGCGCCCCGGGTCCTACCGCCCGTCGTCCTCCTCGCGCTCCCCTCCCCACGCCGGGTCCGGCTCGCTACCGTCCCCGACCTCGTCCTCGTCGCCGGCCGCCCTTTCGTCCTCGTCTTCTCCCATCCAGTAGGCCGGCGAGTCCGGCGGCTCCGTCGCCCGCAGCCGTTCGAGCCGGAGCAGGTCCCGTCGGCGACGACGCCAGTAGAGTGCGAGGAAGAGGAACGTGCAGAGGAACCAGAAGACGATGGAATGACTCAGGAAGTAGGTCCAGCCGTACCGTTTCCGGACGGCCTTCCCCCAGGCGTGCTCGAACTGTGCGAGGCCGAGTCCGTATGTACGACGGAGCGCCGGCTCGATGTCGCCGGCCTCCTTCCAGCGTGTCAGGAACCGCTCCAGCGCGAGCACACCGCCTCGATCGACGAGATCCGCGACGGCGGAGGTCGCGAGGAGGTACGCGATCCTGGCGTCCGGCTCCGTGCGCGGCCAGTCGAGGGCCAGAGAGTCCAGGTGCGGCGCTCTTCCGAACGCGAAGGCGAGGCGCAGGCGCCAGGCGGCCTCCTCGTCCCACTCGCCGGCGGCCCATCGTGCGTACCCTTCGTCGAACCAGCGGGGCGGACGTGCCGGCTCGAGGTAGCGGTTCAACGCGATGTGCGCGAGTTCGTGGCGGAGCACCCGTGTGAGGTGGTGCGGCGCTCCCCGGCGAGACGCGTAGGCCGGGAGTACGACGAGCGATCGCGACGGGATCGCGACGCCCGCCCCCCACTCCGGGGTGCGGCCGCCCGTGAGCGCGACGAACCGCGCCTCGTCCGGCGCGAGGACGATGTGGACGGGCGGGCCCCCGTACAGCACCGTCTCCGGCAGCGCGGGCCACCGTGGCGCGGTGGTCCGCGCGTGTTCCAGGAGGTGTTCGGCGAGTCGTTCCGTGCCCGGCCAGTAGTAGACGACGAAGGGCGGTGCGGCGATCGAGTCCGGCCCGTCCTCCGCCGCGGCGGCCGCGGGGCCACCGAGGCCGGCCAGCACGAGGGCGGTGGCCGCCACGAGTCGGCCGCCCCTGCGCATCTCAGGCCGGGATCAGCCTCGCGAGCGCCTCCGCCCGTTCGGCGATCTCGTCCGCGATCCGGTCGAGCGGCAGGATCGCATCGGCGAAGGGCGCGGCCGCTCTCGGCATCCCGTAGATGACGGAGCTCTCGGCGTCCTGCGCGATCGTCGCGCCGCCCACATCCCGGATCACGCGGAGTCCGTCCGCGCCGTCCCGCCCCATCCCGGTCAGCACGACGCCGATGCTCCGGGGCCCGAAATGGCTGGCCACCGTGCTGAAGAGCGGGTCAGCGGCGGGCCGGACGCCCCAGACCGGCGCGCCGTCGTCGATCACGAGGCGGATCCCGTCCTCCTCGCGGCGGACGAGGAGGTGTCGTCCTCCGGGCGCGACGTAGACGTGCCCCGCACGGATCACATCCCCGGGACTCGCCTCACGGACCGGGAGCCGGCTCACGGCATCGATCCGGTCGGCCAGCGTGCGCGTGAACCCGGCCGGCATGTGCTGGACGACGAGGACCGCGGCCGGGAGCCCATCGGGCAGTTGAGGGATCAGCTGTGTGAGGGCGCGCGGCCCGCCGGTCGACGCCGCGATCGCCACCGCCGCGGCGGCCTCCTGCCGTTGCCGCGGCGCACGCCGTCCGTCGGCCGGGCCGCCGTCGGACCGGGGCATCCGTACGCCCAGGTTTGAGAGCCGGGCCAGCCGCGCCGCGCGCAACGCGTCGAGGAGCAGGATCCGGAGCCGGTCCGTTTCGCCCGGCTCGCCGCTTTCCGGCTTGGGCACGAAATCGACGGCGCCGTAATCGAGGGCACGGATCGCGGTCTCGGCGCCTCTGCCCGCGTGCGCGGACAGAATGATGACCGGCCTCGGCGCCTCGCTCATGATGTATCCGAGCGTATCCAGCCCGCCCAGGTCGGGCATCTCGAGGTCGAGCGTGACCAGGTCCGGCTCCACCTCGTGGACCTTGCGGATCGCCTCGTACCCCGTCGCCGCCTCCGCGACGACGCGGAACTCGCCCGAGTCCTCGATCATGCGCACGATCTGCGCACGCATGAGCGCGCTGTCTTCGACGACCAGGACCCCGGGCAACCGGCGCGACCAGCCGCGGACTGGGCGCGACCTCACAGCACGACCTCCGGCTCGCGGAGCGACTTCACCACGACCTCACCCTTCGCGACGTCGAAATAGACCGACCGGCCCGCCGTCCCGCCGAGCGCCTCGCCCCGGACCGGGATGCCGGCATCCCTCAGTGCGGCGCGCGCGGCCTGGATGTTCCGCTCGCCGACCGACCTCACCTCGCCCGCGCCGATGAGCTGGGGGAACATCGTCGCGCCGCCGACCAGACGAGCGTAGACGCGGTCCCGGTCCGCGCCGGCACGCACGACCGCGGCCAGGAGCTGCGGGACCGCGACCGTCACGAACCGGCCCGCCGGCTCGAGGGGCCGCCCCTCGAGCGGGTGAGGCAGGAGCGTGTGCGCCATCCCGCCGACATTCGCGACCGCATCGTGGAGCACGATCGCGACGCACGAGCCGAGCCCGATCGTCACGAGTCGATCGCCCGCGCCCGCCGTCTTCCACTCACCGGCCCGCACCACCACCGCCCCATCATCCATCACGATCGTCTGCACACCCGTCAGATCCGTCTGAAAATCCGTTCCGGTCCGCCGACCGTCTCAAAGTTCCGTGCGAGCGACCCCAGGATCGCTTCCACCTTCCCGAGGACCAGGTACCCGCCCGGGACGAGCGCCCGGTGCAGCTCGCGCAGGAGTCGCTCCTGGACGCTCCGTTCGAAATAGATCGTCACGTTCCGGCACAGGATCAGGTGCTGCCCGCCGGGGAACGGGTCCGTCAGCAGATCCAGCGGAGCGAAGTGCACGAGGCCCTTCACCTCATCCCGCAATCGGAAGCGCGTGCCCGCCGCGCGGAACCACCGGTCGCGGAGTTCGGGCGGCGTCTCCTCCAGCGCCTGTTCACCGTACTCCGCGACCCGCGCCCGCTCGAGGATCTGGCGGTTGACGTCGGTCGCGACGATCTTCATCCGGGAGAGCCGGTCCTCGAGCCCGTGCTCGCGCGCGTACTCCAGCAGCAGGATCGCGACGGTGTACGGCTCCTCCCCGCTCGCGGAACCCGCGCTCCAGATCCGGACCGGCGAGGCGTCCACCGCGAAGAGCGCGGGGACCACCTCGCGGCGTACCAGATCCCAGACCTCGAAGTTCCGGAAGAACTTGCTGACGTTGATCGTGATCGTCTTCAACAGACGATCGAGTTCGTCCGGATCCGAGTCCACGATCAACGCGTAGTCGCCGTATCGGTGGACCGCGCGCGCCCGCATCCGCACCGCGATCCGGCGGCGGAGGCACTTCTCCTTGTATCCGTCGCAGTCGAACTTCGCCCTCCGCCGGATGACGAGCTTGAGCGCGCGGAACTCCTCCGCGTCCTCGGCTGACAGCTCACCGCTCGCCAGGAACGAGACCGGGTCTGCACGCTCCGGGGCCCGATCACCCGAAAACATGCGTGACGACCTCGATGTTGTTCCGGACCATGTGGTTGTCAGGGTTGAGAGCCAGCGCCCTCCTCCAGTGTTCCAGCGCGAGCGACCGGTCCTTCCGCTCGTAATACAGGTTGCCGAGCCGGGTATAGACGTCGTCGCCAAGCTCCGGCGCGAGCTTGACAGCACGCTCATAGTGCTCGAGCGCTTCCGCGAAGCGCTTCTCGCGATACGCGACGTCGCCGAGCCCCTTGTGCGCATGCGCGAGGTCCGCGTCCTCTTCGACCGCGCGCCGGTAGCACTCCTCCGCCGTCGCGTAATCTCCACGCCGTTCCGCGATCCCGCCCGCCAGGAGGTGGAGCGGGGCGCACGACGGGTACGCTCCGAGTCCTTCCGCGACCAGCGCATCGGCATCGGCCGTGCGCCCGCCGATCGCCGCGGCCAGGGCCGCATAGTAGTAGTACGGCGCCGACGGCGACTCGCCGGCGCCCAGCCGCTCGCGGTACTCGGCAAGGTGCTCCTCGGCCGCCGCGAAATCACCGGCCTCCAGGCGGAGCACGCCCTTCGAGAGTGAGACGACCGCCGTCCCGGGCCAGCGCCGCTCGATCTCGTCCAGGACGAGCCACGCCTCGTCCGTACGGCCGAGGCGCTCGAGGACGTAGGCCAGGTTGACGAATGCGCCCCGGCTCGGCCCCACCGATTCGATCAGACGCTGGAAGAGCCGGACCGCATCCCGATCCTCGCCCTTCCGCACCGCGATCAGCGCCAGGTGGAACGATGCGTGCGCATCGCCCGGCTGGAACTCCAGCACCCGACGGAACTCCCGGACGGCTTCCGTGAGCAGCCCCGCCCGATAGAAGGCAACGCCGAGATTCCGGTGCTCCTGGACCTCGGCGTGACGCGCGTTCCCGGGCGACTTCTGACGCCGGCCGACCCGGTGCGCGAAGCCCGCCTGGATCAGGCCGTAGAGCGCCTTCCCGACCGCGAACTCACCGAGGCCCGTCTCGTCGATCAACTCCTGGATCGTACGCGTGCCGTCCAGGAGCGGCAGGATTCGCTCCTGCTCCGACGTCAGCTCGACCCCCGCCTCCCGGACGCGGTCGGCTTCGACCTCGAAGAGGAGATCGAACGTGGGGATCTTCTTCTCGATCAGCCCCCATTCGTCCACACGCCTCGCGCCCTCCAGCAGAAGGCTCTCCGGGTTGATCGAGAGGAGGACCTCCCCCTCGTCCGGGTACTGGTCGACCTCGAAGTAGAAGCTGCCCTGCGTCCACGTGAAGAGCGTGTAGACCGCCTCCTCCGCCTGATGACGGATGTATTCCTCGAGGCGCGAACGGGAGAGCACGCCCTCCTCGACCAGGAGTTCGCCCAGACGCCGGTCCGACTCGACCCCCTGCCGGTCGATCGCGGCGCGAAGCTCATCCGGTCGGAGCACGCCGTCCCGGATCAGCAGGTCGCCGAGGCGGTCGCGCCGATTCACGATCGTCGCGTGCGTGATCCGGCCGCGATCGAAGTAGATCTGACCGAAGCGCGACCGGTCGGTCACCGAGAGGCACCCCGTCTTCCGCCCCATCGCCAGGAGCTGACAGACGTCGGCCAGGCTCGCCTCTTTCAGACTCCCCTTGATCGCCACGCCTCACTCCAACTCTTCGCTGAGTCGATCCACCGGGTACGGCCACCGGATCGGGAGCTTCTCGCGGTCTTCGAACCACCGGTCGGGTCCCCTGACGCTCCCGTCCCTTTCACCGCCTTCCGCCGCGACGCCGACCGCATCGACGGTCCCTCCCCGGGCCCCCGTCGCGGCTTCGGTCCCGGCACCGGCCTCGGGGTCGAACGCCGCCGCGCCGTCGTGCCAGGCCGGCTCCTCTGTCGGGAGAGCCGACTCCTCCGCCGCGAGAGCCGGCTCCTCAGCCGGGAGATCCGGCCCCTCCATCTGCAGGGGCGGCTCCTCGGCGTCCCGGGCCGGCGTCTCCGTCCGGACCGGCCCCTCCAGCTCGACCACGACGCCGCTCCCCAGCCGCGTCCGCAGCCGGTCCTCGAGCCCGGTCAGCTCCTGGGGCGGGCAGGATGCGGTGAAGGCGAGCTGTGCGCCGGCGCGGATGAGGTCGTCGAAGAGGTGGAAGAGCTCGGCCTGCGCGCGTTCGGTGTCGGCCAGGACGTCGACGTCGTCGATCAGGAGCGCATCGGTTCGACGGAACCGGATCCTCCAGCCGTCAACCCGGTTCTTCTCGATCGCCTGGATCAGCTCTCGCGCGAAGGTCGCGCCGTCGAGGTACCCGACCGAGCGTTCCGGGTCCGCGTCCATCAGCGCTCGCCCGAGCGCAGCCAGGAGCGCGCTCTTCCCCGAGTTCTCCGGGCCGTGGATGTAGATCGGGTTGTAGCGGCTGCCCGGCTCCTCGGCCGCCGCGGCCGCGACCCGGACGGCGAAGAGGTCGGGCTCGAGCGGGAGCGATGCGAACGTGAAGGTACCCGGCGGCGCCGGGAGCGGCCGCATCCGATCGCGCACGCCCTCGAGCAGCACCTCTGCCTCTTCGACCCGGTCCGGGTCGCGCAGCAGCTCGAGCCGGTCGAGTTCCGGCGCGCCGGGGTCCAGCGCCGCGATCTCGCTCACGATCTCGCGGAGCCGCGCGACGTCCGCCTCGAACCCGCGCACGAGTTGCTCGATCGCCTCATCGCTCCCCGGCTCCGCGAGCGCGGCCTCGAGCCGCCGGGTCCTGTACCCTTCGCCCTCCCAGCGCAGGATCGCGTCAGCGAGCTGGCGCTCGGCCGTGTCGTGCGCGAGCATCTCGCCGACCGTCTCGCTGATCTCGGCGACGAAATCGTGGAACTCGCCGCCCGTCGCGCGGACCGGCGATCGCAGGATCCGCTCCGCCTCCTCCGCGCCGATCTCGCGGCCCTCGAGCTCCTGGACCGCGAGGATCCGGTTCAGCGCGCCCTGCAGCTCCCGCACGTTCGCGAACGCGAACCTCGCGAGCGCCTCCGCGACGCCGTCGGCCAGCGTCTGTCCCCGTTCCTCCGCCTTGCGCCGCACGATCGCGACGCGCGTCTCGTAGTCCGGCGGGCCGACGTCCACGATCAGACCGCCCGCGAAGCGGGAGAGGAGCCGCTCGTCCAACCCATCGATCTCGTGGGGCGGCCGGTCGCTCGTCAGGACGACCTGTCCGCCTCGCGACGTGATCGTGTCCCAGGCCCGCAGCAGCTCTTCCTGGGTGCGATGGCGCCCGGCCAGGAACTGGACGTCGTCCAGGAGGAGCAGCCCGATCTCGCCGAGCTGCTCCCGGAACGACTCGCGCTCGCCCTCCTCGATGGCGGCCATGACCGCCTCCATGAAGTGCTCGAGCGTGTCGTAGACGATCCTCAGCTCCGGGAGGACTCGCCGCGCGTACTGGCCGATCGCCGTGACCAGATGCGTCTTGCCCAGCCCCGACGCGCTGTAGATGAAGAGAGGGTTGTACGTGCTCCCCGGCGACTCGGCGACCCGCCTCGCCGCCGCGCACGCGAGACGGTTGCCTTCGCCCACGATGAAGGCCTCGAACGTGAAGCGCGGGTCCAGCTCGAGCGTCCTCATTGTGGAGACGAAGTCGGGCCCGCCGCCAGCTCGCCCGTCCTGCGGAACCGGTCCGAGAGGTTTCGGAGCACGAGCTCGCTGATCCGGCGCAGCGTGTCGAAGACGCCGACGCCCGTGACTGCCGTCGCCGGGAACGACGGCACGCCCCGGAAGTTCAGCACCTCCTCCAGCACCTCGGGCGAGAGCACGCCCGGCAGATCCTGCTTGTTATACTGCAGGATGAGCGGTATCTCCCGGATGTCGAAGCCGTGTTCCAGCAGGTTCTCCTGCAGGTTGCGCAGGCTCTCGATGTTCTCTTCGAGCTGCTCGCGCTGCGAGTCGGCGACGAAGACGATCCCGTCCGCGCCGCGGAGCACCAGCTTCCGCGTCGCGTTGTAGTAGACCTGGCCCGGGACGGTGTAGAGCTGGAGCCGGGTCCGGAACCCGGAGATCGTGCCCAGGTCGAGCGGGAGGAAGTCGAAGAAGAGCGTACGGTCCGTCTCCGTCGCGAGCGAGACCATCTGGCTCTTCCGGCCATCCGGCAACGACGCGTGGACGTGCTGCAGATTCGTCGTCTTCCCGGACCGGCCCGGCCCGTAGTAGACGATCTTGCACGTGATCTCGCGACTCGAGTAGTTGACGAGCGACATCACCCCTCCTCGAGCCACTCCGGTGGCAGGATATGCCGGAGCCCGGCCTCGAGCTCGCGCTCGAAGTCCTCGGCGCTCGTGCCCGTGCGCACGGTCCCGAGCTCCGGCAGCGTTGCGACCCGTCCCTCGAACTCGTTGAAGTAGAGCCGCACCAGTCCGAGCGACGAGTCCTCGTCGAAGATCGCGACCAGGATCAGCTCCTGCGCCGGCGTCGCGAACGGCGCCAGGAAGAGCTGTCGATGACGGCCCGTGTGGTGCAGGTACACCCACCGCCGCGCGCCCGTCATATCGGCGAGGGCGCGGGACGACGCGTGCGTCGCCGCAGCCAGCGACGCTACGCTCGCCACGTCGTAGGCCCCGGAGAAGCCGTGCTGCGCCAGCACCTGCCCGCTCCCGTTGATCAACAACGCCAGCCGCACCCGCGCGTCGCGCACGAAGATCCGGATCGGTTCCCGGAGCGCGTCCACGAGCTGGCCGAGGTCCCCGCGTATCATGGTAATGCCTCCGCGACTCGCTGGGCCTCCAACAGCAGGAGCCCGAGCTGCGCACCCTTCTCGGCGACGATCACCAGGAGAAGGTCGCCCGCGCCGATGATGATGACGTGGCCGGCGCCGGCGTCGACCTGCACCGGTCCCATCGCGCCCAGCCCCGCGTTCTCGGACGCGGCGGCCGCGCACCGGTAGAGCGATGCGGCGAGCGCGACGACCGCCGGGCCCGCCACGCCGTCGGCCACCGACTCCACGACCGGGACGCCCGCGGCCGCGTCGGCGACGAGTGCGCCGCGCACGCCCGGGATCCTGCTCAACCGGTCGACGGCACGAGCCAGATCGTTACTCATGGTTGTCCGCAAGGTACGCCCTCGCAAGCTCGGCCGCCTGCGAGGTCGTCCGCCTGAGCCACCCGTCCGGCGCGTCCGGCGCCGCGACGACGACGAGCGACCACTCCCGTCCCAGCGGCGAGACCTGGACCGTCGACTGCTCCGTCCGGAGCAGCACGCCCTCCCACCCGCCGAGCGAGAGGTGCTCCACCATCCGGATCGCCTCCGCCAGTGTCTCGCCCAGGATCGCGCCGAGCCGGACTGCACGGCCGGCGCCCCCCTCCTTGAGCGAGCCGGCCAGGACGAGCCCCTGGCCATCGACGACGAATGCGCCCTGGAAGGCCGCATCCTCCTCCAGCGGACCGAAGACGGCGGTCGGATCCCGATGCACCGGCCTGCGATCCGCGCCGGCGGCTCGCCGTTCGCGAGCCAGCCGAAGCGCCTCGGCGACCGCCGGGTCCTCCGGCCGAAGCTGCGCCGCCCGTGAGAGATGGCGCTCCGCGTCCTCCGGATCGCCCCGCTCGAGGTAGAAAAAGCCCAGCCCCCGGTGCGCGTCGAAGTGGTCGGGCTCGAGCCGGAGCACGATCGACCACTCGTCGCTCGCCCGCTCCAGGTCGCCCGTCTCGAGGTAGAGCGCGCCCAGCAGGACGTGCCCTTCGACGTGCTCGGGCTGGCGCTCCAGCGCGCGCAGGCAGACCCGGATCGCGGCCTCGTGCAGCCCCTGCCGGCGGTAAGCGCGGGCGAGGGGCACGAACGACGGCGATGCCGGATCCCGAGCCACGTCCCGGCTCCACCGCTGGAGATCGGCAGCCCGTGGAAATTCCATCGCCTACGCGTCCTCCTCGCCGAGGATCTCGTCCAGCGCCCGAACCGCGTCCAACGCCCTCGTCGCCTTCGATTTCTCGCGACCCGATGTCGAGAGGCGCAGGACCATCTCCCACGCCTTCGCCGCGCGGCCCAGCTCGCCGATCCTCGCCGCAGCGTAGCCGAGCCGGTTGTGCGCCTCGACCGAGAGCGGGTCCAGCCCGACGGCCCGGGCGAAGGCCTCCGTCGCCGCGCGAAGCCGGCCCTGCGCAGCGAGCGCCCGCCCCTCCAGGAGCGCCAGATCCGCCCGCTCCGGGTGCGCCGCGCCCAGCTCCGCCGCGAGCCGGCCCGCGGTATCGGCGTCGCCCGACTCGAGGAGCGACGTGATCTCGGCGATCCGGTCCTCGAGCTCGGTCGCCTCGATCCGGCGCGGCCTCGTCTCGACCTGGACGACGCCCGTACGGACCAGTCCATAGATGGTACGCGCGACGTCGAAGCTGCTCTTGCCCAGATCCGCCGCGATCCGGCCGACGTCGCGCTCGCCATCGATCTCGGCCAGCACCTCCCACTCGCCCGGATGCAGCTCGAGCGGAGCCGCTTCCGGCCCGTCCGTCGGTGCCAGGACCGGGATCGACTCCGCGCTCGGGATCGTCGCCTCGAGGCGTGCCCACTCGTCGATCCGGCGCGCCCCTTCCATCAGGACCGAGTCGACCCGGACCCGGACCTGAGGCTCGACGGCACCGATGTCGGACGACTCCTCGAAGTGGAAACGGCCGTCGCTCCACGAGAGGAGGTCGTAGACCCGTTCCTCGATCTGGAACCGGAGGTGGTGCTCGAGGTCCGCCGCGTCGACGCTCCCCATCTCGAGGAGGATACGGCCCAGCCGTTGCGCCGGGTCCCGCTCCTGCAGCTCGAGCGCACGACGCAGCTCGCGCTCCGTCAACTTCCCGGCGCGGAGGAGCTGCTGACCCAGACGCCGCGCCGACTTGCGACGCTGCGCATAGATGATCTCGCCGCGGTCGAAGTGCAGCACCGCCTCATCGTCCTGGGCGTCCGAACGGAGCGTGAGCACGCCCGTCTTCCTGGCCATCTCCAGGAGCTGCAGGATGTCCTGGAGCCCGAACTCCCGTAGCGCGCCCTCGATCGCCATCCCTCAACCCGCCAGCGTCATCGCGGTCGCGCCCGCGCCCTCGAGCGCCTCCAGGCTGGCCCTCGCCTCCACGTCCTCGGGATCGAAGTACAGCAGGCGGCGGTACGCGGTCGCCGCGTCCTCGAACCGCCCCGCCTCCTGGAGCAATGCGGCCAGACGTCCCAGCCCGACGAGGTGGTACGGGTCCATCGTGAGCAGGTCGACGAGTGCGTGGATCGCCTCACGGAACCGGCCCCGGCGCCGTTCGACCGCCGCGAGCATGAGCGCGGCCTCGCCGTAGCCCGGCAGCTCGGTGAGTGCGGTCTGCAGCTCGGCGGCCGCCTCGTCGAGACGGCCGACGCGCTGCAGCAGCCGGCCCAGCTCCGTCCTCGCGGCGACGGAACCCGGATCCAGCTCCAGCGCTCGCCGCAGCGCCGACTCGGCGCCGGCCAGGTCCTCCGCCTTCAGCCGTGCGCTGCCGAGCGCCGTCCAGACCTCCGCGTCCTCCGGCCCGACCGCGAGCGCGCGTTCCAGGACCGCGATCGCACGCTCCACATGCTTCGCGCGCACCAGCGCCTCGCCCAGCAGCCTGAGCGTGGGGCCGTCATCCGGCCGGAGCGCGCGGAGCCGCCTCGCCGCGTCCAGCGCCTCCTTGACCCGGCCGAGCATGAGGAACGAACGCACCGAGCCCGCGAGCGCATCGGCCCGCGCGTCGATGTCGCCGCCGACCGACTCGAGCTCGTCCAGCACGGTCCGGAACCGCTCGAGCGCTTCGCCCGCGAGCTCCCGCGCGAGGAACGCCTCGCCGAGGACGAGGAGCGCGGCGATCCGGTCCTCGTCCGAAACGGATGCGCGCTGCGCGTAGCGGATCGCCAGATCGAACTTCCCGCGCGCGAGCGCCGCGGACGCGGCCTCCAGCAGCCTGGCCGCGGTCGCCGGTTCGGCGTCCTCGCCATCGCCCGTGCCCTCCGCCGCCTCCGCGACGGCTGCGGACCCGGCGCCGAGCTCATCGAAAACGCGGTCGAGCGCCTCGACGTCCAGCTCGAAGCTCTCCACGCCGCCGCTCGTGCCCGCCTCGATCCGCTCGGCCACATCCAGCTCCGGCGCCAGGACCCTCGCCTCCTCGAACTGGAGGTCGATCAGGAGCCGGAACCGTGGCGCCGGGACGTACGGGTCGAGCTCGAGCGCGCGCTTCGTCTCGCGCAGCGCGCCACGGTAGTCGCCGAGCGCGGAGAGCGCGTACGCCAGATGGTAGCGTGCCTCGGCCAGATCGGGGTCGCACTCGACGGCGCGGACGAGCGCGGCCCTCGCCTCGTCCGGCCTCCCGGCATCCATCAGGACCGCGCCCAGACCGGTCCACGCCGCGGCCGAGCGGGGCTCGAGCTCGAGTGCGCGCCGGTACGCCAGCGCCGCGTCCCGGTGGCGGCCCTGCCGGGCCAGCATCAGCCCCAGGTTCCGCCACACATCGCCCGGGGCGCGGGACCGCGCGAGCGCCTCGCGGAACGCGCCCTCCGCGCCCTCCACGCCGCGGTGGTGCCGGACGACGGCCAGGTTGTTCCACGCCAGCGCGTAGTCGCCGTCCAGCTCGAGCGCGCGCTGGTAGCACCGCTCCGCCTCCTCCAGTGCGCCCTGCTGATGCGCGGCGACGCCCGCCTCGTTCCAGAGTTTGGGGCTGCCCCGCTCCTCCTCGAGGAGCGCGCCGTACAGCCGGGCCGCCTCCTCGCCCCGGCCGCGGAGCAGCCAGAGCTCGGCCTCGGCCTGCCGGACCAGGAACGGCTCCTCGCCGCGCTCGAGCGCGAGGCCGAACTCCCGCAGCGCCTCGTCGTAGAGCCCGCGCTGGCGGAACGCGAGCCCGAGGTTGTAGTGCGCGAGCGCGCCCTCCGCGACCTGAGGCTCCGAGGCGCGCTCGCCCAGGAGTTCGCGGTAGCGGGCGACGCTGTAACGGTCGAGCGAGAGGTTCGCCTCCGCCTTCGCATAGCTGGGGTTCAGCTCGACCGCCTTCGCCGCCGCGAGGCGGGCGCGCTCGGTGTCGCCGAGATCGCCGTAGATGAACGCGAGCTGGTGGTGCGCCGCAGCGAGGTCCGGGTCCAGTTCGATCGCGCGCTCGAGCGCGTCCCTCGCCTCCGTGCTCAGGCCCCGCGCGTACAGGACCTCGCCGATCCGGAGGTGGACGTTCGCGTCCTCCGGCGCGAGCGTGCGCGCCCGGCGCAGGTGGAGGAATGCGGCATCCAGGTCGCCCCGCTCATGTTCCGCGCGCGCGAGCTGGAGGTGCAGCCCGACGTCGTCCTTCGACGCCTCGAGCAGCTGCGTGAGCTCGCGGATCGCGGCCGTCGCATCGCCCGCGTGCAGGTACGCCGCCGCGAGCCGGCGCCGAGCCTCGGCATCGGCCGGATCGCGTTCGAGACGGTCCCGCATCTCCGCGACGAGCCGCTCGAAGTATCCCGTGTGGAAGTACGCGATCTGGAGGTTCCTCGCCGCGACCTGCATCCGCGGGTCCAGCTCGAGCGCTCGCTCGAAGGCGGCGATCGCCTCCTCGTACAGACCCTTCTGGTAGTAGACCACACCCAGGTTGTTGTGCGCGCCCGCATCGCCCGGGTGGATCCGGCGCCCGATCGAACGGAGGATCTCGAGATCCCGCGCCGAACGCGGGACCGACGTGCCATGCAACGTGCTCACGCCAGATGGATCGCCCGGAGGATCACCTGGAGCGAGGCCGGGTCCGGCATGAGCAGGAAGTGCGCGCGGACCGGCTCCGCCTCGCTGTCGATCCGGAAGACCGTGTCGAGGCAGATCAATGCGTCGCTGTGCTCCGCGACGCCGGCCGTGCCGCTCCTCAGGACCGCGGCCGCCTGGTCGATCGCGAGACCCGGGACCGAGGTCAGGAGCATCAACCCGAGGAAGTCCGAGAGCGCGTTCAGATACGCCGCGCCCACGATGTTGCCCGCCTCCTTCAACGCCGACTGCTCCATCTCGCCGAAGTCATCCGGGAAGGCCGGCTCCTTGCGCTGGAGCAGGATCCCCGTCAGCCGCGATGCCGTCGGGCCGGGGAAGATCTGGATCGTCCGACCGGCCAGGTCGCCGAGCATCTGCATCGCGACCGCGGCGACGACCTCCGTATCGGTCCCGGTCACGCGCCCGACATCCTCGATCCCGAAGATCCGGATCTGCGGCACGTCGATCCAGATCTGCTTGCCCGTCAACTGGGACATCGCGGTCGCGGCGTGCCCGGCACCGATGTTCGCCACCTCGCGCAGTCCATCGAGTTGCAGCGGCCCCAACTCCCGTACGTCGATCATCATCGCCACTCCCTCAGAGCACGCTGATCGGATCGAGGACCAGCGCAGGCCGCCCATCCGCCAGGAGGGCGGCACCCGAGAAGATCGGCAGCGTGCCGGCTGCCGCATCGAACCCTTCCACCACGATCTGTTCGCGGCCGACCAGCTCGTCGACGGCGAGCGCAGCGCGGCGCTCGCCCAGTTCCGCGACCACCGCAGCCGTCTCGGCGCCGGCGCCCTCGAGGCCGAGGACCGTCCGCAGGCGCACGAGCGGGACCGTCCGCCCCCGCAGCAAGACCACCTCACCCGTGTCCCGGGCTTCGACCCGCTCCCGCGTCAGGTCGACCGCCTCGGCCACGTGCGTGACCGGGATCGCATACTCCTCGTCCGCGACACGGATCCGGAGCGCCTGCATCAGCGAGAGCGTGATCGGCAGGCGCAGCGAGAACGTCGTCCCGACGCCCGGCGAGGTCTGCAGCCCGACCGCGCCGCCGAGCGCGCGGATCCGGTTCACGACCGCGTCCATCCCGACGCCCCGGCCGGAGACGCCCGACACCTGCTGCGCCGTCGTCAGCCCCGGGTGGCTCAGCAGCCGGAGCACGACCTCATCGGTGACCTCGCCGTCCGGCACCTCGATCCCCAGCGCTCGCGCCCGCTCGATGACCTTCTCCCGCGCGATCCCGCGCCCGTCGTCGCGGACCTCGATCCGCACGCTGGAGCGTTCGCGGACCACGACCAGCTCGAGCCGACCCCGCGCCGGCTTGCCGGCCGCCTCCCGCTCCGCACGACTCTCCAGGCCGTGGTCGATCGCGTTCCTCAGCAGGTGCACGAGCGGATCGACCAGCTCTTCGAGGACATCGCGGTCCAGTTCGACATCGCGGCCCTCGACCCGGAAGTCGACCTCCTTCCCGAGCGCGCGCGACGCGTCACGGACCACGCGCGGGAGTCGATCGAAAACCTCCGACGCGGGGACCAGCCTGAGCTGCAGCACGAGGTCCGAGACCTCGCGCATCCGCAGGACCAGCCGGTCGGCCATCCGGGCGAGGAGCTCGTTCCCTGACTCGCTCGCCCGGTGCTGGAGGGTACGGCTCAGGACGACGATGTCGTTGATGTGGTCCGTCAGCTCGCCGAGCAGCCTGCGATCCACGCGCATAAAGCGCTGCGCCTGAGCGCCGCTCGTCGTCCCGCCGTCATCCTCCCCGCCCTGCGGGCCGGTGCGCGAGACACCCGCCGACGCGACCGCCTGCGGCCCAGCCGCGTCGTCGTCGAAGGCGGCGCCCTCATCGCCATCGCGCACGGCCCCGTCCTCATCGGGCGCGGGCGACGGCGCCACCTCGGCCGCCGCGGCGACGATCGCGGGCAGGATCAGCTCGAACGTCTCGGGTCCGAGGAACTCGACCGTCGCGACTTCGCCCGCGGCGCGGATCGCGGCCTCCAGGCCATCGGCCTCTTCGCCGGCGAAGACCCAGACCTCGCGGCCGACCAGCTCCCAGTACTCCGCGGGCGCCGTACCCAGCACCGGCACGAGCGCCTGGAGGTTCTTCACGACGAGCGCCGCCCTCGCCGCGGGGAGCGCGCACTCCGCATCGAGGACGACGCGGATGGCGACCGCGGTACCCTCCGGCACCATGACCTGCGGCGATGCGTCGTCCTCCGCCGCGTCGGGCGCCCCGCCCGCGTCGACCGCGACGTCGGCCGCGTCCCCGGCCTCGCCGGCCCCGGACTCGCCGCCCTCCGCGATCGCACGTTCGATCGCGGCCGTGAGCGCGTCGACCTCGGCCAGGAGCACGTCGATCAGCTCCGCGTCGACGTCGAGACGGCCGGCCCGGATCTCGTCGAGTCGATCCTCGAGCGCGTGTGCGAGCTCGGCGACGTGATCGAATCCCATCATCGCCGAGACGCCCTTGATCGTGTGCGCCGCGCGGAACGCGGCGTCGAGCGGCTCGCCCCGGCGCCCGGCCTCGAGCTCCAGCAGCCCGCGATTCAGCGTCTGGAGGTGCTCCTCCGTCTCCGCGATGTATAGGTCGAGGTAGCGCTCGAACTCCATGTCGGCTCCTCGAGCGGCCGGGTTAGCCGAGCACCCTCTGGACCGCCTCGAGGACCCGTGACGGCTGGAACGGCTTGACGACGAAGTCCCGGGCGCCCGCCTGGATCGCCTCGATGACCAGCGCCTGCTGGCCCATGGCGCTGCACATCAGGATCTTCGCGTCCGGATCCTCCGCCACGATCTGACGGACCGCGTCGATCCCGCCCATGTCCGGCATGACGATGTCCATCGTCACCAGATCCGGCTTCAGCTCGCGGTACCGTTCGACCGCCTGGGCACCGGTCTCCGCCTCACCGACGACGTCGAATCCCGCCTGCTGCAGGATGTCGCGGATCATCGTACGCATGAAGATCGCGTCATCGCAGATCAGTACAGTCTTGGCCATTCCTTACCTCGTGCGGCGATTGCGAACGGGGCTCGTCACCTCAGCAGACCCCGCAGTATCGGCGCCGGATCGAGGGCCACGAATTCGCCCCCATCAACCCTGCCGACCCCCAGAATAGCTTCGGCAGGGACCCTCAGCTTCTGTAAAGCGCGGCTCCGCGGGCCCGCCTTCCGGATCGGCGCCGTCGCGACGACCTTGACGCCGTCGACGGCGAAGACGACGCGCCGCTCGCCCTGCTCGAGGATCAGGAGGCGGTGGTCCGGCACCTCACGCGAGGGAGAGAGGCCGAGCGCGATGCCGAGATCGAAGCCGGTCACGATCGACCCGCGCAGGCTCGCCAGCCCGCACACCACCGGACCGGTACCCGGGAGACGAACGAAACGCTGAGGGCGGATGATCTCCCGAACCGTTCGGAGCGGGAAGGCGAACGCGCGCCCGGTGCAGTGGAAAACGACCCACTGGAGCACAGTCTGTCGGCCGGCTCCCTCCGGTACGGCGACGCTTGACGCCATGGCCTCTGGATGCAGAACGGATTACGGGAACACCGGGGGGTGTGGCTCGGAAGATAGGCGACGGGTTCGGGGCGGTCAACACCCGGCGGTCGGCGCCGAACTCTCCCGCGCCCACGCGGCGGCACGGGCCAGATCCGGCGGGAGCGGGCTCGTGAAGTGGAGCTCCTCGCCCGTCCGCGGGTGGCGCAGCCGCAGCTCCGCCGCGTGCAGGAACTGGCGAGGCACGCGCGCCGCGAAAGCGCGCGCCCAGCCGCGACCCGGGCCGCTGATCCGGCGCTCGCCGCCGGCGCCGTAGACCGCATCGCCCACGACCGGGTGCCCGATCCACTCCAGGTGGACCCGGATCTGGTGCGTGCGCCCCGTCTCCAGCTCGGCGCGCAGCAGGTCCGCGGCGACCCAGCGTTCCAGCCGTCGGAACCGTGTGACCGCCGGCCGCCCGCCCTCGACGACCGCCATCCGCTTCCGGTCCGACGGCGAGCGCGCGATCGGCGCCTCGACCGTGCGCGCATCCGTGTCGAGGTGGCCCCACACCGCGACCAGGTACACGCGTTCGATCGCGCGGCGCTTGAGCGCCGCGGCGAGGCGGCGGTGTGCGGCGTCCGTCTTCGCGACCAGCATCAGGCCGGACGTGTCCTTGTCCAGCCGGTGCACGATCCCGGGGCGCAGCACGCCGCCGATCCCCGAAAGATCCCGGACATGGTGGAGGAGCGCGTGGACCAGCGTCCCGGTCCGATGGCCCGGCGAGGGGTGCACGACCTGGCCCGCCGGCTTGTCCACGACGACGAGGTCGCGGTCCTCGTAGATGATCGTGAGGGGGAGCGCCTCCGGCTCGAGCGTCGAGGGCTCCGGGGGCGGGAGTTCGAACTCGATCACATCGCCCGCGACGAGGCGCGCGCTCTTGCGGGCGACGCGGCCGTTGACGGCGACTCGACCGGCCTCGAGCAGCTTCGCGGCACGCGAGCGCGAGAGCTCCGGCACGCGTTCGGCCAGGTAGATGTCGACGCGGAGACCGGCGTCCGACGGATCGGCGACCAGGCGCCGCCGATCGGTCCCGGCTTCAGAGGTCGTCATCCTCCTCGCGCTCTTCCCGCCAGAGCGAGAGCGCCAGGAACACGGCCCCCGTCGTCACCGCCATGTCGGCCACGTTGAAGACGGGCCAGCGAAGGTCGCCGATCCCGACGTCCAGGAAGTCGACGACGCCGCGGTGCGAGCGGATGCGGTCGATCAGGTTCCCGACCGCGCCCGCGCAGACGAGCGCGATCGACGTCAGCCGGACCCGGTCCCGCGAGGGCGTGGCCCAGTACATCGCGCCCAGCGCGATCAGCACCACGACCGAGAGGATCAGGAAGATCGGACGCGAATAGGGACCGAGGTGGATGCCGAACGCGGCGCCCGGGTTGTAGATGTACGTCAGCCGCAGGTAATCGCCGATGACCTCGACCTGCTGGTACAGATGGAAGTTCGACTGGACCAGCCGCTTCGTGCCGTAATCCACCAGCACGACGGCGAGCATGACACCGAGGAAGAGCATGGCCTTCCCCGAGTGCCACGCCCGGACCCCGTCGGCCGTGTCCAGGCCGCCGATCGCGATCTCGTTGTCCCTCATATGAACGATCTTCTTCCCTCGGCCAGTGGGCGCGCTACTCCGTCGTCCTCGCTACCGCAAGTGCAATGCGCGCGCCGAGCCCATCGATCTCGAGCTCGCGCATGGCCGTATACCCCGCGGCGTCGATCTCGCTCCCCACCTCGAACTCGACGGCGAGCGTCTCCCGGGCGATGAAGTCGCGGTGCCGGCGGCCGGCCTCGACGATGGCCTCATCGCCGGCCACCCCGAGACGGATCCGGTCGCTGACCTCGAGCCCCGCCTCGCGCCGTAGCCGCTGGATCCGGTTGACCAGCTCCCGCGCGATCCCCTCCAGGCGCAGCGCCTCGTCGACCGTCGGGTCCAGCGCGACGACGTACCCGCCGTCCGCCTCGACCACGAGATCGCCCTTCGCCTCCTCCCGCACCTCGAAGTCGCCGGCCTCCAGCTCGATCCCCTCGCCGCCGACCACGACCGTCAGCGCCTCGCCTCGCTGGAACGCCCGGATCCGTTCGGCCGGGAGCGCGCGGATCGCATCGGCGACCTCGCCGGTGCGCGGGCCGAACTTCGGGCCCAGGGCACGGAAGTTCGGGTGCGCCCGCACCTCGACCAGCTCCTCGACCGCGCCGAGGAACCGGATCTCCTTCACGTTCAGCTCGTCCCGCACGACCTCGAGCAGCTCCTCGCCCGGCTCGACGCCGTCCGGCACGACGGCGAAGATCGTGCCCAGCGGCTGCCGGACCCGGATCTTGACCCGCTCCCGCGCCGCGCGGCCGAGCCTCGCCAGCGCCCTCGCCGCATCCATCCCTGCCTCCAGCTCGGCATCGACCCTCGCGCCCTCGGCCGACGGGAACGAGGCGAGGTGCACGCTCCGCCCCTCGTCCAGCGCGCGGTGCAGCCAATCCGCGGTGAAGGGGGTGAACGGCGCGAGGAGCCTCGCGACGGTCACCAGGACCTCGTGCAGCGTGGCGAACGCGGCCCGCGTGTCCTCCTGGTCCACGCTGCCCCAGAACCGGTCGCGGCTGCGCCGCACGTACCAGTTCGAGAGGTCGTCCACGATGAAGTCGCCGATCGCCCTCGCCGCGCGCGTCAGTTCGTACCCGTCCAGTGCGGCCCCGACCTCGGCGGCCAGACCGTCGAGGCGAGAGAGGATCCAGCGGTCGAGCACGTTCGGGCGCCCGGCGCCCGAGTCCGGCGTCCACCCTTCCAGCCCCGCGTAGAGCGCGAAGAACCGGTACGTGTTCGCCAGCGTGTCGAACGTCCGCCTCGCCGCATCGCCGAGCGCGTCCGGATCGAACCGCTTCGGGACCCACGGCTGGCTGACGGTCAGGAGGTACCACCGGATCGCGTCGGCGCCGAACGTCGCGATCGCGTCCCACGGGTCGACCACGTTCCCGCGGGACTTCGACATCTTGTGGCCGTGACGATCGAGGATCAGATCGTTGACGACGACGCTGCGGTACGCCGGGCCGTGGCCCATCATGCTCGAGATCGCCATGAGCGAGTAGAACCAGCCCCGCGTCTGGTCGACGCCCTCGCAGATGAAGTCGGCCGGGAAGTGCCGGCGCCACGCCTCTTCGTTCTCGAAGGGGTAGTGCCACTGCGCGTACGGCATCGCGCCCGAGTCGAACCAAACGTCGATGACCTCCGGCGTCCGGCGCATCGTGCCGTCGCACGCCGCACACGACCACGTGTACCGATCGATCCCCGGCTTGTGCGGATCGAAGTCGTCGCCGAGCGCGCCGGCCCGCTCCGCGAGCTCCGCGTACGCCCCGATCACCTCGGTGTGCGAGGCGTCGTTCTCGCAGACCCAGACCGGGAGCGGCGTGCCCCAGTACCGGTCACGGGAGAGCGCCCAATCCACGTTCCCGGCGAGCCATTCGCCGAACCGGCCCGCCCCGACCTCGGGCGGGTACCAGCGGACCTGACGGTTGTTCGCGAGCATCGCATCCTTCACCTCCGTCGTCCGGAGGTACCACGATGCGCGTGCCATGTAGAGGAGCGGGCTCGAGCAGCGCCAGCAGTGGGGGTACGAGTGCGCCTCCATCGTGTGGCGGAAGACGAGGCCCCGCGACTCGAGGTCTTCGACCAGGACCGGGTCCGCCGCCTTGACGAAGAGCCCGCCGACCAGCTCGAGCCCGGGCTCGAACTTGCCCGCGTCATCGACCGGGCGGTACATCGGCAGCCCGTGCCGTTGCGCGGCCGCGTAGTCGTCCGCGCCGAACGCCGGCGCCATGTGCACGATCCCGGTCCCGTCCTCCGCGCTCACGAAGTCTTCGGCGACGACGCGCCACGCGTTCCGGACCCGCTCCTCGCCCCGGCCGTCTGCGTCGACGACCGCATCGACCGGGACCAGGTCGAACGGACGGCGGTAACGCCGGCCGATCAGTTCGCCGGCGCCGTAGCGGCGCACGATCTTCGCACCGGCGCCGAAGAGCGCCTCGACCCTCGCCTCGGCCAGGACCAGCCGCCGGCCGTCGTGCTCGACCTCGACGTACGGCAGATCCGGGTGCACCGCGAGCGCGACGTTCGACGGGATCGTCCACGGCGTCGTCGTCCACACCAGGAACGCGCGGCCCTCCGCGTCCTCCGCGCCGGATTCATCGACCCACGGGAGGAGGAAGTAGAGCGACGGGTCCAGCACCTCCTGGTAGCCGAGCGCGACTTCGTGGGAGCTGAGCGCGGTACCGCAGCGCGGGCAGTACGGCACGCTCTTGTGGCCGCGGTAGAGCAGCCCCCGCGCGTCCAGCTCCTTGATCAGCCACCAGACGGTCTCGATGTACTCCGGCGAGTAGGTGACGTACGGCCGCGAGTAGTCGAGCCAGTACCCGATCCGCTCCGAGAACCGCTCCCAGTCCTCCTTGTACGTCCAGACGCTCTCCCGGCAGATCTCGTTGAAGCGGTCGACGCCGAGCTCCTCGATCTCGCGCTTCCCGCTGATCCCCAGCTTCCGCTCGGCCTCGATCTCGACCGGAAGACCGTGCGTGTCCCACCCCGCGATCCGGGTGACGTGGCGGCCGCGCATCGTCTGGTAGCGGCAGACCAGATCCTTGATCGTGCGGCTGATCACGTGGTGGATCCCGGGCCGGCCGTTCGCCGTCGGCGGACCCTCGTAGAAGACGAACGCCTCCGCGCCCGCAGTCGCCTCGAGCGTGCGCCGGAACAGATCCTCTTCGCGCCACGCCTGGAGGATCTCCTCCTCCAGCCGGATCGGACTCTCCGGATACGACGGGTACCTCGTCCCCCGCCCCGCTGACTCCGTGCTCACAGCCTTCGCAGCACCCCCTCGAAGAGAGCCGTCAACCTCGGCTCCGCCTCGTTCGCAACCCGTACGATCGCCTCGAGCGTCGCCGGCTCGAGCGCGTCAGGGAAACAGAGATCCGTGATGATGCTGACCGCCATGACCAGCATCCCCATGTGCCGGGCCACGATCACCTCCGGGACCGTGCTCATCCCGACCACGTCGGCGCCGATCAGCCGCAGCATCCGGTACTCGGCCCGGGTCTCCAGGTTCGGGCCCGTGACCGCGACGTAGACCCCGCGGCGGAGCGGGATCCCGAGCTCGAGCGCGACCTCCTGGGCCAGCGCCTGCAGGGCGCGGTCGTACGGTTCCGACATGTCCGGGAACCGCGGGCCGAGCTCGTCCAGGTTCGGGCCGATCAGCGGATTGTCGCCGAGCAGGTTGATGTGGTCGTCGAGCAGGACCAGGTCGCCGAGCGACCAGAGCGGATTCATCCCGCCGGACGCGTTGGAGACAAGGAGCGTCTTCGCGCCCAGCAGCCCCATGACCCGGACGGGGAAGGTCACCTCCTGGAGCGTGTACCCCTCGTACCGGTGGAACCTGCCCTGCATCGCGACGATCCGCTTCCCCTCGATCCGCCCCAGGAGGAGCCGCCCGGTGTGCGTGTCCACGGTGCAGAGCGGGAAGTGCGGAAGCTCCTCGTAGGGGATCGACGCCTCCAGCTCGATCCGGTCCGCGAAGGTGCCGCCCAGCCCGGTGCCCAGGATGACCGCGACCTCCGGCTCGAACGAGGTCCGGGCACGGACCGCCGAAACCGCTTCCCTCAACGCGCCGAGACCGCGGTCGACGATCGTCTTGCTCATTCCGCCTCCACCCGTTCCGGTGACGCCTCCGGCCCGGGCGCCGCGCGCCCCGCCTCGAACGGCGGACGACGCTCGACCCGGCGCCGATCCTGCAAGAACGACACGCCTTCGCCCGACTCCAGCGCCTCGCTCATCGCGTCCACCTCGTGGAGCTCGCGCTCCAGGAACGAGCGGAACGATCGCAACAGCTGCACCCGCCGCGCGCGCAGGCGTCGGATGCCGTCCTCCTCCTGCTCGACCGCGCGGAGCGCGGCCGCCTTCAAACGCTCCGCCTCGGCCTCCGCCTCCCGGACCAGGAGCTCCGCCTCCTTCCTCGCCTGGAGCGTGATCTCATCGCGCAGCCGCTCCGCACTGACCAGCGCGCCGGTCAGCGCCTCCTCTCGCTCCCGGCGCGCGTCGACCTCCGCACGCAGCGCGGCGAGTTCCTGCTCCAATTGCATCGCGCGGTTGACCAGCTCCTCGAGCCGGTCCGCGACCAGGTCCAGGAAGAGGTCGACCTCCGCCTTGTCGTAGCCGCGGAACGACCGCGGGAAGTCGCCCTTCTTCTTCCGTACCTCGAGCGGCGTCAGATCGATCATGCCGTTCGCTCCCCGAAGAGGACCGTGCCCAAGCGGATCAGGGTGGCACCTTCCTCGACGGCCACCTCGAAGTCGTTCGACATCCCCATCGACAGATGCTTCGCATCGAAGCCCGGGACCGACGCGGCGCATGCCTCGAACAGCTCCCGCGTCCGGCGGAACACGCCGCGCAGGACCGTCTCGTCCGACGTGAACGGCGCCATCGTCATTAGCCCTTCGATCCGAAGACCCGGCAGCTCCACGATCCGGCCCACGGCGTCGACCGCCGCCTCACCGGAGAACCCGTATTTCGTCGCCTCGCCGGAGACGTTGACCTGGACTAGGCCCCTCACCTCGTGCTCCTGACGCACCGCCTCCCGGGACAGCGCTTCGGCGAGCCGGAGCGAGTCGATCGAATGGATCAGGTCCACGATCGGGAGCACCGCCCGGACCTTGTTCCGCTGCAGATGACCGATCAGGTGCCACTCCGCGCGGTCCCGGCCGACCGCCTCGACCTTCCGCTCCAGCTCCTGGACCCGGTTCTCTCCGATCCGATGGAGGCCGCACGCGAGCGCGGCCTCGATGACCGACGCTGGGAACGTCTTCGTGACCGCGACGATCTCGACCCGGTCCGTACGACCGGCCCGCAGCAGCGCTCCCTCGATCCGCTCCTCGACCCGTGACAGGCGATCCCGCAATCCGTTGACTACCATAATGCACGCAATTCTATCCGCCCGCAGGACAAAGGGCAACGTCGGCGCCATCGATCCAGAGCCCGCACGGCGGGACGCTCGGCGGCCCCGCGGCGCGTCCGCCCGGAGCGCGGCGAGGATTCCGCCCAAACGAGAAGGGGACCGGCACCGGCCAGTCCCCCTCGTTCACGACGGCGTCGGCGACCGGCCCGACGCGGTGGGCCGGTCCCGCCGCGCCCGCCTACTGGACCTGGAAGCGGATCGGGATCGCGACCATCACCCGGACCGGCTGGTTACGGTTCAGCGCCGGCGAGAACTGCATGATGTCCGCGACCTTGACCGCGGCCTCGTCGAACGCCTCGTAGCCGCTCGACTGGGCGACCTGGTAACGGACGACCTTCCCCGTCTCATCGATCCAGAACGTCACGTTCACCGTCGCCCCGATCCCCGCGTCCCGGAGGAGCGGCGGGTAGTGCCGTTGGAGCGCACGCTCCACCTCCGCACGGTTCCGCAGCGACGGCTGCACCATGTCCGGCGTGAACGCGCGGAACGACGAGAGGTCATCGTCCCCCGACGTCGGCGTCGGCGGCGGCGGCAGCATCTCGACCGGGTTGTCCTCGAACGTCGTCGGCGCGATCGTGATGTCCTCGTCGATCGCGGCGGCGCTCACGACCGGCGTCGCCGGCCGC